>Ga0210405_10003022_pt1 | contig 16831 bp, 17 predicted proteins | sample IncBWH11MmetaG_FD_155492 | JGI IMG/M metagenome (GOLD analysis project Ga0210405, IMG submission 155492) | Forest soil microbial communities from Barre Woods Harvard Forest LTER site, Petersham, Massachusetts, United States - Inc-BW-H-11-M | ecosystem: Environmental > Terrestrial > Soil >... | reverse complement strand
GCCAAACTGCGGAAGATTCCCTCCCTGGGGCCGATTCGTTCCGCATTGGCGGTGGCCCTGATTCAGACCCCACATCGTTTCCGCACCAAGCGACAGCTGTGGACCTACAGCGGACTGGGGTTGGAAACCCGCGACAGCGGGGAATACCACTATGTGCAAGGCCAAGTGCGGCGCCGCAAAAAGCAGTTGTCCATTCGCGGCTTGAACAAGGATCACAACCATGATCTCAAAGGTCTGTTCAAAGCTGCTGCCACCAGGGCGAGTGTGCAGCCCGGACCATTCCAGGATTTCTACCAGCGATCGCTGGCCAAAGGCATCAAGCCGACCATGGTGCGGCTCACGCTGGCGCGCAAGATTGCAGCCATTACCTTAACTCTGTGGAAGAAGGGAGAAAACTTCGACGCTGAGAAACTGAAATCGCAAGCCGCTTGAGCGTCTCGGGTGAGAGCCCTTTCCATCTCCGCCAATTCTTTCTCTGCTGATGGTCGGTTGGTTCTTGAGACGCTCGGGTTCGAGGGTGAGCATCCCAATGGCCTGTAGGCGTATAAGTGCGATGGCACTTAGCCTCTGTGAAATCCCTATGCCCTCTCGGACAACCCGAAAAAGCACTAGGCCACGAGCCTCAGATAGATCCATGGTTGCCAACATGCAACCCGCCGCGCTTGCCAAGTTTCAGAAACCGATTGGCGTCGTCGCTACTAAAAGAAGATGGAGCTGAGGGTGGAACAACGCGAGACCGGACGCAGGACCAGAGGGCAAAAAAGCAAAACCGAACGCCTCGCATAGCGTACAGGGGCTGGAAATCAAGGAGCGGTTCTCCACTTCCGGTCGAGGGACAAAATGTCCTTGACTTCCCCTCTTATAGATCAGGCCATTTCACTCAAATCCCCTCAGGGAAGGCAGATGAGTGTAATCGCGATGTTACGCCAATTGACTTTTTCCGAGTACGATCCGTCATGCGGGGTAATTCTCAATTCTAGCGGGCAGGTGAATGGGGAGGTGGTCAATAAGAATGCGTGTGCGAGCTTGCAATGAAGCTTGCAATGAGATTGTACTTACTCTCAGGGTCGGGCTAGCTCAATTGCTCTCTCGAGGACTCGGTCCCGACCAGCACGCAAGTCCTCAGGCGTGATCTCCACCGGTATGTCGGGAGTGATTCCGACTCCCTCGAATTGTGAGCCATTGGGAAACGTGTGGTGGACGGCGGCGATGTTAAGGATCATGCCGTTGTCGAAATCTATATGGCGAGTCATGGAATAGGTGCCGGCGGTCGTCTCGCCGACAAGTGTGGCGCGCTTGGCGAACTTGAACGGCATTACAAAATCCTCACAGGCACAGGAGCATATCCGGTCTGTCAGTAGGATCATCCGTCCGGAGTATGCGGTTTCGTGAGGCTCGATTACCGTGTCGCTGAGGGTTAGCGTCGAATGCCCTGGATAGCCTAGCGAGTAGCTGCGCAGCAATGCACCGCCATGTTCTGAAGCGGATTCGTTCCAGTCCTGGTAAGGATTGACCATCAACGCGTGCTGCAACGCTCCGGGATCCCCCAACCCCGGATTGCCCCGAACATCGAGAATCAGGGTCTGTGCGTCGTGAAACTGACGGACGAGTTCCAATGCCTGGGCCTGCGTCTGAATGCCGTGAAAACTCGGCACTTTGATGTATGCCACGGTTTTCTCAACTACCCATCGGCCGTCGGTTTTGTCTGGTGGCGGCGGTGCCTTCTTGTCATTCGCCCGATCAATGGGAATTTTCCGGCCGTCTCCTAAAGTGATCGTAAATCTCTCAGGAAAGATGGCGGGCGTATCGAAAAAGCTCAGTCCTGCGTCGCGATCACTGGAGGCAGAGACGTAGATGCGGTTTCGTGCGAGGAAATCCTGGATTGGAACGTTATCGATCGCAGTGATTACGTCGCCAACGTGAATTGATGAAAGGGCGCTGCGGACGACCGTCCACTTACCCGTAAGGGGATAGGCAAGAATTCCGATTGGTTGTCCATAGGAGCGGTCAAGCCAATTGTCATAAAACCATGAATGGCCATCGTGCAAAGTCGCGACGAGCGCCATAGATTTCAGATCGAAGTCACGGCGCTCGTCGGAATGGAAAATCGTCTCCAGGTACAGTTGGTAGTCCGCATCGAATTTCTTCTGCGACAAGCCCGGGAAAAAAGTGCTGATGACGTGATAGATCTGCGACGCCATCATCACACGATCGGGGAGGGAGATCGTCTCTGAGTTTTGAGCGCGGACACCTACCTCCTGCAGGAAACTAGCAAGGACGAAAAGAATAGCCGCGACGGTCACCAATCGAAACATAGAAAGTTCTCCTCGTGCTGTTGCGTTTAGACGTAACCACCAAGGGAATGATTGACTCGATATGGCCGGAGGGCTAGGACATGATTCCCGAACTACTGTAATCAGGTCAGCATGACCGGACTCCGGTCACAACGAAGCATGAAAAGAGGCTCTGCGCCACCCCCCTGTTCGCAGTGAGTTACGGCTCTTTTCAAGGGAGGCCATTCCACGTTTTGAGAACTGGCCGACCCTGTCCGGGGGGCAAAGAGTGAAGTCTGCCGCGAGTCGTCGGGTCCGACGTCTCAGTATTCATGCCCCTGTTCCAGCCGCACTTTGCCACGAAACATGCGATACACAAAAACGAAGTAGCCGAAAGCGAGGCACATCCCCAACCCCCACCAAATGAGCCCGACGCGCAATGGATATTCGCCTGTGGCGGCATTGTAGATCGTAATGTCGCGGATGTTGCTCCTAGCTACGATCACATAGTCTGCCTTAGGCTTGCAGTCGATTCGCAGCGAAGACATCGAGGGTACCGACCGGACAACGGCGCGGGCAGGGGTAGTTACCTCCGGCCAGAAGAACGAAACGATCGAACAGATCGTGACCCGACTATCGTACGAACCTGGAATTGCAGCCGTCAGTTGGTCGGTAGTGCCAAACATGACGGAATGACCATCGCAGGTCTCGTCCCCCGCGCCTGCATGAGTGGGTTGGCCGTGAGCACACTCCTCTGGACGAAACGGGATCAATAAGTGTAATCGCGATGTTTCAACAACAATCCTTCTGAGCCAGCGCCAACCCCCTTAGCCCTCATTGACGGGATGGGAGATAGAGCACTTCAAAACGTTGCGCGCGATTGACCTCCAACTCCCCAGCTTCCTTCCGGAATCTCAATGACTACGACGTGGGTGCCATGGTACGACATCCTTCTGTTCTTCCTTCGAGTAGGGCTCACCAAAATATGGGAACTCGGTACGGATCCGATTGCGATCAGGGGCAGCGCCTTCCTGGAGGGGCCTGTTTGACAGCAATGTAAGCATCACATCCATAACATCATCACCCAGTGGCCTCCCATTGAATCTCGCGAGATCAAATGCAGCTGCCGTTCCTAATTCATAGGGCAAGGTGTTCGGGCACAGTCGAGTGGCCATTTGCTTTCCGTATTCTTCCGGGTTGACGGCAGATCCTGCATAGGTAGTCATCTTCTGGATATACTCCGCGATGTATCCCGAGAATAAAGCGATGTCATCTGATGGCACCGATTTGTTGTAGGTCTCTTTCACCTCTTGATTGCCGGGATCGTTGAGAAAGAGGTGCGTGATCATCGGAAGGCCCCAACGTGACACCTGCATCTCGGGAGCATGGCCGTAAAGTGACACCGTGGCCCAGGCATGAACCGTTCCCTTGCCGATCAGATGGTTTGGGACTTCGAGGACAATCGCGGTGATATTTCGATTGTTGAAGAAGTTCAGGCGTTGGCGCAGGAACGCATCGCCGTCATACCTGTGTTCGTTGTAGAAGGCTTTTTGAAGACTTTGCGTTCCGACAGCGTCGGCGGCGAACAGATCGGGAGCGATTCCGACGAACGCGCGAATACCGGGCTCGCTATGGACTTTACCCGTATCGCCTTCTATCAGAAGCTCGCCCTTATCCCCGCCGATAGCCTCGCCAGTGGCTCTACGGACCTGAAACTTCTGAACATGGACATGCTCGTCCCCGTTCACATGTCTCGGTTCGTTGAATCTGAACTTGAAGACAACGTCTTCGCGAGCGTCACCAGTCAAGTCTAGGCGGAAGGCATACAAACCCTCAATATGAAGGGTATCCGGTGCAGAGAGGACAACATCAGGATTGACGGTCATCGCCATCACCGTTGTGTCGGGAGCGCCCTGAAACAGATAGAGATCACACACGTTCAGGCTTGGATCCTCTTTCGCAAGTTTGGTATCGAAATGATGGGACATAGGTTTTCCTCTCTGCCAATCCGTTATTGATTATTCGCGCTTATACGGACGTTGCGCAATATTTGAAGTAAGAAAATGTCTTACTGGGGCTGCCCAGGTGATCGAGGCCACCAGGGAACAACAGCGAGAGATTCAACTGGAACATGCTGCAAACAACGAACAACGGTGGGAGTTAGCCAAGGCCTTGCGTCAGATCCGACAACGGCAAGATCTGCTTCGCAAGCAGGACGCTCTATGCAAAGCCTAAAGGCTGAGGTTCGTGAGGATCGCGAGACCTTACTCAAGATGAAAGCCCAAGTAACCGCGGTTCAGCCTACGTTGGTGGCGACTAAGTAAAGCCGTGAGTCAATCCCCACAAGAATTGCCGCTCGATGCCTCGGGCGGTTTTTCTTCTGCATCAAGCGGAAGTTGGTTCAGCGAGTAACTTCTGTAATCGCATTATAAGAGGGCGCCGCTTAGGAAGCGGACGCCCGCGAAGGAGCGTCCACTGTCAGTTGAATAGTTGAACCGGCTCTGCGGACGGATTACTTGAGTTGAACCGCCGGAAGGACGCTCGTTCCCTCAGCGGCAACGGCATCAAGGGCCCCAGGATCGACACCCAAGGCTTGGAGAATGGTAGGCGCCACTTGGGCGGTCCCGACGGCGGCCTTTACCGTCGCTGGCGAGAAGCTCGGCTTCGACAGCAGCAGAACGACGTTGGTGTCGTCATGCGCGAATCCGCCGTGTTCCGCCAGCTTCGCGGTGCTGCCGGAGTACGTAACACCCACGTTGGGAGTCACAATGATATCCGGCGTCCGCGGGTCCTGGGTGGGATCGTTGTAGTTCAGGCTGAGCGACGGCCCATAATAAAGCTGACCCAGAGCGATTCCAGTAACGGAGGCATTCTGTTCAAGGATCTGGACAGCAGGGCCCGTGTTAGAGGAGTTGTTCAGCCAGAGCAGCGAGACATCGTCTTCCGTCGGTCCAATGCCGGTGGGGTTATTGGTCGATTCCGAGTATGGAATGTAACCAGCATTCGAGAGCAGAGTGGCGGGTGACGTGTAGTTGATGAGCTGGGAGATGTAACGGCTGGGATCGATCGGCGACTGGCCGTGCTTGGCGGTGATCACGATCAAAGTCGAATTAAACAGGCCCTGTTTCTTCAGTTCGCTGACGAAGGCCGCAATGGAGGCGTCCACAAACTGAAATTCGCTGAGCAGCGCCGCGCCCGGTGTGCCCTGAGCATCCAGGTATCCCCCGGTCGTGTTGTTGCTGGCCTCAATGAGCTTTTGGCCCACACTCAGGGCTTGGAAGTTCATGCCGAAGATGGTGGGGACTTGAGCGTTCTTGGTGCCGAGGTGGTTTTTACCGTTGATCCAGTTGAGGACCGCATCGACCTTCAAAGTGTCGTAGCACTGAATATTCTGGAAGCTGTTGGTCCAAGCCGTAAGATCGGCGTTCGGATCGACGACATTGGTGCAGTTTACGCCCGTCGGCGTGACGTAGCCGGGCAGGCCAACCACGTCGGAGTTGATTTCCGGCGCATAGAAGTCGTCGAGCCCCTTCGGTCCAAGGCCAGAGGCGACCGAGGCGTAGGCCGGGTGCTTGTCAGACCAGGCCGTGAATCCGCCGTTCTGATGAATCACGCTGAAGATGCTGTTGGTGCGGACGAACTGCCATGGAAAAACGCCGTTGCAGCCATTCGCCGGATCCTGGGGTAGCTTGTTCGGATCGATGGAGGCGATAGTGCCATCGGTCAGCGAGGCGCCGGGAGCGCCACCGTTCAATTTAGTTTTGTCGATGTCGATGCCTTCTTCATACTCGGTCGTAAAACCGGTCGCTGCCGCACCTGGGGTGCATGGGCCGGGCCCGTTTCCATTGCCGGTTTTTACTTTCGGTCCATCGAGGTTGCGGGAATACGCGACGTCATAGTAGATGCCGGTGAGGGCCGGGCTTCCGCCGGTGACGATCGCGGTCAGCCCGGGGAAGGAGTCGGACGGTTTTGAGGTGCTGGCGGCGACGTAGTTGATGCCGGTGTTGCCGAGCGCCGCAAGCGCCGGGCAATATGGTTTGCCGCTGTTGATCGTGCTGATGCCATTGGCGCAGTTCAAGAAATCAACAGCGTGCATACCGTCGACGCTGATCAGCAGGACTTGGCGGATGCCGTTACGATTGTTGATGTGGCCTTGGTGGAAGTTATCGTTCTGGGCGACTGCGGTGCCCACCGAACAGGCGGCTGCGAGGGAAAGTAAAGCAAGTGTCTTTTTCATTGTGACCTCTAGCAACAACAGTATGAGCGCCGTGTGACCGGGATGTTACGGAGAGTTTAATGGTTTGTAAAACCTTAGAGAGTAGGAGGTGGAAAATCGGGAGCAGACTAGCAGCGACTATCGATTTGAAGTCAAGAGGCGGATTTGCACAGCCGAAATTCGAGGATTTAATGCGGCGTCGACATAGCTGTCATGATCGCGTGATAGCAAATATATGGGCGGCGTGTTGGCCCTTTTGGTCACCTTGAGTGACCTGAAACGCGTTCCAGCGTGCGTCGCGAATCGAAGCCCGTTCCGCTGCGTATTATCAAGTCAGTACGGAGCTTGCGGCCCAGAAGAACGTGGATATGAAGCGTGCCAAGAGCGATCTGGAAGAGCACCAGTTGGTATGTGTATCCGCCGCTAGAGCGAGACCGTCGTGAGCAAGCGCCCACAGGCAGGCCTCGATTCCGGTCGATGAGCGCTATCGCGATTTTTCATCAATTGACTTTGCGGAGTGAAAACCCGTCACCCGCTTTACGGAATTGCGTGGAACAGTACTTTGCTGGTGAGCACGCCGCTGGGCGTGGTGACAGTGACGTAGCCAGTAGTCGTGCCGGGGGAACCGTGGCCTTCAGGAAGGTGTCAGCTCTAAGGAAAATTGCCGTCTGCGCATTTGGGTTTGCCACAGAAAGTGGGGAGAGAGTCTTAGAGCAGCCCCCGGTGATGCTTCGTCATCGTAATGTTATGGCCAAATAGGCTGCTATCTCGGAATGAATCCTTTTTCTCCTGCGCGGACGCGCCGAATTACGTCCATTATTCTGCTGGGAGGCAGACTCTTCAGAATGTAGGCGCGAGCTCCCGCTTCCAGCGTCCGTTGAATCTCGACGTCATTGGCAAAGGTCGTCAGTATGATGATTCGCGCCTCCGGAAATTCGCCGCGAATCGCAATCATCGCATCCAGACCGTTCATCCCGGGCATCTGCAAATCCATCAGTGTGACGTCCGGGCAGTGCGCACGGAACTGCTGGATCGCTTCGTGCCCATTGGAAGCCTCCGCAACTAAATCCATGTCTGGCTGAGTTGCTAATATTACGGCGATTCCTTCCCGGAACTGGGGATGGTCGTCCACGGCTAGAATCCGAATCGAGTTTCGGTCGGGACTCACGCTTTCATTAAGCTCCTTTTCTCAAGAACGGCGAGCGGCGTGGAGAGCGCGACTTTAGGTATGCTCGAGACGTAGGAATCGTCAGCTCCACCTCTGTCCCGCAATCCATCTTGCTCCGCACCTTCAGCTTCCCTCCCATCATCTTGGCGCGTTCGCTCATGCCGGGCAATCCGTAGTGACCGGCACGGCTTCCGGAATCGAGCACCTTCGGATCGATTCCCTTTCCATCGTCCTCCACTCGCAGGCGGAACTGCCTTACCTCATAGCAGATTTCCACCTCGATCCGCCGCGCCCCTGCGTGCTGAAACGCGTTCCTCACTGCCTCGGCCGCAATCCTATAGACGTCGTCGCGCACAATCGGCGCCAGTTCCCTGATTCCCCCCTCGACGGTCACCACACATTCCGGAGCATTTCCGTTGGAATGCGTGGCACTCAGTTGCACTCCCAACGCTCTGGTCGCCTGAGCCAGCTCATTGGTCACCACGGTCGAAGAGCGCAGCCCCTGCACCGCATCCCGGCCCTCCTCAACCGCCTGCCTTGCTTCCTCCAAAAGACCCTCCAGTTTTTGCTGGGCTTCAGGGCGATCTGCCAGCATCACGGATAGCCCGTAAAACTTCAGCAAAACTCCCTGAAAACTTTGCAGCAGGGTGTCATGCAGTTCGCGGGCTACGCGCGTGCGCTCTAACACGCGTTCATCAAGTCGCGCGCTCATTTGAGCGCGTATCTGGTGGAGGCGGAGACGGTATACCCCTGTCAGGGTAAGAACGAACGCTATGGCCGCGACCAGGCGAAACCAACCTGTCTCGTAGAAGTAGGGTTTCTGGATTACAGAGAAAGAAATACCGGAGCGATCCCACACGCCATCGGTGTTGGAGGCCCGAATTTTGAAAGAGTGCGTACCGACTGGAATGTTGGTGTATACCGCGGTGAGAGAATTGTCAGCCTCCAGCCAAAGCGGGTCTACATCGTCCATCCGATACTGGAAGCGAATCTTCTCTGGCGATGCCAGAGAAATGGAATCAAAACGAAGCTCAACGTGATGCGTGCCGGGAGGCAACGCAAGCTCACGGCCCGCGAGCTGGCTTTCACGTCCAACGGTCACCTCTTCCACGAAAATAACGGGCTTAGCGCTGTCAAAGTGCAAGCGCGGCAGGTCGAGCATCGCCAGGCCCTGTACGGTACTAACCCAGAGCTTGCCGTCGGCAGCTAAAGCCATGTTGGGAGTGCCGATGCTGCATTGAGTCGAGGCCATGCCATCAGTTCTGCCAAACCACGCGTAATCGGGAGGGTTCTCCTGGTCGCCGTGGCCTTGTCTGAAAGCGGCTGCGGAAAAGCGGAAGATGCCGTTCCCTCCGGTGAACCAGAGCTCTCCTCTAGGGGAAGTCACCATGCTGAGTAAATCGAGGTCGTGATTCACCTCTACCAGTTGATTTCCTTCAATCCGGTCGACCCCCTTTGGCGCGGAGAGTGCATAAAAATCAGCAGACGAGTCTTCTCCCAGGCTGATATAACGAGGATCGAAGATCTCATGCGCTGACAAAACGGGTGCAAAGCGGTCGCCAGTCATTCTATTAACGCCACGGCTCGTTCCCACCCATATGATGCCACGGCGATCCTGGTAAACGTTGACAACCCGATTGCTGGACAGTCCGTCAGATGTCGAGTAGTTATGGAACTGCCCATTCATCATGTGGCTAAGACCACCATCTGTTGCAATCCACAAAGAACCATCGTTCGCAGTAGTAATTGCCCGCACAACGTCGCCGGCCAGGCCTTGCCGCGAGCCGAACTGTGTAAAGTGGCCATCCGCGAAACGGAAAAGCCCGCCTCCCCATGTCCCTACCCAGAGTTCGCCGCGCTTGCCTTCCGCCAGTGCCCACACGCACGAGTTCGCCAGACCGTCCCTTTCGTCATAAGTCTCGAAGCGTTTGCCATTCAAAACTGAAAGGCCGCGGCAGTTATTGCCTACCCAGAGGCTGCATCACTTTTCGAGAGCACGGTCATGGGAATATTGGTTGGCAACCCATCCGCCTTCGTGAACATGCGGATCGGACGGTCCTTGAAGCGCATGAGTCCTTCTCCATTCGCGCCAATCCATAGATTGCCCTCCCGATCAGCTCTCATGGCCCTTACCTGAATACTTGGCGCCAACAACTCCAAATTGGTTCCGGAAATTCGTAAGATCCCACTGGTAGCTCGCTCTGACGTTGACGCCCCCACCCATAGATTTCCCTGAGGATCCTCATATACTCGGAGAACGCCGTGTCCTCCGGGTCCGTAGGGCTGAAATCGTTCGATCGATCCATTTACCCGGCGCGCAAGACCCATAGACGTGCAGAACCAAACCGCGCCCTTGCGATCTTGAAAGACGTGAAATAACTCGCGCGGACCGATACCTAATTGATGCGCCAAACCCGGATGTCCGATCACCCGCGTTCCGTCCAACTCGATAAATCCCTGGCTGCTAATAACGAATAGGTGCCCATCAGCGCTCTCTTCAATCCGACTGATTGCAGCGCGGGCAATCACGGTCTCGAATCGATTGCCGACAAAGCGGTAGAGTCCTGCACCAGTACCGACCCACAAAACGCCGTCGCGGCTGAAGCGAAGCCATGTGATCTCATCGCTTATGCCCTCGCCGGGATGATAGAAGACCGATAAGGATCGCTCGAATCGATCCAGCGCTAGCCGTGGGATGCGGACCAGACCGGCGCTGGTCCCAAGCCACAAATCGCCGTCCGGCCCCTCCGTCAGCGCGCTGACGATGCCTTGTGGCGTTGCTCGTGGGCCTCGAAAATAAATCGGCGTGAAATGTCTCCCGTCGAATCGATCCAGCCCGGCGTCCGTGCCGATCCATAAGAATCCGTTTCGTGTTTGAACGATGGCATTCACAACGTTGGAGCTTAGCCCGTCTTCCACAGTGAAGGCGGTTCGAATGTAGCTGGTTGCAGGCTGACTGGGATCGACCGCACGAGCAGATTCTGTGGCCATTGTTAGGACGATTGATAATCCCACGATGGCACTGCATAACCGAAATCTCGTGAACATAAGCAAGGACCGGACCCCACTGGCGCCCACATCTTAACCCCTACGTTGTGATTCGTGAAACTGGCCGCCTGAAAAAGGGGCGGGATCTCCCGTTAACCGGCTCACCGGCGCTCTGCTCAATAAACGATATGGCGATGCTTCACCAAATCATCCAAGGCACGTTCGGATGCAGCATCGGCTACAATGTTTGGCCTGTCGTAGATGCCAAGCACTGACTATGCCTACCCACTTTGACGACTAGGAAAAGCACGCGCAATGGTTGGAGAAAATCGCCAACACTCTTGAAACGAATAGTCCAGAGTTCGTCGCGTTAGAGCGTGCTGGATGGGCACTGGCCTTTGTCACGATGCGCCACCACCACGAGTTTCAGGCCTTCCTTGAGGAAAAGGATCGCGGGGAACTGACGGCTGATCAACTGGCACACCTCAAGAAACTCGGCCTACTGGGAACGGACTAATAGATAACGGTCGCAAACGTGATGTTACGTCAAGGTCGACCTTAGGACGAGAACGTCTGGGTCAGATGAGTGATGCGCAGCAATTCCAGCACGCCAGGTGTCATGTTGGCGAGTTCAAGGATGCATAGCCCTTTCGCTCCAGATGAAGTCTTTTCACAAGTTGCTAACAGGCGAAATAGGCGTACAATCGTTGTCGTTTTTGCAGGCAAAAAGGAGACTCCGGTTAGGAGGAATTCCATGCGATTGGCGGTTTTATGCCTATTGGTGTCCACCATGCTTTCGTCCGTAAGCCTCGCCCAGGTTCCCGTCTTTACGGTCACGCCGGAAGAAAGCGACGTCAAATTCTTCGTGAAGGCCTCGGTGGCCATCGAAGGTAAGTTTAACAAGTGGGAAGCGACGCTTACTTTTTCATCGTCCGACGCCGAGTCAGCTGTACTCGACATCAAGATTTATGCAGACTCCGTTAACACCGGGAGCGGCATGAAGGACAACAAGCTGAAAAGCAAGGATTTTTTCAACGCCAAGGATGATCCGTACATCACGTTTGACTCCACCAAAGTTGTGCAGACCAGTCCGAGTTCCTTTGATGTGCAAGGCACTTTCACAATCCGGGGCGTGTCCAAGCCCGAAACTCTGACCCTAACACTTGACCCAAAGGACAAGGGAACGGGCAACGGCCTAGTTAAGGGCACCATGGCTTTTGACCGCAAGGAATTTGGCATGAACAGCGGGATCCCGTTCATCAAGATAGCCGACCGCGTCGAAGTCGATGTTGCCCTCCAGGCCCACCAGGTAAGCGGACCTCGGCTGGTCTTCAAGGAATAGCGGAATAGAATGCAAACGCGTTTCTGGCGATCAACGTTGTCGGCTTGGAACAGAGCCAACGCCACTCAGCCCAGCAGGCGTTCGACATCCAGGTGATCGACACCAAACCGATCTCCATCTGTCCGCGAACCAACGCGAAACGAACTGACGCTATAAATGGTGTAACCAGGTCAGCATGACCGGACTCCGGTCACAACGAAGTATGAAAAAGAGGTTCTACGTCAACCCCCTGTTTGCAGTGAGTTACGGCTCTTTTCAAGGGAGGCCATTACACGTTTTGAGAATTGGCGGGTGTTTCGGGTTACAAGCGGGGGAGTATAAGGTCGTCGCTGCAACTTGCATTTAGATTGTTCAGAGTATGGAGGTGCGAAAGAAAGATCTTCGGTTTTCGAGTTATTGGGGGGCGCACATCAGGGTGATTTGTTTGCGATTCGACACCAGACATCGAGCTTTCGCGCTGCAGTTCGATCTGAGCTATCTTCCACACTGTTGATTGCATACGATAAGGAGTGAGTGCATGCTCGGAGCAGTCGGTGAACTCCCATCCTGCGATGCAGCCAGCGCGCAACGACCGTGTCCGCCATTACCTGGGAGGTGAGTTGCTCGGGCGTGAGCCGCTGCCAAGGCTTTTCGTTTTCGGCTTCCAGAGTACGGGTCACCACATAGTCGTTTTCGATTCGGTAGTCAACCACGGGAGAACCATCACCCAGATCAATACGAAGGTTGTTGCATGCCATGATGCACCTTTCGGGCGACTACACCCGCCCGTCCCGGCACATTATGAGCTTCTGGCCTGCTAATGTTCGATACCAGACACACTGTAGTCGTGGAAGTGAGAAGCTGTAATCAAGTTAAAGATGCCCGATCATACCCACACCCACTGAGAATCACTCAATTAGCAGGGTCAATGAGTGAAATCGAGATATAGACTCAACTGAGAATTTGGTTCGCGCGGACCTGCTTAAGCACGAGCAGCCGAACGCTTTGGCTTCGGATGTGAGCCGCGGTTTTCACGGGATGTGTCCCAGTTCGGGAAGATTTCTTCAATGGAATATGCAGCGAAGGCAGGTCTTTGTCGCCGCCTGTCTCGGAGAGTGAACATGATAGCAAGTAAACATCCTGTTAAGGCTCCGAGGAATGCTTCCGCAATTGAGAGGCTGTTGAAAGTCCGCAGCCCCTGGCCGGTCAGAAGGAATCCCGTGTACGCCATAGCTGCCGTCCAGAGAATTACGCGAACAGGGTGCATGGGGATCACCTCTACAGCACAGCCGTGCAAAAGAGCAGACATGCGATCACATCGCAAAACATTAATGAGAGAGCGCCCCAGTACTTAGACGCTCTCCCGAACAGCCCTCCCCCGAGAACCGCTCTCAGGCACGATACCACAAGTGGTCTACGACGCACCCAATTATTGTCATTATCAATGACTAACCATGTCAGGTTCAGTGGCACTAGTACAGCACAGACCCATTACACCTGCCAAGTCGGGAAGGCTGACACTGAACAAAATCGAGTTGCGTCGCGGTAAGCGTGCCTGCCGACAGTCACCGCAAATTTCGCTGATCGTGGCATCGGGACATACTGCAAGCTCTTTCGGCTGATGGGAAGGGGAGGTTGCGCTGGGGACCGGCGTGCCACGTCTGGCAACCGTGCAACCCAAATTCTCGGGGGAAGGGCCGCCCAGCGCAGATCGATTCTACTACCGCCGCTAGTACAGAATAAAGCGACCTGCTTATTCAGAAGTACATGGTTTTAGAAAGGATTGAAAGTAAGGCGCATAACCGTGCGGACTTTCGCGACTACGCATTCGTCATGGCCATTACACGTTTTGACTACTGGTCAATGAGCAATATCGCGATTTTGCGCCAGTTGGCAACTATAGCTTGGTCTCGGCCACTCGGCGTTCAACCCCCGAGCGGGCCGGAGAACAAAGACGTTGGTCAATGCCCGTTGGCTAGTTTCTGTCACAGGGGATGGTTAGAAAATCATTGTTAGTCTTTTTACATTTCCATGACAAACGCTGGGAGACACAGTCTTAGAATTCCAGCCGAAGTCGTCGGCGACGGGCGTCGGCCCGCCCTGACTCCGTACTGATGGCACCCCGCCATTGGCAGGCAGAAACCCTCAACTGATCTTCGGAGGTTCTCGTATGCGAAAACAATTCTGCATTCCCTTCACTTGTGTCGTTCTGAATATCTTCGCTCTGTGCGCGCCCATGTTCGGGCAGGATCAGGCTCGCACGAAGCCTCTCAAGTTACAACTCAGATATGCTGAACCTATCACCCATGGCTCGGACCAAGCTACCCGCGCGCAAATCATCCAGTCCGGCAGGGCTGCCAGTGTGTTGCCGGTGTGGAACTTCCAAGCACTCTCTACCCGCGATGGCAACATCTACGCTGGATCGATGGTAGGCGCAAACCCCGCTGTGCGCGGATCTGACGCGCATGTCAACGTGACCGGCCAGGTTGTGCCGATCATTCTGAAACTGCACACCATTGGCGTCAGCTTCAACCAGAAGACCGGAAAGATAAAAACTAAACCAGGGAATACCACTTTCGACCCGACGGTTGCTGACAATGTGTGCTTGACGGCTCCAAATAACGTGCCCGTGGACCTACTGCGGCAAGGTCCAATTCTGTCGGACGCCAAGTTTAATTTTGGTGGAACGGATGTGGGTACCACGCAGTATACCGATGCGTTCCAGCGGGGCAACTTTTGGAGCATGATCGATAGGGCGAACTACCACGCACGCCTCTCGCCGGTCAGGGTCTTGCCTCCGCTTGTGATTGATGTGCCGGCGAAAAGCGGCTTGGCGCTTTCTGGCAAAATCTTTGGAGCTTGCAGCTCACTCGGGATTGTGGACATCAATCTGATTGACGCCGCCGTAGTCAAGGCAACTCTGAATACGCATGGCATCACTCCGAAGACGTTCCCGATGTTCATGCTTTACAACAGCGGCATGTCATTCGGAAATCCAGATAACATCAACAACTGCTGTGCCGGCGGGTACCACGGTATTAATCCCGTCAACCCGGTCACATTCCAGACCTATTCGCCATTTGATTTCCAGACAAACGGCATATTCGCGGCGGCGGACGACACTGTGATTCTGTCGCATGAAGCCGCCGAGTGGATGAACGATCCGTACGATGTGAACCCGACCCCGGCGTGGGGACACGTCGGCCAGGTTACCGGTTGTCAGAACAACCTGGAGGTCGGAGACCCACTCACCGGCACGAACACGTCGCCCATCGTCGGGAAGAATGGCTTCACCTACCACCTGCAGGAACTCGCTTTCTACTCGTGGTTCTACGGAGCTCCGTCTGTGGCCATCCATGGATGGTTCTCGGACAACGCGACGTTCATGACCGACGCAGGGCCACCCTGTAAGTAATCCCTTAGGGGTCGTGAGCTTGTTGGAATGAGGGGCCGCTCACACTGAGCGGCCCTTTTGTTTGCCTGCGCTCCGTTCCCGGCCACTTCAACGTAGGATCGCGGGCATGCGGGAGGCGGGTGACAAGTGTCGAAAACAGGCCTCTCTGACAATGTCGGCCCGTGTCAAGCACTTTTTGAGCGCACTACTGTATGCACTCAAAGAAGAGCGCCATTTCGCTCTCATAGATGGTGTTGCCTTTTCCAACCGTAGGCTCGCTCGTAATCGTTTCAGGTCAGGAACTCGGTCCGACCCATGCATCTCTTCGGTCGCAACTTCGATCATGATTACTAGTTCGAACTCCTCCGTAAAGAGGAGCGGGCTGCCCAATCAATAGCTCGATGTTCTACTGGACACCACGGCCTGTTCCGAGCTGGCCCGCGTGCAAACCGAACTTTTTCACTCGCTCGTAATCCCACCCCTTGCGCCACATCCAATACAGAGCAATCGCCAAGCGCCGCGTCATCGCCACCTTGGCGATCTTCCGCCCCCGGCGCATCATCAAGTGGAAGTACTTGCTGCGCCATTCCGGAACGCTACGTGCCGTAACTTGGGCAGCTTCCACCAACAAGAAGCGCAACATCGAACTCCCCTGTTTGATGATGTGCCCTGGCCGTCGCCGGTTCCCACTGGAATCTTCCAAGGGCACCAGTCCGAGATAGCTCGCGATCTGCTTGCCGCACTGAAACCGATCCGCTCTCCCCAGGATCAGCACGAAAGCTAATGCGGTCAGCGCACCCACTCCGGGATGGGTCATCAAACATCGGGCCTCGGGAAACTTCTCCGCCTCTTGCTCAATCGCCTGACTCAGTTCCGCGATCGTCGGGTTCAGTCGATCCAGCAACTCCAGCAGATCGCCTCGTCGCCGGCTGGCCCACGGTGCCAGGCGGAAGAACTCCAGTTGCTGCCGTCCGTGTTTGCGCCACAACCTCTTCTTACAGCGCAGACCCTCATTCAGGGCCACGGCTTGCAACTGGTTCATGATTCGCGTGCGCGCCCGCACCATGCGGTGCCGGTGCCACAGCAGTTGCCGCAGATCCCGGTTCTCCCAACTCGGTACCCAGATCTGGGGGAAGCGATCTTCCAGCAGCAACTGCAGAATCAACCAGCAGCAACTGCAGAATCAACTGCGCATCCTGGCGATCCGTCTTCTGCTTGCGTACTCGCTTCGCCCGGATCTCCGCAGCATCTCCGATCCACAGCTCGAAGTGCACCTCCGAGAGCATCTGCTCAAACCAGCGCGCCTGTCCACTGGCTTCCATCCCCACATGCGCCTGCATTCCCTGGGCGGCGAGATCGCGATAATACTTTTCCGCTTCCTCACGGTGTTGCAGTCGCCGTTCCTGGAACTCCCCAGTGTCGGTATCCACAAACGCAATCTGCTGAAAGCCCGGGTGGTAGTCTGCTCCTA
>Ga0210405_10003020_pt1 | contig 16846 bp, 13 predicted proteins | sample IncBWH11MmetaG_FD_155492 | JGI IMG/M metagenome (GOLD analysis project Ga0210405, IMG submission 155492) | Forest soil microbial communities from Barre Woods Harvard Forest LTER site, Petersham, Massachusetts, United States - Inc-BW-H-11-M | ecosystem: Environmental > Terrestrial > Soil >... | reverse complement strand
CCTGCTTCCACATCCGCCGCAATGAACGTCAACGTAATCCGCGGGCATTTTGTCTTCAACTCCACATCAATGCTCACCATTGCCATATGCCTCATCCTCGGTGCAACCGAGCCCAGCCCGTCAGCTTAAGAAGTCCATGACTCGTGCTAAACTAGCATCATTGTAGGCCCGTAGCTCAGTTGGTTAGAGCGCGTCCTTGACACGGACGAGGTCTGCGGTTCGAGTCCGCACGGGCCTACCATTCTTTATCTGTCGTAACGTCCTTCGCAGAAATCCATGCGTCGCTTCTTCCGGATCCGCCTGATGCTCTTCCTGCGGCAAAGCCGTTGGGGCTTCGCCCTCATCGCACTTTGGTTTGCTCTCGGCGTCACCGCATTTCACTTCTTGCAGCATCTCTCTTTTGGTGACTCTCTCCTTAATGCGATCTACCTTCGCTCCCGCCCTGATTCCTTCTGGGTTCTCTACTCTTTCTGGGGCCAGTGCGTCCTCTTTGGCATCGTCATTTCCATCTTCATGCTGCAAGCCTTGCAGCGCTACAATCCGCAGGAAGGTTGCCGCATGCTCGCTAAGGAAATGCAAAACCACGTCATCATCATTGGCTACACGCACCTAGGCATCCGAATCGTCGAGCATCTCCGCCGATCCAAGCAGCCTTACGTCTTGATCGACAAAGATGCCGGAGCTGTGGATGGCCTGATCCGCGACGGCGAACCCGTCATCGTGGACGACGCCAAGCAGGAAAGCTCGCTGACAGACGCAGGCATCGACCGCGCCAAACTCCTTGTCATTACCTCCAACAACATCGAAACAGCCCTTCTCGTCACCAAACGCGCCCGCGACCGCAACAAAAAAACTCTCATCATCGTCCGATGTTATCTCGACGAGTTCACCGAAATCCTCGAGAGCCTCGGCGCCAACGAAGTCATCTCCAGCTCCAAGAGCGCCTTCAGCGGAATTTCTTCCCACCTCGATTCTCTCGGCACCGCAGGCTGATTTTCCATTTGTTGACTTTCAAGTCGCCGCATCCTAGCATCATCCCCGCAACCATTTCGTGACGCGCGAGGTCTTTCATGAGCTCCTCCACGCCACTTCCTTCGCCGCAGCTTCCTCCTCCTATCGCCGAGGTTGTGAATTCTTTTGTGCAATCCGCAAAAGATGCCTTCGGCCCCGACCTTCTTTCCATTGTGCTCTTCGGAAGCGCCGCGGAAGGTCAGCTTCGCGCCACCTCGGACTTGAATCTTATTCTCGTTCTCGCCTCCTTCCATCAGGCGAAGGCCGACAAGCTTCGTCATCCTTTGCGCGTCGCGCAAGCCGCCATCCAACTTCATCCCATGTTTCTCCTGAAGGATGAAATCCCGCACGCCGCTCGCTCCTTTGCTCCCAAGTTCGCCGACATTCGCCGTCGCCGCGCCGTTCTCTTCGGCGACGACCCTTTCGCTTCTCTCTCTATCCCGCACGATGCCGAAATCCGCCAGCTCCGCCAGCAGCTCCTCAACCTGATTCTTCGTCTCCGCGCCGCCTACGTTGCCCGCAGCCTCCGCGAAGAACAGCTAAGCCTCCTGATCGCCGGAGCTCTCGGTCCGCTGCGTTCCTATGCTGCAGCCCTCCTCGACATCGAAGGCCGCCCAGCTCCTTCGTCTTGGCAAGCCCTCCAATTATTCGGCGCCGAACTGGCCATCCCCGACTGGCCACAACTCTCCGCTCGCCTCGCCGCCACACAAGAAACTCATGTTTCGGCTCCAGGCGAAGCGCCGCGTCTCTTCTTTCCTCTTCTCGATCTTGCGTGCCGCATGCAATCCCGGGCGGAAGCGCTCTCCACCGAGGTCCGCCATGAATCCGTTTGATCTCCGCGGCCCGGAATTTCTCGTCTTCTATATCTTTTTTTCCTGGCTGGTCATCGTGGGCGTCACGCTTCTTCGTCGCTTCAGCGAAAATCGCGACACCGGTAAGCCTCCCATCGACGATCCCTATTTCGTTGCTTTCTTGCGCGGTGGCGAAAGCGAAGCTTTACGTGTTGCTACTCTCTCCCTCATCGACCGTGGTCTGCTGACTCTCAAAAGTTCAGGAGCCCCGGCCCTTCTACCAGGAAGCGCCGATAGCCGTCTCGAACTGGCGGACCCCGCCGCCACCGATAGCGTCAAACGCCCCATCGAAAAACGCATTCTTGAAGCCTTCAAAACCGCCCAGCCCATCCACTCCACGCTGGCTGGCCTCGAAGGTTGCACCGCCTGCTTTGACTACGCGATCAATCTCGAAAAATTCGGCCTCCTCCCCGACGAAGAAGTTCGAAAAACGCGCCTACGCCGCGTTGCCGTTGCGATTGGCATCTTATTGGGCGTCGCAGCCGTAAAAATGTTTGTCGCTCTTTCCCGTGGCCGCACAAACATCCTGTTTCTCATTATTCTTGCCGGTCTTGCCGCTTTCATTGCTTTCAAGAGCAGCAATCCCTTCCGCACCTTGCAAGGCGAAAGGTTTCTCGAGGACGTAAAATCTCTTTTCAGTTCGCTCCGCCGGCGCGCCTCTTCTCTTCGTCCAGGAGGTGCGACCTCCGACCTCGTTTGGCTGGCCTCGGCTTACGGACTAGCGGAAGTTTCTCCCATCCTCTTTCCTTCTGTGATGGCTCTTCGTCCGCGTAAACCGATCGGCGGAACCGGCCCTAGCGGTTGGGGCTCCGGAAACTCTTCGTGTGGCACTTCCAGTAGCTGCGGCAGCGGAGGCAGTAGTTGCAGCGGCGGCGGAGGTTGTGGAGGAGGCGGAGGCTGCGGCGGCGGCTGTGGCGGTTGCGGTGGCTAAAATGATGAACACTCTCACAGACAGAGTGGGCCTCGGCTGGCGTCCCGATCTAGCCGCCGGTATTCTCGATCATCTCGATGGCATCGATCTTCTCGAGGTGATCGCCGACGATTTTTTCTCTGCACCTCGCCAGAAAGTCCGCGCCCTCAAAACGCTAGCCGCTCAAGTCCCTGTCATTCTCCACGGAGTCAGTCTCGGCCTAGCCTCTTCCGCTCCTGTCGAAACCAAGCGCCTCGATCAAATGGCGCGCCTCATGGATCAAGTCCGGCCGGAATTCTGGTCCGAACACTTAGCCTTCGTCCGCGCTGGTGGAATCGAACTCGGCCATCTCGCCGCTCCACCTCGCAACTCCTCATCGGTAGATGCGGCCGCCGCAAATCTTCATCGTGCTCAGGCCGCCGTCGGCGCGAAACCTCTCGTCGAAAATATCGCCACGCTGATCGATCCCCCCGCCAGCACCCTCTCCGAATGCGCGTGGATCAACGGAATTCTCTCCTCTTCAAATTGCGGTCTGCTTTTCGATCTTCACAACGTCCTCGCCAACGGTCTGAATCACGGTTACGACCCTCTCGAATTCGTCCGCCAAGTCCCCCCCGAGCGCATCGCTGCCATCCACATCGCCGGCGGTAAATTTATTTCCGCCCCAGATGGCACGCAACGCCTTCTTGACGATCACTGCCACGATGTCCCCGATCCCGTCTTTGAACTTCTAGAAGAAATCGCCGCCCGCGCCCCCGGCCCTCTCACCGTCATCCTCGAACGCGATGGCGACTATCCCTCAATGGACTCTCTTCTCGCGCAAATCGCACAGGCTCGCCGCGCTCTCGCCAAAGGCCGAGCCCGCCGCGTTCAACTCGCAGAGGCGTTCATATGAGCTCCAACTCCGCCCAACTCGAAGCCTTCCTCGCGCGGCTCTACGTCGACCCCGTTGCCCGCGCAAGTTTCAAATCCAACCCTCGCGCCGAAGCGGAAAAAGCCGGCCTCTCTGACGAACAATGCGCCGCACTCGAACAGCTTGATTGGATGGGGCTCGAAATGGCGGCGCGAAGCTTCGCCAAAAAGCGCCACCGGAAACACCGCTCTACATGGTTCGCCGCGCTTAGAACCTGCGTCTCGCGCCTTCGTTTCTCCCGCTTTATGCCCTAACGGATTTGTCTCTCTCGTAGCAATCTCGAATGCAAAAAGACATCTCTCCTGAACATTCCGTAGTCTAATAAATCCAGGCCCCAGCAAAGTGGGTGTGGAATGCGTTTCGCTCACCATCTTATTTTTGTTCTGGCATGCCTATGTATTCTTGCGCCTATGAAAATTCGCGCGGCGGACTTGGCCAGCTGCACCGGTCTCGTGCTCGACGAAAACGGTGTCCCGGTCGGCGCTGCGCAGGTAAAGCTTGAAGATGCTGCCGCTCACGTTTACCGCACGGAATCCGACGGAGCCGGCCGCTTCACCCTAAAAAATCTCCCCGCGGCCGATTACAAACTCGAAGTCCGCAAAGCGGGCTACTTCGTCATCGCAGGCCGCGCTCTCACCCTGCAGCCCGGCCCCAACGAACTCACGCTAACCATAAATCACGCCGAAGAAGTTCACGAGCAAGTCCAAGTCACCGCTCGCGCCAACCAAATCGATCCGCAAGACACCGCTCAGCGCAACACGCTCACCGCCAGCGACATTCGAGACATCCCCGTCCCCAGCCCGCACGTTCTTGCGGAAAGCCTCGTCGCTCTCCCGGAGATAACCCAGGACAATCAGGGCAATCTCCATATCGCTGGCGCGCGTTCCGGCGAAACGCAGTACCTGCTCGACGGCTTCGAAATCGGCGACCCCGTGAACGGCCAGCTCACGTCTCGTTTCAACATCGACGCCACGCGCGCCGCCGAAGTCCAATCCAGCGGCTTCGGCGCAGGCTACGCTCATGCCGGCGCAAACATTCTCAGTCTTGACACGCCTGATGGCGACGACCGCTGGCGCTTCGGCACCACCAATCCGGCCCCCGGCATCAACATCCAGGAAGGCGTTCATCTCGGCAATTGGTATCCGCGTTTCACTTTCTCAGGACCCCTCAAGCGCGGCCGCCTCTGGCTTTCCAATTCCATCAGCATTCAACACACCTTTGCCGTCGTGAAAGGCCAGCCCTCCGGCGCCAACACTTGGGAAGAATGGGCTGGCGACAATCTCCTTCGTCTCCAGTACAACATCACCCCCAAACACATTCTTCACGCCAGCTTCCTCTACAACATCGCGCGCGGCACTAACCTGGGCCTCGATGCGCTCGATCCCGTCTCAACAACCGTCACCGGCGATGAGCGCCGCTACTTTGCTTCTCTCAAAGATCAGGTCTGGCTTGCCGACACGCTCTTCGATTTTGGCGTCGCCGCCGATGAAAGCATCCTCGATTACATCCCGCAAGGCACGCAAACCTATGTCCTCTTGGTCAACGGCTCCTCCGGAAATTATTTCCAGCGCTTAAACCAGCGCGGTCGCCGTTTACAAGCTGTCGCCGGCATGCCCGCCGCCACGCGTCACTGGCACGGCACTCATCAACTCGCCGCCGGCCTCAACGCCGCCAGCCTCAACTATTCGCTTTCCGCCGACCGTGGCGAAATTCAGGCGCTCAATGCGTTTGCGAGCGACGAAACAACTTGCAGCTCCGCTCTCCAACCCGGCTGTCTGGTGCGCCAAACCACTTTCTTTGGCCCCGCGACTCCCTACGTTTCGAACACCCAGCTCGGCGGCTACGTCCAGGACACCTGGTCCTTTTCAAAATATCTCGTTGTGCAGACAGGCCTGCGCACGGACTGGGATCGTTTCACGCAAAGCGCCATGGCCGAGCCGCGCGTCCACGCAAACATTCTTCCCTTCGGAGACGACACCTCGAAAATTTCCCTCGGCTGGGGCATCTACAATGTTCCGCTGAATCTCTCTCAAATTGCCCAAGCCTTCGACCAACAGCAGCTCGACACGTTTTACAATACCGCCGGTGCAGTCGTCGCCCCAGGCACAGTAGTCAGCCAATTCGTCGTCCCTGCAACCGGCCTCCAACAACCCCGCTTCACCATGTACAGCGCGGGCTGGCAGCAGAAATTAGTCCACAACACGCTCCTCAATCTCCAACTCCTCGCGCGCAATGGCTCTCACGGCTTCGCCTACGTCGACCAGCAACCTATGCAACCCGGCGGCATTTTTCTCCTGCAGGACACTCGCAAAGACCGCCATCGCTCCGCCACCGTCTCCGCACGCCACGTTTTTTCCGAAGACATGGAAGTCTATGGCGCCTACACGCGCTCCGTTGCGCACTCCAATGAAGTTCTCAATCCCGCTCTCGGCTCCATCTTCTATGCCGCGCAGCAACCCGGCCCCGTCCTCTGGGATGCTCCCAACCGCGTCGTCACTTGGGGCTGGGCTCCCACTCACATCTGGGGCATCCAACTCAGCTACTTCTTCGAGTACCGCACCGGCTTTCCCTACAGCGTAATTAATCTCCAGCAGCAACTTGTCGGCCCGCCCAACTCCTCCCGCTTCCCCGCCTATGCCAGCCTCAATATTGGCCTCGAAAAAAAATTCGGCTTCCGCGGCTATCTCTGGGGAGTCCGCGTGGAAGCCGTCAACATCCTCAACCGCCAAAACCCCAACACGGTCGTCAACAATATCGACGCCCCCAATTTTGGCGCCTTCTCTGGCGGCCAAGGCCTCGCCTTCACTCTCCGCGTCCGCTTCATCGGCAGAAAATAGCCTCGCCAACTAGAGCCATTTTTTTGGCGCCCAGGCCAGTGTCCGTGCCGCACCCGCCGTCATCTGTTTTCACAAAAATTATCCAGTGTCAACTTGCTCGGCTAACCAAGATAGACCTGGCGCGATGCGTGGTGCTAAAGTCACCACTCATAAAATCTGTTGTGCAATGTAGCCAAAGTTCCGAACCTATGATCGACCGCCAGATCGGTTGGGATTATTTCCTCCAGGTTCTGCTTAGCGCCACAGTTCCCTGGGCCTTGTCCGCAAGCCTCCTTGGAGAGACGCGATGATGGTCACTCCCTCCGTGCCCCGCAGGCTGCGGTTCCCGCTTTCTCTGTGGTCCAGCGTGCTCGTAGGATTCCTCGTTATCAAAGCTATCCTGTCGCTGGGCTTGGGTCTAGGTGAGAAGTTGGCTCTTTACGGCAGCGCCGCCTATTTCCTTCTTCTTCTCCTCGCCACCGCTTTCGCCATTCTGAATGCCGCCGAGCGGACGCTGGAACGCCGCACATTTTGGGTATTCATCGCCATCGGTTATGGACTCTGGTCTCTCGACCAATGGCTCTATATCTACTACAGTGCGATTCGCCATATCGACGTCCCGGACAATTCCATCGCTGATCCCGCATTGTTTCTACACCTTGTGCCCCTCATGGCTGCGATTGCGATGCTGCCGCATGTGAAGCGGCCCGATCAGAAAGCTTACCGAGCCACATTGAACTTTCTTTTCCTCCTCGTCTTCTGGGTTTTTCTCTACGCCTATTTTCTGTTTCCCTACCAATATTTGTTCTCGAACCCCGCGATCTACAACCCGCGCTTCACCGCGCTATACGCAGTCGAAAATGCCGTGCTCGTCCTGATTCTCTGCATGGTCATCCCTCGCGCGCAAACTCTGTGGCGTTCCATCTACTACCATTTGCTGGGAGCCTCCGCCCTGTACGCGTTAAGTTCCACGCTCGCCAACATGGCCATCGACGCCGGAAAGCCCTATAACGGCAGCCTCTATTCTTTGGCCCAAAACGCTTCTGTCTGCTGGTTTCTCTGGGTGCCGCTCTTCGCCCGGCAACAGGCTCAATCGCCGATCGGTTTGGAGGAACTCGATGCCCGACGATAGCAAGTACACGTCGCTCCTGGCGATGGTCGTAGTCGTCGCGGTCCCTTTAATCGGCGTCTGGGAAGTATTTCGACAGGATGAAACCCCCACCCTTCGCACTTTCCGCCTGCTCGTCGTCCTCGCCTTTGGTTTATTTCTTGCGGTCCTCGCCCTCTTAAGAGAGCAGCTCACCAAAGCCAATTTGAAGAGCCATGTAAGAAAACTGGAAACCTTCAATAGCGATCTCGCGGAAATGTTTCGGTCCGTCTTGCGCCTCGCAGACCCCGGTACTTTCCGCAGCACGGACGATGGCAAATACATTTCGCTCTTGGTGTTGGTCGCCGTGGTCGCGGTCCCTGTCATCGGCGTCTGGGAAGTTTTTCGACCGGATGAAACTCCCAGCCTGCGCACTTTTCGCCTGCTCGTCATCCTCACCTTCGGGCTCTTCCTCGCGGTCCTTGCCCTCTTGGGAGAGCAGCTCGCCAAAGCCGGCTTGAAGAGCGATGCGCGCAAGTTGGACACCCTGAATAGCGAGCTCGTCGAAACCGTTCGCGCCATCCTTCGTCGCGCGGACCCCGGCACGTTCCGCACCACGTTCGTCAACAAGCAAGCCGAACACATCCTCGGCTACCCGGTTAAAGATTGGCTAGAAGATCCCTCCTTTTGGGTCGAGCATCTCCATCCCCAGGATCGCGAGCGCATATTGGTCTTCACCGCAAAGGCCATCCAGGAACACCGCAATCACGAGCTCGAATACCGCATGATTGCCGTCGATGGCCGAACCGTCTGGCTTCAGGAAATTGTCAACGTCATCGTCGAAAAAGGCGTCCCCACCGGTTTGGTCGGCGTCAGCGTGGACATCACCGCCCGCAAGCTCGCTGAGGATTCCACCAGCCTATTCCGAAAATTGATGGATGGTTCCAACGACGCCATCGAAGTCCTCGACCCCAGAAACCTGCAATTCCTCGATGTCAACGCCAAAGCCTGTCTCGACCTTGGCTATACCCGCCAGGAAATGTTGTCCATGACGGCCTACGATATCAATATCACCCTCGACGACTCTTTCCGCAACCACGTGGACCAGAGGCTGCGTGAAGCAGGCTTCGTCATCGTCGAGGCTCAACACCGTCGTAAGGACGGCTCCACCTTCCTCGTGGAAATGAATATTAAACATGTCCACCTCGGCCGCGGCTACATCGTCGCCGTGGTTCGCGACATCACTCAGCGCAAAAACACGGAAGAGAATCTCTCCAGCTTTAGCCGCAGGTTGATTCAGGCCCACGAGTTGGAGCGCAGCCGCGTCGCCAGAGAGTTACACGATGATTTGAATCAACGCATGGCCCTCCTCCAAATTGGCCTCGATCAATTCGAGCAGGACGTTCCCGGCCTTTCTCCGCATGCCCGTGATCAACTCCGCAGCATTGCCCAGGTCGCTACCAAAGTTTCCTCCAGCCTTCACACCATCTCCCAGCAGCTCCATCCCTCCAGGCTGGACATTCTGGGTCTCGTAGCTTCCGTGGATGCCTTGTGCAAGGAATTCTCCGATCAGCACAAGCTGCGGATACAATTCGTCCATCGCGCCGTTCCCCGCCAGCTACCGAAAGATGTCACCCTCTGCCTCTTTCGAATCGCTCAGGAGGCCCTGCAAAACATCGTCCAGCACAGCGGCTCGGCGGTTGCCACCGTCGAACTCTCCGCTCACGAAGATCGCCTCGAACTCTCCATCTCCGATTCCGGTGCAGGCTTCAGCCTCGCCTCCGCAAAGCTAGCCACCGGCCTGGGCCTAATCAGCATTCAAGAGCGCCTTCGCCTCGTCGGTGGCCACCTCTCCATCGAATCCGAGTCCGGGCGCGGCACGCGCCTGCGCGTCCGCATCGCCCGCCGAGCCTTTGATCCAGAAGCCGACAAAAGCGGCATATCCTAAATCGAGAAAAGTTTTTGCCCATGGCAAAAAATATCCACCAGCAGTTTTCATTCGCGCGCAACTCCCAAACTGCCCAGTCTAGCTACCCTTCCGCCTCGACAACGCCATTTTCGCCGCATGATATCCGCACATCCCGTGCACTCCTCCGCCTGGCGGAGTGCTCGCCGAGCAAATATAAATATCGCGAGCCGACGTTGCATAATGTCGCCACGTCGGGCGAAACAAAAACTGACGCATATCCAGCGCCCCTCCGCTGACATCCCCTCCTACGAGGTTTGCGTCCATGCCCTCAAGGCTCTCCGGAGAAAAAACGCGTCGCGCCAACACGCACTCGCGGAAGCCCGGAGCGAATCGCTCAATCTGATTCTCCAACCTCTCAAGCATGTTCACTTTCGATCCATTGGGAACATGGCAGTAAGCCCAAGCCGTGTGTTTGTTCACTGGAGCGCGCGAACTGTCGAAAAGACTGGGTTGCACCAGCAGAACAAACGGCCGCTCGGCGTGCTCTCCAATCCACACCGCTTTTTCCGACGCTGCAATCTCCTCAAAGCTTCCTCCCAGATGTACGGTCGCCGCGCGCAGGCAATCGGCAGCTTTCCACGGAATCGGCGAGCTCAGCGCGTAATCCACTTTAAACACACCTGGTCCATAGCGGTGCCTTCCCAATCGCCGTTTGTAGTTCTCGGATAATCTTTGCCCGCCAACCTTAACCATCTGCCTTGGCGTCAAGTCGCATAAAACCAGCTCATAGTTCCCGAGCGCCTCCAAACTTTCGACCAGCGACGAAGTCTTCACGCTGCTTCCCAAGCCCGAAAGAATCCCGCATAACGCGTCCGTGAGTGACTGCGCCCCGCCGCGAGGAATCGGCCAGCCAACCGCGTGTGCTGGCACGGCCATCATCATTCCAAACGCCCCGCTCAGCGGTTCGTCCAAACTGAGAAAAGAATGTGCAGCCAAACCTGCGAAGAGTGCCCGGGTCCGCTGGTTGCGAAATCGGCTGGCGACATCTTTGGCCGACCGCAATCCGATCATTCCAAATCGCGCCATCAACCACGGATGTTTGGGAATCAAGGAGACAGGACCCAACACCTCCGGAGCAAATTCCGTCCAGCGCTCAACGAATGGACGCATGAGTTTTTCCCACGTCACACCGTCGGTCCCCAGAGAATCTCTCGCTTCCCTCAGATCACGCGACAACGTCATCGCCGTCCCGTCATCGAGAGGATGCGCCACTGTAGCCGGCGAGTGAATCCATTCCAATCCATGTTCGCCCAGCGGCAGCGACGAGAAAAATGGCGACCCTGCGCCGAGCGGATACACCGCTGATCCGAAGTCATGCCGAAAGCCCGGCAAAGTTAATTCGAGTGTGCGCGCGGCTCCGCCCGGCGTCGGCTCCGCCTCCAGTACGTGCACATCATGTCCCGCTTGCGCCAGAACGATGGCCGCGGCTAGTCCATTCGGACCAGCTCCGATCACACATGCTTTAGGACTCATAGTTGATCGCGGCGAAACAACCGCTCTGCATGCCGCTCCTCATGAGATATCCGTCAATCTTTGCGCAGGTCATTCGAACATAATGGCAGGCTACTTGGGCGCTTCGATACTCCCACCCGTTTCCAACTGGCATCTCGCCCCGCTTAGCGGTTGAATGGATATTCCTGTATCCAGTGAAACCCGCGGCTCACAAGCAAGAATTTCTTGTGGTCAACAAGCTGAAGCTTCATGTGAATCGTATGGCTATCCATGTTCCCATCGAGAATCAACTGATCCTCCGCCACGCGCTGAAACGTGAGGTTGCCTTTCCAGCTCTTGTCGCTATTCTTTGTAAGCGCAATGGTTTTCGCATTGCTGTCGATCGCTGCGCCGTAACCGGCAAACGATTCGTCCATTCTCTGAAAGCTCACTCTCTCGGGAAAATCAAAAACCACGCGCTGCCAGCGGTCGTAATCCCCAAGCAGCGGCGATCGCACTTGCCCATCAATGGAAAGCTCGGCCACATTCCAGATTCCGTAGAGCGGAGACTTGGTGCGTCCGCCGCCATAGGTGTGCCAGCCGTCCCAATTGGTATACACATTCATTCCTATCAGCCAGATGCCAAAAATGATCTGCGCGGCCAGCGCAATGCGGTTCGCGCGCCGAGTTTGAAAAAGCTCCGCTTGCGTCGAAGGCCCGGCCGTGCGGTTGCGCAAAAAGAAGTCCGCCAAGCGATCGAACTCCGGCGCGAGCAGAAACACAGCCATCAGCAGCAGGTGAAACGAGAAAAGCTTCACCGGCACGTCGTACGTCATATTGAGCATGAATACCTGCGTCAGGTCTGCCAGGGAAACAAGCGCGCCGAGCATCGCCGTCCGCGGAAAAATGAGCAGAATTCCACCTAGCGTTTCAGCGCAGCCCGCAAAAATTTCATACGCCGGAGAAGCGCCAATCGAATACCAAAGAACTCCCATTGGGGAAAAGTCACGGAAGGGTTCGAGCAGCCTGGTCAGATACGGGAACGGCATCTGCAGCGGAATCACTTTATCCATTCCGTACAGAATCATTTCCGAAGCCAGCGCAAACCGAATTACGAGCCGAAACCATTTATACAGCGCAGCGTAGTTTCCCCGCGTGCGGTCGAGCGCGGACCAGATACCTGTTGCCACAACCGCGATCACCAGCAGACAGAAGACGAATACCCAGTCGAAAGTCTTGTCGCCGCTGCCGCTATCCGTGTAAATCAGCGGAAGCTTGGCGTGGAAAATATGAGCGGCCGTCCAAAAAATAATCTGCCGCATCGGCCAAAGCGACGCCGGATCTGTAACTTCCACTTTGGGGATGAGAAATAATCCACCGAAAATCTGCGTACCAAGGCAATAAAGTCCCAAATACACAAAGCAAAATCGAAACGCCATGCGCCGCGCAAGGCTCCACGGCGGCCCTTGCGGTTCCTGCCGGAGCTGCGCGAGCGGCACCTCAGCACCCATCCAAGCCTCCCGAAGCGCTTGAGTCTACATGAGACCCGCCCACGTTTCAGCATTTCCCAGCGAGGACTCGATCCTGTTGTAGTGGCGCAACATGTTGCGCGACAGCTTTGGAGGCCTTCGTGTAGCAGCCCGATTGCCTAGGCACGCAAACGCGCCCGGAATCCAGAGCAGCGCGCCCGTTTTTATAAGTCTGCTTTATTTCATTTCCCTGGGCGAGTGGGCCAGTTGCCGGCAACCGCGTTACTCAGGCATGTGGATTCGGGTCATCTGAGAAGGTCTTAAGTCGGAGCATCCCTAATATTGGCTTCGCCTGCCGCGCAATATCGTCAAACGCCGTTCGGCCCCGCGCCAGCCGCCGCCGCTCGCGAGGAGACGTTTTTGTCGGCTACCTTGGCCTCACCCCTGTCGATTTCGATGGAACCTTTGAAGTCCGCACCGTCCTCGATCATGATCTGTGCCGTCGTCAAATTCCCAATGACCGCACCATCCTTTTTGATCTCGATCCGTCCCTTCGCGTGGACGTTCCCCTTTACGTAGCCGTACACGACCACGTCATGGGCATTTATGTCAGCCGTTACCTTCGCCGTCGGTCCTACCGTCAGCTTCCGCTCATTAAGTTCGACCAGTCCTTCGACAGAGCCGTCGATCAGCAAATCCTCCGTGCCGGTGATGTCACCTTTCACATGCAGGCTCGAACCCAGCCACCCCGTCACGGAGTCCACCATCGCATCCGCTGGACGCATCGCATCTTCGCTCTGTGTATCCGGTTTCTTGCTACCCCACATCGGACCCTCCTAAGGACAGTACACCCCCGCGGATTTCCCAACGGGACGCTCCAGGTCGCAGAATTTCACGCAAGATTCGGCTGGGCCTAGAATGCTACTCCTGCGAGGCGAGCGCATCAAGGCGCGGGCGTGCTGGGCCGGGTTGCCGGGCATGTGGAAAGTATTTGTACGATTACCGCTGCCAGCTCAACCGGTCGATGCAACACTTTCTAATAGCCTGATCCAACAGCACTTCCCCGAGAGGACTTATCTGTCGGGCCGTACTCAATCAGAACCTCGCCAGGGCAGTGTTCTGTTGGACTTAACACTTGTAAGCGATTTTAGCCTTTGAGACTCCAGCAGTTAGACTTTGCGCTTAGTGTTGCGTCGACCCTTTGAGACCACCGCGTTTATCAGGATTCAATGAGTCGGCTGTCAGAACTGCCAGTTGTGCGAATCTTCCTCGCGGACTAGATTGCCCCGAGAATTGCGAATCTGCGGTGGGCCAAGTCTTGGCTTCTTGGTAGCGCAACCAACTATCAGAGCCCCTGCAACGAAACTTAACCAAGACTCGGAGGACCTATGAAGCGAAACATCTTGTCAGGAGCGTCGTTGACACTGAGTTTGGCCTTATTAATCGTTTATGGCTGCTCAACCCAGACAAAACAAGGTGCACAAGGGACGCTCACCGCTGAGGAAGCACAAAAGATCGGCGTCGAGGCTGTGGTCTACGGCCTTCCGCTTGTGGTCATGGAATTGACGAAGGTCACCTCGACCAACGTGCCAGGTCCGCAGCCGAACGCCCACGCGCCGATCAACCAGTTCGGCAATGCTCTGAAATATCCCGCCGCATCCGACCATACTGTCGTGCGCATGAACATCGATACGCTCTATTCGTGGGCATGGCTTGATCTGTCTAAGGAACCAATGGTGCTTTCATTACCGAACACGCACGGACGCTACTACATGATGCCGATGCTCGATGCGTGGACTAACGTCTTTGCCTCGCCCGGAACGCGCACCACCGGAAACAAAGCTGGGGATTTCGCCATCACTGGACCGGGCTGGAAGGGCTCGCTGCCAAACGGAGTGAAGGAACTCAAGGCCCCAACAAACATGGTCTGGATCATTGGCCGTACTCAGACTGACGGCCCGGGAGACTATGCCGCAGTGAACGCGTTGCAGAAGCAATACAAGCTCACGCCGCTGACTGCATTCGGCAAGTCATACACGCCGCCGCCGGGTGTTGTCGATTCGGCCGTGGACATGACACCGCCGGCGGATCAGCTTGCGAAAATGGATAGCACAACGTTTTTCAAGACGCTGGCACGGGTGATGGCGCTCAACCCGCCCTCGGCTGCTGACGCACCAGTCTTGGCTCAGCTTGCAAAGATCGGTGTTGCACCCGGCCAGGATTTCGATCCGAGCAAACTCGACCCGGAGGTGGCGAAGGCGCTGCACGAATCCGTCAGGCTCGCGCTTGAAAAACTACAGGCCGCGTCGAAGACGTGGGGCAAGCCCGTGAACGGCTGGAACGTCCCACCGAAGAACGTCGGTGAGTTCGGAACGGACTACAACTTTCGCGCCATCGTTGCCTTTATCGGCTTGGGCGCGAACCTCCCGGCCGACGCGATTTATCCATTCGCCTTCGTCGACGGCGATGGCAAGCCGCTCAGCGGCGCGAATCGCTACATTGTACATTTCGACAAAGGACAGACGCCACCAGCGAATGCGTTCTGGTCGTTGACCATGTATGACGCACAGAATTTTCCGGTAGATAACCCGATCAACCGCTACACCATCTCGAGCTGGATGCCGATCAAGTACAACGCGGACGGTTCGCTTGACGTGTATGTCCAGAAGGATTCACCAGGGACGAAGAAGGAAGCTAACTGGCTGCCTGCTCCTGCCGGCGACTTCAGCATCACCATGCGCGTGTACCACCCGAAGCCGGCAATGCTTGAAGGCACCTGGTCGCCACCGCCGGTGAAATTGGTGAACTGATAGGACAGTCGGTGGACACGCGCACGATTCCGCTTAGCTCTCCGATGAATTCCGGTTAATACGCGTGAACAGGAGCAGAAATATGGGAACCTTGATGCGCAAAGTAATGATTTGCGCGGGATTAAGTTTCGCTGCTGCGGCTCTCATGGTTGGTTGCACGACCAAGACCGACTCAATCAGCACCACTGAGAAGCAGGCGGGGGACAGGCCGAGCATCGCCGAAACCAAAGCTATTGCTGAGGAGGGTTACATCTACGGCCTGCCGCTCGTGATGAACTACGCGTCTATGTATGCGATTGCGATCGACAAAGACTCGGGGCAGTTCCTGGCTCCGTTCAACCAGATCAAGAACGAAGCGCGTGTCTACACCTATAAGGACACCGCTGTCGTCACGCCGAACAGCGACACGCCGTACTCGGTGTTATGGCTCGACCTGCGCGCCGAACCGATCGTGCTCTCCGTGCCGGCCGTTCCGAAGAATCGCTACTACACGGCGCAGCTGATCGACGGCAATACCTTCAACTACGGCTACATCGGGAGTCGCTCGACCGGGAGCGACGCCGGCGACTACATGGTGGCCGGCCCGGACTGGAAAGGAGAAACGCCCGCCGGCATCAAGAAGGTGTTCCGCTCCTCGACTCAGCAATCGATCGCCATATACCGCACGCAGCTGTTCAACCCCGCTGACATGCCCAACGTGGTGAAGATTCAGGCCGGCTATAAAGTGCTGCCACTTTCGGCTTACCTCAAGCAACCGGCGCCACCCGCAGCGCCGCCACTCAATTTTCCGAAGATCGACAAGGAGATGGTGAAGACAAACTTTTTTCACTACCTCGACTTCGCCCTTCAATTCGCGCCTGCCGGGCCGGAAGAGAAGGAAATTCGGACAAAGCTCGCTCGGATAGGTATCGGACCAGGCAAAACGTTCGACTTCAAGGACCTTTCCGCCGAGCACAAGGCTGAAGTTTTGCTCGGCATGAAGGAGGGCGAGTCCAAGGTCGAGAAATACATCGAATCCGGACAGAAGACTATCAATGGTTGGAAGATCGGTTCGTTGTTTGGCGATCGTTCATTTTTTGACGGCAACTGGCTGTTGCGTGCAGCCGGCGCGAAAGCCGGGATCTACGGCAACGACCCCGTCGAAGCCACCTACCCCATGACCAAAACGCTGGCGAACGGCGAAGAGCTGGACGGCAGCAAATATAACTATACTCTGACTTTTAAAAAGGGCCAATTCCCGCCGGTCAGAGCCTTCTGGTCGGTAACGATGTACGACGGCAAGACGCAGTTTCTGATCCAGAATCCGATCAACCGCTATTTGCTGAACTCGCCAATGCTGCCGAGCATGAAGATGAACCCGGACGACTCACTGACGCTTTACATTCAAAACAAGTCACCGGGTGCCGACAAGGAATCAAACTGGCTGCCCGCACCCAACGGCCCGATCTACCTGGTCATGCGCCTCTACTGGCCGAAACCAGAGCCGCCTTCGATCCTTCCTCCGGGCAACGGAACGTGGCAGCCGCCGGCAATCGTCGTCGCGAAGTGATTGGAATGAAGGTGGACGGTCAAGTGGTCG
>Ga0210405_10003017_pt1 | contig 16849 bp, 12 predicted proteins | sample IncBWH11MmetaG_FD_155492 | JGI IMG/M metagenome (GOLD analysis project Ga0210405, IMG submission 155492) | Forest soil microbial communities from Barre Woods Harvard Forest LTER site, Petersham, Massachusetts, United States - Inc-BW-H-11-M | ecosystem: Environmental > Terrestrial > Soil >... | reverse complement strand
ATGCATATTCAGCTGTACGAAGAAGACGATGAGCTCGTCACTATCACGTTTGGCGAGCTATTCGAACGCGCATCATCGGTCGCGCGCGAGCTGAAAAGTCGCGGCCTCGCGCCGGGGCAGACAGTGGCCATCATGCTGCCCACGTGCTCCGAGTTTTTCTCGACGTTCGCGGGCATTCTTTTCGCGGGCGGGATTCCCGTCCCGATTTATCCGCCGTTTCGCGCCGACCGCATCGCCGAGTATGCGACGCGGCAATCAAACATTCTTCGCAATGCGGAAGCGCAATTCCTGGTGACGTTTCGTCAGGCGGAGGGACTGGCGCGATTGCTTCAGCCGCGCGTCCCTTCGCTTCGCGAGGTGCTGAACGCGGAGCGGCTGGCCAGTACGCCGGCACCGGCCGAGCCTTCGACGAACGAGTGGCGGCCCGTGCGAGATTTGTCGTACCGAGCCAGCGACGAAGACATTGCGTTCCTGCAATACACTTCTGGCTCGACGGGCGATCCCAAGGGCGTCATCCTGACGCACGCGAACCTGCTCGCAAATATCCGCGCGATAGTTTCCGGAATCGATATCCACGATGACGATTTGTGCGTCAGCTGGCTTCCGCTCTACCACGACATGGGACTTATCGGCGCCTGGTTCGTGCCGCTGTTCACCGGGATTCCGCTGGTGGTGATGTCGCCGCTCGCATTCCTGAGCCGGCCGGAACGCTGGCTGCGCGCCATCCATCGCCACCGCGCCACGATCAGCCCGGCGCCGAACTTTGCGTACGAATTGTGCGTGAAGAAAATTGCTGACAAAGATTTGGAGGGACTCGATCTCAGTTCGTGGCGCGCGGCTACGAACGGCGCTGAACCGGTTTGCGCGGCAACTCTCGAACGTTTCGCCGCTCGCTTCGCGCCTTACGGTTTTCGTCGCGAGGCGCAATCACCCGTGTACGGGCTCGCGGAAGGAACGCTGGCCGTTGCGGTGCCGCAAATGGGGACGGGCTACAAGGTGGACCGCATCGAACGCGCTGCGTTTGAGTCGGAAGGCCGCGCGATTCCCGTTGCTGCGGGCGACGGCACGGCGCTTGAATTCGTGTTCGCCGGCAAGCCGCTGCCCAGTGTCGAAGTCCGGCTCGTGGATACAGAAGGTCACAATGTGGCAGAGCGCATCGAAGGACGCCTGTGGTTCCGCGGGCCGTCCGCGACGTGCGGCTACTATCGGCATCCCGAAGCGACGCGCGCACTGATGCGCGACGGCGACTGGCTCGATTCGGGCGACCTTGCATACTGGGCAGACGGCGATCTTTACATCACCGGCCGCGCGAAAGACGTAATCATCAAAGCGGGCCGCAATATTTATCCCCACGAAGTGGAAGAGACCGTTGGCCGCATCGCGGGAGTGCGGCCTGGATGCGTGGTAGCGTTTGGCGCCGCGGACGCGCGCACCGGAACCGAGCGGCTGGTAATCGCGGCCGAAGCACGCAACGTGGCGGACTCGAAGCGCATCGCCGGTGAGATTTCTCAGGCTGTGAGCGACGCCTTGGGGATTCCCCCCGACCTGGTGGAAGTGTTGCCGCCGCAATCGATTCCCAAGACGTCGAGCGGAAAATTGCGGCGCAGCGAAACGCAGCGGCTGTTCCTCGATGGAAAGCTCGGCAAGAAACAACCGGCGGCATGGGTGCAGATTGCGAAGCTTGCGGCGGGTGGTGCTGCGCCTCAAGGATGGTCGCTGCTCAAACGCGGCTTGCGGAGCGGCGTCGAGATTCTCTACGGCGCTTATGCCTTGACGGCGTTCATGGCCGTGCTCGTGCCGGTCTGGGTGCTTGTTTCGCTAACGCACAATCGCCGGCGCGCGGCGCGGTTCACTCACGTCGGCGCTCGCCTGATGCTGTTTGCTGCGGGAGTTCCGGTTCGTATCGAAGGAGATGAGATTCTCGGCGAGTTGGCGAAGTCAGGGCCGTGTATTTTCGCGCCGAATCATTCCAGCTACGTCGATATTCTCGTGACGATGGCTTGCTTGCCGTCAAGCGCCAGGTTTGTCGCCAAAGCAGAAGTGCCTGACATGCCGCTGGTCGGCAGGTTGTGCGAGCGCAGCGGGCAATTCACGTTCGATCGCAACGATCCGCAGGCGCGTATCAAGCAGGCGCAGGAAGTGAATGCGGCGCTCGAGCGGGGCGAATCCGTGGTGATTTATCCCGAGGGGACTTTCACATCAGTCGCGGGAATACGTCCTTTTCAATTGGGCGCATTTAAGGCTGCCGTCGACACGCACCGGCCAATCTGCCCGGTATCGGTCCGCGGCGCGAGGCAAATTCTGCGAGACAAAACGGTCATGCCACGGCCGGGGCGCATAACGGTGACCTTTGGGCCGCTGATTAATTCCGATCCTGCGGCCGCGGGCGACTGGCACGAGATCGTTCGCCTGCGGGACGCTACGCGTAACCTTATTGCTCACAACGTCAAAGAGCCACTTCTTTAACCAAACCTCAGGGCAACGCGCTGCATCTAAGTTGGCTCCAGCGAAGCATGTCGCGGGTCCCTTCGGAGGCTCGCGGGGTGCTGGGGCAAAACGGGACTCGCTGCGGCTAATTGTTCGGTGAATCCCGATCCAATACTCCTGAGGAGGAGACTTGATGCTTCGTAAATTGTCGCTGTTGCTGGGGCTATTTTTCCTGATTTCGCTCTCGGCTCACGCCCAGGCCATAACAGACAAAGTGGAGTTGTTCGGCGGTTATTCCTACCTGCACCTGGATAGCAGTCCCGCAGGCAACCTGAATGGATGGGAACTTTCCGGACAGTATAAAGTTACCAACTGGCTCGGCGGCGTCGCTGATTTCAGCGGCGATTACGGAACGGTAGCAGGCGTCAACACTCATTTTCACACGTTCCTATTCGGACCGCAGGTATCGTGGCCGGCGCGCGTCTCGCCGTTCGCGCATGTTCTATTCGGCGGCGCGCACTTGGGCGTACCCGGTGGATCGGATACGGCGTTTGCGTCGGCAATCGGAGGCGGAATTGATACCAGGATCGCTCACGGACTTTCCTGGCGAATTATTCAGGGGGATTACCTGATCACTCGCTTCGGGAGCACGACTCAAAATAACGCGCGCATCTCGACTGGGATCGTTGTCCGGTTCTAGCCGCGGGTCTTGAATTAGTAAGGGCTTTTGTGAGGGCGGTTTCGATCCCGCCCTCGCAATTGCATCCGCTTCCCTACTCCAGAATAAAATTCACGGTGATAAACGTCTCGACTTCCACGTCGTTTCCGTCAAGCCGCGTGGGGCGATAACGCCATTCGCGCACGGCCGCGATGGCAGACTGCGCCAGAATCAAATTCCCGCTTAATACTTCGAGTTGCCGCACCGAGCCGTTCGTTGCGATGATCGCGCGTAACCGCACGGTTCCGGAAATGTGCGCCGTTTTCGCAACCACGGGATATAGGGGCTGCACTCGGCGAATCAGCGCCGCTTCCATATAGCCTTCGCTTCGATGTAACGGAGCGCTGATGTGCCGTACTTCGACAGGTGGCGGAACGATCGGCACGTCTTTGACAGTCGTTCCTGGAATATCCAATCCGCCGTCGGGGCCTCCGGGGATTCCCGGCCGGTCGCTGCCAGGACCAGTTTCAATCACTGGAGTTTCGTCGCCCGAAGACGTATGCACGTAAGGAGGAATCACGGGCGGCTGGAGAAGAATGTTCGCTGCAACTTGGTGCGGCTTCGAGGCGGGGTGCGGGTTCCCCGATTGGCGCGCTGGTGTTACGTTTGTTCCGCCATGATAAGGCGGCGCGGCCGTGAAGACGTATCGCCGCGACAGCACGCCAGGCGTAATGAGCGGCCAAACAAGCATCGCCGCAATGAGCGCTGCTTCGAATGCAATCGAAAGAACCAGCGCTTTGCGCCGCAAGCGCCGCGCCCGAACGAGCGCCCCCGCATCGCTTTCCATCAAGCATTCAGCTAGACTTCCGAGGCTGCTCATTGACACACCTCCGGCAATGCTTCCAAACAGAATGGAACCTAAGTCTCAGGGCGTTCGAGGTAACCGGCTGGGCCGCCCTGCGTTGCCCGAAAGTTCGCGCGTTCTCTACACTGATAGACACCGGCCTCACCCGCGTGTTCCCAGCATTGGCGCGAGCGGAGGCCTATCCGCCACTCCCGGCAGCTAAAGCACAGCATAAAGTGTTCAGTATCAGGCGATTAGAAGGGTCAAAAATGAATTGGATCCTTTGAGATGAAGTGCATCGATTTTCCGCTCGGATGCGTCTAATCGGTTGTCTTTGCCCCTTTTGGGGCTTATACGAAGCGAGGTATTCATCATGCATCGAACTTCTAGTGAAACAGTGGGCGTTCGCTACACCGGCTGGGCCGCACTGAATCGCGATCCCCTCGACGATCGTGTCGAGTACACCTGTCCGCATTGCGGGACACCCGGATTCAAAGCCGCTCGCCGTCCGCGGGCGGAATACCATTTCACCGATGGATTCGTGCAGGATCTGCAAGGTGAGATGTCGGCCTGCCGCGGATGCAAGAAATCGTTGCGCGTGGCTCCCGTGGTGATGCTGCACGATCAGGATGAGAAGCGGCGTTTTGAGGCCGTTTTCGAAGCTGATCTCGCAGTGTCAAACAATTAATAGAATCTGCGAGAACCGGTGGTTTGCGTCAGGGCACTGCTTCAGCCGTGCCGTAATCGGCGCAATTAGGTGCGGCTTCGGCCGCTGAGGGGCGCGAATTTCGAGTTCCCAAATGAACCGGCTGGCGGCTTGTCCTTCTTCCATCTCTATCTCCGCAGCGGTCTGATTGTTTTGCCGCTACCTCGCAGCGATTGAAACCGAAGCAGATATTTAGTTGCGGTCCCAGTCTGCGTCCAGCGTCAAGTGATGCTTCTCAAGGTCGGCACGCACGTGATTAAACGCTTCGTCCACGGTGTCGGCAAACTGAAGCATGCCGTATTCGCGCTGGCTGATCATGCCGGTGCTTACCATGTGTCGCCAGTCCAGGACTCTGTCCCAGTATTTCCGTCCGTAGATCAGGATCAAGTGGTGCGATGAGAGTTTTCCCGTCTGCAACAGCGTAAGCATTTCCCAGAGTTCGTCCATCGTGCCAAAACCGCCCGGGAAAACGATCAACGCCTTGGCTTTCTGCGCGAACCACAACTTGCGCATGAAGAAATAATGGAAGCAGAAATTCAGCTCGGGCGAGATGTATGGATTCGGGCGCTGCTCGTGCGGAAGCTGGATGCTGAGACCCACCGAAGAGCCGCCCGCTTCGTCGGCGCCGCGATTCGCCGCTTCCATGATCCCCGGGCCGCCGCCGGAACAAATCACGAAGCGCTTAGGGTGCGAGCCGAGCGTCATCGACCACTTGGTTATGCGCCCCGACAGTTCCCGGGCCTCTTCGTAGTAGCGCGACATCTCCACCAGCGAGCGCGCCGCGCGGCGCTTGGTGCGCCATTCCGGCGTTCGGCGCCCGCGGGATGCGCGCTCGACTTCCTTGACGTGTCCCAGAGCTTCGTCACGCGAACGAATCCGCGCAGAGCCGAACATCACGATCGTATCGGCAACTCCGCCACGCCTCAGCCGGGTTAGCGGGTCAAGATACTCGGCGAGGATGCGGAGCGGCCTGGCGCTCAGGCTCTCCATGAAACTTTGATCGTGATACGCGAGCTTCGCCATCCGCAGATGACCCGAGCGCTTCATGAATCCCCCTCAAAAGAAAAGCGAAACTACATTCTATTACCGTTCCGCGCCGCCGCACCTGCGCACTCGCGCGATGTCTCCGAAAGCGTAATGCCGCGCGTCGTACGTCAGTGCGCATGCAACACGCGTCAGGCGCGTCGAATCAGATAAGATGAGAACATATGACGCTTCGAAGCGCTTTATTTCTGCCCGTATTCTGCATGAGCCTCGCGCTCACTTCCCTGAGTCTTCCTCGGCCGGTCTGGGGACAGGCTCCTCCCGGGCCGATCCACACCAAGCCCGGTGCTCACCCAGAGGACACGCCGACGCCGGAACAGCGGAAGCGCATGATCCGCGTGCGCGTCAACGAAGTGACCGCGCCGGTAACCGTGCTGAACGCTTCCGGCGAAATGGTGTTCGACCTCGCGAAAGAGAATTTCCATCTCTTTGACAACGGGGCCGAGCAAAAAATCGAACATTTCGACCTGGGAGGCGATCCTCTTTCGATCGTCCTGGTCATCGAAACAAGCTCGCACATCGAGCCGATGTTCCCGGCGGTGCAGCACACCGGTATTATTTTTGCAGAGACCGTGATGGGTTTGACTTCGGAAGCGGCGCTGATCGGATACGACGACAGCGTCGATCTGCTTCAAAAATTCACCACTGATTCCGATGGCATGCAGAGCGCCGTCAACCACCTGCGCATGGGAACCTCGGGAACCCGCCTATACGACGCTATGTCGCGTGGCATTTCGCTGCTCGAGCAGCGCCCGCCGATTCGCCGGCGAATCATGGTTGTGGTAGGGGAAGCGCAGGACACGGGCAGCGAAAACAAGCTCGGCGAAGTTCTACGCCAGGCGCATCTCGCGAACGTAATTATTTACTCGATCGGGTTGAGCACCACGATGGCGGAGTTGCGCGCTAAGCCGAAAGACACGCCGCAAGTGATCGGGCCGCCGGGAACCTTTCCCGTTCCCACTCCGCGCGGCCACCCGCAAACACCGGAGGCGGAACAGGCGGCTCAGCAGGGCAATATCGATTACCTCGCTCTGGCGATCTGGCTAATTAAAACGGGAAAGAACGCGCTCGGTCCTAACTCACTTGAGATTGCGAGCAAATCCACGGGCGGGCTGCATCTGAACACCATGCGCGACCGCACCATCGAGCGAGCGCTCGATAGCATTGGCGGCGAGATTCACGCGCAGTACACGCTCGGCTACCGTCCGCCGGGCGACGAGCCTTCCGGCTTCCACGACATCAAAGTTGTCGTAGATCGCCCTGGAGTTACCGTCCGCAGTCGCCCCGGCTACTATCTCCCGCCTCCTGACAGCGACTGATCCGTTTTATCTTCAGCGAAGTGTCGCAGAAAAAAGGTCGGTTAGCTTTCCGAACGCACGGTCGGCTTGCTTCTTGTCGTAAACGGGACTGTCAGGCGTGGTCCAGCTGTGATGCGCGCCTTCGTAGGTTTCACTTTCGAATTTGCCGCCCCAAACCTTTAGCGCCTTCTCGAGATTTTCGATCGCGGCTTTCGGCATGGAGCGATCTTCGATGGCGTGGCCGAAATAGAGCCGCGCTTTCACTTGCGGTAGCACGTGATGCGGACTCGTAGGAGCTTCGGTGAAAAGGCCGCCGCCGTGAAACGAAGCAGCTGCCGCAATCTTGTCCGGACGGTCGGCGGCAATTCGCAGCGCTACCGCACCGGTGAAGCAATAACCCACGATACCCATGGCGCCGCCCTTCACGGACTCCTGCGCCGCGAGAAAATCCACGTAAGCGGATCCGTCTCGCGCGATCGCTTCCGGCGTCAGCGGAGCTTTCAGCTCGCTGATGCGGTTCATGGTTTTCTCATCGCCCGGCTTGAAGGGAAAATCGACAAGGGGTGGCTTGCCGGTTCGGTAGAACGCGTTGGGCATCAATACCACGTAGCCCTCGGACGAAAGGCGGCGGCACATATCGCGCTCCGACGGGCGAATTCCGGCGATGTCGGTGAGATGAATCACGCCCGGCCAGCGTCCCGTGGTTTCGGGCTGGAATAGAAACCCATCCGCTGTTCCGTCGGGCGTTCGAATTGCAATTGCTCGTTCGATCATGTTGCCTCTCCGTGGGAGTAAGGTGTTCTGCGGCTATTGTATTGGGGGATCCGCCTCTGGGCTGCGTTGAACGTCTCGCACAAAGAGAACGCTTTGGACTGCTAGCTCCGTTTGTTCCCCGTACAGAACGGTCGAGTCTGAGTCGGTCGCGAATGGGAAATACATCTCCCACGCCTGGCCCTCCATATGTTCGACGTGCACGAAGACCGCGGGGACTCGCGTGTCGTTCTCGCCTGGAGCTTTCACGTTGCAGCACCACGCGACGGTTCGGCATCCGCCGTCATCGATCGCTTTGCGCAGCGCGCGGTACCAGTGTTCTCGCACGTCCGCGAAGGACGCGTCATCCGGCTGAGATTCGGGAAGCAGCATGAGAACGTCGCGGTTCGAACCGAGCGTGGCGCCGAACGCCTGAAAGCCGCCTTCTTCCTGGAGCTGCGTGCGCGCATACTTCAGCACGATCTTCAGCACCAGTTGTATCTCTTCGCGAGCGTTCACCCCATCGCTCCGGCGCTACTTCTTTTCCGGCTCGGGCGCCGCGGCGGCTTCCTCCTCTTCGAGGATGGCAGCGGCGGCAGCGACGCGGTCGTTTTCGTCCAGGCGCAGCAAGCGGACGCCCTGGGTCGAGCGGCCCGCCTCGCGAATTTCCGCGGAGTGGACGCGGATGACTTTGCCCTGGCCGGTAATGATCATCACGTCGGAGTCTTCGCGCACCTGAAGAGCCGCGACCACCGAGCCATTACGGTCAGTGGTTTTAAGGTTGATTACGCCCTTGCCGCCGCGCGATGTGACGCGATACTCGGCGAGCGGCGTGCGCTTGCCGTAGCCTTTTTCGGCTACCGTGAGCATCAGCGAGGTGAGCGATTCGCGGAGCTGATCGCTTTCGAGTTCATCGAGATTCTGCGTTTCCGCTTTGTATTCCTTCTGGATGATCCCGAAGTCCACCTGAACGGCGTCCATGCTAACGACGAAGTCGCCCTTTCCGAGATCCATGCCGTTCACGCCTCCTGCCGCGCGGCCCATGGCGCGAACTTCCGTTTCACGGAAGAGGATGGCCTGGCCTTCGTGGCTCGCGAGGAAAACCATTTGCTTGCCGTCGGTGAGTTTTGCGCCGATCAGCTCATCGTCGTTCTCAAGACTGATGGCGATGATGCCGGAAGGGCGCGGGTTCGCGAATTCTGCGAGCTCCGTCTTCTTAACGGTCCCCTTGCGCGTGGCGAGGAAGACGTAGCGGCCGGCTTCTTCAAGGTTGCGCGCGGGAACTACGGCGGTGAGTTTTTCACCTTCCTGGAAGCGGACGAGGTTCGTAATCGCTTTTCCGCGCGTGGCCGCTGCCGCTTCTGGAATTTCGTATACCTTTAGCCAGTAGATGCGGCCTTTCGAGGTGAACAGCAAAATGTAGCTGTGCGCCGAGGCCACGAAGAGATGCTCGACGAAATCTTCATCGCGCGTTTTTGCGCCGATGCGTCCCTTGCCCCCGCGCGATTGATGGCGATACACGTCCACCGAGGTGCGTTTCATGTAGCCAGCGTGGCTGACGGTGATGGCCATTTCTTCGTCTTTGATCAGGTCTTCAAGCTTGATTTCCTCGACGCGATCGACGATTTGCGTGCGGCGTTCGTCCCCGTAGGATTTCAGAACGTCGCGCAACTCGGCGACGATCACCGCCTTCAGCTTTTTCTCGCTCGCGAGGATTTCTGTTAGCTCAGTGATGCGGTCGCGGATTTCCTTGAGTTCCTTAAGAATGTCGTCCACGGACAACTGCGTGAGGCGATGCAATTGCAATTCGAGGATGGCGTCGATCTGGATGTAGCTAAGCCCGATTCCTTCCGTGGTGCCGATGTTTTCGGCGGTGATTCCGTATTTCTTGCGGTCGAGCTTCACGCCGCGCACCGTGCCCGTGGAAACTTTTACGGACTTGTTCTCGAAGAACTCGTGCAAATTCTCGCGGGCGTTGGCGCGGCTCGATGATCCGCGGATGACCTTAATCACGTCGTCGATGTAGTCGAGCGCGATGCGGTAGCCGAGCAAGATGTGCTCGCGCTCGCGCGCCTTGCGCAGCTCGTATTGCGTGCGACGGCGGACCACGTCGGCGCGATGCTCGATGAAGAGCTGCAGCAATTGGACCAGGCCCAGCTCGCGCGGCTGCCCGGCCACGATCGCGAGCAGGATCATGCCGAACGATTCCTGCATCTGCGTGTGCTTGAACAGGTGCGCGAGGACGATTTCCGGCTCTTCGTCGCGCTTCACTTCGATCACGATGCGCATGCCGTCGCGGTCGCTTTCGTCGCGAATGTCGGCGATGCCTTCGATCTTTTTGTTCTGGATCAGCTCGGCGATGTGCTCGATGAGCCGCGCCTTGTTCACTTGATAAGGGAGCTGGGTGACGACGATGTCCTGGCGATCTTTGCCGCGCTGTTCGATCGCAGCTTTCGCGCGCACCTGGAAGCTGCCGCGGCCGGTCTTATAAGCCTGCTCGATTCCTTCGCGGCCGTAGATGTAGCCGCCGGTGGGAAAATCGGGGCCGGGGACTAGCTTCATCACTTTCTTCAGGTTCGCGTCCGGCTCTTCGATCAGCAGGATCGCGGCTTCGATGGTTTCTTTCAGGTTGTGCGGAGGGATGTTCGTCGCCATGCCGACCGCGATGCCGGACGAGCCATTGACGAGCAGGCTCGGAATTCTGGTTGGCAGGACGGTCGGTTCCTGCTCGCTTTCGTCGAAGTTCGGTACGAAGTCGACGGTTTCTTTCTCGATGTCCGCGAGCATTTCTTCCGCGATTTTTGAAAGGCGCGCTTCCGTGTACCGCATCGCCGCAGGAGGATCGCCGTCGACGGAGCCGAAGTTTCCCTGGCCGTCGATGAGCGGATAGCGCATGTTGAAATCCTGCGCCAGGCGGACGAGCGCGTCGTAAACAGGTGAATCGCCGTGCGGATGGAATTTTCCGAGCACTTCGCCGACGATCTTCGCGCACTTGCGGTAAGGCTTCGTCGAGGTGAGTCCCAGCTCGTACATGCCGTAGAGAATTCGCCGGTGGACGGGCTTCAGGCCGTCGCGCACGTCGGGCAGCGCGCGGCCGATGATTACGCTCATGGCGTAATCGAGATACGACTTCTTCATCTCCGTTTCGATATCTACCGGCGTCAGGATCGACTGATTTGTAGTTTCGTCCGCCATCATTCCCCCGTGATTGCCCCGTAATTGGTAATTCGCGATTCGTTTAGAATTGCTGGTGTTATCAAACGGCTTACAGGTCTGGATTGCAGAAACCGTGATTCAGCGACGATTAGAAAAAGGTTTGTGGTTTGTTGTGAGTGAGTTAGGCCAGTTTCTAATCGGCATGCTCTGTCGATTAGAACAGGGTGGACTGCGCTGTCAGCTTCCTTCGCCATGCTGCCTCTCGACATAAGGCCTACCTCCTCAGGCGCAAAAGGCGCCATGTTACTTTTAACAAAAAGCTTTCCAACCCGCGCTGATGTTTGCCACCTGCTTCGTTTGCCAAGCACTGCTATGACGCTGAAGATCTTTCCAGCACGAAAGTCTTGACCGACTCGAACGCCGTTGCGTTGTTTGAGAAGCGCGGGGCACCGAAATGCGCTTCGAGTCGCTGCAAGAACGCGGCGCATTCCGCTTCACTCGCGCACTCGAATGCGACGCCCTGCTCGTTGTTCGGCGCGCTCGTTGGCGTCGCGCTAAATTCCGAGCAGCTCAGCCCCTTCAACCCTGGCAAAATCTTCCACGTCAGTTGATATTTCACGCGTCACTCAAGGGGTCTTCGCCTTTCCCGTAGCTGCGAAAGCCGCTGTTACCTTCGGGAAGAGTTCAGCAGAGTTCGCCCAAACTGTCTCAGCTTCCTTGATAACTCGACTCGCGACATTACCCTCCGTGAGGTTGATAACGGTGGCTTTCGAGCCCGCATCTTTGATCGAGGAGCCCAAATGAAAGCAAGCTGACCCATCCACTACGATGAAGCGATCGTGGAAATGGTCGGACTTGCGCGCATGCATTCTCCCGCGCTGCGTTTGCAATTTCTGAAATGCAGTTTTGAAATCTCCGTGCACGTAGTTCGTCAAGATTCTGACTTCGACAGAGCTGTCCACCGTCGAGAGCATGTCCACAACTTCCTCGCCTACGTGGGAATCGATTATGAGCAAATCCTTGCCGGCCCGCTTCATGATCGCCTTAATCTTTTTGTAAGCTGTAAACACTTCTCCGCGATTTATAAATTCCTGCTCGCCCGTATATTCGGAATACTTTGTTCCCTCGATTGCCGCCTTACCTTTTTCTGTGACCCGGATCCAATCATCCGGATTGACCAAGTCAGTGCCAGTTGGAGCGATCAGGCGTTTTCGGATTAGCTCGTCCCAGGCCCAAATGAGAGTCTCTTTTTCGTCCGGTCGCAGCGTTGTTCTGAGCCAATGCTCGAACATTCCCCTCCCGGCTTTTCCGATCACGTTGTACTTGTGCGCGGGTCGCGAGTTGGACGTCTCCTCATGTAAGTAACGCAAGAGCAGAAACTTGAGGTTTTCTTCGCCATAGGATAGAAGTCCTGCGCTTTCGACTGCTTCACGAAGCGCGGAGCTCAGCTCATCCTCGAGCGTGAGCGAATACTTACTTGTCGGTGATTCGGGATTGTCCCTGATGTCATCCAGGAGCTCTTTGCTGAGCGTTACACGGCTTTCTCTGTCGTCGGCCTTGAGTATCAGCGCGTAGGCGTTCCCGGGGTCATAGGCGGCGCGATCGATCTCGACAAGGGGAGAGAGCTCCTTCAGTTTCCTTTCTATCGTTTGGATCGCCGGCACATCTTTCAGCCTCATCTGGTCAAATGACATCTCTCGCTCACCGTTGCCCTTAGATATCGAGGTTCACGACGTCGAGGGCATTGTCCTCGATGAATTTGCGGCGCTCTTCGACGTTTTCGCCCATCAGCGTGGCGAAAATTTCTTCGGCGACCACAGCGTCTTCGAGCTTCACTTGCAACAACGTGCGCGTCTCGGCGTTCATCGTGGTGGCCCAAAGCTGCTCGGGGTTCATCTCGCCCAGACCCTTGAAGCGCGTGATCGAGAATTCTTTTTTGCTGTCCTCGAGAACGTAGTTCAGAAGCGCCAGCGAACTTTCCTGCGTGGCCTTGGTGCCGTTGCGCGCGATGGTGAACGGCGGACGGTCATGCTCCCCAATCGCCTGGCGCAGCGTGCGCAGGCGCTTGTACTCGGGCGTGGCCGCGAGCGCCCAATTCACGCGGCGCTCTCCGCCATTCTTGAGCAGCAGCTCGTGCAGGCTATGCTCTTCGTCAAATTCGAATTTCGCTTCAACGTTCAACTTCGCCTTCTCAATCGCTTTCACTAGTTCGTTCAGTTTTTTCTTGTCGGCGAAGTCGGCCTTCTTATCGAGCGCGCTATCGGCCAGCAATTCCACCAGCTTCGGCTCGCGCAGGCGCCGGCCCAATTTCATGGCGACCTGTTCGTATTCCTGAATGTTCAGCAGGAACTGCGTGAGATCTCCGCCTTCGATGGCCTTGCCGTCTTTTCCCTTCACCACCTGCTCTTCGGTGGCGCGCTTCATCAACTCGCGCGCGAACTCGCGCTCGTCGCGAATGTAGCGGTCCATCTTCCCGCGCTTGACGCGATACAAAGGCGGCTGCGCGATGTAGATGTGTCCCTTTTCGATCAGCTCGCGCATGTGCCGGAAAAAGAACGTGAGCAGAAGCGTGCGAATGTGCGATCCGTCGACGTCCGCGTCGGTCATCAAAATCACTTTGTGGTAGCGGAGCTTCGCGGCGTCGAAATCATCTTTGCCGATGCCGGTGCCGAGTGCGGTAATGATGCAGCGAATTTCTTCGTGGCCGAGCATTTTGTCGTAGCGCGCTTTTTCGACGTTCAGAATCTTGCCTTTGAGCGGCAGTATGGCCTGATAGCGGCGGTCGCGGCCGCCCTTGGCCGAGCCGCCTGCCGATTCGCCCTCAACGATAAATATTTCGCAGCGCGCGGGATCGCGTTCCTGGCAATCGGCCAGCTTCCCGGGCAGCCCGCTGGAATCAAGCGCGGATTTGCGGCGCGTCAACTCGCGAGCCTTGCGGGCGGCTTCGCGGGCGCGCGCGGCATCGATACATTTGCCGATAATTTTTCGCGCGATCGACGAGTGCTTGTCGAAATACTCGCCAAGGCGTTCGTTTACAAGCTGCTCGACAAGCCCCTTGATGTCGCTGTTGAGCTTGCCTTTCGTCTGCCCTTCGAATTGCGGCTGCGGCAGCTTCACGGAAACGACGGCAATGAGGCCTTCACGAACGTCATCACCGTTGATCGAAACTTCGTCCTTCTGTTCCTTCAGCATTCCGGCCGAGGTCGCGTAAAAATTAATTGTGCGCGTCAGCGCGGAGCGGAAGCCGGCGAGGTGGGAGCCGCCGTCGACGGTGTTGATCGTGTTCGCGAACGAGAAGACATTTTCCGCGTAACTGTCGTTGTATTGCAGCGCGATTTCGATGTCTACCTGCCCGCGCTTGCCTTCCATATAAATCGGCGAATCGTGCAGTGTCTGCTTGCCGCGGTTGAGGTGCTTGACAAATTCCGAGATGCCGCCAGTGAAGCGGAACTCAGCTTTCTTGCCCGAGCTCGATCGCTCGTCTTCGAGCGTGATTTTCAGCCCTTTGTTTAAGAAGGCCAGCTCGCGAAGCCGCTGCGACAGCGTGTCGAAACTGTAATTGATGGTCGTGAAGATCGATTGGTCGGCATGGAACGTGATTTTCGTCCCGGTCTTTTTTGTTTTGCCGGAAGATTTCAGCTTGGTGGTGGGCACGCCTTTTTCGTACGACTGCTCCCAGACTTCACCGTCGCGCCAGATTTCCAGGTCGAGCCAATCGGAAAGCGCGTTGACAACCGAAACTCCCACGCCGTGCAAGCCGCCGGAAACTTTGTACGAGTCGCTGTCGAATTTTCCGCCGGCGTGCAGCACGGTCATCACCACTTCGGCGGCCGGCTTTTTCTCGGTGGCGTGCATGTCGACGGGAATGCCGCGGCCGTTGTCGATCACGGTGACGCTGTTATCGTCGTGAACGATTACGTTGATCTCGTCGCAGAAGCCCGCCATGGCCTCATCGACCGAGTTGTCGCAAACTTCCCAGACAAGATGGTGCAAGCCCATCTCGCCCGTCGAGCCGATGTACATCGCGGGACGTTTGCGCACCGCTTCGATGCCGCCCAGAACTTTGATGGAAGTCGCGTCGTACTTGTGCCCCGCAATCTTAGGGGCTGGAGCTTCTTTGTCACCCATGAGTGGTGCGTCTCCTCAGTGCAGGCAATGCTCGAGCGATTGCTCGCTCGGCGTTCTTGCGAACGCGCGTTTGCGATTTCGTTTTAGGGAAGGCGGGTCGCGCGGAAGGTGCTCGACGTTTGCCTTGCCCATTGGCCCCAGCAACTTCGCGCTGGGACTCGAAGGGTTCTTCTTCGCTCCATCCCGTCCGCTACTGGCGGACGCGGCGGAGCGTTCATCTCCCCCGGAGGGGACTTTCCGGCTGCCTCGCTGGCTTCGCTCGCCCTGGCGCAGGCAAGCACTTCGTGAAGCTAGTCCGGTCTCCGGAAGCTGCGCATTTCTGGAGGAATCCGAGCACTAATTTTACTGGAATGGCAACAATTAAACAAGGCGTTTATGGAGTGCTCTACGTGGTCTATCGTCTTTGTTTTTAGCGAATTACAAGCGTCAAAACCAGCCTAATTTGCGTGTTTTCTACGTCGCTGGCTGCGTCTGTTTTTCCCGCGTTAAGAACTCAGATTCCGCCCAGTTCCATGGTACTTTTTGGAGAGATTGGGAGGCTGGTCGTAATGAGGCGCAGTTGGAATCCACGCTTGTGGACGGGGTTCGCTTTGGTGCTTGTGGGCGTACTCAGCTATCCGTTTTTCTTTGTGCGATTTCCTGTGACTCGGGATTTTCCATGGGCCAATTTTCTTTTGTTGGCATTCGCCGTTTTTTTGCTGCTCACCGGACTGCTGCGCGCCTTCCGGCAATCGCAAGCTTACCGCGGCAAGTTGAGCGGCACGATTCTTGCGTCTCTGAGCGCCGTGCTCGTTGGATTATTTCTATTTGTGATCTTCTACATGGCGCGGCAGCTTCCCGGATCTCGAGGCGCCCCGGCAATCGGTCAGATTGCGCCCGACTTCACGCTCCCGGATGAGAACGGCAGTGTGGTCACGCTCTCGACTCTGCTAAATTCCGCTTTCATTACCAATGATTGGCCCAGCTCGCCGGGGAGTGGTGATGCGCGAGGAAAAACCGCCGGTGCGCTGCTGATCTTTTATCGTGGCTACTGGTGACCTGCCTGCAACTCCGAGTTGCGGAGTTTTCAAAGCAAGCTGCCGGACTTCAATGCCCGCCGAATTCGCGTGGTAGCAATCAGCGTTGACGCGCCCAACCTGTCGCAGCACCTTCGCGAAAGCGCGGGCTATTCATTCCTGTTTCTCTCCGACAGCAACTTGCAGACGATTCGCGCATGGGACTTGGTACACGCACATGCGGGCGAAGGCGGCGCGGACATCGCGCGTCCCGCTGAATTTCTGTTGGATTCCGATCGAAAAGTTCGCTGGAGAAATCTGGCAGAAGACTTTCTGGTGCGTACGCGGCCCGATGAAGTGTTGAAGGCAGTCGACGCCGCGAAAATCGCAGTAAACTAAGTTCCGCGCAATCTGACTAGGTCCGGGGCGAGATCTGTTCAAACTTCTCAAGGAGAGAATTGATCTCGGTTTCAGCAAAAGTTTGACAGTCTGAATAAAGTTTTGTCAACAACACCGGCAGGGTATCTGCAAGAGAGGGGAGGATTTGCTCAAACTCCGGAAAACCGCGACGAAAGCAACGAACTCTCTCCAAGCTTTCTCTCAACCGCATTCTCCGTTCTGCACCGTCTTTCCGGGTTCCGCCTGAGACTGTGATGAAGTTGCTGTACCGCGAGGCCCGCCGCCGAAACGAATCTATACCTCGTTCGCCAAACTACATTTCAAGTCGACTAATTACATCTCAGATGCGCATGGGCATTACGACGTAGCGGTAGCGCGTGGATTCGTCGCCGAGCGGGCGGAGCTGGCCGGCGGACTGCTCGTCCTTCAACTCGAAGCTGATCG
>Ga0210405_10003014_pt1 | contig 16858 bp, 18 predicted proteins | sample IncBWH11MmetaG_FD_155492 | JGI IMG/M metagenome (GOLD analysis project Ga0210405, IMG submission 155492) | Forest soil microbial communities from Barre Woods Harvard Forest LTER site, Petersham, Massachusetts, United States - Inc-BW-H-11-M | ecosystem: Environmental > Terrestrial > Soil >... | reverse complement strand
TATCCACGTACAGTCCATCCTCCGGAATTGTCCCGTAGGGTTTTTCGATGGAATACCAGACATAGCCAGCGGCGGCACCGGCGGCAAGTATAACCAGCAGGATCAGGGCGGCGAGGATTTTCAAATTAGCGGCTCCCCTCCGTCAGGGCCGTGCGTGCCAGATATTCCCGTAAAATCACCATCGCGGCCACGGCATCCACGGTGTACTTTCCATCCGCCGCCCCCGCCGTTTTCCTGCGCCCGTGCGGAGTCTCTTCGTGCACGAGCCGCCGCCCCATCTCTTCTTCCAGGATGCGCTCGGCTTCCCAACTGCTCAGCCGCTCATCCACCATCTCGACCGGCATGCCAATCTGTTTATGCACGCGCTGCGCAAATCGCGTCGCTTCGTCCGCCATCTCCCCGCCCGTGCCGTCCAGCCGCAAGGGAAGTCCCACCACAATCTGTCGCACGCCAAGATCCCGCGCCAACTCTCGCAGCCGGCGCATATCCTCATTCCGGTTGATGCGCTCCATCGTGTCGTAGGGCTGCGCAATCCGCGCCGCGCTGTCCGCCAACGCCAGCCCGATCTTCGTCCGCCCATAGTCCAGCGCAAGAATCTTGAACGCTGCCTGCGCCCTATCCGGTGCCAAAACATGGCTTTTTTGTGGGATTCCGCTCACATCTTCAGTATAGCTCGAACGCCACTGGCCATGCCCGCAAGCACGCAGCGATTTCCCATTTGTGCACCCTTGTAGGGGCGGCTCTACGCTGGCCTCGCTCCCGGTGGCCCAGGCTTCAACCTGTGCGCCTCGTGTAGTGGCCGGTCTTTGGACCGGCAAGATTTCCGTCCTACGGTTTTCTTCCTCGTGCGCTGCTCTCCCAATCGGCCCACATCCCGAGCGTCTTCATCTCCTGGTCGAGCCCGGTCTCTTTCATCAGCGTTTCAATCTGCGCGCGCGAATAACGCGGGCCAATCGGCTCCACGCGGTCCGCGATCCCCCACGCCGTCACCGCCGCCAGCACTGTGTTCAGCTTCAGCTCGCGGATATCCACCTTGTCGAACGTGTCCGACGCTGCGTGGTAGTTCTGCAGGTAGTTCGCGACCTCCTGGTTTGCCACCAGATTCGGCACGCCCTCCAACAAAAAATCAAAATGGTCCGTGCCCCAGCTCGCGTCATAGGAATGGTTGTCCACGCCCCACCCCGCGAACGGCTTCAAAATTTCCCGCACCGCCGGTTCGATATCGCGCCGTCCGCCTAGCGAGTAACCCGTCGCGCGCCCAATCCCCGAATCGAAGATCACCACGGCGCGGTACTTGTCCATCTCCGCCCGATGTTCCTTCACATACGCCCACGAGCCGTACAATCCCTCTTCTTCGCCGCTGAATAAAATAAACCGGATCGTCCGCCGTGGCAGCAGTCCGCTCGCCTTGATCGCCCGTGCTGCTTCAACCACCAGAGCCGCGTTGCAGCCGTTATCCAGCGCTCCCGTGCCCAGCTCCCAAGAATCCAAATGCGCGCCCAACACCACGATCTCATCGGGCTTTTCGTACCCCCGAATTTCTCCCACCACGTTTTGCTGCTCCACCGGTCCGCCGATCTTGTTCGCCATCGTCAGCCGCACACGCACTTTCCCTGGATTCGCCATCGCCTCGCGCTCCAGCCGCAATCCATCTTCCCGCGCCACCACAGCCTGTGGAATGCGTTCCAGCTTGCCGTCTGTCGTATTCGTGTGCCGGTAGAGCAGCTTTCGTTCGCGTTCCCCCGTCCACAGGATGGCCAGCGCGCCGGTCTTCAGCGCCCGCTCAATGATCGCTGGAGGGTTCTTATACTCGTTAAAGAGATCAACCCATGTGTAGCTGACCTCCGTATGCACAATCAGAATCGCGCCCTTTACCGAATTTCCGGCCTGCGCGAAATCAGACTCCGCACCGGTTCCGATATTTACCAGCACGCCTTCCAATCCTCCCGCTGGCGTAGCCGGCGAAAGCCCGATCGAAACCAGCGAAACCGGGAAACGCTCTGCGCCCATCACCTCCAGCCGCGTCTCGCCCTCGCTCCACGCCACCGGCAGCATGTACTTCTCCGTGTGTACGTCCACTCCCGCCGCGCGAAATCCCGCCACGCCCCACTTCACCGCCTTGGCCATCTCCGGCGAGCCGGTCACCCGTCCGCCAATCCCATCCGTCAGCCGCCGCAAATTTTCTTCCAGCGGTGATTCTCCCATCACGATCGGCGTAATCTTCGCCGCCGCCTGCGCGCAAGACGACGCCTCCGTCGCCGAACATCCCGCCGCCCCCTGCGCCGCCTGTCCCGGATGCAGCGAGTCCGTCTTCACCGCCGGAATCTGCGCGGAAGATTGAGTAAGCGAAATAAGGAAGCAAAGAAGTAAAGACGCAACGAAAAAGCAGCGGTTTTGCATGGATGGGTTCCTCAATAGATCGCAATCTGACGCGTGGATTATAGCGGACTCAATACATTAGTTGCCGATGTTCTTTGGCCGCCGATTAGGGTGCAGCAGGCAGTCCGTCACCCTGGCGACCTGCACCATTTCCTCGACGTCATGGACGCGCACAATATGCGCGCCCTGCAGAATGCTCGCCGTGACGGTCGCCGCAGTTCCCCAAATCCGCTCTTCGGCCGGCAATGGTTTCCCCTTCCGCGCAAGCGTCGCACCCAGGAACCCTTTGCGCGAAGTCCCGACCATCAGCGGATAGCCGAGCCTTGCAAGGGAAGGCAGTTTGGCCAGCAATTCGTAATTCTGCGCAAAGCTTTTCCCGAAGCCGATCCCCGGATCAAGAATGATCTGTGATTTGCGCACGCCTTCCCGCCGCGCAATCGCCACGGATTCGCGAAGCCCGCGGCTCACGTCCTTCATCACATCCTTCGCCCACGGCTGCCTCTGCATCATGCGCGGCGTACCGCGCATGTGCATCAAAATAAGCGGCACGCCAAATCGCGCCGCCACCTCGGCAATCTTCGGATCGTGCTTCAAACCCGAAATGTCGTTCAGCATTTCCGCGCCCGCGCCGATTGCCATCTCCACCACACGCGCCTTCCGCGTATCAATCGAAATGGGAATCTTCAATCGACCGCGCAGTCCCTGCAGCACTGGCAGCAGCCGCTCCAACTCTTCTTCCCCCGAAATTCCCGTGGAACCCGGCCGCGTCGACTCCGCCCCAATATCCAGAATGTCCGCCCCCGCCCGCTCCATGGCTAACGCCGCCTTCACAGCGTCCGCCGCCCGGAAAAATTTCCCGCCATCCGAAAAACTGTCCGGCGTCACATTCAGCACGCCCATCACCAGCGTCCGCTCGCCCAGCACCAGCGCGCGGGAACGGAGTCTCAAGCGAAAAATCTTGCGTCGGATCATGTCGCAGGCAGTTTAACGCGGGAGGGCGCCAAAGCGATAAAACAGTCCAGCGCCGGAGGCGCGAAAGATGTTAGCCCAGTGCGTGAGCGCTGGGATTCCATTCATCGAAGATCCAAGCCCCGTAGGGGCGACACATCTTCTGCCCGGTCGCCCACTCCGGCAAACCCACGGGACCACCCTTATTTGTCGGCTGCCCGCTAATCCAAATCGAAATCGCGAATGGGCTTCCCGGCGGGCGCGTCCTTGGCCTTCTTCATGGCCTCTTCAAATTTCTTGGCCAGAATATCTTCCTTGTGCGTTTCCTGGAAAAAAGAATCCGCAAATTTGTCCTCCCGGCTCTTCTTCTGCTGTTCCAGGATGCTCTGCGCCTGCGTCAAGTCCACGTCCGGCCCTGGCTTCACATGCGCCTCGTGCGAAAGCACTGCCCCAAACACCGGATCCACCACCAGCTTCGCCTGGCAGCAAGGGCAAGTAATATTCAGGTTTTCGCCGTCTTTCAGTCCCATGGCCGTATTGTACGCCTCCGCGCGCAAAAAAGTAGGGGCCCGATTTTCGGGCCCCTGGATGAAATTGTACGAACTGAGCTAAATCACGCTTTCGCCGGAGAGTCGCCGCGCGTGAAGCCCGGCGCTGGCCGCATTTCGGGGCGGACCACCTTCGGATCCGTCGCCGGAGCCGCCGCCGTTGGGGGTGGCGTGGGAGGTGTCCGCGGCTTCTCCGGCAGCGGCTTGCCTTCCATCAACAAGCGCACTTCGTTTGCGTCGAGCACTTCGCGGATAAGCAACGCCTGCGCGATGTTGTCCAGCGTCTCCTTGTGAGTGGAGAGCAAATTCTTCGCAGCCTCGTAGCCCCTGTTGACGATCCGCTTCACTTCGCGGTCGATCTGCAGCGCGGTGTCTTCGCTGAAGTCGCGATGTTGCGCAATCTCGCGGCCTAGGAAAATTGCCTCTTCCTTCTTGCCGAAGGCCAGCGGGCCCAGATCGCTCATGCCCCACTCGCAAACCATGTTGCGCGCGATGTCCGTGGCGCGTTCGATGTCGTTGCCGGCGCCGGTGGTGATGTGGCCGAGGAAAATTTCTTCGGCGCTGCGCCCGCCCATCAGCACGGCCAGCATGCCCTCCAGGAATTCCTTCGTGTAGGTGTGCTTGTCCGCTTCGGGCAGTTGCATCGTCAAGCCCAGCGCCATGCCGCGCGGAATGATCGTCACCTTGTGAACCGGATCGGCACCCGGCGTCATCGCCGCAACCAGCGCGTGTCCCGCCTCGTGATACGCGGTGTTCCGCTTCTCTTCGTCCGACAGGATCATGGACTTGCGCTCCACGCCCATCAGCACTTTGTCCTTCGACATTTCAAAGTCGTCCATCGCCACGAACTTGCGGTTCTGCCGAGCGGCCCACAGTGCCGCTTCGTTCACCAGATTTGCCAGGTCCGCGCCGGAAAAGCCTGGCGTCCCGCGCGCGATGATCGAAAGATCCACGTCGTCGGAAAGAGGAACCTTGCGCGTGTGTACGCGAAGAATCTCTTCGCGGCCCTTCACGTCGGGGCGCGCCACAACCACGCGGCGGTCGAACCGCCCGGGGCGAAGCAGTGCCGGATCCAGCACGTCGGGGCGGTTCGTCGCCGCGATTAGGATGACGCCTTCGTTCGATTCAAATCCATCCATCTCCACCAGTAGCGCGTTCAAAGTCTGTTCGCGCTCGTCGTGCCCACCGCCGAGGCCCGCGCCGCGATGCCGCCCGACCGCGTCGATCTCATCAATGAAGATGATGCACGGAGCATTCTTCTTGCCCTGCTCAAACAAATCGCGCACGCGGCTCGCGCCCACGCCCACGAACATCTCCACAAAGTCCGAACCAGAAATCGAGAAGAACGGCACATTCGCTTCGCCGGCAATCGCCCGCGCCAGCAAAGTCTTACCCGTGCCCGGAGGCCCCACCAGCAGCACGCCCTTCGGAATGCGCCCGCCCAATTTCTGGAATTTCTGCGGATCCTTCAGGAACTCGATAATCTCCTGCAGCTCTTCCTTTGCCTCATCGCTGCCCGCAACATCCTTGAAGGTCGCTTTCTTCTGCTGCGCCGAAAGCAGCCGCGCGCGAGACTTGCCAAAACTCAACGCCTTGTTTCCGCCCGCTTGCATCTGCCGCATCAGGAAAAATACGAATCCCGCTAGCAACAACAAGGGCAGAGCATTCAGTAAAATCAAAACCCAGTCGCCGCTGCGCACTTCCTTCACGCTCAACTGCACGGCCTTGTCGCGAAGCGTCTTGGTGATTTCCGGGGCATTTTCCTTGGGCACGGTGACGCGGAACTTGTGGTTCGCCGGGCGCACATACTCCCCCTGCATTTCATAGCTGTTGGGCGAGAGGTACATCGTCACTTCCTTGACGTCGCCCTCGTCCACCTTGGCCATGAATTCGCTGTAGCTCGGTGTGTCCTCACGCGCGGCCTGGCCGTTGGCGGAGACCAGCTTCCAGAGCATCACGCCCAGGAATACGATCGAGATCCAGAATAGAATTGTTTTTGCCGTGGAATTCACATTACCCTCACAATCAAAACCGTAAAAAAACTTCAAATAATTTCCGGTGCCCTCACCGCTTGCGCTTTTTTGCCCGCTTGAAACCGCCGCCTGTTTTTTCGCCGCTTACCAATGACTTGCCGTTGCGCCCCAGGCCATTCGAACCGGCCAGCCCGTACCCAGACCACATTAAATTAGATGCAGTCTGGAAGCCAAAGTAATCGGGCTCCAATGCCACGCGCCGCTTCGAAGCCTTGTCCAGCAGGACCGCCAGCCGCAGCGAGCGCGGCTTGTTTTCCCCGATCCGCCGCAACAAAAACTCCTGCGTCACGCCGCTGTCCAGCACCGCGTCCACCAGCAAAATGTCGCGGCCCTTGAATTCCGAAGGCCCCTCGCCGCCGCCGGTGGTCTGGCGGTTCCCGAAGAAAACTTCGCGCTGCACTCGTCCATCGGTTTCCACGTCGCGCACATCTTCGCGCACAAAATGCACCGCCACGGGACCATCAATGGCTCGCACAAGGTCAGCCGCAAATACAAACGAACGGTCCATCGTCACCACAACATCCAGCCGCCGCCCCCGGTACGCCTGCGAAATCGCGCGCCCCAGCGTTTTCACGCGGCTGGCAATTCGCACCGCGGAGTAGGAAGCGCCCTTCGCACGGCTCACGATGAGGATTCCTCTGTAATCACCACCGCTGCACGGCTCCCTTCAGCCACTGCAAACTCGTCTGCGACCGGCAGCCCTAGAACCCAAGCCAGTTTGCCCGCGCTCGTCAGCACCGGCCAGCTTTCTTTTTCCCAGCGGCTCGCGCCCAACTCGTTCAAAAGCCGCGCCACTGTGTGCCGGTTCTGATGGCCCGTTGGCCGCAGGGCATCCCCGGCCCGCCAATTCCGCAATTCAAGCGGTACACGCAACCGGTCCCGGTCCAGAACCGCCCCTGCCTTAGTAGTTTCTCGCCCTTCCGAGGGCCAGTCAATCACCCGAAAGCACAGGATGCGAGAAAGTGCATCAAGCCGCAACTCCTCGCCGGTCGCGGGCAAATTCACGTAGAGCGAAAAAGTCGACGGCTCAGACTTATCTTTAGGCGATGCCGCTGCGCAAAAGACAAGCGAATCTTGCGTCCGGCGCACATCCACTCCGCCAGGCAACTGCAGGATCTTTCCCGAATGGCCGCTCTGGGCCAAGTGGAGCACCGCTTCCACATGCAGCGCCCCCAATTCTCCGGTCCGCGGCTTCACTCGTTGGACGAGTTGGCGCACCATGCGCTTTGGCAGTGCGACAAGGTCGTGACGTAAATCTTCTTCTTCCGTTTTAGTCTTCGGATTCTGGCCCAGTGCAATATCACGCACGGGAATAGAGATGCCGGCTCTATTTTCTTTCGCTAGAACATTAATCCGCCAGCTAGCCGTGAACTCGAGGTAATCGTTATCCTCGCGCGCGAGTTCCGCCAGTTGGCACAAATGCTCGACAATCGAGCTTTGAAATTTCTTCTCCAAAAACGGCATCAATTTATGCCGGATGCGGGATCGTGTTCGGGTTTCATCCCGGTTGCTAGCGTCCTCGCGCCAGGTTTGGCGTTTGCCGCGGAGGTACGCGCGCAGCGCGGCGCGGCGAATAGCAAGCAGCGGCCTGAACACGCTCCCCGCTTGCGGGTGAATCCCGGCAAGTCCAGCAAGACCAGTGCCGCGCAAAATGTGCGCCAGCACCGTCTCCGCCTGATCATCCGCGGTCTGCGCTACCGCAACGCGGGAAACCCGCCCTTCCTTCACCAGCTGCTCGAAAAATGCGTAACGAGCCCGCCGCGCCGCATCCTCCAGATTCGCCCGCTCGCGGTTTGCCTTCGCACGGACATTTTCGCGCTCGACGAAAAACTCCGCCCCATGCTGCGCGGCAAGCTTGGCCACGAATTTCTCATCCGCCTCCGAAGCCTTGCCCCGCAACTTGTGGTTAAAGTGCGCCACGCAAACTACAACTCCCAGTGCTTCACGCAATTCCACAAACAATCGCAGCAGCGCAACGGAATCCGCCCCACCAGAAACCGCCACACCTACGCGATCTCCCGCGCGCAGGAAATTGTCTTTTTCAAGTATGGTGCGTAGTTGTCGGGCGAGTTTGGACTGCTCGGACTTCATTTTTCCTTGGCTTCGCTGCCGACTAGTTTTTCGACATCCGCGATTTCTTTGGGGATGGCGGCGCTCAGGATTTCCGGCTCGCCCTCGGTGATCAGGACGGTGTCTTCCACGCGGAAGTGCATCTGCTTGTCGGGAAATTCCACGATCGGTTCGACCGTCACCACTTGGCCAGGCTTAATGGGACCGCTCGGATGCAGCACATCATGTGTGGCCAGTCCCACGAAGTGGCCCGGCCAGCCATACCATTGCGCACCAATTCCCGCCTTCTCAAACACGGCTTTCCCCGCCGCTTCGGCTTCTTCATAGGTGTGACCGGGCTTCAGCAGCGCGATTGTGGCTTTCTGCGATTCCAGGTCCACGGCATACCATTTCGCCTGCTCCGGCGTGAATTTTCCGCTGATGTTGAAGGTTCGTGTGATGTCCATCGTCATGTGGTCGAGCGAAGCGGCGTAATCGAACACCACAAGCTGATTTGCCTCGATGACATTCCTGTTCGAGAAGTAGTGCCACGTGTTGATGTCTTTTCCGGAGCCGACAATCGCCAGATACGCCACGCCCTGCGCTCCATGACTGTAAAAATAATCGTAAGCGCGCGCTTCGATTTCGTATTGGTGCATTCCTGGCCGCGCGTGCGCAATCGCCGCGCGGTCGCCTTCCGCGCTGATCTTTCCGTTGCGGCGCAGGACTTCCATCTCTTTCGGCCGCTTGATGTTGCGCATCGCATCGATGATGGAGGTCACGTCGCGAAGCCTGGCCATGGGATAGCGTTCCGCCAGCAATTTCCCCGCCGCCAGATCCTGCGGAACGTCTTCGTGATAGGGATGCGCAAATTTCCAGGCGTGGTCGCGGCCCACTTCCGAGCGCGCGCCATCGGCTTTGTCCGGAAATCCCAGCCGTGCCCAAAGGTCCACTTGTGGATGCGCGCTCAGAGCGGAAGACAGCAGCAGATCGAGATTTCCGATCGGCAGCACGGTCTCGAAGCCAAGTTTTTTCGCTTCCTCCGGTTGCGAGAGGAGATTTGCGCCATAGACCTGCGCGGTCCGGCCGGCTTGCTGCGGCTCGAAGAGAAAGATTTTGCCAGTGGCGTTATCCATGGCCAGCACCGCGCCGGGATCCTGCACGCCCGTGTAATAGTAAAAGTCATTGTCCTCGCGATAGTGCGTCGCCTCGGCAATCTCGTTGCGCGCAAACAGCAGCGTGTACCCGGTCTTCGCCTGCGCCATCAACTCCGCGCGCCGCGCCGCAAACTCCTGCGGTCCGCCCAGATCCTCGATGGCCTGCCGGTCGGTGTACTGCGCCCGCGCCGCAGCGCCGAAACCTAAACACAACAACGCAACAATCATTAGTCTGACTATGGCCGTCAGTTTTCCCATGGTTTGCGCCCTTTGCTGGAAAGTAGCGGCCACATTGTAGGCCGCGAGGCCGCAAAAGGGAAACCATGGAGGCGCCGCTCACTCCAAAAACGCAAAATATATGGCAAGAAACCAAGAATGTCGGCGCGCCGAAATTTTCCGTGATCCACCCTGCGGCGCTGCCCTCCTGCGGCAGCCAACTCTACAAATTGTAACCGGCATCCAAAGAGATTAGACTGAGGTGTAACGAATCCGCGCGAACCTCGCAGCTTCTACTTTGGAGGCCGCAAGGGAGGGCCCATATGGCGCGCTTTTTCCTTCGCAGTTCGATCCTTAGAAAATTTATGCTGGTTGCGTCCGCTGTGCTGGCTTGTGCCTGGCTGCTGACTCCTGTTGTCTTGGCACAGCACGGAGGTGGGGGAGGGCACGCCGGTGGTGGAGGCGGCGGGCACTTCAGTGGCGGCGGCGGGCACTTCAGTGGCGGCGGCGCGCACGCAACCGCGCCACATGGTTCCGCTCCGGCAGGTCATGGGACGGCGTCGGGACTTCGCAGCTCGGGTGTAGTTCTTCCAGGGGCGAGATTCAATGTCGGAAGTTTCCGTTTTCGGCCGCACCCTCGCCCATTCCCCCCGCGCCCATTTCCCATTTTTGGCTTTCCTGTGTTCTTTAACGGGCCATTCTTCTTTGGCGGGGCCTTCAATTCCTTCTGGTGGCCACCCTGCGGTCCTTTCTGGGGACCGGGGTGCAGCTTTTCACCGTTCTATGGTTATGGCGGTTATGGCTACGGCTATGACATTGGCAACGATTGGCCAAGCTATGGCGCAGGCGGCCAGAGCACGACGCCGAACTATACATACCCTCCCTACCTTTATGGCCGAGGGGCCCGTGATTTAGTGGAGCTCTTTTTCAAGGATGGCACCGTCTTCGACGTGACGGACTACTGGCTGGTGGACGGGCAAATGCATTTCATGACGCTTGACGAGCACGGCACGAAGCTGGTCGAACAGGTGAGGGATTTCGCCGACCTAAATTTGCAGACCACCGTTGATGTGAATACGGAACGCGGCTTCAAGTTCATGTTGCGAAACCAACCCATCGAGCAGTATCTGCGCGATCATCCCGATGTAAGCCCGCAGGAGAACCCGAGCCCGCCGAAGAACTAGATGAGGCGCAGAAGCCCACAGCCGACAGTCTGCAGCCGATAGCCTCGGAGCGGAGGAAGAGGCTTCAAGCCGGTTGCAACGCCCGCTGGGAAGTCCACGAGCGAAATGCAAATGCTGAGGATGGGGCGCCGGGCGCGATCAGGCGTCGGCGATCCTTAGCTTTGTTGGCGAGAGGGCGATCAGGGCGACGCCGATGATCACCATAGCAGCTACGCCGATCAGGAAATGTATGCGCTCGGGCACATCGTAGACGGCTTGCACGAACATGACCGCGGCGTGGGCAACGCTCGACCAGGCCGCGAAGGCGATCACGCTGCGATACGCGGCCGGCTTGCGCGCCGCCAGCAGCAGGAACACCCCCAGCGTCACGTAGACACTCAGCATCATCTGCAGAGACTCGTCCAGGCCCATCGCCACCAGCGGATAGACCAGCGCCACAAAAATCAGCCCCACCAGCACCAGCACGGTTTTCAGCGCCCGTTCACGAATCATTGTGGCCTCCCGTCAAAAGCGGAAACAGTGAAATTAGACGATGGAAAATGGAAAATAGAAAAGCGAAAGCGCCTATGAATATGTATACGCATCATCAGCGGGAATGTTACGTTGCAGGTCCGCGAAAGACCAACGAAATCGCTGGCGGGGCGCCCGGAGAATGAGGAAACAAAGAAAAGTCAAAAACCGCACCCTTGAAAATCACAAGGATGCGGCACCCAAGTTTGTACCCACCTTCAATCTGTCGGCCACGCGCCGTTTAGTAATGACTCACGCCTTCGCACTCCACGTGTTCCTGGCCACGCATACCATAGCTCCCAGCACTCCGAACATCATTGAGAAAGGTATGGCCGCGTTGGGGACCGATCCAAAATTTTTGCTTCCTAAACCTACGGCGTATCCAAGACCCAGCCCCAGGCCCATGCAAACCAGAATGATAAGCACGTTGAGTACTTTCCACTTCGGCCCCGGCCCCGTCACGATGGCGAACCCCGTGCCCAACAGCAACGCCACCAACCAGAGTGCGGCCATGAATACCCCCCACCTGCCAACAGTATGAAGATGAACCAAAGAGACTGCATAGTTCAACGATTAAATACCGGCGAGTGGTTCTCTGGCAGCGACGTGTTAGGCAACGCGGTGCAGCCGGCACCTAAGAAGTTTTTGCGAATTGAATGCGCCACCCGGCAAAAATGCCTGCGGGGGTGTAATATCTGCGGCCAGCTAGCGTACTACCTATACAGGAGGGGAACTCATGCGAACAATTTTGCGAATCGTGATGGTCTGTCTGCCCATGGTCTGTCTGCTCGTCCCGGCCGGTGCCGCCCTGGCTCAGGAGAAACCTGCCGCGCCAGCCCCGGAAAATCCGCTCAGTACTTGGAACAAGAAGGCCAATGCCAGGGTGAAGGACATCCTGCTGCGTTCCGCGCAAAAAATGCCCGAGGAGAACTACAGCTTCAAGCCCACGGACGCGGTCCGCAGCTACGGCCAGATCATTGGACACGTGGCGGACGGCCAATACATTTTCTGTTCGGTCGCGCTCGGGGAGAAGAATCCCGCCCCGGACATCGAGCACACCAAGACGTCCAAAGCGGATCTGATTGCGGCGCTGAATGCCGCGTTCGCGTACTGCGACAAGGCCTATGACGGCATGACGGACACGTCGGCCGTGCAGACGATTAAGCTTTTCGGGAATGACGCGCCGAGGCTCAGCGCGCTGACGGTCAACAACATGCACAATATGGAACATTACGGCAACCTGGTCACCTACATGCGGCTGAAGAACATCGTTCCGCCAAGCAGCGAGGCGCAGCCCCAGCCGGCGCCAAAAAATTAACGTGCCTCAATCCCGTTAAAACGGCGCCGGTCTCGAAACCGGCCACTACACGAACGCGTCGCCGCTTCAGCCGGTCTTTGCCGAGAGCCACGCGGCCGCCAGCAAACACACTGTAATCAGGATTGAGAAAACGAGGGGGGTGGTGAAGGCGTACCTCCACGTCAAAGCGGTGATTAGTACAAAGCAAATGGCGAGCGCCCACGCAATGCTGCGCACGCGTGCCAACGTCTCTGCCGGAAGTCCGCCCAGCAGCCACGCCAATACCGCCGCGAACAAAAGAAACACGGAGAAAAAAAGCCCGAACGCGCTGAAGAAGTCCCAATACGTCCGAGTAAACCCTTGCGCGTCAAAGTGGACGGAGCGCATTAACGCAAGAACCGCGTCCGCTCCCCATTCCGGGATATTCTGGCGAAACCCAAACGTATGTCCGGCGGCAAAAAGCAGCAGAAGAACAGAAGCGATCCGGTAAAGAATGGGCGCTTTCACGTACTGCCTCCCGAACCCTCGCGGACGCAGTTTACACCATCCGTCAAGGCGAATCCGGGGACCCGATGGTTGACGCGATTGGGCAGGAGGGGTAGGCTTTCGGTCAAGTAAGCCTTCAAAACCGAAATTCCAGTTAGGGAGTTGCGCCGTGTTTTTCGCGGGGCGCGACGCTTTCGACCGTCAGCGAAGGAAAGGTCAAGCACCATGTACTTCGTGAACATTCCGGCCGGAAACTTCATGATGGGCTGTTCGGCAGGGGATGCCGACTGCAACGCCGATGAAAAGCCCGCGCATCGGGTAACGATCACTCGGTCTTTTGAGTTGGGCAAATACCAGGTGACGCAGGCCGAGTATGAAACTGTCACTACTATCAACCCCAGCTATTCCAAGGGGCCGAATCTCCCGGTCGACGGTGTGAGCTGGGAGGACGCGCAGAAATTTTGTGAGGCCATGAACCGCAAGGGGGACGGCTACCGTTACCGCCTTCCGACCGAGGCGGAATGGGAATACGCGGCACGCGCCGGAGATAGTTCCTGCAGGTACGGACCGTTGGCTGAAGTTGCCTGGTCTCGCGACAACTCCAGCGGTAAGTCCCATCCCGTGGGCGAGAAAAAGCCGAATGCATTTGGATTGTATGACGTGCTGGGAAACGTCTGGGAGTGGGTGCAAGACTGGTACTCGCTGACATATTACAGCCACAGCTCGGAATCCAACCCGCAGGGCCCAGACAGCGGAGAGTATCGCTTGGCGCGCGGCGGCTCCTGGCGCGGAGTCGTCCGGGGGCACGCGCGCGTTTCCTCTCGGTACATGCTCAAGCCCAACGTGCGGAGCATCGTGGTCGGGTTCCGTTGTGTCCGCGAACGGCTCCCCTGACGTTTTGCACCGAACCCGGGGCAGCCGGTAAAGCATCCAACTCCTGCGCTCAATTAAAAGGGAGGAACTTTCTATGCGAAGAAATATCTTTTTGCTCGCAATCCGGATCCTGGTCGCGCTGAATTTTCTTCCCGCCATCTTTTTTAAGTTCGCAGGGTACCGCTCTCCGTTGCGCTCTTCACCGCCATGTCGAATGCGGTGCACGGACTGATTCCGCAGCCTCTATTTCGGCTCGGATCAGGGACCATTGAAACTGTATTGGTACTGTTGTTCCTGATTCCAAAAACGGCCAGGCTCGGCGCCGTCCTGATCGCCATCTGGATGGTCGGCGCGATTCTGAGCCACATATTTGTGCTGGGCTACGGCTTGTTCTTTTTCAGTGCTCTGGCAATCTTTTTTCTTTCCTGTCTCTACCTGTTCCTCACCCGCGCGCAATCCAACCCCGCGATTTCTTGAAGTCAGCGCAAAAGGTCGACTACTGCGTGATGCGGAATGAAGGCATATTTTCCTGTTCGGAATGCAAGAAGCCGAGAGTTGAGCGTTCGAAGAGAGATGATCCACTTTGATGACAAGGCGTGTGATGACCCGGATCCATAGGGGGCGTCAAGAGGGAAAAGGGGCCGCGCGTCGCGGGGCGAAAGCATCCAAAAGATGCGAGGGGTGGAAGATGAAACCGACCAGTTTGCTGCTGTTGTGCCTGATAACGTGCGGGATAGCATGGGCGCAGGAGGCAAAGGACGAGCCACAGGTGGAGGGGCGCGAGGAAAACGGGTGCAGCGGGCTGCATCATCCAGGCGACCATTTACGGTGTTACGTGAGCTTTGCGGGCAAGACGGAGTTCACCAAGGTCGAGGTTGTGTTTAACTTGCCGGAAAATCCGGCTCCCAAGGCGCGCGGCGCGTACATCAACTTCGTGCTGCGAGACAGCCGAAAAATAGACGAACGGACGTACGAGGTGAGCGGGGAATTGCCGGAGTGCTACTCGGGCACGTACGTTCTGGCGGCGATCAGCGCAGCGGCCGGAGAAAGGGGACACCGGTTGTACACCAACGGATACCAGTTCCAGAGCGGGCAGAAGGTGGAATTTGTGAACGACACGCCGGAGCCACCGAAGGAATTGCCCGGGGAGATGCTTGCTTTGCCGCTCAGATTTGGGTCAGGCAACAGCCTGACGTTGCCCGATGAGGAAGAGCTGGCGCGAGAAGCCGAGAAGCGAAAAGCGGCGGTGGGGGTGCCGAGCGTGCTGGAGGAAAAGAAGAATTCCTGCGGGGGGATACACCAACCAGGAGATACGATGGAGTGCCTGGTGAGCTTCAGCGGGGAACCGAGGTTCTATTCCGTGATTTTGAATTTCGGTTTGCGAACGCAGATGCGCGGGGACCAGCTCGGGATGTGTAATGGGCTGTTGCTGCAGAAAAGCGAGCGGGTGGACGCGCACACGTTTCGTGTGAGTGGGGAAGTGCCGCTCTGCGCTTCAGGAAAATACCAGGTGAATGACGTGGTGGCGACGGAGATGAGGTGGAGCGCGTATAACGGTGAGAGAGTGGACGGGGAGATAGTGATGTTTCTGAGAAATGAGGATCGCGAGACCTTTCCGGATGTGAAGTCGGTGAGGGACAAGGCGCCGAAGGAGGAATGACAAGAGACTTCAAGCCGGTCGCAACGCCCGGTGTGAGATCTTAAAGTGGAAGAGTGGCCCACCCGTTCCTTCCTGCCGCGGGCAAGCAAACCCGAAAGGGACGGCCACCCAAAAGGTTTTGCGAATTGAATGCGCCACCCACCCCAGAGGGTTTTGGTGTGCCACCCGCCTAACGGACAGGGTTATTGTCGGGATACAAGGGGATAGATCGAGGCTTGTCTAAGGACCCTCTCACAATGCAATATAGTACTAGAACTATGCCCAACGGGGGCAATCTTTCAGGAGGGCAAGAAATGCGTAACTTACTGATTCTGTGCGGGGTTATTTTGATTGCGGCGAGTGCCGCCCAGGCCCAGGAAGGCAAGGGATTTGAGGTCACTGGCAATTATCAATATGTTCGTTTCAACCCGGGCAATGGCGCCTCTGGCATAAACTGCCAGGGTGGCTCAGGCTCGGGCGCGGGCTATCTGACTGCCTCGTTTGGTATCGTCGGCGAGTTCGGCGCGTGTAAAGTCACAGGCCTGCCATCCGGCGCAAGCGCGCACGAGATGGATTACCTCTTCGGTCCCAGGTTGTACTTTCATGCTCATGGGCGTGTGGTTCCGTTCGTTCAGGCACTCTTCGGCGGCGAACGCTTCTCAGCCGGCGCCAGCGGTGTAGGCTCGGGGTCGACGAATGCCTTTGCGACAGCACTGGGCGGCGGTGCAGATGTGACCCTAACGCGTCACGTCTCCCTGCGGGCTCTTCAGGTCGATTATCTTTACACTCATTTCGGTGGCGCTTCGCAGAACAACTTCAGGTTGCAGAGCGGCATCGTGTGGCGCATCGGCAGGTAGTTCGCATCCGACGCGTCATAGCGGAGAATGGATCGAAAACGGCGGGCTTAGGCCCGCCGTTTTTTTTCAAACCGGCGTCCGCGAAAATCAAAAGCACCGACCTGAAGGTCGGCCACTACGCACCCATTCCAAAACCGAAAGGGAAGGCCACCCAAGACGTTTCTGGGAGTTGAATGCGCCACCCGCCGATTGTCCTGAAAAAAGTGAACAAAAGAGCATGTGCTGCATCTCAAGTAGTGGATTAAAAACTGCTCTGGAGAAATAATGGACTACGTCAATCTCGGCAAGACCGGACTCAAGGTCTCGCGCATCTGCCTGGGCTGTATGACCTATGGGCAACCCGCCACCGGAAAAATCAAGCCTGGCAGCCACGCCTGGGCCCTGAATGAGGAAGAGAGTCAGCCCTTCTTGCGTCAGTCGCTTGATTTGGGCATCAATTTTTTCGACACCGCCAACGTTTATTCAGCCGGAGCCAGCGAAGAGGTCCTTGGGCGATTTCTGCGCGCACATACCCGCCGCGAAGCCGTAGTCATCGCGACCAAGGTGCATGCCCAGATGCGCGACGAGCCGAATGGGCAAGGCCTTTCGCGCAAGGAAATCTTTTACGAACTCGAGCAGAGCCTGCGGCGTCTCGGAACCGACTACGTGGACTTGTATCAAATCCACCGCTGGGCTTACGAGA
>Ga0210405_10003012_pt1 | contig 16861 bp, 12 predicted proteins | sample IncBWH11MmetaG_FD_155492 | JGI IMG/M metagenome (GOLD analysis project Ga0210405, IMG submission 155492) | Forest soil microbial communities from Barre Woods Harvard Forest LTER site, Petersham, Massachusetts, United States - Inc-BW-H-11-M | ecosystem: Environmental > Terrestrial > Soil >... | reverse complement strand
TGCAGACTCCGGAAAGAGCAACGATCACTACGGAACTCAGAGCGAGAATCCAAGGGCGTTTCAAAACCGACTGCATGACGCGCCCGTAAAAGTCGACGATGCGCCCGAAGAAACCGGAAAGGTGGGCCTCTTCCGCTTTCAGGAGTGCAGTCATATCGACTTGTTCCGAACCAGTCGCGCGGGCGGCAGTATCCTTGCGTCGCACAAAAAATTGACTGAGCGCGGGAGTCCAAGAGAGAGCGAGGAGCAGCGAAGTGAACAGAGAAACGGTCATGGTGATGGCGAGTGCGCGGAAGAAGCTGCCAGTCACGCCGGTAATCGAAATCAACGGCAAAAACACCACGATGGGGGTAACGGTGGATCCAATCAAAGGTACGGTCAATTCCTTTAGCGCGCTCTGAATGGCCTGAGAGCGGCTTTGCCCGGCGTCGCGGTGCAGCACGATATTTTCGAGGACCACGATCGCATCGTCGATGACGAGGCCAACCGCGGCCGCTAGTCCGCCAAGGGTCATTAGATTGAAACTTTGACCAGTGACCTGGAGGACGATGAAGGTAATAAGCAGCGTGATCGGAATGACCAATCCGGCTACGAGTGACGTTCCCCAATCGCGCAAGAACAACACGAGAATAATGGAAGAGAGCACGATGCCAAGCAGCACCGCGTCGCGCACGCTGGCGATGGAATCGTGCACAATCGTCGATTGGTCGTAGAAAGGTTCGAGATGCACGCCGGGGGGCAGCGTCGGAGCCAAGTCGCTGATGAGCGCGTGCACTTCGTTGGCGACTTGAAGCGTGTTGCTTTCCGGCTGACGATCCACGTTGACGAGGACAGCCGGTTTGCCATTGGCGGTGACGATTGTGTATGTCGGAGCAACCGATGGCGCAATCGAGGCGATGTCCCCCAGACGAATGGGCACGCCCGCCGCGGAGGTTTTGACAACGATCTGGCCGATTTGATTTGGTGTACGTACTTGGCCGCTAATCAGCCCGAGCACGAGCTGGTGGTTGTGCTCGATCAAGCCCGGAGAGTCGATCAAGTTGGTGCGGCGAATAGCGTCGAGAATGTCCTGTACGGTGATACCGGCCGTCAGGAGGCGCGCCGGATCGGGCATGACTTGGAACTCAGGAACGCGCCCACCTTGGATGATCACGGTGGCGACGCCGTCCAGCCGGTTAATGCGCGGCTTCAGATCGTACGTCGCGATTTCCCACAGCTTGTTGGGGGGCACTGTGTCGGAAGTAAGGCTATAGCCAATGATAGGGAAGACCGCGAAAGTCATGCGGTGGGTTTCAACCTTGGCCGTCGTGGGCAGCTCCGCCTGCAAACGTGCGACGACCGCGTCCACACGCTGGAGGGTCAAAATCATATCGGAGTTCCACGCGAAAAAAAGATCGACCTCGGCGGAGCCGCGGCTGGTGATGGAAGTGACTTTCTGCAAGCCAGGAACGCTGTTGACGGCTTCCTCGATAGGGCGGGTGATGGTGACGAGCATTTGGTCAATCGGCATAACTCCGTTGTCCACGCCGACGACGACCCGGGGGAAATCGGTGTTGGGGAACACGGAAACAGGAATGCTCAAGGCCAAATACGCGCCGACGAGGGCTAAGCTGATGGTCAGAAACAGAATGGGGCGTGACAGACGCTGAAACCAGGGCAGGTTTGCCTGATCGGACACAGAGATTTTCGACGATTCGGACCGAGGCTCCATGCGACGCTACTCCTTGTCCTTGTCGTCAGGTTTCGCGGAGCCTTCCGCCTTGCCATCTTTCTCAGTTTTTCCCGCTTTGTCGCCTTCCTCTTTCTCAGGCGGAGGGGCCGCTTCGACTTTGATTTTGGTGTTGTCCGGCAGCGCGTAACCTCCCGTGCTAATGATCGGATCGCCCGCGTTTATGCCGCTGACGATTTGCGCATCCTCTCCATTGCGAACACCGACTTGCACGGTCTTCCAATGAGCTTTCTGGTCCGAGCCTGCGAGCACCACGTAGTCCGTCCCACCTTCGGCGTTCTTGAAGACGGCGCTCGCAGGCACGACGATGGCGTCCTTGACGGTTTTGCCGGTCATCGAGACTTCCACCGTCATGCCGGGCTTCACGGCGGGATTCGGTTTTGCCGCCTCCACCCAGACCTCGATGGTGGTGCTGCCAGGATCCAAAGCGGGGCTCACAAGCGTGATTCGTCCTTTAACCGGCTCTTCCAGGCCACTTACTTTCAACTCCGCCGAGTTCCCGAGTTTTAGCTTCGCGGCCTCCGACTGCGGGACGTGAGACTTGGCGATCAGCCTGCTCAAATTCATCACCGTGAGGATCGGCTGATTAGCGGTAGCGAGATCGCCCGCGTATAAAGGCCGGTCCGTCACCACGCCGTCTATGGGACTGAGAATTCTGGAGTAGCTGAACTGAGCCTGCGCCGTGCGCATCTGGCCCTCTGCCGTTTGCCGCGAACCGTGCGCGGATTTCAATGCTTGCGCTTTCCCCAGGCGCTGCCAATCTGCAAGCTGCTTCTGCGCCACTTCATTCACGCTCCGCGCTTGCGCCAAAGCGACCTCCGCCGCATCCATTTCGCGCTGCGGAATCGCACCTTCCTTGAGTAGTTCCTTTCGGCTGTCGTACACCCTCTGCTGCGCATCAAACGCGGCCTTTGCCGCCGCGGCATCGAGCTCCGCTTTTTGGACCTGCTGCGGGATTGCCGAGTCCACGGAGGTGACGTAGCCGGCATCGGCTTGCTCAAAATTTCCTGTGCTCGCCTCTGCCTGACCGGCCAGATCCTTGTTCTCCAACGTGGCCAGCAGGTCTCCCTTCTTGACGCGGCTCCCCCGTTGCACTTTAAACTCCGTAATCGGCGCCGTTATTTTCGGGGAAATTATGGCTTGCTCGACTGGATAAACGACCGCTTCCGCAGAAACTGTTTCTGAGATTGTGGCACGTTCCGCGGGTGTGGTTTGCACCGTAACGAGAGGGTCCGCCTCCTTCTCCGCACTGCTGCATCCCGCCGAAAACAGAAGTAATCCAGCGAGTAAGCCGGCTGAGATTAAGGAACTCAATAAATTTTTCGCACTCCGGATCATCGTTGTTCTCATGGAGTCGTGAGCGCTCCCGTCAAAGTCTGCAAATTCGCGAGCGCCACGCGGTAGCGAACCGCGCCGTCTTGATACGCGGCGTTGGACAGCGCGTTGGTCGTCTGCGCGTCAACGACCTCAAGTACCGTTGCCTCGCCACCCTTGTAGCGCAGGATAGTCAGCCGAAGGCTTTCGGCTGCGAGTTCGGCTGAGCGGCTCAGGCCCGCGAGTTCGTTCAAAGCGGTATCAGCTTCCGCGTAAAGCGATTGGATTTCTGCGAGCAGCCTGCGTTGCGCCAGCGAGAGTTCACGCTGCGTTTGCGTGCGACGAAGCTCCGCCTGCTTGACGCGGCTCTGGGTCGCGCCCCAATTCCAGATGGGGATGTTGAGGGTTGCGCTGATAGAAGAACCCAGGTTCGAGAATGTCTGGCCGTTCACCTTGACCGGAGAATTCACACCGAAATTCGTTGCATCAATGCCGTACCAGTAGTCGAGACCGAGCGAAGGCAGATAACCGGCGCGAGTCGCGGTAACTTCATATCCCGTGGCTTTTACAGCTTCCAGGGCGGCACGGACTTCTGGATTTTCCCTGGCGGCTTGCTGTTGAACCTCTGCCAGAGTCGGCATCGGGATAGTGGCGTGCAAATCGTCGGCAACCTCGAAATTGTCGTTGAAGTCGGGGAAAATAAGAACAGCGAAGTCCAGCCGCGCATTCAATTGAGCGAGTTGCGCTTCCTGGAGCTGGCGGCGGCGCTCGTGGGCCTGCAGGTCGGCCTTGATCACATCGGCATGTGCTACTTCGCCGCCTTTTTCGAGTTCTTGAGTCAGCTTCAGAAAATTGTCGCCCTCATCCGCGGCTTTGCGCGCGGTCTCCAGTTTTTGTTGCGACGCAGCCACGGCGTAATAGCCCTGAACGACGGTGACGACGAGCCCGCGCGAAGCGATCTCCGCGCGAGCGCGCGCAACCGCTGCGGCGGCCGAGGCGCGACGAAAAGCAGCTACTCCCGCAACGTCGATAGTTTCGTGCACATTCGCCTGGCTGATGTACTCGTGGACCGCATTGTTCGCAATGTAGAGGACAGGAGTGTGTGTCTGCGCCTGCAACGCTAGTGGCGCGCCCTGCGTGTAGAGTGCCTGATTGTTGTACGTCACGCTTGGAAGCAGCGCGGCGCCTGCCAGATACCTATCCTGACGAGCGAGGGCAGCATCAGTTTGCGCGGCCTGGAATGGCACGCTGTTTTTTCGAGCGCGGTCTAATGCGTCCTCTAGAGTGAGCCGGAGCGGTGAGTTGGCTGGAGGAGCGCTAGACTGCTGGACGGACTGTGTATTTGGCCCCATTAGAGAGGCACTTTGTTTCGGCACGGGGTTATCAGGCTGTTGGCTCGTGCTTGGAAAAGGGAAGAGAGCAAGCCCAACGAAGGCGAGAAGTGTCAATCGATACGAAAGATGGCGAATATTCACGGGATTTCTCTCGAGCGGACCGCAAACCTTCACGTGCCGCTATCACGAATTTAACGGCCTTGAGATAAACAGACGATTAATCGGTCCTCGCGAGCGCAGCTACGGCTCCAGGCAAATATACTGCGAAGCGACTGCCAGTGGCATCGGAACGAACCAATTCCAGCCGGCCATGATGGGCTTCGGCAATCCACAGGGCTATCGACAATCCCAGACCCGCCCCGCCTTCGCGCCCCGAACGCGACCGCGCAGGGTCGGCTCGGAAAAACCGTTCGAAAATGCGTGACTGCAGCTCCTGCGGTATGCCCGGCCCCGTGTCGGTGACGTCTACCTCGAATCCCGTGTTTGTCGCGCGACAGGCAATCTCCACGCGCCCGCCCTCGGCAGTGTACTTGATCGCGTTGTCCAAAAGATTCAGGATCATTCGCCGCAGCAGCGCTTGGTCCCCGCGAACCAGGCATTCCGAGGAAGCATCGACACTTAATTCAATATTTTTCTCGCGCGCCAGCGTCCTCGCCGAATGCGCGCACTCCGCAACCACTTCCTCCAGATACACATCTTCCGGGGAGAGAGGATACTGTCCCGAGTCGGCTCGCGTCAGCGTGAAAAGGTCTTCCACAATCTTAATTAGCCGCGAGGTTTCATCGTGCAAAATCCCGAGGGATTCGAGATAATCCTCCGCCTTTCGGCCATTTTGCGACATGGCCACCTCGGCCTCTCCGCGCAATATTGCCAGCGGGGTCCGCAGCTCGTGAGACGCATCGGCGACGAAACGCCGCTGGCGTTCAAACGACTGGTCGAGCCGATTCAGTAGATCGTTGAAGATTGTGGCCAGCTGTCCGAGCTCATCATTGGCATTCAGCACCGGAAGCCGATCGTGCAGGTTAGTCGCCCCAATGCGCCGCGCGTGCGCTCCCATCTCCACCACCGGAGCCAAACTCTTTCTTGCCAGGAAGTAGCCGCCCGTCCCCGCGAGCAGCAGACCCACGAGAATCATCCATGTAAACGTTAACCGAATCGTCTCCAGCATTTCGTTTTGCCCATGTAGCGAATGAAGAATAACGAGCAAGTAGTTTTGGCCGTTTGCATTGAATTGGCGAGAGTAGGCGCGGACTCGTAAGTGTTCTCCGCGAATTGTTTCCAAATTGACTTCCTTGCTCTGGCTCGTTTTTGCGAAGCGGTGAAAGTCGCTCGATGCGAGTGCGTGGGTCAAGGAACTATAAGATGATTCGCCTGACGAGATAGCCTCGCTCGAAGTAGCGACGATCTCTCCGCCCGGACCCACTACCACGAAAGCATCGCTATTCGAACGATGCTCGACCATAGACTGCCGAGCCGCCGATAAGACTGCTGAAGGATGCGTGCTGGGATCGTCTGAAAGCTCATCCTGAAATGTCACCAGGAAGGAATCAGACAGCGCCTCTAAATCTGCGTCCGTCCGCTCCATCGAAGTCCTTCGAACGATCAGGTAGGTCGTTGTAGATACAAGGACCAACACCACAGCCAGGACCGCGGAGTACCATACCGTCAGCCGCACGCGCACGGAATCAAGCATGTTTCTTGCGGTCCGATACATTCGTTTTGCTTTGTGCGCTCGCGGGCTGCGCGCGCGCTCCCGCGTCCGCATCCAGGATATAACCGGCACCTCGCCGCGTCTGCAGCAGCCCAGAGCTTCCATCCGGATCGATCTTCCGCCGAAGACGGTTGATATAAACCTCGATCAAGTTTGAAAACGGATCGAAACTCTCATCCCAAACGTGCTCGGCGATGTCCGCTCTACTCACCACTCGTCCTGCATTCCGCACCAAATACTCGAGCAGCGCATATTCCTTGTGCGTCAGCGAAATCGCGTGTCCCCCACGCGTTGCGCTTTGCGCCGCCGTATCCAGCACAAGGTCTCCGACGTTGAGCCGCGGCGGGTGCAATTCCGAAGAACGCCGCAACAATGCGCGAAGCCGCGCCAGCAGTTCGCGAAACTCGAATGGTTTGGTCAGGTAATCATCCGCACCGCGATCGAGTCCGCTGACGCGGTCTTCAACGGCGTCTCGCGCGGTCAGCATCAGGATCGGCATTCGACGCCCGGCTTTCCGCAGTCTGCGGCACACTTCGAAGCCGTCGGGCGCCGGGATCATGACGTCCAGGATAATCAGGTCATACTCGTTGATGTCCGCCTGATAAAGCGCATCTTCGCCGGTCGCCGCCGTATCGACCGCGTACGCCTGCTCGCGCAGTCCTTTCACCACAAACCGGCGCACCCCCGGATCGTCTTCGACCAGTAAAATCCTCATGGCTGCATAATACGTGAAACCGCGAGAAAGAGCGCAGTCTGGGCCGGTTTGCCTGAAGGGCGGATGTTTGTCCGAAAAGCGGGACGTGATTCAGCGCCGGGTGCGATATGCGGAATGATCCGCAATTGCGGCTAAATCGTTTTGTCCTTCGAATAACAGATCTTTTCGAGGTTGCATTCCATGCATTTCGGTTTACGCGCCAGGCATACACGCCGCCCATGCCAAATGATCTGATGAGAAAAAAGAATCCACTTTTCCCTCGGAATTACCTTCATCAAGTCTTGCTCGATTTTTTTTGGATCTTCATTTCGCGTCAGGTCCAGCCGGTTCGAAATGCGAATCACGTGCGTATCCACCACAACTCCGTTCGCGATTCCAAACGCCGTGCCCAACACCACGTTTGCTGTCTTCCGCGCCGCTCCAGGCACGGTGAGGAGCTCTTCCATTGTGCGCGGCACTTGTCCGCCAAACCTCTCGATAATCGCCTTGCTCGCTCCCATGATCGACTTCGTCTTGTTCCGAAAAAATCCCGTCGGCCGAATCTCTTGCTCCAGCTCGCTTGGATTCGCATGCGCGAAAGCTTCAGGCGTCGGATACTTCTTGTAAAGCGTCTCCGCCACCTGGTTTACCCGCACGTCCGTGCACTGAGCGGAAAGAATCGTCGAAATCAGCAACTGAAAAGCGTTTTCATGTTTCAGTTCGCATGCAGCATCCGGATACGCTTCATCTAACTTGCCTAAAATCGCCGCAACGCGTTTTGGATCAGGTCCCGCCGCCCCTGATTTCTGCGCGGTTGCCGCGCCCTTGCCGGCTCGCGCAGGCTTCGTCGTTCCGGCCTTCTTTTGTGGTGTTTTCCTCTTCTTTTGTGGTTTCTTGGCTGGCATGAAGCGAAGGATACCATACACACCAAACTGTTTCGGCTAGTAGGGGCACGGCACGCCGTGCCCGCCCGAACCCCCGATCGACTTAAGCAACCTTCGAAACGCCTTCCCGCGATGGCTGATCTGATTCTTTTCTTGCGGCAAAAGTTCCGCGAACGTTTTTTTCAAGGCCGGGAAGTAAAACACCGGATCATACCCAAACCCGCCACTCCCTGCGGGCGATTCCGAAATCTCGCCGTCCACGCGAGCCGTCACAATCCCCATCGCCCGCCCACGCTCCGCCAACGCAATCGCACAAACGAAATGCGCCGCTCTCTCCCCATCCTTCTTTCCGCGAAGCTCACCAAGCAATTTCGCAATCCGTTCCGCGTTCGTCGCAGCAGGCCCCGCGTAACGCGCCGAGTGTACCCCAGGCGCTCCTCCGAGTGCCGGCACCGCCAGCCCGGAATCATCAGCAAACACCAGTCCTTCTCGAAGCCGCGAGTAGTGCAGCGCTTTTCCCGCAGCATTTTCCGCGAAGGTCGGCGCATCTTCTTCAAACAAGGGCAGGGAATCAAATCCCGGCAGCAACTCTAAATCAACGCAGTCATTCGTCGCACCGCTTGCAGCCAGCGCCAGATACTCCGCAAGTTTTCCCGGATTTGATGACGCAAGAAACAACTTGACGGGCACGGGCATCAACGCGCGCGCGCACTGAATTTAACCGGCAGCACCGCGCGTTGTTCATCCGTCAGCCGGCGAATTCCAGCCGCCGCCAACGCCAGAAGGTCCTGCATCTCACTCCCGCTAAATGGCCGCCCCTCTGCCGTAGCCTGAATCTCGACGAAGTGGCCGCTTCCTGTCATCACCACGTTCATGTCCACTTCCGCGCGCGAATCTTCTTCGTACGCCAAATCCAGCAGCGCCTGGTCATCCACAATCCCCACGCTCGTCGCCGCCACCGTATCGATCAGCGGGGATCTCTTCAACATTCCCGCTGCCACCAGCCGTTCGAACGCTAGTGCCAGCGCCACGAAAGCTCCTGTAATCGAAGCTGTCCGGGTCCCGCCATCCGCCTGAATCACGTCGCAATCGATCCAAACGGTGCGCTCGCCCAGCGCTTCCTGATCTGTCACTGCACGCAGCGACCGCCCTATCAACCGCTGAATCTCCAAGGTTCGTCCAGACTGTTTACCTTTCGTCGCTTCGCGTTGCGTTCTTTCCTCGGTCGCTCGCGGCAGCATTCCGTATTCGCTCGTCACCCAGCCCTTGCCACTGCCTTTCAAAAATCCCGGTACGCCGTCGTCCACCGTCGCGGTACAAATCACCCGCGTACTCCCTAGCTCGATCAACACGCTACCTTCGGCCGTCGAAATAAAATCCGGCGTCATCTTTAACGGGCGCATCTGGTCCGGGCCGCGGCCATCAACTCGCACTCTTCCTCCTGCTATCGTCATTTTGCATCAGTGCTCTTGCAGTCTCCCTTCACGCTGCGCCAGTTTGCCGGGGCCATCATCAGGTGTCAATGTTCCCGCCCCGTGGAAGAGCGAGGTTTCGTCGTAGGTGTTTGTGCCGGCTTGCCAGTCGCAGGAGCCGTTGGCTTGTCCCCGCTTGGCGGAGTCGCTGGCGCGGGAACTGGCGCCGCCGTGGGCGCCGCCTGCACTCCGCTCGTGTTAACCAGAAATGTTCCTGTGAGGTCCAAATGCCCCGCCAGCGTTTCCACTTCCTGCCCATGAATCAAAATCTTCAGGCGCTGCACCTTTGGCACATTTGCTTCAAGAGTTCGCGTAATCGAATCCACAGCCAATTGCTCGCTCTGAATTCCCGATGGCGTCGCCGTCGCCAGCGGCTCGGAAAAATCTGCAATCGCTGTCCCGTTCGGCAGCAAATAAAATGCCAAAAGCACCGCGTCCGGCGGTAACGTGCGCAGGTCGGCGTCCACCGGCCCAGCCAGCAAGGTATTCAGCACTTGCTTCGCACGCAGCACTGGGTCGCTTGAAAGCGGCAATTCCACCGTTGAGTCCAAAAGCGTCCCGTCGCCGTTTCCCGAAGCCCAAAATAATCTCGCCTTTACGCGCGGCTCGCCCGGATTTATCGGAACCGCCTGCGTCAATTCCCTCCGCGCCTGCTCTGTCGTTTGCTGTTGCAGCTTCGCCGCAAGCCGCAATCGCCTCCGCAGAATCGGAAAGTAAATCGCTCCCACGAGCACCGCCACGCAAAGCACGCCGACCACCCATCGGATCCACCGCGCCGTCACGGAGTTCCTCCGGTCGTCGGTACCACGTACGATGGTCGGAACGCCGCGACTCCCATCGCAATCGCGTCCGCCACGCCAGGCGCCATTCGATCCAGGTCTGCGCGGTCTTCCACCACAACGCTCGAAATCTCCACTGCGATGGCCGGTCCCGCCGTCGTTCGCAATTGCCTTACCGCCGCCGTTTGCGCCGTGCTCGGCGATCCCTTAAACCGTTGCGCCAGCAACCCCTGCACCTGATCCCCCAATTTCCTGCTCAATCCCTGAAATGGAGTTTGCGCTCGATCCCACGGAATCAATCCGCCTGCGTCCGTCGTCATCGGCAGATCCGAATTGACGTAAACTCGCGCCGTCCCTGGCAACCCCGTGGACGCAATATGCAATGTAACGAAGACCGCACCGCTCTGTGCATTCGCAATTGCCGACCGGTCGTCAAACGAAGGATCTTCGTTTCCTTGCCGCGTCTGCACCACCTGAAATCCCTGTGCCTCCAGAGCTCGGCGCACCTGTGCCGCAAAATCCAGAACGATTTCGCTCTCCCGAATCCCGCCCGTTCCCCGCGCACCCGGATCAGTGCCGCCGTGCGCCGGATCAAGTACTACAACATTCAAGCCCGGGCGAGGCGTTGCTGGCGGAATTGTTTGCGGAATTCCTTGCGGCGGCGTTGTCGGCAACGCCTGAGGCACGGCTGATTGTGGCGCAGCAGCAGCCAGCGCCGAGTGCGAAGGCGCTGGCGAGAAGAAACTTAGCGCTACGGCTGCGAAGACCGGCAGAAAAAACAACGCGCCGATTCGAAAACTGTCCCGTCCCCAAGCGTGCCGAATCATTCGAGCGAGATTTCCCACGTCGAGCAGCATACCAAATCTATCCGCCATTCCGTGCTGCTCGAATGCCCGCCTCTACGAAAAAGGGACGGCCACTTGGACCGTCCCTCCACAATCGCGATTACATTCTTGGATCCCGCCGATTGCAGCTTCGCCTGTAAGAATCGTCCCACTCCAAAGGGTGACGCTAATTACCCCTGTGGCTGGGTCTGGGGCGGCGGTTGTCGCTGCTTTTCACGGTGAGCCGCGCGCAAAGCGCGAACATTGGCCCGCATCTGCTGCTGCTGTTCTGGGGTCAAGAGTTTCACCATCTGCCTGCGAGCGCCGTGCCGCACCTGATGAATTTTCGCTGCCTTCTGATCTGCCGTCAGCGATTCATCCTTGTTCACGGCGACCAATTGCGCTTTCGTGGACTCGTGAATCTTCTTCATCGCCGTTTTTTGATCGTCCGACAGGTTCAATCCTTGCATCGCGCCATGCATACTTCCTTCGTGCTCCGCTGGCGCGGCAGGTGCTGCTTGATTTTGATCTTGCGCCGGAGGCTGTGAACTGCTTTGTGCGCGGCTGATTCCCGGCGCAAAGGTCAGCACCAGAAGTCCGGCGGCAGCCGCAATTTGTTTCGTTAAGCTATTCCTGTTCATGGAGGATCCTCTTCTGGGCTGGCGTTCTTTCCCCTTACCCTCATACAACCCGCGTCACGCCCAAATGTCGCGTTTCCATTCCTCGTTGATTTTAAGACCCTCCCATGAAATTCAGCGATGAACTTGTCCGTCGATTGTAGGTGTACCCCTTTAGGGGTGCGGTTTTTCTTCTCCCAATTTCAGTGGCTGCAAATGCGCCTTCACAAGCAGGGAATTCACGCTCGCCAATTCCTTCGTCTGAATCGTATTCCACCGGTCAAGCGTAGCCTTCCCCGCCGCTTCCCATTTTTCGCTTACCGCCGTAGCATCCGCCGAGGGCCCCACATCCGCGCTCTCGACGATCCCCAGCAAAGACCCCAGCGCCGCCGACACTTGTCTCAACGTCGTCGGCTGATCACCCGGCGCAGCAAACCCAAAGAATCCAAATCCGCCGCCCGCTGCCGATCCTGCCACCCCGCCAATCTTTTTCTCCAACTCCGTCAGCGCCGTCGCAACCTCCGTATTTCCCGCAGCCTCTTTGCCCCGTGCAGTAATTTGCTTTTGCAAGTCATCTGCCCGCGCGATGGCTGCCGAGAACTCCCCAGCGCTCCCCGCTAGGTTCGAAGCCAACTGGAACTGCCGCTCCAAGTCCGCGGCACTGGTCTTCACACGCGGATCCATCTTCACGACCAGCGGCGCAGAGATCGTCTTTCCCGCCGCGGTCAGCTTCACGGTGTACGTCCCGGGCACCGCAATCGGCCCGCCTCCGCCCCGTCGAGACCGCCGCCGCGCTCCCGCGAACGCATACCGTAAATCCCATACGAACCGGTGCATTCCCGCTGCGGCAGACAGCGGTTCCGCGTCATGAATCCAGTACATCGGAATGTCCATCTCATCCGGATTCGTCTTCGGCGCTTCATCCGTGCTCGCAAATCGCCGCACCGATTTCCCCGCCGCATCAAAAATCTCGAGTTGCACTGCGTCCGTCTGCTTCTCCTTCAAGTAATAATCCAAAGCAGCGCCAGTTGGTGGATTCTCCGCCTGCGGCTCATCCAACGGTATCGGCGTCCCCTCATCCGAGCCTGGCCGCACTCGATACGCCGTCTGCGGCTCAAACAGCCAGGCCTCCGCGCTCGCCACCTTGGCGCTCCACTGTCGCAGCGGCGTCACATCATCCAGCACCCAGAACGCCCGCCCAAACGTGGCGATCACCAGGTCGTCTTCATGCACCACCAAATCCCGCACCGAAGTCGTCGGCAAATTGAATTGCAGCGGTTGCCACTGGTCTCCATCGTCAAACGAAACGTATACACCTTTTTCCGTGCACGCATAAAGCAACCCCGCAACCTTCGGATCATCCCGCACGCAATTCAAAAAGCTTCCTTCCGCGATCCCGTTCGAAACGCGCTGCCACGTCTTCCCAAAATCCTTCGTGCGATATAGATAAGCCTGCAAATCCTCCAGTCGGTGCCGATCGACCGCCGCGTAGGCCTCACCCGCGTCGAAGCGCGATGCTGCGATGTGCGTCACTTTGCTCCACGGCGTCAATTCGCGCGGGGTGACGTCATTCCACGTCTTCCCCTCGTCCTGCGTCAATTGCACCAGCCCGTCATCCGTCCCCACCCAAATTTCTCCCGCCCGCACCGGTGATGGCGCAATGGTATAAATCACTCCGCGCCGCTTCGAGGCCGGAGCATCCGCTGCCGTAGCCGCATCAAGATTCGACGGCACACCCGGATCCTCCCGCGTCAAATCCGGACTAATCTTCTGCCACGAACTTCCACCGTTCGCCGTTCGAAACAAAACTTGCGCACTGAAGTACAAGACATGCGGATCAATCTCCGAAAAAACCAGAGGTAAAGTCCAAGTTCGCCGATACACGCCGGGATACATCAACGTCGGCGGTATCTGTTGCACTTCCTCATTGTGAACATCTTGCCGTGCCACCGATCCGCCAAAAACAATCCCAGGATTCAAAGGATCAGGCGCGACGTAATCGCTCTCGCCTCCCGCTTCCATCGGCCGCCAGTCATGAAAATTCAGCGCCCGGTAATTGCTCCGGCTCGGAGTGGCCGCTGCTCCGCTATCCTGCTGCGCTCCATACACCCAGTAAGGAAATCGATGGTCCGTCGCCACGTGATAAAACTGCCCGGTTGCCTGGTTGTACCAGGAGCTCCACGTCTCCCCGCCGTTCCGCGTCACGATCACGCCTTGATCGCAACCCAATACCATCCGTTGTGGGTTTTCAGGATCGATCCAGAGTTGGTGATAGTCATCACCCCCCGGCGCGCCCTTGATCGCCGTAAACGTTCTTCCGCCGTCATGCGAGCGGTAAGTCGAAGTATTCGGCACGTACACCGTCTCGGGATCCATCGAATCCACGCTCACTTCGCAGAAATACCACCCGCGTCCCCAAATCCTCGCATCTTTCGAAACGCGCGCCCAATTTTCCCCGCCATCGTCCGAGCGGTACAGCCCGCCTTCCTTCGCATCGGCTATCAAATAAATTCGCTTCGGATTGCTCGGCGCAAACGCGATTCCCATACGCCCCAACTCTTCCGACGGCAATCCATGCCCCGTCAACAACTCCCAATGCTCTCCGCCATCCTTCGAACGATAAAGCCCCGTCCCGGGCCCCTTCGACGGCGGGTAAATACTCCACGGCGGTCGGCGAGTTTGCAGCAAAGCCGCATACATGTTCTTCGAGTTTCCCGGCTCCATCGCCAAATCGATTGCTCCGGTATTTTCATCCTTCAAAAGTATTTGCTGCCACGTCCTCCCTCCGTCCTTCGAACGATAAACTCCGCGCTCTTTGTTCGGCCCATATGCATGCCCCAGCGCCGCTACAAAAACTTTCTCCGAGTCGTCCGGGTCCACCACAATCCGTGCAATCTGCCTCGTATCTTCCAATCCGATGTGCGTCCAAGTCTTGCCTGCGTCGGTAGACTTATACATTCCATTTCCATACGAAATGCTCGAGCGCATGTCGGCTTCGCCCGATCCCACGTAAATCACATTCGCATTCGATGGCGCCACCGCCATCGCCCCAATCGAACCCACCGGCTGCCCGTCAAAAATCGGATTCCAAGTCCGTCCCGCATCGTTCGTCTTCCAAACTCCGCCATTCACTGACCCAAAATAATAGACATCCGGCTGCCCCCGCACACCCGCTACCGCCAGCGACCGCCCGGCCCGAAAAGGCCCGATCGACCGCCACCGCATTTCCCCAAAAAATTTCTGATCGAATTTCTGCCCCGCGTCTGGCAACCCCGCAGCCGTCATGTGCACGCACAACGCCACTCCAGCGACAAGCAGGAATAGCAGGGAACGCCGCAAATTCTTCACCGTTTTCTCTCCAAATGGAAAAAGGATTCAGAAATGAAGTGGGGAGTATACCAGCACCGAGCCCGCGTTGCGGCGGCTTAGTCGCCAGTGACCGCGTTCGGCGTGGCCGCCGGAGCAATCACCGATCGCCGCAGCGGCTTGGTCGCCGCATAAAGAACGAATCCGCCCGCCATAATGATCAAGCCAAACACCAACCCGTTGATCCCCAGGATGGTTTCGTTTTCGCTCTCCACCATCGCCAGGCTCATCAGCAAAAGCGGAAATATTCCGCAAGAAATTGCCCCAACAAGCCCGCCGGGCACTTTAAACTCGCGCTTCAATTCCGGTTCGCGAATCCGCAGAACCACCAGGGTCACGAACTCCAGCATCAAACTCGCGCCATAAAGCATGATGTCCAGCGTCACGAGCTTCTTGAATCCCAAACCGAGGCACAGCGCCCAGCACGACGCACAAACCAAAATGGCCAGCCACGGTGTTTGCGTTTTCTCTGTCGTCTTCGCAAACACCTTCGGCAGCATCCCGTCCCGCGCCATCGCCAGCGGCAACCTCGAGTAGCTCATCACCAGCGCGTTGAACATTCCAAACGCGCTCATCATCCCGCCCATCACAATCAGAAACCGCAACCACGAAAATCCCAGTATCTTCCCGCCAATCAGTCCGGCAACAGTTGCCCACGCGCCGTCCGCTCCAAACGTCGCCGCCGGTATCCCCATAAAGTAAGCCGCCAGAAACGGCAAAACGTAGGTCAGCGACACCAAAACGACCGCTGCGATCATCGCCCGTGGATAAGTCCTCTGCGGCCGTTCCACCTCCTGCGCAATCGTCGACGCGTTGTCCCATCCCATGTAATTCCACATTGCCACCAGCACGCCGCCGAGCAGCCCAAGACTCGTTGCTTCGGCCGAGCCACTGCCGGTTGCACTCGCGAATGCTCCAACTTTGAACGGCGCCATCACCACGATCACTGCAAACGGCGCCGAAAGACAGAAGAACAGCCAAAGGGAGGTAATCCCCACCACCCGAATCCCCGCCACATTCAGAAGCGCGCACGTCACCACCACAAACAACCCCGCCAGCACCGCGTGGCTCCCCGACCCAAACCACGGCGACATCTGCTTCAGATAGAAAACGAACAGCGTCGGGTAAATCGCCATGTCAAAAATGCTCGCCGTCAAAGACAGCCAGGCTTCTTGAAATCCCCAAAAATTTCCCAACCCGCGCCGCACCCAAGCGTAGTACCCGCCCTCCGCCGGCAGCGCGCTGGAAAGCTCTCCGATCATGAACGCCGTCGGCAAGCACCACAGCACCGGCAAGAATAACAAAATCAAAATCCCGTGCCCGTAGCCCGCTCCATGAACAATCTCTTCCGTCCCATACGTCCCGCCCGACACCATGAAAAACGTCGCCGCCACAAGCGGCCAGAGCGTCAGCTTTGCGACCTTCTTTTTCGCTGTTGAGATTGCGTGGGAAGGAATCTGGGCAGGAAGGGATAAAGAACTCAATTTTTACTCTCGTCCTCCTTAGCGATTCTCACTCGCGCGCTGGGTGAAGTGAGTTCGCATTCGCAGAATACAAGGTTCACCCCGGCATGCAAGAACAAAATGCATCCCGCCGAAATATTTTTTCACCGCCGAAAGCTGTCCTATCGCACAGCGTGTAGGGTCATCCTTCCGAGGATGACCCGCTCTCCCGCTGTGCTAGACTCGCCCGTTCCTTCTAGCAGGCAGCCGGTTTTAGGAGCTATCCGCATGAAGCGTTTCTCAGTCATCGCTACTTTCCGTCTCTGTGTACTCTGTGTCTGCTCGTTTAGCTACTCTTTGCCTTCCCCTGCCCAAACACCCACCCCCCGCCCCATCACCATCGACGACTATTTCCAAATCCAAGCCGTCCACGACCCTCAACTCAGTCCGGACGCTCAATGGGTCGCCTACGCGGTCGACAAATCCACCCTAAAGACCGACAAAAACGAAACCCGCATCTGGATGGTCTCCATCTCCGGCGGCGACGCCCTCCCTATGACCGCCGATGGCGTCACTTCCGAGCACCCTCGCTGGAGTCCCGACGGCAAGCTCCTGGCCTTCCTCTCTGAACGCAACGAAGGTAAGAAGCAAGTCTGGCTTCTAAATCGTCTCGGGGGCGCCGGCCAGCACCTGAC
>Ga0210405_10003010_pt1 | contig 16867 bp, 15 predicted proteins | sample IncBWH11MmetaG_FD_155492 | JGI IMG/M metagenome (GOLD analysis project Ga0210405, IMG submission 155492) | Forest soil microbial communities from Barre Woods Harvard Forest LTER site, Petersham, Massachusetts, United States - Inc-BW-H-11-M | ecosystem: Environmental > Terrestrial > Soil >... | reverse complement strand
CAATTTCATCGGCTCGGAGGAAATTGTTTTGTTCAAAGTGGATCGCAGAAACGCGACCTTCCATGTCTTTTGGGCCTTCGGAATCGACCCCGAAGACTACGATCTGCCGCGAGCCTTGGGCGATGCCGGTCTTCAACACGTGATGCGCGGTGAGTGCCACGTTGAGGCTCCGGATCATAATCGCCCCAACGCAGTGGCCAAGGTCAAGGCGTTTATTCCCCTCCGTTTAGCGAACCAGACCGTCGCGATACTCGCGATATTGCGGTTGCTTCCCCAGAAGGTCGGCTTCGACAGATCCGACATGGAACTGTTCAAGGTTCTTTCCGACCAAGCCGCCGGGCCCTTGTTTGGCCCGAATGCCCACTCCAATGCAGCGGCCGGGGGATCAGGGATCCGAGCATGAGCGAGGCCAAATTCAATCCTGCAGTCCTGCCCACGGAGTTCATGAAGAGTTTTGAGCACGCGGACTCTGAACAGGCGAGGCATTTTCTCTATCCGGGGCAGTTGTTCGTAACCCGCGATCCGATCACGATTTCGACCATACTCGGATCATGCGCGGCCATCTGCCTCTGGGACAGGCACAAGAAGGCGGGAGGAATGAACCACTATCTTCTGCCCGAGGGGCAGGGTCAAGGGCCGAATCGCTTTCGCTACGGCAACGTCGCCAATCCTGAACTTCTGAAACAAGTCCTTGCTTTGGGATGCGAGACTAAATATTTGCAAGCCAAAATCTTCGGTGGCTCCTGCGCCTTCGGCAACGATCCTTTGCAGTCGCTTGGAACCAGGAATGTTCAACTCGCAGAAAGTTTTCTTCGCTCGCACGGTATTCCCGTGGTTGAAAAAGAGGTTTCGGGAAAGCATGGCCGCAGGTTGGTCTTTCAGATCGCCGATGGTGTGACGACGATCAAGAGTTTCGAGCAAGTGGAGAAAAACAGCGCTGGCTAGCGCCGACAACGAGAGGAGGAACAATGGATTTGGCGGACTTTGATCGCGAAGCAGTTCTCGCGTCGTTCCTCGTCGAGTCGGAAGAGGGCCTGGACTTGATGGAGCAAGCGCTGGTTCAGATGGAAGCAAGTTCTTCCGATCCGGAACTTCTTCATAGCATTTTCCGCGTCGCTCACACTCTCAAAGGCAACGCAACCTCGCTGGATCTCAGTGAACTCGCAGGCTTTGCCCACGTCATCGAGGACCTGTTGGACGTCTTTCGTGAGCAGCCAGCGCTGCCTGGGGCAGATTTGATTTCGCTGCTGCTGAAGGCTGTGGATGAACTTCGTGCCATGGTTTCAAACGCAGCCGCGGCTGGGCCGCCAGAGCTTACGCTAGGCCAGCAAAAGCTCAGGAAGGAAATTGCGCGGGAGGTAGAGAAGCGGGCGAAAAGAGTTATGACAACCGGCGAGGCCAACCAGGAGTTGAGTTCAGCCGTGAAAGTTGACATGCTCCCTGGCGCCAATCATCGCACGCTGCGCGCTGATGTCGACAAGCTCGATCACATGTTGAACCTCACTGGGGAACTCGTGATCGCACAAGGCCGCCTGCGTCAGATGATCGAGAAGCTCGACGTCGAGCAAGGGCGTGCCATCTTGGAGATGCATCGCGAGGCCGAGCGCCTGTACATGGACCTGCAGAGTGAAGTGATGAGTATTCGCATGGTCCCGGTTGGTCCTTTGTTTCGCCAGTTCGTCCGTCCCGTGCGGGACCTGGCTAAGAGCCATGGGAAATTGGCTCGCCTCGAAGTCGTAGGAGGAGACGTCGAAGTAGACACCACGGTGCTCGAACAATTGAAGGATCCTCTGCTGCACCTGTTGCGCAACGCGGTCGATCACGGTTTCGAAAAGCCGGGCTTGCGCGAAAGCCAAGGCAAGAACCCCTGCGGACTGATCCGGTTAACTGCGGCGCATAGCGGCGGAAACATCATTGTGAAGCTGGAAGACGACGGAGCAGGATTCGACCGCGCCAGCATCCTCGACAAAGCGAAACGCCTGGGGCTTTTGTCTGGTAAAGACGAAATTCGCGACGAGGAGCTCTACGATCTGGTGTTCCGCGCCGGATTCTCTACTGCCAAGTCGGTGACCGATCTTTCCGGCCGTGGCGTCGGGCTCGACGTGGTGCGCCGCAACATCGACAATCTCCGCGGGACGGTGGAAATCTCGAGTACAGCCGGCAAAGGCAGCACCATCACCATTCGCCTGCCGCTGACTTTAGCCATCATTGAAGGCTTCTCCGTCAGAGTTGGTTCCGAGACTTTTATCGTCCCTCTGGAACATGTGACCGAGTGCACGGAATTGCCCGCGGAACAGCGCAGCCCAGAAGCTGGCGGGATCCTTAGCCTGCGTGGAAGCGCGCTTCCCTACGTTCGATTGCGGCGCGTGTTCAGTCTCTCCGGCGAGACTCCGAAGCGAGAAAACATCGTCGTCGTCAAGATCAATGAGTTCCACGCCGGAATTGCGGTGGACGAACTGCTGGGCGGCATGCAGACGGTGGTGAAGCCGCTGGGCAGGGCGTTTCGAAGCGTCCCGGGGATCGCCGGGTCCACGGTTCTTGGGGACGGCCGCGTCGGTTTGATCCTCGACGTTCCCAGTCTTCTGCGTGGAGTGATGCAATCGACTTTGCAGGCACAAGCTTAGCTCGAGCAAGGCAGATATTCGATTCGAGAGGTGAAGGACAATGAAAACTTGGCAAGATCGGAAGATAGGGACGCGACTGGGAGTGGTATTCGGAGCCATCCTTCTGTGCGTGATTGCGGTTGGCGGATTCGGATTGAGTTGGCTCGGTCGCCTGAACTCCAACATGTCGGCGTCGATGCAGAAGCGTTACAACACGGTCGAGTTGACGCACCAGACTATCGAGAACTCGATCACTAACGCCCGCATCACCCTGCAATTGTTCGAAACCACGGACTCCGAGGAAGAGAAGAAGCTCAACACGCAAAACGAGGCGATCAGCCACGAAATCAGCGGGCAGGTCGCGGAAATCGAGAAAAGCCTCAGCTCCGCACAGGAGCGAGACATGTTCGAGGTCGTCACCCAGGATCGGCAGGTCTATATCGCGGCTCGAAATAAAGCCAAGGCGCTGCTAGCCGACAAGAAACGTGAGCAGGCGCTGGCGGGGCTGCGTGAAGAGGTGATCCCGGCACTCGATAAGTACCGCGCCATGTGGGAAAAGTTCATTGATCTGCAGACCGCCGCCATGCAGCAAAGTATGAAGGAGAGTCAGGAAGCTTACGCTGTGGGACGCAGGATTGCGTTGTTCCTCCTGTTCGCCACTCTGTTCCTGGCCACGCTCGCGGCAATCAGTGTTACCAAGAGCATCACCACTCCGATCGAGCATGCGGTCGAGCATGCGGAGCGTATTGCCGCCGGCGATCTGACCAAAGAGATCCTGGTCACGAACAGCTCCGAGACCGGCAAATTGCAACAGGCCATGCGAGAAATGAGCAGCAGACTGTCAGGCATCATCCGGGACGTCCGCGAAGGATCCGCCGCGGTTGCTTCCGCCGCGCAGCAGGTTTCAGCCTCCTCGCAGAGTCTTTCTCAGGGAACCAGTGAGCAAGCTGCTTCGGTCGAGGAGATGAGCTCCAGCCTGGAGCAGATGAACGCGTCCATCACGCAAAACGCCGACAATAGCCGGCAAGTGGAGCAGGCAGCGGCCAAGGGAGCCTCGGCGGCAGAAGAGAGCGGCGATGCAGTCAAAGAGACTGTCGAAGCCATGAAGCAGATTGCTGCCAAGACTTCAGTGATCGAGGAGATCGCCTACCAGACCAATCTTCTTGCGCTCAACGCCGCGATCGAAGCGGCCCGCGCAGGCGATCAAGGCCGCGGCTTCGCGGTAGTCGCTGTCGAAGTTCGAAAGTTGGCCGAGCGGAGCCAGTTGGCCGCTCAGGAAATCGGCGGGCTGGCCGGAAAGAGCGTAAGCGTAGCCGAACGATCAGGCCAATTGCTCTCTGACCTCGTGCCTTCCATCAAGAAGACGGCCGAGCTTGTGCAGGACGTTGCCGCGGCATCGACCGAACAATCCGGCGGAGTGACGCAGATCAACAAAGCCATGTCCCAGGTCGACACGGTCACCCAGCGCAACGCATCGTCTGCGGAAGAACTTTCAAGCACGGCCGAAGAATTGGCTGCACAGTCCGAGCAACTGCAGCAGTTGATGACTTTCTTCCGCGTAGCCGGAGAGCAGTCGGCCAACCGCGGTGGCGATGGCAAGCAGCGTGTGGTCATGCCTCTAAACCCGCCGTTCAGGAGCGACTTCGCCCAGCGTAGCCAGAGTAAGCCGGCGAACGGCAAGGCGGCGGAAGAAGCTAACTTCGCTCCCTTCTAAAGGGATCGGCCTGCGGGCCCGCGCGCTAGCTTCGCTGCCAGAACAGCCGAGCGCATTCGAGGAAGCAAACGGCAGAAACGCGAGGAGTGAAACTATGGGAGCGCCCAACCAAGCGAAGAACCAAGGGAAGAACCAAGTCCCTCTGAGCACGGTGCAATACCTTACCTTCCTGACTGCGGGCGAGGAATATGCCATCAGTATTGTGAAGGTGAGCGAGATCGTTGAGTACGAAGCTGTCACCACAGTGCCCAACACTCCGCCCTGGATCCGCGGCGTCACCAACCTGCGAGGCAGAGTTGTTCCGGTGGTGGATCTGGCGGTAAAGTTCGGACTGCCCGCCAGCCGTATTTCCAAATTCACTTGCATCATCATTACCGAAGTGATGTTCCAGAACGAGAAGCTGACCATGGGAGTCCTGGCCGACTCGGTGAGCCAGGTCATCGATCTTTCCGCTGATGAAATCGAAGAGACTCCGCCTTTCGGCACTCGCGTCAAGACCGAATACCTGCTCGGCATGGGAGCACTCGGCAAGAAATTTTGCCTGATTCTTGACATCGACAAAGTCCTCTCCGCCGACGAATTGCTCGCCGTCACGGATTCGGTTGCCGATGGCAGCCATTCGAACGACGTGATCGTCAATGCACCGGCCAAAAAAGCGCACTTCGAGACCGGAGCGTAACTCTTGCCCGCTGGAACCGCTCCAGGCAAGGATTCAGCCAAGTCCCGCTCCGGCGAGGCCCGCCTTGAGCAGCCTCCCCATCTTTCCGTCAGTCCCGCGCTATTCGAGAAGTTCCAGAAACTGATCTACGCCGAAACCGGAATCTGGCTGGGAAGTTCAAAAACCGCCCTACTGTGCGGGCGTCTCTTCCGCCGACTTCGCACGCTTGAGATCAACTCGCTGCAAAGTTACTACGAGTGCGTTTCACAGCCGGAGCAGCATGAAGAACGCGCCCGGATGATCGACGCAATCACCACCAACGAAACTCGCTTCTATCGAGAACCCAGGCAGTTCGAGTTCCTGGTACGAAGAGTGTTTCCCCATTGGCAGGCGGACGCCGAACGTGGATTGCGGCCCAGGAGAGTGAAGATCTGGAGCGCCGGATGTTCTTCCGGAGAAGAGCCGTACACCGTGGCCATGTTGCTTGCCAGGCATCTTCCCGCCGAGCAGGGCTGGGACGCGCAGATTCTGGCCACCGACATTTCGAACCGCGTATTGGAAAAGGCGCGCAAGGGGATTTATCCCATCGCCAGGTCAGCGGAACTTCCTAAAGACTTGCTGCACGCTTTCATGTTGCGCGGAATGGCGGAGCGGCAAGGCGAGATGAAAGCGAAAATCGAAATCCAACAAATGATCGACTTCCAAAGGTTGAATCTCGACCGTGAGTCCGATCTCGTCGAAGGTCCATTCGACGCGATTTTTTGCCGCAATGTTCTGATCTATTTTGACGCGGCTTCAAAACAAAGAGTGGTCACGAGCCTCATTCGTCATCTGATGGCTAACGGTCTTTTATTCGTGGGCCACGCCGAGAACCTGACCACCGTGTTCCCCCAGCTGCGGAGTCTTGAACCAACCATCTACACGAAAACTGGAAACAACGAGGACCTGTTAGCACCGCGTTGAGGAGAACTTCCTCGGCCGAAGAAGGCGAAAAAAGGTATCACGTATGCATGGGTCACGTACGCACGGAGAAGACCTGCACGTCCTGGTCGTGGATGACTCGGCAATGGTTCGCCAGGTTATGCAGGCCATCCTGAGCACCAACAGCCGCGTCAAAGTCAACGTCGCTGCCGACCCACTGATTGCATGGTCAAAAATGCAAAAGGAGCCTCCCGACGTCGTCATCACCGACTTAGAAATGCCGCGCATGGACGGCGTGACTTTCATTCGAAAAATCATGTCGGAAATGCCTACGCCAGTTGTAGTCTGCTCCGGCCTCGCGGCTCGCGGCACCGAACTCGCGTTTCGCGCGCTTGAAGAAGGCGCCGTTGAGGTAATCACCAAGCCCAAGGTTGGCGTGCGCGAGTTCTTGCACGAGTCCGCCGTCACCCTCGTAGATGCGGTCTGGAGCGCCTCTCAAGCGCAGGTCAGGCCGCGACCACGTATGGCGGCAGTCCCTCGTCTGACGGCCGACGAGGTTCTGCCTCGGAAAGCCAAGGTTCGCGCTGCCGCGGTGCCAAACGGGATAATCGCGATGGGTGCCTCGACCGGTGGAACGGAGGCCTTGCGCGTCTTCCTCACGGCCATGCCCACCGACTGCCCTCCGATCGTCATTGTGCAACATATGCCTGAAGTCTTCACCCGGGCCTTCGCCGAACGCCTGAACAAGGAATGCGCAATCGAAGTCGAGGAGGCCCGGGATGGCGACCGGCTACAACCCGGCTTGGCGTTGATCGCTCCGGGCAACCGTCACATGCTCGTCAATCGCGCCGCCGAAGACCTCGTCGTCCAGATCATCGATGGGCCGCTGGTTTCGCGACATCGTCCGAGTGTTGACGTCCTCTTTCGCTCGGTCGCAGCTTCCGCCGGCTCAAAGGCTATGGGCATCATCATGACCGGCATGGGCGATGACGGCGCTCAGGGTCTCTACGAGATGAAAGAAGCCGGGGCCGCCACCGTCGCGCAGGACGAATCCAGTTGCATTGTGTTTGGAATGCCCAAAGAAGCGATTTCTCGCGGTGCAGTCAGCTTCGTCGTACCTTTGGAGCAGATCGCCAGCACCGCCCTGAACCTACCCAGCAAGCGGGCAGGCGGGAAAGAAGAGCTGCAGAAACGCTAACGAACTCGGTGAATTGCCCGGAGTGGATTCCAGACGAGGGAGGAAAGCCAACTATTCGCCTCGACTTCCGGAGAGTAGATGGCGAGCGGACCTGGCCAAGCCGCACCTTATGCTTTAGCGCGGCTTGTGCCTACTGGCGCCAGCCAAGGTGTTCTTCGTGTCCCTTGAAGATCTCGTGAAGCAGATGTACGAAGCGCTGCTTCAGCGTCAGAGGCTGCGCCTCGGACGCTGTCTTGGTTTCGGTCTTTACATCCACTTTCGGTTCGCGTGCGGTAACAGCACCAGTAGCCATGCGTATGGCCTCCCTTAGAGTTTAGTTTCGATCACCTTTGTCGCTTGTACACGCGCAGACTTCGCGCCCATCGTCGGCCCAGAGGAGGTCGGAAAAGCGTCAACTGAGCTTCAATTCTAAGGAGGTTCTAATCCCAGAGGCAGATCACCAACGGCATAGCCCTTCAGAGGCCTGGAATCGAGGCTAAAACTATCTTGAGCGGATTTGTTGGTCACGACGAACCAACGGCTTCACTTCAGATTGTTGCTATTACGTTGAGAATTAGGCAATCGACGCCATTGAGTGTAATGGAATGTTACGGCAACAATCGCGACACGTCTTACGTCGGCTTTGCAACGGTGGCAGGCCCCGTCTGAATCGCTGGTGGCTGCCACGTGCCATCACCCGGAGGAAGAATTGACGGCGGGGTTTCCTTCGGCCAATACAGCCGCATCACCAGATAGATTGGTCCGTCGGGCGCGGGTAGCCAGTTTGACTTCTTGTCCGCCGAAGGGGCATCCGTTTGGATATAGATTGTCAGGGAGCCGTCGGCGTTCTTTTTCAGGGCCGGCAGCATCGGCGAGTTGATTAAGTAGCGGTTGATTGGATTCTGAATAAGTAACTGGGTCTTGCCATCGTACATTGTGACGGACCAGAATGCGTTCACGGGAGGGTATTGTCCGGCAGCGAAAGTCAGGGTGTAATTGTGCTTGCTACCATCAAGGGGCTGGCCGTCGCTGGCGGCTTTAGCTGCGGGATACATTGCTTCAACCGCGTCATTGCCGTAGATGCCAGCCAACGCTGAGCCAGCACGGAGCAGGTAGTTGCCGTTGTAGAACGCCCGGTTGCCGAATGCGGCACCGACGATCCAACCATTGATTTCTTTGCCGATGTTGAGTTTCGCTTTCTCAATTGCCTCATAGCCTTCCTTGACGGCCAAGCCTAGCTCGCCCTTTTGCACCTCAGAAAGTTTCGCTAAATCGAATGGTTTTCCAGCTTCGATTCCGACCGTTGCAAACTTCGCCCGCAGCGCAGTCTCTTCAGGAGGCGTTGGGCAGAACTGGAGCAGGAAATTCAAATACGCCGGAAAGTCCAACTTGAACGCATCATCCGTGAACTTCGGGAAATCAGGCGCGGGTAACGGAGCGGGCGGTGGCTGATGGGTGAACGCCGACAGCGTCTGTGCTTTATAACCCGCCTGAATCTTCTTCACATTCTCCATGTCACTCGGGTTAAACAACTGCGTGCGGATGACCGCGAGTGAGAACTGCGTCTCTGATGGGAAGACCTTCTTGATACCGGCAGGCGTTGTACCGCTCCAACCCGGCCCTGAAACCATGTAGCAGCCCGGGTCGTTTCCGGTTGCGCGGCTGCCGATGTACGCGTAGTTCTGTGAATACAGGTCGGCTATTTCGAACGTGTAATAACGACCCTTCTCGACCTTGGGAACACACAGAACGATGGGCTCGGCGCGTAAGTCCATCTGCACAATCGAATAAGGAGTATCGCTGTTCGGTGTGACGATGCTGGTGTCCTTATAAGTGAAAACCCGAGCCTCGTTGAGGACGGTGTTAAACGGCCCTTTGTACTGCGAGTTCGTCGTGTCCACATTGAACTGGTACAGGGCCTTGTAAGCAGCAATCATTGGAAAAGCATAAATGTACGCTTCCTTATAGACGTCTTTATTGGATACGGCATCTCGTACTGGACCGTTTTCCTTGTTGCAGGAAACAGCAGCCAGAATGGAAACTAACGCGATAGTAAACACCGCCGACTTGACTTTCATAGATTCCTTCTTTGGAAACTGTTCCTGAAACTGGGATAGTCTATGAAGCACGGTGCCACCCAGGAACTGGCAAAACTAGCAGTCCAAATAGAAGCCGTGTGGTGCCGGATTTCCGCGGAACCGTAAGAGAGGAACGGACAAATGCATCCTTTGACACGCCGTAGTTTCATGCGTCTTGGCGCAGGTTCCGTAGCTGCCGGAGCGGCGGCGAAAGTCACTCTGCTAGAGCCGGCCTCACTTTGGGGGCAAGGCCGTCCGGTGGCGCCGACCGATACGGTCCGGTTTGCATCGATTGGCACGGGCACACGCGGATGCGAGTTGCTAGCGGCGTCGCTCGCAGTCCCCGGCGTCGAATGTGTCACGGTCTGCGATCTCTACGACAGCCGCCATCAGGCCGCGCAAGAGGCGGTGCAGAAGCAGGTCCCGGTGACGCGCAACTATCAGGAAATCCTCAACCGCAAAGATGTAGACGCGGTGATCGTCGCTGTGATGGACCACCAACATCGCCGCATCGTGGTGGACGCCTGCGCCGCCGGCAAGGACGTGTACTGCGAAAAGCCGATGTCGCACACCGTGGAAGACGGCTTCGCCATGGTGGATGCCGTACAGAAGGGAAATCGCATCATGCAGGTCGGCAGCCAGCGCGTTAGCTCGATCATCTACGAGAAGGCGCGGGAAATCTACGCGTCGGGCGCGCTCGGCGACGTATTCTTCATCGAAGGCTCGTCCGATCGCAACTCGCCCAGCGGCGCCTGGGTCTATCCGATTCCGCCCGATGCCAGCGAGCAGACCATCGACTGGAATGCATTCCTCGTGGGCGCTCCCAAGCGGCCATTTGACGCGACGCGCTTCTTCCGCTGGCGTTGCTTCTCTGACTACGGCGAAGGGCTCGCAGGCGATCTATTCGTCCACTTGCTCTCAGGGATTTTCTTCATCTCGGGAACGAACGAAGCGCCGAAGCGGGCACAAACCAGCGGCGGACTGTTTCGCTGGAAGGACGGTCGCGACTTCCCTGATGTGATCGAGACGCTTTATGACTTCCCGAAATTCCGCGTGGTGCTGCGCTGCAATCTGAATAACGCCGGAGGGGAACCGATCAAGTTCCACGGCACCAAAGGCACCATGGAGGTCATCGGGCAAACCCTGACCTTCATTCCTCAGGACATAACCCCCAAGCCAGAAACCTATTCGACGAAAGGCTGGCCGGAACGCCTGCGCAAGGAATATCTGGCGCAGTGGGCGGCGCAACATCCGCAGCCCGGACCGCTCGATTATCAGTTAGTCGAGGCCGAGACTTTCACTGCACCGGATGGTTACAGCGACGTTTCCGCCCACCAGGCAACTTTCTTCAACGCAGTACGAACCCGCAAGCCAACGGTCGAGAACGAAGACTTCGGCAACCACGCCGCCATCGGCTGCCACCTGGCCAACTACGCCTATTTCAAAAACACAATCGCAACCTGGGATGCCGCGGCAAAGACCATCCGGGGATAGGCCCACGAGTTTTGAACACAAGGTCTAGGCCGACGTCATCCTGAAGGCCCAGCGGGCCGAAGGATCTGGCGCGGACTATTTCGCAGGACCTAGGACCGGCGTGGGACGTTCCGCAAATTGTCCCCACCGCGCGGCACCAGCCAGTTTTTGCCCTTGACCTCGTCCTTCCACTCCGATAACATACAGGCAGATAGGTTATCTACAAGATAATTAGCGATCTTTGACAACTTGTGTAGCCGCGAAGCGGCGCAAGAATGCAGCCCACGGCGCAAGCCGTGGGTAAAAGCGGAATGCCGAGAAGCCCCAGCGGGGCGAAAGAGGGTTTGAATCGCCGACGCGAGTTCGAGGCGCCGTCCCAAAATGGAACAAGGCGTGTCGGACACGACGATAACCCTAATGTTCTCTAGATTTTGTCTGTAACTACTTTAAGAACCATAGATCTACAAGGCAAGAAAATTTCCGGCCCTTTGTTTTCTAGATTTTGCGCAGAACAGAGAGTTTTTTTTAATTAGTAATTGAGCAAGCCACATGCCTCGGATTTCCAGAAGGACCTTTTTGAAAACCGCTTCCGCCTCGGCCGCGTGCGCGGCGCTATGGAACAGCGCACCTTGGCTGATGGCGAATGCCCTGGGCCTGCCGCTCGGAGTGCAGTTGTACTCGGTGCGCGATCTGTTGCCCAAAGACTATGAAGGAACGCTCAAGCAGTTGGGCGCAATCGGTTACCGCGAGGTCGAAGCTGCCGGTTTCTTCGACCACACCCCCAGCCAGGTTAAGCAAGCGATGGATCACGTTGGCCTGCAATGCGTCAGCGCCCACTATCCCATGACGCAACTTAACCCGAAATTGGACGAAATAATTCAGTTTTGCAAAGACTTGGGCCTGAAATACATCGTTTGCGCCGCGCCCATGTTGAAAGATCCGTCGCGCGTGAAAGACCCCGGGTCTCGCGCGGCGCGGGAAGCGATGACCCTTGACGACTGGCGCTGGAACGCGGAACAGTTCAATCGCATCGGGGAGCGTGTAAACGCGGCGGGCATCCGCTTCGCATACCACAACCACATGACTGAGTTCCGTTCGGAAAACGGTGTGGTGTTCTACGACGACCTGCTGCGCTTGACTGATCCCGCGAAGGTGACGATGGAGCTCGATTGCGGCTGGATGGTGCTGGGCGGCAAAAGCCCAGTCGACTATCTGACACGCTACCCTGCGCGTTTTTCGATGCTGCACGTGAAAGACTTCAAGCTGACCGGCGCAACACCGGGATCCGAGCCTCCACCTTCGACGGAGTTGGGACACGGCAACATCGACTATCATCCGATTTTCGCAGCGGCAAAGAAGGCCAAAATCGAGCACGCCTTCGTCGAGCAAGAAGAGTTTGACATGCCGCCAATGCAAGCGCTGAAGATCGACGCGGATTACATGTGCAACTTCACGACGTGAACGTGTTTGCTTTGTCGACTCACCCAAAGGATGGGCCACTCTAGCGCAGCATGCTCCGGATCACCAGATCCAAGCCCACCATCAAAACTGCAGAGGCGGGGATCACCAGCAGCGCCTTCTTCAGCCGCAACGGGTCGCCACCAGCGATGGCGCCGATAATGCGCGAGCTGACCGCGAGGCCGGTCCATCCACAAGTAATAACGAAGCCGATAGCCGTTCCCGTCATTCGCGGAAATGCATCGCCGACGATAGCGATCGTGGTAGGGAACACCGGCGCCATGGAGAGCCCACAGAGAAACACCAGCACCAAGGAAGCGGAAGGCTTGCTGGTCCGCAGCATCAGGAATGTCGTGACCGCCATCGCGACAGATCCGATCAGCGTGACCGTGATGGCCGGCACATGAACCAGAATCGGTAAGATGCCGGCACGTCCGATCAACAAGCCGAGCGCGAATCCGAGCGAAAGAATATTGAGCGCGCGTGATTCCGGGATCCCCTGCGCGATGAGATGGCGGACCAACCAGTTCCATATCCCCACTTCGCAGCCGATGTAAAGAAAGAGAAAAAGTCCGATCAGAAATAGCAGCGGTCGTCCGAGCACGGGAGCCGCATCCGCGAGCACGAAACCGCCGGCGCCCGTGGGCGCGGGCATTCTGGTGAACATCTGGATCACCAGCGTGACCACAGTGAGCGATGCGACGGTGTAGCAGAGGCGAACCCAGTTCCGCCCGAACAGATTGGCGGCGATGAATGGCGTGGCGAGTCCGCCCAGGCCGAAGAAGAGGTTGACCAGGTTCAACGCGATGCCGCGATGGGCTTCGCCTATATCGCTGACCAGAGCATTCGCCGCGGTCACGAGGATGCCGCCGCCTACGCCGAGTAGGAACATCAAGAGCAGAACTGCGCGGAAGCCCAGCGAGCGCGGCAGGGCAAAGAGCGCGATTGAGATGAAGGCGAGTCCGAGGATGAGGCCAAGCTTCTCGCCTTCGTTGTCAATCAGCGGGCCGGCGGCGAGCGAAGCGAGGATCAGTCCGAGAGCTTGCGCAGAAGCGATGGTGCCGTTCTGGCTGGGCGAGAGATGGAAGCGATCAGATAGTTCGGGCAGGATGGTGCCCAGCATCGCCGCAATCATCCCGTAGATGAAGATGGCGATAATGGCGGCGAGCATCAACACGCGGCAGGCGTCCTTTCGAATGCCAGTTTCATGTCTCGGAGCCAGGTCCGGGAACATCGATCCAGCTTCGTGTTCGATGGCTCTGAAGCACGGCGTCGAGGATGGTCAGTTGCCGCAGTCCGTCGACAAACTGCGGGTACTCGGGGGTAGCGCCCGGTGTAGCAATCGAAGCATAGAAGCGGCGGAAGATCTGCTTGAAGGTGTCGTCGTAGCCTTCGCTGTGTCCGCCGGGAAGATCGGCGTAGCTTCGCGCCCCGGGTTTGAGCAGAGACGGATCTTTAATGAAGATTTCATTGCTGGTGTCACGGTGGCCCACCCAGAGTTCGTCGGGACGCTCCTGATTCCACGCGACCGAACCTCGGGTGCCGCAGATTTCAATGTTGAAGCGGTTCTTGCGTCCAGCGGAAACCTGGCTGGCGGTAACGCTGCCGCGCGCCCGCGCGCCCATGTGAAATATGACCGCGCTGAAGTCTTCAGTCTCGACCACGGTTTCAATGTAGTCTTCAGGACCAAGCAGCTTGTTGGCAAAGGTCTCGACCGAATGTTTTGGCTGCTTGCGCACGCGGTGAAAGGTCTGGAGATCGGCGCACAAAGAAGTAACACGCAGTCCGGTGACGTGCTCGGCCAAATCAAACCAGTGCGACCCGATGTCGGCCATGCAGCGCGAAGGACCGCCGGTTTTGGTATCGACGCGCCAGTTCCAGTCCGTGTCGTACAACAGCCAGTCCTGAAAGTATGTGCCTTGGACGACGAGAATCTCTCCGAGGTCCCCGGCTTCGCGCATGGCACGCATCTGCTGCACCATGGGATAGAACCGCAAATTGTGACAGACGCAGTTGCGCACTCCTTGCCGCACGGCAAGGGAGACAAGTTCTTCTCCCTCCTCAACAGTCGTGGCCAGTGGCTTTTCGCAGAGCACATGCTTGCCTGCCTGAAGCGCGTCCTTGACCATGGGGAAGTGCTGCGCGTTCGGCGTGCAGATGTGGACCGCATCGCTTGCCGGATCGCGCAGGACTTCGCCATAGTCAATCGTGAAGGTGGGAATGGAAAAGCCGGCGCCCAGGCGTCGCGCAGCCTCTCCGTTTCTGCCTGCAATGGCAACGGCTTCGACAAACTCCAGCCGCCGCACCGCTTCAAGATGCACCCGACCCATGAAGCCGGTGCCGACGATCGCTGTCCTCATTGGTTTCACGGTGTTTCCCATAGCGGTTTCTAGACCCACCATGCAGCGGCGGGCTGCTCGCGGATCACGATGTCGTTGAGGAAGTGGGCCGCCTTGGTCAGGCCCTCTTCCGGCGAGAGCAGGCTGTCCTCATGCTCGATGGAAAGCACGGAATCGTAACCAAACATTCGCAACGTGGAGACAAACTCGCGCCACCACTCGGCGCTGTGTCCGAAGCCGCAGGTGCGGAAGATCCAGCTACGCTCGCGCTCTTCGGTGTACAGCTTCGTATCAAGTACGCCAGTGCGCGGCAGATTGGCAGCGTAGATCTGCGTGTCCTTAGCGTGAACGTGGAAGATGGCGCCCTGGAGCACGCGAACCGCGGCGACTGGATCGATGCTCTGCCAGAAAAGATGGCTCGGGTCGAAGTTGCAACCCACGCTGGGGCCCGCAATGGAGCGCAGCCTGAGCATCGTCTCGGGACTATAGACGACGAATCCCGGATGCATTTCGATGGCAATCTTCACGCCGTGGCCAGCAGCGAACTTTGCGTGCTCGATCCAGTAGGGTGCGACTACTTCGTTCCATTGCCAGTCGAGTACCTTGAGGTAGTCCGGAGGCCAGGGGCAGGTCACCCAGTTGGGAGCAGTGGCATGGGGAGAATCGCCGGGGCATCCTGAGAAGTCGATCACGACAGAGACGCCTAGCTTTTCAGCGAGCAGGATGGTCTTGCGGCTCACCTCCCGGTCGTGCTGCGCGCGAGCTTTATCCGGATGCAGCGGGTTCCCGTGACTACTTAAGGCGCTGATAGTGGCGCCGTGACCGGCCAGAATTTTCTTGAACTCGGTCAGGGCGGAGGGATCTTCGAGCATCGAGAGTTTGCAGTGGGCGTCGCCGGGATAGTTGCCGGTGCCGAGCTCGACGGTATCGATCTGGAGCGCCTTGAGTTTCTTTAAAACCGCGGGCAGCGACAGCTGCGACAGCAGGGGAGTAAAGACTCCAACGCGCATAAGAGGTTATATCTCCTCGCGGATATATGAGGCTGCGCGAAATGAATGCGCACAGGACGGAGATTGTACCTGATCTCGGAGGGCTGATGAGAGATGGCCGTTACAACGACAATCCGGTGTGTGAGAGTCGTTGCGTCTCTTTGCGACCGTGATCCTTCGCCCAGGATGTCAGATTATGTGGGCAAGATGCAGGGCGCCATACCACATCCAGGCGCCAACAACTGCCCAGAGAAAGAGCCAGGGATTGAGGCCAAAGCGGATCGGGAAGGCCCGGGGACGACTCTTCTCAACGCTCATCGATTACTCTCTTGTTGTATTTGATGGATGGACTTAAGGAGAATGCCAGACTAAAAGAGTGGAGTCGCTGCTCAAGCGCAACTTCGTGCTTGCGCGGAAGCAATAAAGAAAAAGCTGAAAAAGAGCGCATTATTGAGGGCCGATCGGTTTGCCAAACCAAAATGGATACGTGATGTAAGGCCTTGCGCTTCAACGGTTTACGGTAGATGTTGCAAGCGCTTGCAACTAGTTGCAAGAATTCTCAGTCTTGACAGGCTAAGCGATGGGTATAAACTCCCAGCAAGAGTTGATTTGTAAGGCTGGAGAAGTGTGATGATGCAGTCCTTGAAGTTAGCGAGCGTTAGCGCGCTGTTCGTGCTGGCTGTGTCGTTGTCTGCGTTCGCGAACTCCGGTGACAGTTTTAGCAATGTAAATCTCACCGGCGTTTCTGGTACTGTCTCCGGTTCCTTCGTGTTTAACTCCGCCACCGATACTTTTTCCAGCATTTCCCTCTCTTTTGGCGGCACTGTGTTTGGGCAAGATCAGGCGTCAAACGGCGGCGGACACGGAACTTGCGCATTCGGATTTTGCGGGTACTCCTGGCAAACAAAATTATCCGATGGGGATTGGGTTTGGGACACAATCGTTCTCAATCTTAAGACCGGTCAGTATAAGGATTTCGGAGGAGTTTACAATTCTGAGAACAAGGGAGGCTTTAACTATATGTCGGTTCCTGAAGGCGGGACGCCGATGCCCTACCTCCTGCTGTCCGGATTCGCCATCCTCGCTGGAATTCTAATATCCGGGAAGCGGCGCCGCACTTTACGTACTGTCCAGTCCAGCTGACGAACTCTGCTCCAAAGCTGTTCTCGTTGATTTCTATCTCCAGTAGTAATCTCTTAGCGTTGCCGTCGTTCTTTACCGACACTCGCCCGCACGCTTTCATTTCTCTATTCTCATCACATTGGTCGCGTAGACTTCTGGCTCCGCAGCTCGATACACACCTTGCCAACCCAAGGCTGGCTTTCGTTGACTTGCCCGCTTTGCAGACGTAGGATTCTTGCTTCGAATGATCGGGCGAACCATTTCGCGCTACCACATTATCGAGAAACTCGGCGGCGGCGGGATGGGCGTGGTGTACAAGGCTTCGGACACGCGGC
>Ga0210405_10003009_pt1 | contig 16868 bp, 18 predicted proteins | sample IncBWH11MmetaG_FD_155492 | JGI IMG/M metagenome (GOLD analysis project Ga0210405, IMG submission 155492) | Forest soil microbial communities from Barre Woods Harvard Forest LTER site, Petersham, Massachusetts, United States - Inc-BW-H-11-M | ecosystem: Environmental > Terrestrial > Soil >... | reverse complement strand
AGGATCTTCCACGAAGGTGGACGCGCGGCGGTTTCCAATGCGATCTCCCCTACAGGCTAATGAGACACGACTAGGTTATAGATGGTTCAGTAACTTCCGAGGAACCATGCTTCGGTCATAAAAGTTTTTGATGGACTCGAAGGCGTCTCTCTTATAGGCGGGCCGTTTTTCCGAACATGAGTCCGCTTAACCTTGACACCTGGACGGTGTCAATGTCTTTCGATGCGATGAACACATGGAAGCTTTCTCCCATTCCGGTGGGCGTGATGAGGTGCTTGAGCTGAAGCGCAACCTTGGCTCGTTCCTGCAGCAATCGGCATTCTTCGAACGCATCGGCGAATTGATTATGCTCGCCGATTCCCAACAGAAATTGAGATTGCGTCAGCAACGGCTGGACTTGCATTCCGCCTTGCTCGGCTGCCGCGGCCAGGGCGGTGAAATTCACGTGCGCGGTGATGTCCTGCTCTCCCGGCGCTTCGTAAGGATTTGCCCTCTCGGAGTGCTGTCGATAGGCACTGATCGTGCCCCGATGCCGGCCCGCAAGTTGCTCCTGCCGAGTGTATCCGTAGTCGATGGCGACTATGAATCCGCGATTCACAGTCGCCGTGATCAGCGACATATAGCGTTGCGCGATCAGGGAAGCTTCGATTCTCTCTCCGGCTTCGGGATGAACGCTGTAACGGTCGAGAAACTCTATTCCCTCGGGAGATGCCGCGTTCCAGGTTTCAACGAGTCGTCCATCTTTCTCTGAGAGGTGCAAGTCGCCTTCTGGGCTCAGGACTTCAACGGGGAGCGCATCAAAGAATTCGTTGGCAAAAACAATGACAGGAACTTCGGGGGCTAAAGCCCTCGCGAGAGTGGCCTTCTGCGGCACGACTGAAGTGGTGCCCTCCCCTGGGATCAAGCTCCCCGAACAGAGCGAAGCCTTCCCTGCTGCGAAGTGCCGCTCCAAAGTCGCTTGCAATCGCTTTCGCAAAACGGGCGACGTCTCCACCAGCCTGTAATGCAGGGCGCGAAAGAAGTCGGGGAACTTTTTCTCCGACCAGTCCAGCACATCCTGGGCGAATAGTCCGCGACCCGGGCCAAGCTCCAGTATCTCGATCTGTGCCGGCGATCCCAGCGCCCGCCACATCTCTTCAAACTGACGCGCCAGGAGACGTCCGAATACCGCGTGCACGTCGCTCGATGTGTAAAAGTCACCAGCCTTTCCGAATTGCTCAGCATTGCGCGAGTAATAGCCCAGGTCGGGGTCGTACAAGCACAATTCCATGTAACGCGAAAATGGAATCGGCCCACGCTCGCTGATTTCCTGTTCAATTTTCTGGCGCAGGTTCACAAGCCTTCCCGTTGGCGCTCGACGCGGTCTTGCGGCGTGCGGATAAACATTTCCACCAGGTAATCGTGCAGACAGTCGTAGAGCTGGCGCTGGAAGCTCCATTCAAATTGCGGATGGTCCAAGTCGCGCGGGTGCAGATCGAAATAGTAGGTGTGTACCGGGACGCGTGGATTCCTGAACTGGATGACCAGTTCAACGCCATCGCCCTTGGCGCGAGCATCGAAATCGAGCAGGGGGTGCTCGTAGAGACGCAGTTGAGCGAGAACGCGATCCAGGCGTTGATTAGGGGACATAGAAACCAAAATCGATTCTAAAGTAATTATTGCCGGCGTACAGGTACCCTGTACAATATGGAAAGAGGTTGACTTGACAGAGACAACTTATACCGCCCTGCGCCAGAGTCTCGCCTCCGTCTTGGACCGTGTGGCGAACGATCGTGAGGTCGTAATTGTTCGCCGGAGGGGCGAAAAGACGGTGGCAATGGTTCCAGCAGACGAACTCATGGGCTTGATGGAAACGGCTCACCTATTGCGATCGCCCAAGAACGCGCAACGGTTGCTTACGGCGCTGAGGCGAGCTGTGGGACGAAAGGGCAAGCCGGAGCCGCTCGAAAAGCTGCGCCGGGAGATGGGACTTGGCCCGAACCGGTGAGCGCGAGGCGATATTCCACGCCGAGTTTCGCCAGGACCTGCGTCACTGGATAAACACGGATCGCAAAGTGGCCATTCGGGCCTTCGAATTAATCGAAGCGGTGCTGCGAGATCCTTTCACCGGCATCGGCAAACCGGAACCGCTCAAGTTCGTATTGGCGGGTTGCTGGTCGCGCAGAATTACTCAGGAACATCGTCTGGTATATCGCGTGGCCGAGGGCAGGATCGATTTTCTTCAGGCTCGATACCACTATTGACGTTCATCACTCATAGCGCAACGCTTCGATCGGGTCCAGCCGCGCGGCTTTAATTGCAGGCAGCATTCCGCTCACAATCCCCACGAAGCTCAGAATCACCGTCGACCAGACTAACGTGCCCGTATCGATTATCAGATGGATGTCTCCCTCGCTGGCGTCATCGATGAACGCGCTCCACAGCGTAAGCGAACCCACTGACCAGGAAACCAAGTAGGCTAATGCCACGCCCAGCAGTCCGCCCAACATGGTGATGACGAGTGCCTCGGCCAGGAACTGAAACAGAATGTGCCATCGATGCGCGCCCAGAGCTTTCTCTACGCCAATCTCGCGCGTGCGCTGGGTCACCGAAACCAGCATGATGTTCATTAATCCCACCCCGCCGATGCCCAGCGTCAGCATGCCGATGAAGCCCAGCAGGATCTTGATGCCGACGGTAATGAGGGTGAGGTCGGCCAAATCTTTGTTCGCGTCAAATACGAAAACTGCGCGTTCATCTTTCGGATCGAAGCCGTGGTGAAACGCCATGGAACTGCGCACAGCCCGTACTACTTTCTCGTGGTCTCCCTCGTAGTCCAGGAAAATGCCGTCAAGATAATAGGTGTTCTTGATGTCGCTCATCGCGCTATAGGGCAGGTAAACTAGCGAATTCATGTCTTCGTCGCCGTTCGAGATAGTGTGCTTGAGCACGCCGACGACTTTGTAGGAGATGCCGTCGATGCGGACGCTTTCTCCCAGCGCGTTCTGACCGGAGAACAGCTTCTTCTTCACGGTCGAGCCAATCACGGCTACGCGGCTGTGAGTGAAGTCCTCCTGCTCTCCAAAGAATGCTCCGTCGCCAACTTCCAAGTCGCGGATCTTCTGGTAGCTGGAATAGATTCCGTGAATTCCGTAGCTTCCGCTACGCGTGCCGTACGCGATCTGACTCTGCTTATCCACTTCGGGAGAGATTCGGGTGAGCATTGGAACCTCAGCTTGCAAATAGTCGAGATCGTCGCGCGTCAAGCGAACTTGTGTACCCGCCTTGCTGCCACCGGCCTGCAACGAAGTGCGTCCGGGGAAAACGCCGATCAGGTTGCCCCCGAAAGTGCGGAAGGCAATCATCAGGGCGTTCTCAAATCCTGAGCCGTACGCCAGGAGCAGCACCACGGTGGCAATCCCCCAAGCCATGCCCAGCATGGTGAGCAGCGAGCGGCGACGATTGTGTTTCAGCGCGTTGTAAGCTTGAGTTCCGAGATCGCCGAACATCGTTACTCCTGTCGTAGCGCTTCCACCGGAGGAAGCAATGCTGCCTTGCGTGCCGGATAAAGGCCGGCGATGATGCCGGCGATCGAAAGCGACAAAATTGCGATGACCGCCGAGGCCGGCACAATGCGCGGCGTGTCAAATCCTTCTGGGGAAGGTAGCTGGGCAAGCAACGCCACGAAACCTCCAGAAATAGCCAGGCCAATTCCACCACTCAACGCGGTGAGGAACGCGCCTTCCACAAAAAACTGCGTCAGGATATTGCGATGGGTCGCGCCCAGCGCCTTGCGCAGCCCAATCTCCCTCGTTCTCTCAGTCACCGAAACCAGCATGATGTTAATAATGCCGATCGCCCCCAAGCCCAGAGTCACCAGTCCCACCACGCCGAGGAACCAATCCATCGCATCGAAGATCTTGGCCACGCGGATCGCCCCGTCGATGGTGTCCCAGTCCATGAACGCGTCGTCGATCTTGGGATCGAAGCCATGGCGCCGGGCGATGACTGTGTGCACCTCTTTCTGAGCTTCGAGGTGCATCTCTTTTTTCAACGGCCGGTAATTGATGAAGGAGATCGCATTCTCTGAATTCTGCGTGGTGATCGGAAACAGCGTGCGCATGGTTTCAAGGGGCACGAAAATTCGGGCATTGGTGCCATTCTCGCCTTCTTTTCCGATCTTCGGGATAACGCCGATAATCTTGAAGTCCAGGCTATTGAGTAGAATCGTGCTGCCCACGGCAGGCTGTCCGGGAAACATGTTCTTGAGCATCTCGTATCCAACCACGGCGACGCGGCGATGCTGGCTGTTGTCGTCGTCATTGAACCAGCGACCGGGATCGGTGGGGATGGTGCGAATCTGGTTGTACTCGGGGGCGACCCCAAACACTTGCCCATTGGTCGTCCCGTAATCGCTGACGGCGCGAATGTCGTCGCGTTCGAGCACTGGCGAAACCGCGCGTAGCAGCTTTGCCTCGCCGCGAATAGCGAGATAGTCCTCATAGGTAAAGTGATACGCCTGCCCCGACTGATAGCTGCCCTCGACCGCCGGGATGCGTCCCGGAAAGACAAACATAATATCTTGCCCGAGGTTCGCCATTTGTTTTGTCTGGCCGCTCCGAAAACCTTCTCCCAATCCCACCAGCAGCAGCAGTGAACCTACTCCCCAGGCAATCCCGAACATGGTCAGGAACGAGCGCAGCTTGTGCGCCCACAGGGTGGCCAGTGACTGGCGAACGATGTCAAGAAGCGTTCTCATAAATGTAGCCGCGCGCTTCCTCATGTAGGCGCTAGCGTCCTCTCTCGTGCTCTTGGGGTGACTCTAGCCGATCCAGCGTGGGCGAGGACGCCCGCGCCTACATCTGATACGCATCCCGCCGCTTGCTGGTTCCCGTGATTCGTCTGGTCAGTAACTTAGACGACTTCTCCTGACAGCTGCCTTGCGTTTTTACAACTTGTTACAACTCGCTATCCGGCGGGCTGGCCTTGCGTCTAAACGGTCGTTTCCTCAATCCAGTTCCGTTGGATCTTCCCCGGAACACAATTTAGAAGCGGAGGGTTACTCCATGCTCAAACACTTGATCATCGCCCTGGTTGCAGGGCTCGCGTTTGGAAGTTCGTTTTGCCATGCTCAATCCGCGCTCCTGGACTTGCCGCGAGATAGCCAGCACTCCGCGGTGACGCAGCGCATCGGAATCACCGACATCACCATCAGCTATTCCCGGCCGCTGGTAAAGGGCCGACCCATTTGGGGCAAACTTGTGCCATACAACGAAGTTTGGCGCACGGGAGCGAATGAAAACACGATCATCAAGATTACGGACGACGTCACGATCGAGGGAAAGCCGCTGGCGAAGGGCACATATGCGCTCTTCACGATTCCGGGAGAAAATCAGTGGACGGTTATTTTCTCCAAAGTCCACACCGCATGGGGCAGCTTTACCTACAACCAGGCTGACGACGCATTAAGAGTGACCGTGAAGCCACAGGCGACGGAACCCCGTGAAGCAATGACGTTCGACTTCGATGATGTGAAGGCGGATTCCGCCGTGGCTACTCTGCGTTGGGAAAAGATTGCCGTTCCCTTCAAGGTTGACGTGAATGTGCATGACATCGTGCAGGCCAGCCTGCATAACCAACTCCAGGGCCTTGCTCAATACACGTGGGAAGGATGGGACGACGCGGCAACCTATCTTCTCACGGCCAAGTATGATTTCAATGAAGCCCTGCAGTACGAAGAGACTTCGATCCGAACCGAGCCACGATTCGACAACTACTTAACCAAATCGCAAATCCTCGAAGCCATGGGCCGAAAAGACGATGCTGAGGTGGCGAAGAACCAGGCTCTCCAGCGGGCGACGGCGGCTCAAATTTACGCCTATGGCCGTTTGCTTCAGGGCCAGGGCAAACAGGATCAGGCCTTCGACTACTTCCGTCAGGCGGCGAAGAAAGATCCGAATGACTGGGTGGTTCACGACGGTACCGCAAGAATCTATTCTGCCAAGGGCGACTACAGCGCAGCGCTCAAGGAAATCAAGATCACGTTGGCTGGAGCTCCCGACAACCAGAAGATTTTCTTTGAGCCTCTGGTGAAGAAGTTGGAGGCAGGGCAGGACATCAACAAAAACTAGTGGGACAAGCGCCGGTTGCTAATCGCCAGCCTTAGCGACCGGCGTTCTCTTCTCGTCAACCTTCACTTCCGGATACTCGTAGACACCGCGTCCCGCTTTGCGGCCCACACGCCCTGCCTTGACGTACTGCACCAGCAGCGGTGCGGGGCGATATTTCTCTCCCAAGCTCTTGTGCAAATACTCCAAAATCGAAAGTCGAGTATCCAATCCAACCAGATCCACCAGCTCGAATGGCCCCATAGGATGGTTCAGTCCGAGCTTCAACGCTTTGTCGATATCCTGCGCCGAGGCGATTCCTTCCTGCAGCATGTAGAATGCTTCGTTGCCGATCATGGCGTTGATGCGACTGGTGATGAAGCCGGGCGACTCCTTGATCACCACCACTTCCTTGCCCATCCGCCGGCCCACCTCAGCGGCAGTCGCGAGAGTGTCGTCGTCGGTTTCGAGCCCACGGACAACTTCCAGTAGCTTCATTTTGTGGACGGGATTGAAGAAGTGCATCCCCACACATTTCTTGGCCCGGTAGGTGACACTGGCAATCTCGGTAATGCTTAGTGAAGAAGTATTCGAAGCCAGAATGGTTCCGGGCCGGCAGATCTTATCGAGCAGGGTGAAGATCTCAATCTTCGACTCCATCTCTTCGGGCACAGCCTCGATCACCAGATCCGCTTCGCGCGCGGCTTCTTCAACGCTTCCCGCGTACCGCAAGCGGCCGAACGCGGCTTTGGCATCTTCGGCAGAGACCTTCCCAATGTCCACAGCCTTGTCGAGGTTGCCGCGAATCTCGGTCTCCGCGCGCCGCAGAGCGTTGGGCAGCAAGTCTTCGAGGATGGTCTGATAGCCGCCCAGCGCCGCCACATGAGCGATGCCGCGGCCCATGGTTCCGGCGCCGATCACGGCAATGGTGTGGACTTGCGACATTACTGCCCACCCTTTTCCAATCGGACCACGAGAGCATCAAGGTTGTTGCCCGCGACCTTCAAGCTTTCAGCCAGACGCTTTTTTTCGTCGCTCTCCATGGCGGCGACGAAGGCGCTGATGCGGCGCAGTGTGGTGGTAATGTCGTCGACGTAATTGATCAGGCGAATCAGTTCTCCGGAAGTTCCCATAATGATTTCTGCTCCAGTGGCCCGCATTCGGGCGATGATGTTTAGTATTACCCGCTCCGCACTCCAGGACAAACCCGGCAGTCGAGGGCGAACCACCATTTTCAATGGTGGAGAGAAATTAGTAAAGGCGCGGTCAGACGAGACCGCTCCGTAACCGCGACCGTCGTCGTAGACGCAGCGGAGTGGTTGATGAAGTACGCGTTCGGCCCGTGCGGTTAAGTGTATTTAGGACGGGGCTTCTTTGTTGGGCTCGCTGATTCCGGCGAAGTCGAAGACGGTGCGGAGGTCGCGCCAGTTTCCCTTGAGGGCGCCTGCGATTGCGGCTTGGGCTTGTTGGATCCGTCCGTATTCTTGCGCGTCCTCGCCGGATGAATCGCGGTCGGGGGTCTTTCGCTCCTTCGGAGCTGGATTGTTTGCGGGTTCTGTCCCACGGCTCGCGCCGTGGGCTGTGTTCTTTCGCCGCTCCGCGGCTGGTTCTGTCGTCGCTCTTTCCTGTGCTGCGTTTTGATGGGCGGCTCTTGGCTCGGCATTTGCTTCTCGCTGGGCTACGGGTTTTGCGGCCTTGCGGGCGGGGACGCCCGCGCTAAAGTCACCGGACAGCGCTGCGGATCGCCCGCCTTGCGCGGCGAGTTCTTCTGTTACTTCCACATGAAATGCTCCTGAAAAAAAATCGCATGATTCGCCTAAACCTATGAATCGATTGGGGTGAGGTTGAGGGGTACCCGCCAGATCTATGAAGAGAAACGGGTTGCGGGCAAAATCTTGGGAACAAAGGAGTTGCGTGGGACTTGAAGGGGCAGAAGTTGCTGGGCAAGCGCATCTGGAGGGGAGGGACAACTTACAGGCTCCTTGTCTGCTAAGTTATATAGCTATACTAATATATATCTTTAAGTGAGGCAAAAGTAATAGTGAAGAAGATTGAATCGGATTCCCAAAATGGGAATTGAGGGGGGGATTCGATAGGAGCATGGTTTTCGGTTGGGTTCCGGTCGATGAGTGTAACCGCAATGTTTCAACAGTTAGCGATTGGTTAAGTTCCCGGGAGGACGAAGCAACAAGCTGCGGGGATTGCGCTACGGCAAGATCATCTTCATGACCGAAGCCGACGTGGACGCGGCAATGGCTTCATCGCCCAGCCGCCGCGTTACTACATCGTTGCTTCACCAAGCCCTTTGTCTCAGCAACACTGCTCGGCTTGCTAGCCCTACCCGGTCTGAGTTTGTCTGCGCAGAATTCGGTTCTTGTCACCCCTAAAATCGTGGAGTATTCCAAAGGCCTGCTGCCGGGCGCTTTCCCGGTCGGAATAGCGGCGGGCGCAGATGGCAACGTCTGGTTCACGGACTCGGGTAATACTAACGCTGTCGGCCGCATCACGCCCGCTGGCGTCATCACCGAGTTCACCACAGGCATCACGCCGAATTCCGGTCCCTCCGGTATTACCGCTGGCCCCGATCACAACATGTGGTTCGTAGAATTGGGTGATTTCGCTACCCACCCCGGCAAGGTTGGCAAGGTCAGCAGCAAGGGTGTAATTAAAGAGTACTCCTCCAAGGTTCCACCCTCAGGGGTGTTGTGGAACATCGTCACCGGGCCTGACCACAATCTGTGGTTCACCTTTAACTACAGGGACAAGAACTCCAACAACGTGGGCGGCATCGGCACGATCACCACTAAAGGCGCGGTGAAACTCTTCTACAAGGGAATTTCGTTGAATGCCGGCCTGCAGGACATCACGTCGGGTCACGATGGCAACTTGTGGTTCACCGAAAGCGGCAGCAGCTCTATTGGTCGCATCACTCCCAAAGGCGTGGTCACCGAGTTTAAGAAAGGATTTGTTCCCGACGGCTCCGTGTTTGGCATCACCTCAGGACCCGATGGCAACTTGCATTTCACCGAAACCTTTTCCCTGACGGCGTCCGTTGCCGCAGTGGGCAGGATCACTGTCAAGGGTGCGGTGACAACCTATTCCAAGAACCTTGTCTCCACCGCTGATCCCCGGCATATTACCGCCGGTCCCGACGGCAGATTCTGGTTCGCAGAGTATGGCGGTAACGCGCTGGGCGCGGTTACAACCAAAGGCGTCATCACCAACTACACAAGCGGCATTTCCAAAAATGCCAATCCCGATGGCATAACCCTAGGCCCGGATAATAACATCTGGTTCACCGAGCTTGCTGGACGCATTGGAAAGGTGATCCTGCACTGACGCCTTTCTACGGCGGCGGTGACAAACAGGCGAACCAATCGAGGGCGGACGAATGGACGTTCTTCTCTGGCAATTCGGTGTGCCGGATTTCCAGCCGCAAACAGGCCACGAGATTCGGGGCGAACCCTGGCGGAAATTGGCCCTTAGCCCCAGTGGTCAAAAGGTGCTTCCGCGGCAGCCGCAAGTGGATGAAACCAATGAGCGGAAATTTGCGCTCGGGGGTGGTCAGGCGGGTAAATACCTTTTGACCACCTTGTGTAGATAAATCTTGTATCACTCGCACACGGCGATGCAGGAAATGATGGGCTTGATCGGTGCCTTCATCATGCATCACCTGCCCCGGCCTCAACAGCGGAGACATCCGCCTCGTCTTCTAGAGGTATCGGTGGAACCAATGCTAGGTGACGAAATCAGCCCACAGCACTCAAAATGCACGTGGCCGAAGTCAATGAGGCCGACGTGTGCAAGGCAGCCCAGAATTGTTAATAGCGTATTAAATCTCATAGCTTATAGCTCGGATCAATGTTTTTAATTGGTCTTTTCCCTTCCTATCGAATCTAATAGCTACATGAGTGAGAAACCCGTTAAACGCTATATTTTTGCTAGTGATTTCGATCAGACGTTGACTTTTAACGACTCCGGCTACGTGCTCAGCGAACTGGTGGGCATTCCGACGGAGGAGTTCGAGCGCAAGGCCAAGGGCATGGCCAAGCTCAACCTGGTGCAACAGGGGGCCGAACTCGCCTATCTGCTCCTGCACGATCCCGAGTTTCAGAGTCGAGTCCGCAAGGAACACCTTTATGAGGCGGGCAAGGGAGTTCGGCTGAAAGAAAATATCGCCCTGCTCTACGAGATCCTCAAGAGTGGAATCGACGGGTACCATTTCGATTTTTATGTTCTTTCGGCGGCGCCGGTCGAGGTCATTCAGTCGGCGCTTGAGGGAATCGTTCCTCCGAGCCACATCTATGGAACGGAATTTCGCTACAACGATGCCGGCCAGATTGACTCCATTGCCCGCGCCACCGCCGGTTATGGCAAGGTTGCGATGCTCGACCAGTTGCAAGCCGAACAGCAAGTCGGGCCGGACCACATTATCTATGTAGGCGACGGCAGTTCTGACCTGCACGTCATGTTGCATGTCAACGTGCGCGACGGCTTCACCATAGCGGTCTCAGAGGCCAAGCATGTTTCTCAGGTGGCGAAAAGAACCATCCTCAGTAGCAATGCCCTGGCCGTGCTCGCGCCCATTCTGGAAGATGTCGTGGGCTGGGAGCGAAGTCGCATCCGGCAGTTATTCGAATCCTACGGGATGCTGATTCAGGAGTGGGATCGAGTGCGCACCGATTGGCTCACACTGCGCTCGGACGGAAGTGAATGGCCGACAGCCAGTGTGAACAAGGAACCCGTGATCAAGTTGCCGATGTAGGCGCGGGCGCCGACGCCCATGTGACGCCATCGGAACTTAATACTCGATGGGATCGAGCGGGGGCGGAGATCTACCGCCCTCGTATATCATGGGCACATGCTGCGTGACCCCAGCCTGATCCCGCTTTCGCGCCAGCACCAGCATGCGCTGGCATTGTGCGTGCGCCTCGATCGTGCGCTGCAGACGGGAGAAATTGACCTGCAGGCCTGGCAGTCGGAAATCCAGTTGCAGTTCGAGAGCGAGATTGAAGTTCATTTCGCGGCGGAAGAGAAGGAACTGTTTCCGGCGGCAGAGAAGTTCCCGCAACTGCAACACTTGGTAAGCGAACTCCTGGTCGACCATGCCGAGCTTCGTAATTGTTTCTCGCGAGCAGTCAGCCGCAGTCTTGACCGGCAGAGTCTGGCCAGTTTCGGGGAGAAACTGGTCATGCACATCCGCAAAGAGGAGCGCCAACTCTTCGAGGGCATGCAGAGAGTCATGAGTTCCCAGGAACTTGCCGCCGTAGGCTCCGCGCTGGACGAAGCGTTGAAGAACGCATCACAAGCGTGTACCCTGCCCAACGAAGCTACACGATTGCAAGCCAAGCCTTAACGTGTACAATTCCGCCGTACGCGGATTCCAATCCATCTCACCAGTCTCAGAGCCCTGAGGGAGAATATGAAAACCTACTTTGTTGTTTTCGCCGTCTTGCTGTGTGGTTTTGTCCTGGCCCAGGACAATATGAAACCTGCGTCCCCGCATGCGGCAGCCAAACCAGCCGCTAAGGCGGCACGCAAGAACGCGTTCACTCCAGACCAGATTCAATACGGACCTCCGCCCCCTTTCCTCGAACCCGGGGCCATGCTGGCAGTTCTGGAAGGAAATCCAATGGGAGCTACTGGCGATTACACCGTCCGTTTGAAGATTCCTGATGGCTATAAGATCGCCCCGCACTGGCATCCGAAACGCGAGAACGTAACCGTGATTTCCGGCACGCTAAAAGTCGGCATGGGGGACAAGTTCGACGAAAGTAAAATGATGAGTTTTCCTGCCACCAGCTTCGCGTATCTTGATCCAAGTATGCATCACTATGCCATGAGCAGCGGAGAAACCGTGGTGCAGATCCACGGCATGGCGCCGCTGAAATTCAACTACGTTGATCCCAACGACGACCCCAGCAAGAAAAAACATTGATTGATGGCGGCTTCAACAGTGTTCCTTGTCATTCCGAGCAAAGCGAGGAATCTGGGTTTTTGCGTGGCCGGGGAAACCCAGATTCCTCGTCGCGTTCGCTCCTCGGAATGACAATGTCTGGGTTAACCCGCGGGCAACTGTCAGAAGTCCGAAGGGCCGATGCGACAATCTTTGGCTTCGGATTCGACGGACTAGACGAGATCCTCGATTTTGACTTCTCCACCCGTCCACGAATCGTGGAACTCGCCCTCGACAAATCCCGCGTCGTAATTGCGGTTCTGCGCTTTCAGCGCCTGCTGCAATCCAAACAAAGAACGCGGATTCCGAGGATTGCGATCGAGATCCGCCCGGAAGACTTTCTCCGCGCCGACGGCGTCGCCATTGATCAGAAGGGCGCCACCTAACGATTCGCGGACCGGGAAAAACCAGTCCGGCGGCTCTCCATATTTCAACGTATCCTGAATCGCAACCGCTGCCGTGAGCAGGGAGATCGCCTGCGCGTAATCCTTTCTGGCTATGGCAATCTTCGCTCCGAGGACATCCTCGGAGATTTTCATGATGTCCTTCGCCTTGTTATTGATGGGCGCGGCGAAGACAACATCGGGTGGCGTATTCTGTTCCGCTTCAGAAACAATCTTGTACTCTGCCTCGGCCTCGTTGAGTTTGCCTGTTCCGGCCAACGCCATGCCGCGAGAGAAATGCCAGAACCCCGTGGTGATCTTCATTGCCGGATCGGGTTGCGGCATGGCCAAGATCTCATTCCATTTGTGAAAGCGAAGATTCACCGCCATGGGGATGGTCATGAAACCTTCGAGTGGAGGCATGTCTTTGACATGAGGAGCCACATTCGCGACCAGCAGGTCTGCGTTCTTCGTGGCCTCGGCGTAGTTGCCATTCATGCTGGCGCACATAGCGATGAAATGCAGGTTGTGGCTGTAGTACATCATGGGATAAATGCCCTGCACACCGGTCGCATGAATGTAGACCCGATCCACGGCCGCGGCTTCTTCGTTCGTCTTCACCGCCGCCTCATAATCTCCGGTGCGGATGTAGACGTGAGACGGCATGTGCACGATGTGTCCCGCATTGGGAGCCAGCGCTGCTAACTTGTTGGCGTAAGCCAGCGCGCGCTCCGGATTCGAGGAAGCTTCGGTAGCGTGGATGTAATAGTGAATCGCACCCAGATGGTTGGGATCGCGGCGAATCACCGATTCCAAGGTCACGACAATCTCCTCCGTCCCGGCCACAGGTGTGCCGTCTACATGCCACAGACCCCAGGGATGCAGGTTCATGCCCGACTCGGCAAACAGCGTGGCCGCATCCAGGTCGTCAGGATACTTCTTCACCAGTTCGCGCATGGCATCGTGATAGTTCTCGGCCGCCTTTTTCAGGTCCGCCTTAGGGTCTGCCGGAAAGCGCTTGGCCATGGCTTGAATGTAAGCCTGCTCGCTGGGCGAGGCATTGGCCGAGAGATCGACTGCCTTCTGGATCGCCTCGTGGGCCTGCTTGAAGCGCTCTTCGCTGGCCGGATCGTTGTAGTTCGGTCCCACGGCTTCGGCAATGCCCCAGTACGCGATCGCGAGCTTGGGATCGAGTTCAGCCGCACGCTGGAATGAGCGTGCCGCCTCGTCGTGGTTGAAGTCGTAAATCAAGCACAGCCCCTGATCGAAGAACTTCTGCGCTTCGGGGTTGCTGGCCGAGACGGGGTGGTGGACGTTTCCCACCCCAGACATCACTGTTGCCGGCTTGGACTGAGTGTGGGCGGAATGGTCTTGAGCAATCGACGGCACGCACAACAACAGGCCGAACAAAGCGGATACGCGAAGTCGCATACGGATCCTCCTTTGAATTAGGGGAACAGGAATTGTGATTGCGTAAGTTGCCTCAAGTGGGGCCAGCTTATTCCAAAGTGCAGGAAGATGCAATGGAACCGCGGGTCAAGTGATGCTCGGCTGCCTCTACCGAGTTTCTCCGCGCACTCTGCGGCCGTTCTCAGCGGTCTCTGCGTTTTAAGGTTTGAGGATTCCCAGGAGCCGGAAAATCTTAAATCGCAGAGGTCGCTGAGAACACTCGCAGAGTGCGCCGAGACATGCGTGGACCTTGAATCCAGAATCCCGTTAATCTCATCTAGGAGCTATGGCTCAGCAAGGTAGTATTTTTCCAGTGGCAGATTTCTCGGAAGCAGTTGCCCAAACTTCCGTCGCAGCCCGGCTTCACGACGCAGATTTGCTTGACGCTTATTCGCAAGCCGTGGTCGGCGCCGCGGAAGCGATCAGTCCCTCGGTGGTGAAAATCGATGTCGCGCAGGCTGCCCGAACCCGTTCCGGCGAACCTCGTGAGCGTCAGGGCGGTGGCTCGGGATTTGTATTCACGCCTGATGGCCTTGTGTTGACCAATAGCCACGTGGTACACGGCTCGACGCGAATCGATGTCTCACTCCCCGATGGACAGCGCTTCCCTGCCCACATTATCGGCGACGATCCAGCAACCGACTTGGCCGTGATTCGCATCGGCTTGCCCAGCAACGACGCGCCTCATCTCGTGGCCGCTCCTCTCGGAGACTCGCAGCGGCTTCGCGTTGGCCAGTTGGCCATTGCCATCGGCAATCCTTATGGCTTTCAGTACACCGTCACGGCCGGTGTGGTCAGCGCTTTGGGACGTTCGCTGCGTTCCTACTCCGGCAGGCTGATCGAAGACGTAATTCAAACCGACGCCTCGCTTAACCCGGGCAATTCCGGCGGCCCGCTGGTGAGCTCGGATGGGCGCGTGGTGGGCGTGAACACGGCGACCATCATGGGTGCCCAGGGACTCTGCTTCGCCATCGGAATCAATACCGCGAAGTTCGTTGCAGGACGCCTGCTGCGCGAAGGCAGAATCCGCCGCAGTTACATCGGCGTCGAAGCCCAGACCGTGCCACTGCTTCGTCGCGTCGTGCGCTTTTACGATCTCCCCAGTGAAAGTGGCGTGATCGTGGCTTCAATTACGAACGGTAGCCCGGCGCAGAAAGCAGGATTACGCGAAGGCGACATAATCATCGCGATGGATGGCAAACCTATCGCGGGCGTGGACGACCTGCATCGCCTGTTGACCGATGCAAAAGTGGGATCAAGCAGTTCCCTCACAATTTTGAGGCACACGGAAAAGCTGGAGTTGAGAGTGGTGCCCGAGGAAGCCCGCGAAAGATAAAGTATCGGCGCCACGCACGGCTCTTTGGTGTCATTGCCAGCGCCTTCCCTGCTGTGTTAGCTTCAACAAACAGCAGAGGTTAGCTTGCAAGCAACAGTTCCCGCCGGGCTGGACCGCAAGGAAGCAGAAGTTTATTTGCGGTTGGACCCAAAGCGGCTCCCAAAACACATCGCCATTATCATGGACGGCAACGGCCGATGGGCCAAGCGGCGCCATCTTCCGCGCATCGCCGGACACCGCGCCGGAGTCTCGTCCGTACGCTCGACGGTTGAAACCGCGGCCAACATCGGCATTCCCGCGCTTACGTTGTACGCGTTTTCCGAGGAGAATTGGAAGAAACGTCCTCCTGGCGAAGTCGATTTCCTCATGGGTTTGCTCTGCCGGTATTTGAAGGCAGAAGTACCCACCCTGAACAAAAACAATATTCGTTTGGAATACATTGGCCGCCAGCACGAACTGCCGCCTTCAGTGCAGGAGAAAATGGAGTGGGCGCGCCAAGCCACGGCGCACAACACCGGCATGGTGCTGACTCTCGCGCTCAACTACAGCGCGCGCACCGAACTGGTGGATGCGTTCCGCTCGATTGTGGACGCAGCCGCGCGCAATGGCGGCCTGGATCATCTGGAAATCGATGAGAACGCCGTGTCCCGTCATCTCTATACCCGGCACCTACCCGACCCCGATCTGGTGGTTCGCACCAGCGGTGAGATGCGGCTCAGTAACTTTCTGCTGTGGCAACTGGCTTACGCGGAGATCTATGTGACTCCTACGCTGTGGCCTGAATTCCGCGGGGTGCATTTGCTCGAGGGCATCGCGGAATACCAGAAACGCGAGCGCCGCTATGGCGGTCTGGCCGGCGATGCCGCGCGGGTTCCTATGCCGGAGCATCCCCGCGCGAGAGCGCACGCTCCCGAGGCTCATGCAACCAAAACGGGCAGGAGCTAAGGCTCTTGCATCTGCTTAAGAGAATCCTCACCGCAGTGGTTTTGATTCCCATTGTCCTGTTGCTGGTGCTGCGCGCCCCTGTGCCCGTGCTCGCGCTGGTTGCGGCTTTGGTTGCGTTGCTTACAGTGCAGGAATTGCTCAAGCTTGCCGAGGCTTATGGCATCCGGCCTATGCGCTGGCCTACTTACATCTTTGTTGGTTTATTCTTCCTACTTCTGGCCATCAACCCGGGAAGCGAGAAGCCCCTGCTCTCGACCGCGATCTTTGTTTACAGCGCGGGATTCGCGGCTGCCATCGCTCCGTTTGTTTTTCTCACTGCCGCCATGCGGCGGGTTGACCTCAGCAGTTCATTTCCGGCTGCGATGGTTTCTACTTTCGCATTCGCCTACGTCGCTTTGCCTCTCGGATTTCTAGTGCAATTGCGCGAGCAGTGGTCGGGAGCGTTCTTGCTTCTCTATTTGCTGTTGCTGGTGTGGGCGGGAGACATTTTTGCCTACTTCGTTGGACGTTCCCTCGGCCGTCATCTGATGTCGCCCCGTATCAGCCCCAAGAAAACCTGGGAAGGGGCGCTGGCATCCCTGCTGGCAAGCCTGGTGGTGGGAATGTTGCTCTACAACTATGCCCTGCCGATCAGCACCGCTCTGCTGAATGCGCATCTCATCGAAAGGCGCGACGGTTTCTTCGCATTACAGAAACCGCCGCTGGGCCCCACT
>Ga0210405_10003008_pt1 | contig 16870 bp, 16 predicted proteins | sample IncBWH11MmetaG_FD_155492 | JGI IMG/M metagenome (GOLD analysis project Ga0210405, IMG submission 155492) | Forest soil microbial communities from Barre Woods Harvard Forest LTER site, Petersham, Massachusetts, United States - Inc-BW-H-11-M | ecosystem: Environmental > Terrestrial > Soil >... | reverse complement strand
AGTAAACGACCGGCTGTACTCCGCGATGACGATCGAAACAGCGGCAGCGGTGCCGCAGGTCGAGAGCCAGTCGCTCCATCCGACGATGAAGCCCGCGTATTCGCCGATAGCGCGACGCGAAAAATTGTACTGGCCGCCGCTGCGGGGAATTGAGGCGCCAAGTTCCGCGAGTGACGATGCGCCGAAAAGCGCGTACAGTCCACCAACGATCCACACGCCGATGAAGAGCCACGCGTTTGGAAGCAATTTCGCGATGTCTCCAGGTGTGCGGACAATGCCGGCGGCGATGGCGTTGCCAACCGCGACGGCGATGCCAAACCAAACGCCAAGCACCTGGAGTAGCTTGCCGGAGCCGCGAGTTTGCGGGCCAGCGGCCGTGTTGGTGCTGGTGGAAGACTCGTCCGATGTGTTAGACAATGTGAAGTCTCAGGTGTGTTTCGGAAACTCCGCCATCATAATGGCGATGCGGCAAAATGCAAGCTGGAAGTCAGCGATTTGAAGAATTGTCGCGAGCGGCTTTTGTTCCAATCGGTGGGGAGGCAGGGGATTTGGAAGTAGATCGCGCTCCAACAATTAAGACGGAAATGACTACCCGGCTCGACATGAGTGGCGACGCCTCGCCCGTGGATGTCTCTGTCGTCATCCCGTGCCTCAACGAGGCCAGCTCGATTTCGTTTTGCGTAGAGAAGGCGCTGAAGTCTTTTCAGGCCGCTGGTTTGCGCGGAGAAGTCGTCGTCGCCGATAACGGTTCGACGGACGGTTCGATCGAAATTGTCGAGAAACTCGGTGCGCGCGTAGTTCGCGTCGAACAGCGCGGCTACGGATCAGCACTGCGCGCGGGCATTTCGTCGGCGCGCGGGGCCTTCATCGTCATGGGCGACGCCGACGACAGCTACGACTTCAGTGAAGTGCCTCGCTTCGTCGAGATGTGGCGGCAAGGCTACGACGTCGTCATGGGTAATCGCTTCCGCGGCGAAATCAAGCCCGGCGCGATGCCCTGGCATCACAAGTATTTCGGCAATCCCGTGCTCACCTCCGTCCTGAATCTTTTTTTTCACGCCGGCATCGGCGACAGCCATTGCGGCATGCGCGGTTTCAGTCGCGCCATCTACGACCGCATGGATTTGCGCAGCACTGGAATGGAATTCGCGTCCGAGTTTGTAATCAAAGCCGCGCAGCTCGGCGCACGCATCACAGAAATTCCAATTACGCTCTGGCCGGACAAGCGCGGCCGTCCCCCGCACCTTCGAAGCTTTCGCGACGGCTGGCGGCATTTGCGTTTCATGCTGCTGTACGCCCCGAACTGGCTCTTTCTTTTGCCTGGCGCGTCGCTGGTGGTCCTCGGACTCGTTATCGTGTTCTGGCTTCTGCCAGGGCCTCGCAGGGTTTCGCCAAATGTCGTTCTGGATATTCACACGATGATCTTTGGCGTCATCTTCACCCTGCTCGGGGTGCAAATCCTTTCGATCGGCTCCTTCGCAAAAGTATTCAGCTATGCCGAGCGCTTTGATCGGAACACCGTTTCGCTCAAGCGCGTGTTAAAACGTGTCACGCTCGAAACTGGACTGCTTCTGGGCGGCGCCCTCTTTCTCGCGGGTTTTGCGGGATGCGCTTGGGTCACCTGGCAGTGGGCCGCCAGCGGCTTTGGTCCCTTAGCGCAGGTCCGGCAGGTTCTTTTCTGGTCGATGTGGCTCTTCCTCGGCGTTCAAGTCATTTTCGCTTCTTTTTTTCTGAGCATGCTCGGCATCAGCCGGGGCACGTACATCGGCGACTACGACCTAAAATAAATGCCCTACACCGGTATTGACCACTTCATCGCAAAAATGCGTTTTCGCGCTGCCTATCCGCATATTCGCCCCGGTTCAAGCGTCTGCGACCTTGGCTGCGGATTGGAAGCCGCTTTTCTGGATTACGCTTCCGACCGCATCGCCACCGGCGTTGGCGTCGACGATCAGGTTGCGGATGGTGTGCAAGGCCGCTGGCAGCGCGTGCGCGGCGATCTGCGTTCGCCGCTGCCGCTACCGGATGGCAAGTTCGATCACGTCGTGATGCTCGCCGTTCTGGAGCATCTCACTGAGCCCGAGAAGGTGCTTCGCGAAGCGCACCGGGTTCTCGCGCCGGGCGGCTCGTTGATCATGACGTGGCCTTCAGCAATGGTTGATCCAATTTTGAATGTGCTGCACAGGCTGCACCTGATCAGCGATGAAATGGAAAGCGACGAACATCAAGAACGCATTCCCGTCGAAACGCTACAACAAATACTCCAGCGCATCGGCTTTCAAAAATTCATTCATCGCCGATTCGAATTCGGCCTCAACAATCTGATGGTCGCTTTACGCTGAGCCTCGCCGCGTCGCAAGTAGAAGCAGAAAATCACTGGTCTGGCGGGGGGAGTGTAGGGTTTTACTTCGGTGTTGTCAGTGTCCGGCTCGACGAGCCAGATATGGCGGTCTTTAAAGTAGTCGAACAGCTTGGCGTTTTGGTCTGCATCCAGTTCGCGGGCCCAGATGACTTTAGACCCATCTATATCCGCACCGTTGTAGACCCATTCGTCGTGGATGTTGTGATCCTCGGAGTAACGAACCACAATTAGATGTTTTCCGGCCGTAGACTCAAGCTGCTTCAAGACGGCGACGCGGCTCGGGTCGCCCGTGCAAGTCCACCACAGCGGATCGCAGGAGCGCCGCGCGACGCTAACGCATGTGCTCAACACGAGCAGTACAACGAGTGCGCGAGACAGCGCTACGCCCACCGGGCGAGCCTTCCATTTCATGATGCGCAAATGACGCACGGCCTGCGCTAGCAGCGCATAGATAGCGCAAGTGACCGGCGCGGCATAGTGCGGCGCTGACCAGATCACCGCAAAAACTCCAGCGAGGCATAGAAAAAGCGTGACGACCAGCAAACGCATTTTGCGGTCACGAAATGCAAACGGCAGCGCCAGCAGGAGGAGCAGCGCGCCCGGCCAGAAGAATTCGACACCCATTCTCGCCAGTTTTTCTGCTGTCACATCGCGCGCATCCTTCCAAGTGGTCCCATAGTCTTCGCGCTCCCAGCCGTTGTAGAAATCCTCGAACTGCTGATTGTGATAGGTGAGCTCGGGCTTGAGGTGCTCCCAGAGAAAAAGCGGCGTCGAGTGATACGTGCGCGTATTCAGAACATGCGGCATGAGAAGCGCATTTCCCGTCAGCCGCCAGTTGTAGTAGCCGATAAAAGCGAGCGTCAGGACGAGGACAGCGGAAAGCGGTAACAGGACCAATCGAATGCGCGACCGCAGCGAATCGCGGGATTTTATTTTTCCTATCAGCCACCAGAGGAGCCACAATCCCGCTGGAACACAAAAAAGAAAACCTTCATAAGGTCGGCTGTTCGCGAGGATTGCGACGCCGAGCCCCAGCAGTAGGGCACTGCTCACACTGGGACGCCGCAAAATACGCGCCAGCGCCCCAAGGACAAGCGCTCCACCGATTCCTGCGACGGCGCCGCCCCAATAGCTGTTCATCCAATAACTGGCAATTCCCAAATTGAGCGCCGCAAACACTCCGCTCAGTAGCGCCCACCGCGCGGGCATCCACGCTTGCAGCATCCACAGAATCGCGGCACACATGGCTGCGTCGCTCAGCAGCACGCCGAACCACGGACTGCCGAGCAATTGTCCAATGGCCATCACGAAACCCTGCGCGGGTGGGTACATCGAGGAATACGTCGGAAACCAATTCACGTGAAATGTTTCGAAGCTCATCCACATCGGATGAGTTGGGTTGGCGAGGCGGCCGTGAGCAAACGTGTCCGCCATCAACAGGTAGCTGAATTCGTCGTGAATGCCCGGGATAGGCACGGGCAATAACGGCAGCGCGGCGAGTCGGATGGCCATGACGCCGACAAACATCAATCCAACTGCAAGTTTTTTTCGCTCGGCAAGGCGCGAGAGCGCTCGCTCGATTTGTTGAAAGGCGCGACCGCCTATATTTGGTTTCCACAGAGCCAGCAGCCCGAAAACGAGCGTAAGCAGCAGCGCCATTTCTGCTGAAGGCCAGAAATGCGCATCCGATTGGCTCCCGAGTGGATTCATTTCGCGAAAAGGATTCTAACGTGGATTGCTTCTGGAATGCGCGCTTGAGAGCACGCTTCAGGATGGTCTCAAAAGACTTTAGCGAATTGAAATGAGATCAGCGCTCGATTTCCATCTCGACTTCTGCTGCGGGCTTTTTGGACGCTGCGGTCTTTGCCGGCCCTTCCGTGAAATCGGCCAGCTCGAGCCGCAGGTTTCCCGCGTTCGAGGAAAACGTAAGCCCCGTTTCGAAATCGACGACACCCGTTCGGATGAGCTTGCCAATTTCTCCATCAAAATACTGCATTCCTTCCGTGTCGCCGTCTCGCATGGCATCGAGCAAAGACTTGCCTTCCGCCTCGCCCTTTTCCACATAGTCGCGCGTCCGCATGGTGGACTTGAGGATTTCAATCGCTGCGATTCTTCCTTTGCCATCTTTTCGCGGAAGAAGACGCTGAGAGACGATGCAGCGGAAAGCCTTCGAAAAACGATTGCGGATCGCCGACTGATCGCTGAGTGGGAAAGCACCGACGATTCGCTCAATGGTTTTCGAAGCGTCGATGGTGTGCAAGGTAGACATCACCAAATGCCCGGTTTCCGCAGCCTCCAAAGCGATTTCAATCGTTTCGCGGTCGCGCATCTCTCCCACCAGAATGACTTTGGGGGCCTGCCGGAGCGCGCCCCGCAGAGCAAGAGCAAACGTCGGCGTGTCGCTGTGCAGTTCCCGCTGGTGGATGGTGGCTTTTTTGTGCTTGTGCAGAAATTCGATGGGATCCTCGATGGTCAGGATGTGATACGCCTTCTCCTCATTCATCATGTCAATGACGGCGGCGAGAGTGGAAGATTTTCCCGAGCCGGTCGGCCCAGTCACCAGAACGATTCCGTTTTTCAGCTGCACGATCTCTTTCAACTGGGGCGGCAAATGCAATGCTTCAAATCCCGGAATCGCATCCGGGATGACGCGCATGACGATCGCGATGCTTCCACGTTGGCGAAAAATATTTACGCGAAACCTGCCCACGCCCGCAACGCCATAGGACAGATCGGCCGAGCCATCTCGCTCGAGCTTTCCGATGGCATGGTCGTTGTTGCTCATCAGGTCCCGCGCGAGCAACTGGGTATCCTGTGGGGTCAGGTGTTCGAGCCCTTTGAACTTCAGCTCGACGAGCTGCCCGCTCAGCTCAATTTGCGGCGCGCGCCCCGGCGAAAAAATCAGATCGCTCACATGCCCACGAGCCTTCAGCATGGCGGCGATAAGCTGCGGCGTATCAAATTTGCGTTGCACGGGAGCCACTGAAGATGGTGCTACCTGTGCCGGTGCCACTTGTGTAGGAGTTCCCATAGATGTTTAACCAGGTCACCTGAAGGAAGGGGATAGGTCGAACGTGTAACGACAACACAGCGATTATACCGGGAGGATTGCACGGTGCGGGCGGTGACTCTCCGCAGGCGTGCCTAAAAGTTATTGGAAGAAATGAAACCGGCCATGTTCCTATATGAAACGCAATGCCGAACCGCTCGCCCATAGAGATGTTCGCACACCTATACCGTTTGCGAACGACCCACAGGCTCCATCGCGGCTCAGCATGCTCGCGGAAATTAAGTTGCCATGGATGCTATTTGGAAGCTCCGTCGATAAAGCTGGCGATATTTGCTTTCAGCTTGGCAAGATCCTCGTCGCGCAGATACATCATGTGGCCCGCATCGTAATACTGCAGGTGGATATTCTTCTGCAGTTTTTCCGGAAGGCCCAGATGCTCCATCGTATATTCCGTGGCGAAGAACGGCGTGGCCAAATCAAACCATCCGTTCTCCACTTCGATTTGCAAATGCGGATTGGTAAGCATTGCCTGGATTAGATCGCCCTCCACATTCGGCGAACCGGGAAAACCAAAATTGTCGCCGCTGCGATGTTTCCAGTCCCAATTGTTGCCGGCTTCGTCGGAGCCGGTGTGGTAGACCTTGTCCTGCCCGAACTTCAGCTCTTCGCGAACGTAAGTGTTAAACGCCGCAGTGAAAGGTCCGGTGATCGAGGTGTCCTGTGGATCGTATTCCGCGTATTCGCCGAGCAGATCGTAGCTATAACCAGAGAAACGTGCATCGAGACGGCCTGTCGTCAAGCCGCGGCTGCGCTGCAACTCTTTCATGAATTGCGGGAGGTTTACGCGCAGGTCGGCTTTGATGAGATAGTCTTCGCTCAATCCCGTGAAACGCGAAAGCTGTTTCGCGACATCGGATTTCTCCGCTGCCCCAAGCTTCGACCCTTTCACCAGCGCGTTCAAATATCCCGTCCGCGCATAGTTCCGCGCTTCCTCGATAAACGCAGACAGGTTGTCCGGGCGATCCTTCAGGACTTTGTGATACCACGCCGTTGCCGCGTAGCTCGGCAGATAAAAAACGTAAGGCATATCTTCGCCGGGATTGAAGGAGATCGTTCCCAGGTCCAGCACGGAAGAAATCAAGACGATACCGTTGAAGTCCATGCCGTCGTGCGATTGCAGGTAGTTCGAAAGCGCGGCCGAACGAAAAGTGCCGTAGCTTTCGCCGATTAAGAACTTCGGCGAATTCCAGCGATTGTTGCGGCTCACATACGTGTTGATGAATTGAGCCAGCGACTTCATGTCCTGGTCCACGCCCCAAAAGTCCTTGTCCTGGGCTTTACCCACGGCGTGGCTGAAGCCCGTGCCGACTGGGTCGACGAAGACCAAATCCGTTTTGTCGAGAAGGCAATTCGCGTTGTCCACCAGTTTGTATGGCGCGGGCGGCGTCGCGTCAGCGTTCACGGTCACCACGCGCTTTGGCGAAAACGAGCCCATATGCAGCCACACGGACGCGGAGCCCGGGCCGCCGTTATAGACGAACGCAATGGGGCGCGTGCTCGGATCTTTCACGTCGCTGCGTGTGTAGGCTGTCGAATAGAGCAGCGCCGTGGGCTCGTCCTTTTCGTTTTTCAGCAGGATCGTTGCCGCCGTCGCCTTGTACGGAATAGTCTGCGAGCCGATCTTGATCGAATGCTCCGTGACGGAAGATTCTTCCTTCGGCGCAGGCGTGGCCGCCGCCGCCGCGTCCGCCGGCTTGTCCGCGGGTTTTGCGTCCTTATCCTGAGCCTGCATGCTCAGGGGCAGCACAGAGAAAAACAAAGCCGACGCCAGGACAAACTTGCAGCTCTTCGAAATGCTCATCGAAACACTCCCTCGTCAGATTGAATTAGGCCACTCAGCGAATTGCAGGATTGTATCTCTTTTTGGTCCGCGCTCGCGCTACTTCTTCTCTTGCAAGCGAAACGCGAGGCCTGCTGATTGTCCCTGTGCTGCAAGCGAGAGATCGCTCAAATCTTCGGCAAGCCAATCTGCGCCTGCGCTCAGAAGCTCTTCATCCCTCGAGGTGGTACGCAAACCGAGTACGCGCGCGCCGGCCGCTTTGCCGGCGCGAACTCCTGAGGCGGCATCTTCCGCGACCACGCACTCCGCCGGTACGACCCCCAGGATTTCGGCGCCTTTCAAATACGGATCGGGGAAGGGCTTGCCACGATGGACATCGTCCGACGTAACCAAGTGTTCAGGAACGGGTAGTCCTGCGGCGAGCAACCGCACTTTGGCCAGCCGCAGTGTCGCGGACGTAACAATGGCCCATCGCTCCGGGGGAATGCTTTGCAAGAGTTGTAAAGCGCCCGGAAGCGCGATCACGTCCGCAACGTCCTCGATTTCCCGGCGCTCGAGTTCGCGATTCTCCGCCTCGTGATCACCCTGCGGCAGCAACTCGATGATAGTGGCGAGACTCGGCCGGCCATGCGCCGCACGCACCACTTCGTCGGGAACCAATCCATGTTCGAGTGCCCAGCTGGTCCACACCCGCGCTACGGCGGGCGTGGAATCTACCAGCACGCCGTCCATGTCGAACAGCACCGCCCCACACTGAATCAAGGTCATCGTCGGAGTTCATTGCCTTCCGTCAAGAATGTCAGAACGAAGGTCTTTCAGATTACTGGAGTCGAGGAAAACAGGGAAGGCTTAGCCGCCGTCCTAGCGCAACCAAAACTCTTCCGGTTCGGGGGCCTGGCTCTTGCCGAAAAGCCATGCACTTGACTTAGTCTAATAACTTAGTCTACTATGAGTACATGAAAGCTGTAAATACTCATGAAGCCAAGACCCAGTTCTCCCGCCTGCTGCGGCGCGTCGCCGCCGGCGAAGAGATCACCATCGCGAACCGCGGCGTTCCCGTGGCTCGGCTTGTCCCAGTGGCCGCCGCGGCCGCCAAGCGCAAGCTTGGGGCGTTTACAGGCCAAATAACAATGCCGGAGGACTTTGACGGGCCGCTTCCGGAGGAGCTGCTCTCCGCTTTCGAAGGCACTCGCAAGCGCCTGAAAAAGAAAACATGAAATACTTGCTGGATACGAGCATCTTCCTCTGGAGTCTCGGCGCCGAGCAGAAGCTGAACCATAAAGCGCGCGAGCTGATCTCATCCAGCGCAGCCGAATTGTATCTGTCCGCAGCCAGTTCCTGGGAAATTGCCATCAAGTACGCCCTTGGGACGCTTGCTCTTCCAAAACCGCCTTCTCAGTTTGTCCCCAATGGAATGGGTGCGCTGGCCCTCCGGTCCTTGGAAATCACTCATTTCCATTCGCTGGCGGCTGGAGAACTTCCCCCGCATCACCGCGATCCCTTTGACCGCATGCTCATCGCCCAAGCTCGCATGGAAAATATGCTGCTGCTTACAGCGGATCGCACGCTCCTCAAATACGAAGTGAAGACGATGCTTTGTGGGAATTAGAAGAACGATTTGCAAGATTGTAGGAGCGGGTTGGGGTGGGAGACGGGGATTGAACCCGCGACATTCGGTGCCACAGACCGACGCTCTACCAGCTGAGCTACTCCCACCGCCGTTCGATTGACCTAGTTTACGCTACTTTCGCGCGATGGAAAAGCGTCTGGGAAAAGCTCTCCGGGAGCGCATCTACTCGGCCCGCTTGCGAAGAATATGGTCCAATCTATGGCCGCCGCTTTCCATGAATCTAAGGGCCTCCCCCGAGCATCCAAATTTTGTTACGGGCATTGCAAGAAGCAGCCACAAACGCTTACAGTACGCTAAGCAAAACTCAGCCCAGGCCTGAGGACCCGCTGTTCCGCATCTGTTCTCCGTGGCTGCTAGGGCGGCCTTCCGCAAGTATTCGGAATTGCCGCCTCTATTTGGGCCTATTTGAAGAATGTTGCAAGTGCACCGCAGCTTTTCACGTCAGACATGTTGCGCCGAAGTTTTTGCACGGCCTGGCGGGAATCAACAGACTGCTTTAGATGTTGGCTTCTCAGGCGAATAAACGCGAGTGAGAAACTGAGTTTCACATGAAATTCCTCCATCCAGTGCGGCGAAGCAAGGGTAGCGAGCGCAACGGGGACTCGAGCAGCAGTTTGCTGCTGAGGCTGGAGTTGCAGAGTGATCCCAGTCTGCTCTGTGCGGTACGCGGAGCCGTGGAACGATTGACGGAATCGTTCGGATTTTCAGCGCCAGACTGTCGAGCAGTTACTCGCGCGGTCGACGAAGCTTTAACCAATATCATCCGGCATTCGTACAAGGGGCGGCCCGACCGGCCCATTGAGATTTTTTTCAGTTCCGTCCACCGGAAAGCCAATGACAAGTCGTCCGAAGGGCTCGAGATTCTGCTATGCGATCGCGGACCGTCCATCGAGCGCGCGCGGCTGTGCATCCGGGAACTAGCAGAAGTAAAGCCGGGCGGACTTGGGCTGCATTTTATTCAACAAAGCATGGATGTCGTCGAATTCAAGCGCGCGAAGGGGACCAACCGTCTCCGCTTGGTCAAGTACGTGCGCGCTGCGAAGCAGGATCTGAACGAGTAAGAGCTTCAAGGAGAATACACTGTGCAGATTTCTAGCCGGCAACTCGATAAGACCACAATCTTCGACGTGTCGGGAGACATCGATCTGGCGAACTCGCCGGCGATTCGAAAGGCGCTCTTGAAGGAAGTGCGAGACAATCGCACCCCTCGCGTGGTCATGAACTTGAGCAAAGTGCGCTACATTGACAGCTCCGGAGTGGCTTCCCTCGTCGAAGGCCTGAAAGCCTCCAGAGACGTCGGCTCGCGCTTCATCTTGTTTGGATTGAGCACCTCCGCGCGAGAAGTCCTGCAGCTCTCGCGCCTGCTGAAGATTTTTGAAGTCTACGACAACGAAGAGCAGGCGCTGGCGGGCTAACAGTGGTATAACCGGCCGGCGAATTATCCCGTGTCTTATTGAATTGCTTTACGAAGAATTGAGTCATATCGAATAGCTATGCAATTCGTGGCACAAATCGGCGGCAGCGTAATGAACAGCCTTGCCTACGTCGGTTCGCTCGCCTCGCTCGGCGGCCAAGCGGCCTACTACACCTTCATAGGCCCATTCCAGGGAAAACCACTGCGTGTCCAGCGCGCCATTTCACAAGCGATGGACGTAGGCGTCCGCGCTTTGCCGATTCTCTCCCTGATCACATTTTTTATTGGATTGATTCTCGCGCTCCAGGCCGCGTATGAGCTTCGGCGTTTTGGCGCCATGAGCTACGTCGCCACCGCCGTGGCGATTTCCATGTCGCGTGAGCTTGGCCCGCTCATCACCGCCATCGTAGTGATCGGCCGCTCGGGCTCTGCGTTCGCCGCTGAAATCGGCACGATGAAAGTCACGGAAGAAATCGACGCGCTGGAAACGATGGCCATTAGTCCGATTCGTTTTCTGGTCACGCCGAAATTTCTGGCCATGATTCTTATGTTGCCTTGTCTTACCATCTGGGCCAACGCCATGGGCATTCTCGGCGGTTCCCTCTTCGGCGTAGCTAAAGCTGATTTCACGTTCGCCAGTTATATTCAAGCCTCGCTGGATTCTCTGCTCCTGCGCGATATTATGACCGGGCTGGTGAAGAGCGTGATGTTTGGAATTACAATTACCGCCGTCGGATGCCAAGAGGGACTGGACACCGGCGCCGGCGCAGAGCAAGTGGGTCGCTCCACCACCAGAGCGGTTGTGGTCTCGATTTTTCTTGTTGTGCTTGTGGATCTGGTTTTTACGACCCTGTTCTTTTTTGTCAGCGGTAGTTAGGGAAGAATGACCTTGGCATCAGAAATGGAAAATACGGATTCGCTCGATTCAGAGGTGATGCTCTCGCTGCGCGATGTGCGCGTCAGTTATGGCGAGGTCGAGATTCTGCACGGCATCTCGTTTGACGTAAAGCGCGGCGAGACTCTTGTTATCCTCGGAGGCTCCGGCTCCGGTAAAAGCACTCTCTTGCGGACGCTGGTCGGTCTTGAAAAAGCCAGCTCCGGAGAAATCTGGATCAAGGGCAAAAACATCGCGGCCATCCCCGATGCAGAAATGGACGAGATTCGCAAAAAGATCGGCATGTCGTTTCAGGGTGGCGCGTTGTTTGGCTCAATGACAGTTGGCGAAAATGTGGCGCTGCCGCTCCGCGAACACACCAAGCTCGAAGACTCCACGATCGAAATCATGCTGCGGCTAAAGCTGGAGCAAGTTGGCCTCGCGGGATTTGAGTATTACATGCCTTCGCAGCTCAGCGGCGGTATGAAGAAGCGTGCTGCCGTCGCGCGCGCTCTGGCGATGGACCCGGAAATTCTTTTTTTTGACGAACCATCAGCTGGACTGGATCCGATTATTGCCGCTGGAATCGACCAACTGATCTTGGAATTGAAGCAAGCTTTCCGCATGACCATCATTGTGGTCACGCACGAATTGGCCAGCGCGTATTTAATCGCCGATCGCATGGTGCTTATCGACAAAGGCCACGTCGTGGCCATTGGCACCACAGCCGAAATGCGCGCGAGCACGCAGCCGCGCTTGCGCCAATTCCTCGATCGCGTGCCAGAACCGGAAGTTGCCCGCGAAATGGATTATCTGCAGATGCTCACGCAAGGCCGCCGCGTGTGATGAGCGTTAGCAGGGGAAAGAGGACGTGATGGCAGGGAAGCGCGACCAGGTTTTCGTGGGACTTTTCGTTATTGCCGCCGCTGCGGTTCTGATCGGCATGGTCTCCGCCATCTCCGGTGTCTTCGGCCGCTCCGCGAAGACGTATCATGCTTATTTTCCATTCGCGGGCGGACTCGAACAGGGCGCGACCGTCCGTTACGCAGGTGGCCCCAAAGTGGGCCGCGTCGATAAACTAGCCATCGACCCGAAAAATCCTGCCCAAATCGATGTCGTGTTTAGCGTGGATACCGATCTCCCCGTGAAGACCGATAGCCACATCAAGATTATGAGCATGAGTCCACTGGGCGACAACCATCTCGAGATTTTCTCCGGCAGCTCGCAAGCCGCTCTCGCTCCGCCCGGCTCTTTGTTGCAATCGGATCCTTACGTGGATTTCAACGCCCTCACCGCTCAGATCAACGACCTCGCACCGCAAGCCAAACAGCTCATCCAATCGCTAAACGAACGCGTCACCGATCTAAAAGTGACGGTAGCCCGCGTCAATGATCTGCTCAACGACCGGAATCGCGAAAATCTTTCCGCCACGCTCGCTAACACCCGCGGCATGCTCGAAGAAAATCGCCCGGAGATAAAGTCCACCATTCAGCACTTTAATGCTGCCAGCCAGAAAATCGAACCGCTGCTTCAGGATTTTCACAAGACTTTGGAACAGGCCAACAAGTCCCTCGACGAGATCGATCAGGTCCTGGGCGAGAATCGCGCCGACGTTCGCGCTGCCGTCATCGAGCTTCGCAAGTCACTGACGACGCTTACCGATATTACCGGGCAGGTGAACCAAACGCTCGACGTCAACTCCGAAAATATCGACGAACTTCTCGATAATTTCCGCCGCGTCTCCCAGAATCTCAAGGAATTCACGGACACCATCAAGAAGCGTCCTTACACTCTCATTCGCGCCACGAATCCACCCGATCACAAACCCGGTGAGCACAAATGATGCGAGGAAATGAAGAACTCATGACGAGAACTATTGGACCGTCCATGGAACTGCCGCGCGCTGGCCGTAGATTTTCTGCTGTTCGCGCGACGGTCCCCGCTAAAACCATGCTTGCTATGCTTGCGTTGGCCGTAGGTTTGGCGGCTGGATGCGGCGCATCCCGCCCAAGCAAATACTATCAGCTCACCGTTCCCGGCGATCTCTCGCCTGCAGCCAACCCCAATCCAGTTCCCATCACGCTGCTGATCGGACGCCTCACGGGTCCAGCGCTCTATCGCGCGGACCAAATCGTTTACAGCACCGGAGGCGAGAGCATGGGCACCTACGAGTATCAGCGTTGGTCGGAGCCTCCCACCGAGATGATTGCGGAAGTCATCCTTCGGCAATTCCGCGCTTCCGGCCACTATCGCGGCGTCTACACCCTGCGGAGCGACATCCGCGGAGAGTATCTCTTGCACGGGCGGCTCTATGACTTCAAGGAAGTTTCCGTATCCAAATCCAACATCGTAGCCCGCGTCACCATGGAATTGGAGCTACGCAACATCAAGACGGGCACCTCAGTTTGGACGCACTTCTACACGCACGATGAACCGGTAACCGGAAAAGAGGTTGGCGCGGTTGTTGCGGCCCTTGATAAAAACGTCCAGCAAGCCGTATTGGAATTCCGCTCAAGCCTTGATCAATACTTCACGGAGCATCCGCCCGCGCCATCCACAACCGCGCCCTAGCGCGCCCGCCAATGTGGTAGGGGCACGGCACGCCGTGCCCGCCTTGCCTGATCTGATTCTTGATCCGTGATTGATTCTTGATCCGCCGTGCTCAGCCGGTTCGCCGCAAAGTCAACAAAGTCACGTCGTCGTCCAGCTCGATGCTTCCTCTGTGAAGCTGCACGCCCTCCAGCAAAGCCGCGGACAAATCAGGCAGCCGCACGGGCCCAGCGAATTTAGCCAGCGTAGCTTCCGCCAATCGCAAAAACCCACGCGGCGTCAGCTGCTCCCCGCCGGGTGACTGCACCTCGGTAGCTCCATCCGAAAACGCCAAAATCATATCCCCCGGCCGCAGCTGGACGCTCTGCTCGCTATACATTTCTCCCGTGACGAACCCCAGCGGCAGATTCTCCATCCCTTCTCCCAACTCCAAAAACTTTCCCTCGTTCGCCCGCCAAAGCAGCATTCGCGGATGCGCCGCATATGCAAAATTAAACTCTCCCGTCGTACCATCAAATGTCCCGGTTACCACGGTCGTCAGCCGCAGCGCCCCCTTGGATTTCTCCGAATCCAAAGTGAACTCGTCATTCAAAGAAGCCAGCAACCCCGCCGTATCTCGAACATCCTGAAATTTGTGCAGCAAGTGATGAACGTGCCGCGCCACTCCGCTAGCCACATACCCATGCCCCACGCAATCCGCCAGCACAACGCGTGCAATATTGTCGCTGCAAGAAAACACCGCGGAAAGGTCTCCGCCCCGATCCGCCCCTGACGGTATAGCGATGACGTCTGCTTCCAGCCCAGCCAGCTCCAGCGTCCGATGCGCCCTCTCGTTCCCCGCCCACAATTCCATGCACCCAAACGGCCGCGCCGCCGATGTCGTGCACACAAATGCATCCGGTTCAATCTTCTTGAACTTCATAAGAATTTTGATGCGTGGCGCTGGGGATTCGCTACCTTCCGGGCGAACCTCCACCCGCATAAGCCACCCTCAGTTTACGCATTGATCGGCGGGAAAGGAAATTCTGCGGTCTCGTGAGCCAATTTCCAGAAGACGCTCGAGACCAGGCAAATTGACCGCCTCAGCAAAACCTATGAGAATGTGATTCTAAAATCTCGTTGAGGTCATCCATGCCCGATTCGTCTCTTAAGCCTGCGAAGGTTCGCTGGACACCAGTGGAACGCTACGGTTTCCGCGTTGCATGCTCTTACCTGCTGCTCTACGCTCTCAGCTCCGGTAACGACAACATCCTGTACTTGATCCCGAAGGCTGGCGCCAAACTCGCTTCCTGGTTGTCGCTCGCTTGGCAAAAGCCCGCCGTTTGGCTCGCGCAGCACTATTTTCACGTCTCTGGCATCGGTGCAAACATCCACGCCACGGGCTCAGGCGATACCGCGATCAACTGGATCGGCATCGGTTTACTTTTCGTCTACGCCGTGATCGGCGCTTTGCTCTGGTCGCTGTTCGACCGCCGCGCTGAATATCGAGCCGCTTCCCAATGGCTCCGTTTCGTTCTTCGTCTCACTCTTGTCATCGCGATGACCAACTATGGCTTCTCCAAACTGTTTCCCATGCAGATGCCCCCACCTTCGTTGGCTGTCCTCAACGAACCGGTGGGAAACCTTTCGCCCATGACGCTCCTTTGGACTTTTTTAGGCGTCAATCCCGGTTATGAGATCGCGGCCGGTGCTGTTGAAATCGCGGCGGCTCTGCTGCTATTTTTCCGGCGCACCGCCCTCGTCGGCGCCATCCTCACCTGTTTCGTCATGTCGAACGTCCTGCTTTTCGATCTGTTTTTCGACGTGCCGGTCAAGATTTATGCCAGCCACTTGGTATTGTTTTCGATCGCCATCATCTCGCCCGACCTCCCCGCTCTATGGGATTTCTTCTGGCGTCACAAGCCCGCCTCGCTCAACTCCCTCTGGGCTCCCGCGCCGCAGCATCGCGCTTCCCGCATCGCGATCCGCATAGTCGAGATGGCCCTTGCTGTGATGGTCCTCTCATCCGTACCTGGGCACTACGAAAGCTTCGCCAAGCAACTCGGCCACGCGCGAAATCCGTCTGAGCTCACTGGCCGATGGCACGTGGACGCCGCGATCGATGGTCAGAACAGCTTCAAACCGGTGCTCACTGGAAACAGTCTGCCAATGACCGATCTATTCATGGAGCCCAATGGCCGCCTCACGCTTCGCGACTCATCGGGAATACTCTGGCGCGCCGGAGCGGACGTTCAAACCAAAAGCGGCACGTTCGTTCTCTATCGGGAATCGGATGATCCAATCGTCTACAGCTTTTCCCAGCCCGATCCGGCGCACCTGGTCCTTACGCCTGCGGACCGCGTCAGTGGCACGCTGCGCCTCACGCGCGTCCCACTGCCCACTCACTACCCGCTGCTCGAAAGAGGCTTCCATCTTGTGAACGAGTGGCCCCTGGAGCGCTGACGATCTGTGCCGAGCCGAAAGAATGCGCCGCGTCACACGCGCGAACCACTGCATTCGATGAGCCTCGCCGTGTTGAGCGCAAACTCTCACGTTGCCCTCCGAATCGCCTAAATCGTCGCATCCCGGATACGCTCCGTCTCCGCGTCTTGCTAGGCTATTTAAGAGGATTCGCGTCCCCGCGTAAAATTCTTCCCCCCAGCTTGCGCGGTCTTGCACCGAGATTGGAATTCCGTCAAAGACCCGCGACAGGGCAGTCTTCGGTTGTGCGACTACCCAAGAGTCAGCCACATCTGCCCACTATTCTCTGGCAATTCAGATGGTCATTTTAGCTTAGCGTATTCGGCCTTTGCAGCGATGAAGACGGGTATCTCGGGGTCGGCGTCTTTCCACAGCGCGAGAAAATCTTTGTAGCCGGCGAGCGCTTTGGCGCGCGCGGCGTCGGCATCTGCACCCCGCGCGGAGCGCGCTTCCAGCGCGTAGGCGCGAGCCACTCCTAGATGCGCCAGCGCTCCCGTCCAGCAGTTCCAGACAATCCCGCTGTGGTCGAGAATCCTTTGGAATTCGGCGGCCGCTGCCGCGCCTTTTCCGGCGGCTAGGTACGCTTCTCCACGAATATATGTCGGATAGAGGCAGGAAAGATTATTGACGAACGAGATCTGCCCCAACTCAATGGGGGAAGCAACTCGCAGAGAACTGAGCGCAAGAGCCGGATTCTTTCTTTTCAGCCCCACTTGCGCTTGAATCGCCG
>Ga0210405_10003006_pt1 | contig 16882 bp, 17 predicted proteins | sample IncBWH11MmetaG_FD_155492 | JGI IMG/M metagenome (GOLD analysis project Ga0210405, IMG submission 155492) | Forest soil microbial communities from Barre Woods Harvard Forest LTER site, Petersham, Massachusetts, United States - Inc-BW-H-11-M | ecosystem: Environmental > Terrestrial > Soil >... | reverse complement strand
TTTTTGCGCGGAACGCAGCAGGATGTCCTTCACCCTGGCATCGGCCTTCTTGTTCCACGTACTGAGCGGATTTTCCTGGACCGCCGCGGCAGGTTTTTCCTGAGCCAGGGTGACACCGGCCGGGACGACCAGACAGGCCATGAGACAGACCATCACGATTCGCAAAATTGTTCGCATGAGTTTCCCTCCTGTATAGGTAATACGCTTGCTTGCCGCAGATATTACATCCCCGCCAGCATTTTTTCCGGGTGGCGCACTCAATTCGCAAAAACTTCTTGGGTGCCGGGTGCGCCGGGTTGTCGAATATGTCGCTGCCAGAGAACCACTCGACGGCATTTAATCGTTGAACTATGCAGTCTCTTTGGTTCATCTTCGTACTGTCGGCAGGTAGGGGGTATCCATGGCCGCACTCTGGTTGGTGGCGTTGCTGTTGGGCACGGGGTTCGCCATCGCGACGGGGCCGGGAACGAAGTGGAAAGTACTCAACGTGGTCATCATTCTGGGTTGCATGGGCGTGGGGCTGGGTCTCGGGTACGCAGTAGGTTTAGGAAGTAAGAATCTTGGAGTGGTCCCCAACGAGGCCATACCTTTCTCAATGATGTTCGGAGTGGCGGGGGCTATGGTATGCGTGGCCAGGAACACGTGGAGTGCCAAGGCGTGAGTCCTTGGCGGGTGCCCCGAACGCCGTAAGAGAGGCGTTTTTGCTACCTGGTCCCGGGTCGCTTCGGCTCTTCACTTTTTTCTGGACATCCAATCTCTATTTTTGAGTTTCAACTTTCGATCCTCGCAGGCGCCCCTGCCAGCGATTTCGTTAGTCTTTCGCGTGCCCGCCACGTAACATTCCCGCAGATGATGCGTTTACACAAGCGCAGGCGTTTTCGCCTTTCGATTTTCCATTTTCTAATTTCACTGTTTCCGCTTTTGACGGGAGGCCACAATGATTCGCGAACGGGCGCTGAAAATCGTGCTGGTGCTGGTGGGGCTGATTTTTGTGGCGCTGGCCTATCCGATGGTGGTGCTTAGTCAGGATGAAGCGCTGCAGATGATGCTGAGTCTCTACGTCACGCTGGGAATTTTCCTGCTGCTGGCGGCGCGCAATCCGTCCGCGTATCGCAGCGTGATTGCCTTCGCGGCCTGGTCAAGCATTACCCACGCCGTGCTCATGGGCGTGCAGGCTTACTACGATGTGGCCCAGCGTGTCCATTTCCTGATCGGCGACCTCGCGCTGGTGATCATCGGCGTCGCCCTGCTCGCCCTCGCGCCAGCAAAGCTAAAGACGGCCGAGGCCTGACCGCCAAATATCCGTTGGAACCGGCTTGAAGTCTCTTGCTCCGCTCTGAACTTGTTGGCTCTAACTCTGCGCCTGATCTAGTTCTTTGGCGGATTCGGGCTCTCCTGCGGGCTTACATCGGGATGATCGCGCAGATACTGCTCGATGGGTTGGTTGCGCAACGTGAACCTGAAGCCGCGTTCCGTATTCACATCAATGGTTGTCTGCAAATCCATGGTGTCGAAATCCCTTACGTGCTCGACCGCCTTCGTGCCGCCTTCGTCCACCGTCATGAAATGCATTTGTCCGTCCACCAGCCAGTAGTCCGTCACGTCGAAGACAGTGCCGTCCTTGAAAAAGAGCTCCACCAAATCGCGCGCCCCTCGGCCATAGAGGTATGGAGGATACGTATAGTTCGGCGTCGTGGCCTGGCCACCTGCGCCATAGCTTGGCCAATCGTTCCCAATGTCATAGCCGTAGCCATAACCGCCATAACCATAGAACGGCGAAAAGCTGCATCCGGGCCCTAAGAAAGGACCGCAGGACGGCCACCAGAAGGAATTAAACCCTCCGCCAAAGAAGAATGGTCCGTCAAAGAACACAGGAAAGCCAAAAATGGGAAATGGGCGTGGGGGAGTCGGGCGCGGGTGCGGCCGAAAACGGAAACTTCCGGCATTGAATCTCGCCCCTGGAGGAACTACACCCGAGCCGCGGAATCCCGACGCGGTCCCATGACCTGCCGGAGCGGCACCATGTGGCGCGGTTGTGTGCGCACCACCGCCAAAGTGGCCACCGCCGCCACCGAAGTGCCCGCCGCCTCCACCACCGGCGTGCCCTCCGCCGCCTCCGTGCTGTGCCAAGGCAACAGGAGTCAGCAGCCAGGCACAAGCCAGCACACCGGATGCAACCAGCATAAATTTTCTAAGGATCGAACTGCGAAGGACCAAGCGCGCCATATGGGTACCCTCCTTGCAGCCTCCAAAGCAGAAGCTGCGAGGTTCGCGCGGATTCGTTAAACCTGAGTCTACTCCCTTAAGATGCCGGTTACAATTTGTACGCTGCCCGCAGTTTCCCTTTTGTTCCCTCACGGCCTACAATGTGGCCGCTACTTTCGAGCAGAGGGCAGAAACCATGCGAAAACTCAACGGCATCAAGAAACTGACAATTGTTTTGTTCTTGTGTTTGGGGTTCGGCGCCGCCGCCCGGGCGCAGTACACCGACTGGAAGGCCATCGAGGATCTGGGCGGGCCGCAGGAGTTTGCGGCGCGGCGCGCGGAGTTGATGGCGCAGGCGAAGACCGGCTACACACTGCTGTTTGCGCGCAACGAGATCGCGGAGGCGACGCACTATCGCGAGGACAATGACTTTTACTACTACACTGGCGTGCAGGATCCCGGCGCCGTGCTGGCCATGGATAACGCCAGCGGTAAAATCTTCCTCTTTGAGCCGCAGCAGGCCGGCCGCACCGCGCAGGTCTATGGCGCAAATCTCCTCTCGCAACCTGAGGAAGCGAAAAAACTCGGCTTCGAGAACGTGCGCCCGATCGGCAATCTGGATATCTGGCTCTCGTATTCGCTAAGCGCGCATCCGCAAGTGGACCTGTGGGTGCGCCTAGACTACCCGGACAAGGCCGATGGCGCACGTCCGGAGGTTGGGCGGGATCACGCGTGGAAGTTTGCGCATCCCTATCACGAAGACGTTCCGCAAGACCTGGCACCGGCCAAACTGCTGGCGGAACGTTACCCAATGGCCAGGCTGCGCGACGTGACCTCGATCATCGATGCGATGCGCAACATCAAGCGGCCGAAAGAGATGGAAGTCCTGCGCCGCAACGGAAAAATCAGCGCGGAGGGCGACCGCGCGGCGATTGCTCACGCCCGCCCGGGAATGCACCAATACGAAATCGAAGCGCGGGCTTACGACTATTTTTACAGTCATGGAGCGCAGGGAGTAGCGTATCTGGCGATTGTGGGCTCGGGAAAAGACATCAACACGTGGCACTACTTTTCCAACCGCAATGTCATCGAGACGAATCAGTTGGTCGTGTTTGATTACGCCGCCTCGCTGGACCACATGACGATGGACATCACGCGCACATTCAACATCAGCGGAAAATTCACGCCGGAACAGGCCAAATGGTACGCCGTGGACCTGGAATCGCAGAAAGCCACAATCGCGCTGCTGAAGCCCGGCCACACCTACGAAGAGGCGGAGGCAGCGGGAAAAGCCGTGTTCGACAAGGCAGGAATCGGCAGCCAATGGTACGGCTGGCCGGGCCACTTCGTGGGACTGGCAACGCACGACGTGCTGCATCCGAGCGGCCCCATTAAGCCTGGCCAAGTGGTGACGGTCGAACCGATCGTGGAATTTCCCGACAAGCAGATGCACTTCCGGGTAGAAGACACCATTCTAATTACCGAGGGCGAGCCGGAAATTCTGAGCTCGGCGGTCCCCAAGGAATTGGCGGACGTGGAAAAGCTCGTCGACAGCGAAGCAAAGGGAAAATGAAGTCCCAGCAGTCCAAACTCGCCCGACAGCTACGCACCCTACTTGAAAAAGAGAATTTCCTTCGCGCGGGAGACCGCGTGGGTGTGGCAGTTTCTGGTGGGGCGGATTCGGTGGCACTGCTGCGTTTGTTTGTGGAGTTGCGCGAATTGCTAGGGGTTGTGATTTGCGTGGCGCATTTTAACCACAAGTTGCGGGGGAAGGCTTCGGAGGCGGATGAGAAATTCGTGGCCAAGCTTGCCGCTCAGCTTGGGCTGGAGTTTTTCGTCGATCGCGAGAATATTGCGGCAAAGGCCCGGCGCGAACGGGCGAATCTGGAGGATGCGGCGCGGCGGGCGCGTTACGCTTTTTTCGAGCAGCTTGTGAGGGAAGGGCGGGTTTCGCGCGTAGCGGTAGCGCAGACCGCGGATGATCAGGCGGAGACGGTGCTGGCGCACATTTTGCGCGGCACGGGGTTGGCCGGACTGGCGGGGATTCACCCGCAAGCGGGGAGCGTCTTCAGGCCGCTGCTTGGGATTCGCCGCGCCGCGCTGCGCGCGTACCTCCGCGGCAAGCGCCAAAACTGGCGCGAGGACGCAAGCAACCGGGATGAAACACGAACCCGATCCCGCATCCGGCACAAATTGATGCCGTTTTTGGAGAAGAAATTTCAAAGCTCGGTTGTCGAGCATCTGTGCCAACTGGCGGAGCTTGCGCGCGAAGACAACGCCTATCTTGATTTCATGGCCCAATTTCGGGTGAACGCAGGTACGAAAGAGACCAGAGTGGGTCTTGCCATCCCTATTCGCGAGGTTGCCGGGGGCACAAAACAAGACCTGAAAAGGATCAGCGCTGAAGAATTCTTGGAAATCAACACGCGCGCCATCAGGAAGCGGGTGATTCGCGAGATCGTTAAGCGCGTGAAGCCGCGGTCGGGGGAATTGGGCTCACAACATGTGGACTCCGTCCTCCAATTAGCCCAGTTCGGGGACTCGGGAAAGATTCTGCAGTTGCCGGGAGGGGTGGAAGTGCGGCGGGAACGCGACTCGCTGGTTTTTTGCGCAGCGTCCTCGCCCAGCGACAAGTTCGAGCCGTCGACTTTTTCGTTATACGTGAATTTGCCCCCGACCGGCGAGGAGTTGCGGCTTGATGCACTTTCTCGCATCCTGTGCTTTCGGGTGATTGACTGGCCCTCGGAAGGGCGAGAAACTACTAAGGCAGGGGCGGTTCTGGACCGTGACCGGTTACGTGTACCTCTTGAATTGAGGAATTGGCGTGCCGGGGATGCCATGCGGCCAACGGGCCATCAGAACCGGCATACGGTGGCGCGACTTTTGAACGAGTTGGGCGCGAGCCGCTGGGAAAAAGAAAGCTGGCCGGTGCTGACGAGCGCGGGCAAACTGGCTTGGGTTCTGGGGCTGCCGGTCGCAGACGAGTTTGCAGTGGCTGAAGGGAGCCGTGCAGCGGTGGTGATTACAGAGGAATCTTCATCGTGAGCCGTGCAAGAGCTGCTTCCTACTCCGCGGTGCGCATTGCCAGCCGCGTGAAAACGCTGGGGCGCGCGATTTCGCAGGCGTACAGCGGGCGGCGGCTGGATGTTGTGGTGACGATGGACCGTTCGTTCGTATTTGCGGCTGACCTTGTACGAGCCATTGATGGGCCGGTGGCGGTGCATTTTGTGCGCGAAGATGTGCGCGACGTGGAAACCGACGGGCGAATGCGGCGCGAAGTTTTCTTCGGGAACCGCCAGACCACCGGCGGCGGCGAGGGGCCTTCGGAATTCAAGGGCCGCGACATTTTGCTGGTGGACGCGGTGCTGGACAGCGGCGTGACGCAGGAGTTTTTGTTGCGGCGGATCGGGGAAAGCAAGCCGCGCTCGCTGCGGCTGGCGGTCCTGCTGGACAAGGCTGCGAGGCGGCGCGTGGCATTGGAGCCCGATTACTTTGGCTTCCAGACTGCATCTAATTCAATGTGGTGCGGGTACGGGCTGGCCGGATCGAATGGCCTGGGGCGCAACGGCAAGTCTTTGGTAAGCGGCGAAAAAGCGGGCGGCGGTTCCAAGCGGGCAAGAAAGCGCAAACGGTGAGGGCGCCGGAAATTATTTGAATTTATTTTTGCGGTTTTGAATGTGAGGGTAATGTGAATTCCACGGCAAAAACAATTCTATTCTGGATCTCGATCGTATTTCTGGGCGTGATGCTCTGGAAGCTGGTCTCCGCCAACGGCCAGGCTGCGCGTGAGGATACGCCGAGCTACAGCGAATTCATGGCCAAGGTGGACGAGGGCGACGTCAAGGAAGTGACGATGTACCTCTCGCCGAACAGCTATGAAATGCAGGGGGAGTATGTGCGCCCTGCGAACCACAAGTTCCGCGTCACCGTGCCCAAGGAAAACGCCCCGGAAATCACCAAGACGCTTCGCGACAAGGCCGTGCAGTTGAGCGTGAAGGAAGTGCGCAGCGGCGACTGGGTTCTGATTTTGCTGAATGCCCTTCCTCTGTTGCTGTTGGCGGGCTTTGTTTTTTTCCTGATGCGGCAGATGCAGGCGGGCGGAAACAAGGCGTTGAGTTTTGGCAAGTCTCGCGCGCGGCTGCTTTCCGCGCAGCAGAAGAAGGCGACCTTCAAGGATGTTGCAGGCAGCGATGAAGCGAAAGAAGAACTGCAGGAGATTATCGAGTTCCTGAAAGACCCGCAGAAATTCCAGAAATTGGGCGGGCGCATTCCGAAGGGCGTGCTGCTTGTAGGGCCTCCGGGCACGGGCAAGACTTTGCTGGCGCGGGCGATTGCCGGCGAGGCGAATGTGCCATTCTTCTCGATTTCGGGTTCGGACTTTGTGGAGATGTTCGTTGGCGTCGGCGCGAGCCGCGTGCGCGACCTTTTTGAGCAGGGCAAGAAGAATGCTCCCTGCATCATCTTCATTGATGAAATCGATGCGGTCGGGCGGCATCGCGGAGCGGGGCTGGGCGGCGGGCACGATGAGCGCGAACAGACGCTGAACGCGCTGCTCGTGGAGATGGATGGATTTGAAACGAACGAAGGCGTGATCCTGATCGCGGCGACAAACCGTCCCGATGTGCTGGATCCGGCGCTTCTGCGCCCCGGGCGTTTTGACCGCCGCGTGGTAGTAGCGCGCCCCGATGTGAAGGGCCGCGAGGAGATTCTTCGCGTGCACACGCGCAAGGTTCCTCTTTCGGATGACGTGGATCTTTCGATCATCGCCCGCGGCACGCCGGGCTTTTCCGGCGCCGACCTGGCCAACCTGGTGAACGAAGCGGCACTGTGGGCCGCACGGCAGAACCGCAAGTTCGTGGCGATGGACGATTTTGAAATGTCGAAGGACAAAGTGCTGATGGGCGTGGAACGCAAGTCCATGATCCTGTCGGACGAAGAGAAGCGGAACACGGCGTATCACGAGGCGGGGCACGCGCTGGTTGCGGCGATGACTCCGGGCGCTGATCCGGTTCACAAGGTGACGATTATTCCGCGCGGAATGGCGCTGGGATTGACGATGCAACTGCCCGAAGCGGACAAGCACACGTACACGAAGGAATTCCTGGAAGGCATGCTGGCCGTGTTGATGGGCGGCCGCAGCGCCGAAGAACTTTTCCTGGGACACATCACCACCGGTGCTGGCAACGACATCGAACGCGCTACGGACATCGCGCGCAACATGGTTTGCGAGTGGGGCATGAGCGACCTGGGCCCGCTGGCGTATGGCAAGAAGGAAGAAGCCATCTTCCTGGGCCGGGAAATCGCTCAGCATCGCGACTTCAGCGAAGACACCGCGCTGCAGATTGACCGCGAAGTGAAGCGGATCGTCAACGGCGGGTACGAGAAGGCGAAAAATCTGCTTTCGACGCACAAGGAAACGCTGGACAACATCGCGCAGGCGTTGCTGGTGCGCGAGGTGCTGGACGCCAACGAGGTGCGATTGTTGATGGAAGGCAAACCGCTGCCAGAGAAGCCGCGGACGCCACCCACGCCGCCTCCGACGGCGGCAGCTCCGGCGACTGATCCGAAGGTGGTCCGCCCCGAGATGCGCCCGGCGCCGGGCTTCACGCGCGGCGATTCACCGGCGAAAGCCTGAGCAAGTTAAACTCGAAATTTACGATCAGGGGCCCGGAAAATCGGGCCCCTACTTTTTCGCGCGCGGAGGCGTACAATACGGCCATGGGACTGAAAGACGGCGAAAACCTGAATATTACTTGCCCGTGCTGCCAGGCGAAGCTGGTGGTGGATCCGATCTTCGGCGCGGTGCTTTCGCATGAGGCTCATGTGAAGCCCGGGCCGGACGTGGATTTGACGCAGGCGCAGAGTATTCTGGAACAGCAGAAGAAGAGCCGGGAAGACAAGTTTGCGGATTCTTTTTTCCAGGAAACGCACAAGGAAGATATTCTGGCCAAGAAATTTGAAGAGGCCATGAAGAAGGCCAAGGACGCGCCCGCCGGAAAGCCGATCCGCGATTTCGATTTGGATTAGGTTTGATTGTTTGTGATTTGTGTCTGGTGATTCCCTGCCCTGAATGCGCACCCCCCACTCCATGATAGTCAGGAAAAAGTTCAGGCTGCTGGTTGGCGGGCGCGCGATTGTTTTAGGTGAACGCACGCTGGTGATGGGCGTGCTGAATGTGACGCCGGACAGTTTTTCGGATGGCGGGAAATTCTTCCGGGCCGCTGATGCCGTGAAGGCGGCGTTGGCGATGGAGCGCGCGGGCGCGGACATTCTGGATATTGGGGCGGAGTCCACGCGGCCGGGTTCCACGGGCATTTCCGCGGAGGAAGAGTTGGAGCGGTTGTTGCCTGTACTGGCCGCGTTACGCGGGCAATTGAAGATTCCCATTTCGATTGATACGCAGAAGGCGCGTGTGGCGGAGATGGCAATCGGCGCGGGCGCAGCGATGTTAAACGACATTTCGGGATTGAAGCACGATCCGAAGATTGCTGAGGTGGTGGCGCGTTTCAGCGTGCCGCTTATTTTGATGCACATGAGGGGGACGCCGCAGACGATGCAGAAGAAGCCGTGGGCGAAGGATGTACTGAAGGATGTGAGCGACGGGCTTCGCGAATCCGTGGCTGTTGCGCGGCGGGCGGGCGTACGGAAATCGCAGATCATTCTTGATCCGGGGATCGGCTTCGGGAAAAGCTTTGCGCAGAATTACGAATTGCTGGCCAAACTGCCTTCCCTTGCGAGGCTCGGCTATCCGCTGATGGTCGGGACTTCGCGCAAAGGATTCCTTGGCGCGACGCTGGCGAGCAACGGCAAACTTTTACCAAGTGACGAACGGATTTGGGGAACGGCGGCAACGGTGGCGGCGAGCATCCTTCAGGGCGCACATATTGTGCGCGTCCATGATGTGGAGGAAATGGTTCAGGTGGCAAAGGTCGCGGATCGTGTGCTAAAGCCTTCGCTCAGCAGGTGATCAGTGCCGGGCTGGAATCGACCAATTCAAAGTGGATCAAAGGGGCGCCGGCGGCGACTGCGCCAATTGTTGTCTTGAAGCTTTCCTTTTGAAGAAAACTGTGAGGATTATCGCTGCGCCCAGAGCTCCTCCTCCGAACATTTCGGCCAAACACCGAAAGACCATCGAGAATATCTTTTCACCAACGCCAGCGCCAACCGCCAAGACAACTTGCGGACCTTGCTTCCCTTCTTCGTAGCCGCAGGCAATGTGATATGTGCCCCCTTCTTGCGTGACAAATTCCAGCACGGAATGCCCGGAGCGGCCGTTCACGTTATAGCTGGTGGAGATACCCGAGCGGTGCATGTCCAGTTTGGTTCCCGACGCGAGGGAATTTACATGACACGTCAAGCCGCTCAAGTTTTCGGTAGAGGAATAAATTCGCCCATCCACCGATTGCTCTTCGAGAAAGATCGAGTATTTGAGTTTTGACAGCAGCATTAAGTCTTTTTCACCCGGAACCACGACCTGCATCAAATTGTCGGTGATATGGAAAATGCCGTGCAGTAGCGTGTAAATGAACAAGCTCACTGCGGCCGCAATCACTGCCGCGCCAAGCAGGTAATACCACTGGCTGGGTCGAATCGCCGGGGGGTGTTCCATTGGCTGAGCCTCCTGGAGGGGAACCGCCGACAGCATATCGCCATTGACAGGAATTGTAATTGCCGTTCTTCAGCTGCGATATAATTCGCCCGCGCTATTATTTCGTATTCAAGAGGACTTAATGATGATTCAAGGTTGCGCACGACTTTTTTTGCTCCTACTTTCCGGCTGCGCCTGTGTTTCTACTCTATTCGCGCAGATTCCGACGGTGAAGACGGACTCGCTGCATCCGGGACAGGCGGCGCAGGGGGCGGCGGGGTGTTCGGCGACGGAGACGTCGTCTTGCGCGCAGGCGGCGGCGAAAATTACGCCGATTGTGATGGGCGAATCCCCGTTGGAAGAAAATTTGCGGCGGCTGACGGATGGGATTGGCGGGCGGGTGACAGGTTCACCGGAGATGACGAAGGCCGTGGAGTGGGGCCTGGCGGGGTTTCGCGCATCGGGAGTAGACGTACACACAGAGAAATACATGCAGCCGGTGGCGTGGAGCGAGGGCGAGACGCGGCTGGAGGTGATGGGCGCGGAACGTTTCCCGGTTTCGCTGGTTTCGGTGGGGCTTTCGCCGGCTACTCCGGCGGGAGGATTGGAAGGCGCGCTGGTGAATATCGGAACCGGTGCGGAGGCTGACTTCGCGCGGGCCGGAAATTCGGTGAAGGGCGCGATTCTGATTATGCATACAGAGGTGAGCTACACGTGGGTCGATCTCTTTAACGAGTATAAGAATCCGCCGGCGATTATTGAGCGAGCGATGAAGGCCGGGGCGGTGGCGATCCTGTGGACCGGGGAGCGCGAGAGAAAGCTACTGTACCGGCACACGAATACCACGGACGCCAAACTGGAACGCATGCCGCAAGCGGTGGTGGCGCGGGAAGACGGATTGCGGCTCGAGCGCGCGGCGCTGGCAAATCCCAGGAAAGTACGCGTGCGGCTGACCATGCCAAACAAGATTGGCGGGCCGGTGGAGCAGCAGAACGTGGTGGGAGAAATTCACGGTTATGAAAAGCCGGACGAAATCGTCGTGCTGGGCGCGCATCTGGATTCGTGGGAGCTTGGCACGGGCGCGCTGGACAATGGTTGCAATGCGGCGCTGGTGATTGAGGCGGCGCGGGCGATCAAGGCGAGCGGGTTGCTGCCGCGGCGCACGATCAGGTTTGTTTTGTTCAGCGGCGAAGAAGAGGGATTGTATGGCTCGTGGGCGTATGTGAAGGAGCATCGCGCGGAGATGGACAAGTACCGGGGCGTGGTTATTTTTGATTCGGGGATTGGACGCGTGACCGGTTACTCGCTGGGTGGGCGCCGCGACATTGAACCGGCAGTGCGGGAAATTTTGAAACCATTCGCGGGGTGGGGCGTGGACGACCATTCGTATGACGCGAGCTGGGGCACGGACCACTTTGATTTTTTGCTGGAGGGCGTGCCGAACCTGGTGGCGAATCAGGAGGTGGCGAGCTACTTGCAGAACTACCACGCGGCTTCGGATACCTTCGACAAGGTGGACATCCGCGAACTCAAACTCAACACGGTGCTGGCGGCGGTGACGGCGTGGGGGATTGCGGATCGCGCGGAACCAATTGGCCCGCGTTATTCGCGCGCGCAGATAGAAACGCTGATGAAAGAGACCGGCCTCGACCAGGAGATGAAAACGCTCGGGATGTGGGCCGATTGGGAGAGCAGCGCACGAGGAAGAAAACCGTGATCGGGCAAGCTGGCCGGTCTAAAGACCGGCCACCGCATGGGCACAGGCTGAAGCCTGTGCTACTGGCCGTGCACGAATGGAAAATCGCGGCGCAGTCGCGGGCGTGGCCAGTGGCGTTCGAGCTATACTGAAGATGTGAGCGGAATCCCACAAAAAAGCCGTGTTTTGGCACCGGATAGGGCGCAGGCAGCGTTCAAGATTCTTGCGCTGGACTATGGGCGGACGAAGATCGGGCTGGCGCTGGCGGACAGCGCGGCGCGGATAGCGCAGCCCTACGACACGATGGAGCGCATCAACCGGAATGAGGACATACGCCGGCTGCGGGAGTTGGCGCGGGACCTTGGCGTGCGACAGATTGTGGTGGGACTTCCCTTGCGGCTGGACGGCACGGGCGGGGAGATGGCGGACGAAGCGACGCGATTTGCACAACGCGTGCACAAACAGATTGGCATGCCCGTAGAACTGGTGGATGAGCGGCTGAGCAGTTGGGAGGCCGAGCGCATCCTGGAAGAAGAGATGGGGCGGCGGCTCGTGCATGAAGAGACTCCGCATGGACGCAGGAAAACGGCGGGGGCGGCGGATGGAAAGTACACCGTGGATGCCGTGGCCGCGATGGTGATTTTACGGGAATATCTGGCACGCACGGCCCTGACGGAGGGGAGCCGCTAAATTGAAAATTCTCGCCGCCCTGATCCTGCTGGTCGTACTTGCCGCCGGAATTGCCGCCGGCTACGTGTGGTATTCCATCGAAAAACCGTACGGGACGTTTCCCGCGGATGGACTGTACGTGGACATTCCTCACGGGGCTTCTAGTCGGGCCGTGGCGCACATCCTGAAAAAGGCCGGAGTGATCCGGAATTCGTATGCGTTTGAATTCTATGCGCGGCGGCATCCGAAAAGGACATTGGAGGCCGGCGAATACCTGTTCGATCATCCGCTCTCCGGCAAGGAAGTTTTCTGGAAACTGGCGAATGGCCAGGTGTTCGAGCAGCCGTTCACGGTGCGCGAAGGCGAAACGATTTTTGACATTGCGCGCGATCTGGAAGCGGCGAAGTACATGTCGGCCGATGATTTCCTGACCGCTGCGCAAGATTCGAGCCAAATTAAGGATCTTTTTCCGGACGCACGAACGCTGGAGGGTTTTCTTTTCCCTGCGACGTACAATCTGCCGAAGCACGCGCCCGCGCAAGAAATTACCGGGATGATGGTGCGGAAGTTCCGGGAAGCACTGGCCAACGTCTTGCCGAACGAGGACCCGGCAACGGAACCGCCGGTTTCGATCGGCTCCGTGGTTACGCTGGCTTCGCTGGTGGAACGCGAAACGCCAAAGCCCGACGAGCGGCCGCTGGTGGCGGGCGTGTTCGCGAACCGGCTGGCGAAAAACATCCCGCTGCAGTGCGACCCGACGGTGATTTACGCGCTGCAAATGGACGACGAATACAACGGCACGCTGACGCTGAGGGATTTGCGGCTGAATTCGCCGTATAACACATATCGAAACAGAGGTTTACCGCCAGGGCCGATCGGGAATCCTGGAGAAGTTGCGCTGCGCGCGGCTTTGCATCCGGCACAGACCGATTATCTTTATTTTGTGGCCAACACGCAGGGTGGGCATTTTTTCGCGCCCACACTAGCGGAACACAACACAAATGTGGCCAAATATCACCGCCTGCTGAGAGGCGAGCCCGCGGAACCTCCGGTGGTGGAAGCGCATCATACACATGCGGCCAGGCCGACGCGCAAAGGCAAACGATGACCGACGCGCTCAAACACAAGAAGGACATGATTCTGGACGCGGCGCGCGACCTGGGCGTGCAGAAGTGGACGGTCGCGGAGATTGACCAGCTGCGGCGCAAGCTGCTGGCAGATCACGGCGAAACGGGAAAAACCGGGAACGATTACATCGCCGATGTGCTGAAGGGCGCGGGCTGGAAAATCCAGCTGACCGACCGCGAAGAAGCGGAAGAGCGGTTTGAGGAAGAGTTTGAGGACATTCTGCATTTCAAGACGCTGTATGACGCGGAGGTGAGCCTGACGCGGCTGGACGAACTCCTGCGGCGTTTTCGCGTGCACGGCGAGCGGGCGGCGGTGGGGCGGGTGCTGGAGATTGCCAGGCTCGGTAAGCGCCGCGCGGAAATGATTTCGCGCAACCGCAAGGTGGAAGAGCAGAAACGAAAAGAGAAGAAGGAAATCGCGGAGTGGTTCCGCATCTGGCTGGAAGCGCCGGACACGTTTTTTGACTGGCTGGAAGTGCGCAAGGCCTCGCCAGAGTTTCACGCCACCTTTGGCGAAATCGAGGAAGAGTAATCTTGCTGCCGGAAAACAACCTGCCTGATTTGCCGCCGTATTCGCTGGATGTTCAGGCGATGGACCTTGGGTCCGAAATTAAAGCCGTGGGGCTGGAATTGATCGGGACGGAAAGCCGCGAGCCGGTACGGGGCGAGGAAGCGGCTTCGATCTGGGCGGCGGTGATTCCCGCGCTGGCGGGCGATGAGACGTGGGTGCTGGATTTTTTCAGCCATCTGGACCGCGTGCGCGAATATTGCAAGAGCCATGAGGTGGAATTTCGCGAGGGGGCAAATCGCTGCCTGGTAATCCCTCAGCTTCAGCTTGAGAAATTGCGAGAGCTGGTTGCGCGATTTGCGGGAGAGACTTTCGGGTTGAGGTGCGGCGCCGCGGCGAAAGTGGCGGACCTCACGGTCGAGAGCGAGCTTTCACATCGCGGGTTGGATGCCTACCAGGATGCTTACACGCGATATACCTTTTGCGCGATCTGCGAGCCTGACGATGGTTGGGTGACGCTGCTGAGCACAACTTTGTGGCCGAGCGAAATTATTCGCCGCGCCCGGCCCGCGCTGCAGCCGTTTGACGTGCATATTGCACGGCCCCAGTGAGGAGCGGTTTGACGCTCTCAATGATGGTTGCTAAATTGCCTAGTTTCGATGGAAGACGTGGAATTCACTGATGAAACGCATCTGGCAGCGCATGATTTTGGTGACAGTGTCGGCGGCGGCTTGCGGCTGCGGGCACACGGTGACGAAATCCACGAAAGTGCCCGTGGCGGAGCGCCCCATCGCGCGGGAGGCGAGCGAGGAAGAGCTGCTCGATCGCTACAATGCGCTCGCTCGCGGCCTGAAGAGCATTGACGCCACGCTGGAGCTGAAGCCGACGGCGGGCACGAAGTACAGCGGCGTGATTGATGAATACCACGAAGTGAAAGCGTTCTTGCTAGCGTCGCGGCCGTACAACATTCGCATGATTGGCCAGGTGCCGGTCGTCGGGAAAACCGTGTTTGACATGGTGAGCGACGGGCAGACATTTGAAGTGTCGATTCCGCCGAAGAACAAATTCCTGGTGGGCCAGGTGGCGCTGGAACGGCAAAGCAGCAAGCCCATTGAGAACCTGCGGCCGCAACACCTGGTGGACGCGGTGTTGTGGCCGGAAGTCCGCAAGGAAGAAGTGGTGCTGATTGAGGAGTACAACGACGAGAACGCGCGGTATTACGTGCTGACGGTGTTGCGCGGCGGATACAAGTCGGAAATTTTGCGAAAGATCTGGTTTGACCGGGCGGATCTGCACATGGCGCGGCTGCAAGCGTATGGGCCGAAGGGCGCGCTGCTTTCGGACGTGCGCTATGCGAACTGGCAGGCGGTTTCCGCTGGGAGCGCCGGGGAATATCCGATGAGCATTCGCATCGAACGGCCTCGCGACGAATACCGGCTGGACCTGACCCTCAACAAGATTGCTTTGAATGAGACATTGGACGCGGACCGCTTCAAGCTGGAGGCGCCGGCGGGCGCTGAGGTCGTGCACGTGGGAGAACATTCCGAGGAGAAGCGGCCATGATGGGCCAGTTTGTTTTCCGCAATCTGTTTCACCGGCCCATGCGCACGCTGATTGGCGTGCTGGCGATTGCGGTCGAAGTGACGCTGGTTATTATCATCGTGGGGCTTACCTCGGGAATGCTGCAGGAGACGGCCAAGCGCATCGAAGGAATCGGCGCGGACATTATGGTGCAGGCACCTTCGGCACAGATTTTTATTGTGATGAGCGGCTCGCCAATGCCCATCAAGATCGGCGAAAAGATTCACGAGCTCAAGTACGTGCAATACGTCAGCCCGGCGTTTCTGCAATTCAACACTTCCGGCGGCGTGGAGACGATCTGGGGGATCGACCCGGTTTCCTTCCATGACGTTTCGAACGGCTTCGTGTTTCATGAAGGGCACGACTTGCAGGGGCCGGACGACATGCTGGTGGACGACTGGCAGGCCAGGGCCAAACACGTGAAGGTTGGCGACACGTATACCCTCCTGAATCACGCCTGGAAGGTTGTGGGTGTTGTAGAGCATGGAAAGGCGGGGCGGATTTTCGTTCCCATCACCTCGCTTCAGGAGTTGGTCGGAGGTCGCGACAAAGCGACTATTTTTCTGGTGAGGTGCACCAGGCCAGAGCACACCCCGGATGTCATCGGCGAAATCAAGGAACTTCTGCCCAACTATCCGGTGCGGCCGGTGAAGGAATTCATGTCCTTGATGACGTCGACGAACATTCCGGCGCTGCAGACTTTCATTAATTCGATGATCGCGCTGGCGGTTTCCATCGGATTGCTGGTGATCTTTCTTTCGATGTATACGACCGTGCTGGAGCGCACCCGCGATATCGGCGTGTTAAAATCATTGGGTGCCAGCAAATTCCTGATTATCCGCGCCCTGTTGGCGGAAACCACTTTGCTCTGTCTGCTGGGAATTGTTGCGGGCATCGGCTTGAGCTACGTGGTGCGGGCTGGCTTCCTGAAACTGTTTCCGACTCTTTCCATTTTGATCACCGCGGACTGGGTGTTGCGGGCGGGGCTGATTGCAATTGTGGGCGCGCTGATCGGCGCGAGTTATCCGGCGTGGCAGGCCAGCCGAAAAGACGCGGTTGAAGCGCTCTCGTACGACTAAGGAACCGGGGGAAACTAGGCAGAGATGGCAATCACAGTTACAATACGAACGAATTCCACCGGAAACGTGGAGCCCGAGCTCAAAACCTTGGAGCCGATACTCAAAGTCGAGAACGTCTGGAAGTTGTATCACGCGGGCAAAGTGGAAGTGCCGGCCCTGCGCGGTGTAAATTTCGAGGTTCTGCCCGGGGAGGCCGTGGCCGTGATGGGGCCTTCGGGTTGCGGGAAATCTTCGCTGCTTTATGTGATCGGGGGGCTGGCGAAAGCTTCGCGCGGGAAAGTGCTGGTGGACGGCAACGACCTGGTTGGCATGAGCGATTCGGAGCGCACGAAACTTCGCCGGCACAAAATCGGATTTGTTTTTCAACGGTTCAACTTGCTGCCTGCGTTGACGGCCAAGGGCAACATCGCGATTGCGCAGTACATTCAC
>Ga0210405_10003003_pt1 | contig 16893 bp, 15 predicted proteins | sample IncBWH11MmetaG_FD_155492 | JGI IMG/M metagenome (GOLD analysis project Ga0210405, IMG submission 155492) | Forest soil microbial communities from Barre Woods Harvard Forest LTER site, Petersham, Massachusetts, United States - Inc-BW-H-11-M | ecosystem: Environmental > Terrestrial > Soil >... | reverse complement strand
TGGAAATCACAGCCTATAATCTTCATTGGCGGCTCCTTTCGCTCCGAGTCTTGGTTCTTCGCAAAAACTCAAGTGTACTCGGCGCTCGCGAGGAGCCGTCGTTGTTATCCAATCAAACGCCCGAGCCGTTATTAAAAGCGAAGTTGATCTGGGTGGCATCGTTGGGATTGCTGATGGTCGTCTGCCAGAAGCCATCGGCGCGTTTGACCATTGCCTGATCGGCCGGAGTGTTCTGCCAGTTGTTCTCGCCCCAGTGGATGAACACGGGGTTGTTGGAAGCGAGCGAGCCCTGGTAGTAGATAGTGAGCGCCTTGCCTGCATAGAGCTGGTTGGAATTGTAATCGACCACTTGTCCGGCGTGCGGCTGGTGGGCGCCCGTGACGTAGCGGCTGGGAACGATCGAGGGAACGTCGGCTATGGTATTGCTAGAAACTGAGAAGAGCAGGGTGATGAACTCGCCCATTGCCCAGTTGAGGGGATTCATAGAGTTGGTAGGCGTGCCTGAGGTATCCCTGACGGAGCAGTATTGTCCCATACTTGTTCTGGAATCATGCCGGAAGGGTTAGCCGAAGCCATTATCGCGGTCAGGTAGGCATCAGCACTGTCCCCGGATGCAATCGTATAGATGCCGCGTTCGCCGGTCAGGATAGGCCAGAGCCGGCCGATCCCTGTGCCGTTGTAGTTGGAGCCATCGGCATGTTCTCCATAGCCATCGTGGTTATAGCGGTACCAGTAGCTGTTGCCGCTGATGGTTTGTTGGATGGTGGAATCGATGACTGGTAAGGACGACGTGATATAGGGAGAATTCGCTGGCATCACACCCTGGCGCACAAGTTCCAGGAATCCGGCATCCACGATAGCGCGCTCTCGTAGGTACCTCCGCCATTGGCGATCGTAATCGAATCGCCGTCGTTGGGGTTGCCATCGCTATCGATACGCTCGAAGTAGTTACCGCCGAGTGGCCCTGTATTCGTGAAGGTCCAGTTCTGCACCATGGCCTGCCAGTAATCGGCGGCGTTGTCGTAGAGCGTCTGGCTGGCGCCATCACCGTTCATCCTGGCGATATCGGCTGCGCAGACCAGACCCGCAATTTCCGCAGCGATGGTCGACGGACTATAGCCGCCGTTTTCTTCCCAGCGTTCTTCACCGGTTTGCGGCCCGTGGTTGAGGATGTAATTAGCCGCAGGCTTAATGTGATTCTTATAGTTCGTGCTATCGGTGACACCCAACTTCCACGCCAGAATGATTGGGAATGCCTGTTCATCCATCTGAATGCCAGTCCAGAAGGGAGTGCCGTTGACGTAGCTGTTTTGGGGAAAATGCCCATCCGGTTGCTGCTGCGTGTCAAAGGCCCACAACAAAGCTTGCTTGGGATCAGTGGTGTCGCCAGCGACGATAAGAGCGCTGGAGAATTCATACATATCGCGTTCCCAGACCAGGTGATAGCCGTTGTCCCCGTCTCCATTCGTCGCGCCCCAGGGCGTGCCCAGTCCCGCTACAAATGCGCCTGTTTGTTTATCCTGGGATGCCTTGAGCACGTTGGCAGCGAGATAGTACTCCTGCCGCCGCGCCTGTTGAATCGAAGTTGTGCCGCCGACTGCCGGTGGTGCATTCAAACCATTATCGAAGGTATGCCACTGCGAGACGTAGGTGCTCAGCATGGTAGTAAAGTTATCGCCCAGCGTGCCTGCCAGGGTTTGCTCAGCGCTGGTGGTGGACGGTGTTCCTCCGCTGCTTTGGCCAAATGAGAGGACAAGATTGAAAGTGACGCTGGTCGCGTTTTGCGTGTTGACGGCGCCACCATTTGAGAGGTCAAGTAGTCCGGTCTGCGCCGTGTTGCCGTTATTGGCGTAGGCGTAGGCGTAGCTCATCGTGTAATCGGGACAGCTATTGCTTCCACAATTGCTGGAGCCTTTCAGGTCTGTCCAACCATCGTTGACGCCGACGAAGCCGGAACTGGTCATACCTGACTGGAATGGAATTGAGGCAGCCAGCGCGCTGGCATAGGCGCCCGACGAACCGGTCGTCACCAGCATAGGCGTCGCAGTATAAACCTGGGTGGAGCTGGTGTTGTTATTTCCGGCGTTGTTCAAGGTAGGGTTATATAGGACGTAGAGCAGGTAGTTCGAGAGTGTGCCGCTCAATGCGGTGAAGGTGACTTGCTGAATAAGCGAATTGCGACTGGGATCGGTGTAGACAATCTTGGTGATGCGATAGTTGCCACTTCGGGCAGTATTCGTGATCACCCAGGCCAACGAGTGGTTATCGTATAACTGCACCGCCGAAGCAGTGGCAACCTTTTCTTCGTCGACCCAGGTGTGCGCGCTATCGCCGATCAAGAACTGAAGATCAGTCGTGTTGGCTGTATCCGCCGTAGGAAAGAACACCTCGCCAATGATGCCGTTATAGCCAGTGAACCAGACGTCACTGGTGCTATTGGCGGCGGTACCGAGGATCGTGTTGTTAGATGGCGTCCAGTTTGATGGAACGCCCGGTCCATTAGGCGCTGGTCCTGTGGTTGCATACGCTCGTTGCGTGACGCCTGTAAGGATAAGCAGAACAGGCAGGACGAGACGGGCATACGCTATGCGGTGAAAGGGATGTGTAGTGGGTTTCGCGCGTCGGCTGCCTTGGTGATCTCCTTCCAACAGAGCTCGATGTGTGGCTTCCACGTTGTAGTCTCTTTCTGAGGACTTGATCACCGCTCTAAAGTAGGAAGCGGCAAGTTTGCGGTGACTTGGTCCCGATCCTTCAATTTGCGCGGTCTGAGTACCGTTAGACCGCCTCCAAGTCCTGCACTTCATCGGGTTGTCCACCTGGTTGCGGTCTACGCCGCATGTCCATAATGACTTCGGTTTCCTGATCCCAGGCACAATCCCGAAATTATAGAGTAGAAGCCTTAAGTAAACACGGCCGACAATCCAACCACAGTCATAGCGCCCGCTTCAACTTGCTACGCGGAGACATAATTGCGCAGTTGGGGCCTACTAGGCATTACCCGAACAACCTTCTACAATAAGCCGCTGTCTAAATTGAGGGGGAACCATGGGAAACTTAAACAACGCGCTTCAGGAGCTTCGCTCCGAGCGCAAGCAAGCGCAGCTGCAGGTGGAGAAGCTAGATCAAGCTATTGGGGTGATCGAGTCATTAAACGGTTCCGGAACATCCCGGAACGCAAACCAACCTACCCGAATCATATCGGCTGCTTCACGCCGGAAAATGGCGCAAGCGCAAAGGGCGAGGTGGGCAAGGGCTCGGAAGGAATTGCAGCCGGCAGTACCAGTAGCAAAACCAACGGACTCAGCTCCTGTGAAGCGCGCCATGTCCGCTGCAGCTCGCCGGAAGATCGCCGCGTTTCAGCGGGCAAGGTGGGCAAAGATCAGGCAGCAAAAGAAGGCTGCGTAGAGGCTTTCAAGGCTGCAAGTCTCACTCGTAACCAAGACATTTGTTCCTAAGGTGACCTTCCCCGCCCGGACCATTCACGGTAGATTGTGATTGAGCAGACTTCGGGGGAGGGCTGTTCGACTTAACGTCCTATGACTCGGTTGAGTCTGGGGCGTTTTGTTTTGCGCCCAGAGTAGAAAAGTGCCGCGTCGCGCCGCTATACATCCTTCAGTTGCTCCTCGGTCATCCCAAAATAGTGCCCCAGTTCATGTATGAGAGTCCGGCGAACTTGATGACGCACTTCGGTGTGGGGCGCACAGAAGTGCTGTGGATAGTTTTCGAATGCTAAGAGCCTCGGTGAAGGCGCTTGGGCGAACAGCCCTGTAGGCGACCGACAGAATCCGAGGCTTTTTCTTACTCAGGTTCGGTGTTACGCGGTGTATTTTGCGGGAAGGCTACTTCGTCGGGTTGGTAATTGCCCCCTTGGAGTGTGTGATACTTGACGTAACCAGGTCAGCATGACCGGACTCCGGTCACAACGAAGCATGAAAAGAGGCTCTACGCCAACCCCCTGTTTGCAGTGAGTTAAGGCTCTTTTCAAGGGAGGCCATTTCACTCATTGAGGGGGTTTTGAGCGTAATCACGATTCTCAACAGTCAACCAGCGATTTCGATCCCGATCTTCTTTAGTTGCTTCACAGGATTCCAGTCGGGCGGCAAGGGATGAACAGAAGACGACCAGCGCATCCCACTTCCAATCCACTTCTGGCGCAAGTCGTGCCAGCGATTGCGTCTCTCGACTTCGTCCCGGCCAAAGTCCTGGTAACCGAATTCGACTCCGCATGAAGGGCAAATATCGTACGAAGGGGAACCATTGCTACTCCACGGCGGCTCATCGAAATCAGAATAACCGCAAACTGGGCAGGGGTACTCCAATTTAGGGAGGATGCAGAAGTCCTTCGCCCAAACGCTTAGGCACCCCGGGTGATCCTCTTCGCTTTTGATAAACACGAATTTCCGCAAGGGTGGAGTAGCTCGCATTTCAGAGATTGAATACAGCACCATGCCCTCGGGAGCCTTCATTTCGACGGAGTCGACTCCTTCAAAGAGTACTACGTGCTCTTGCCCGCCATACCCCTGAATGACGACTTCCACTGAATCGCCCTCGACGCAAACTCGCAGTAGGATGCCGTCGTGAACAGCGGGACTGCCCACATACCCGATGAATCCCGTGTCATTCATGATCCCTAATTCTATGCTGGCGGCGACGATTGTCGTTAGCAGGCCATGGCGCTCAAATGCAGATCAGGCTGCGCCGTCTCTGAGAAACTGAGCAAAAGAACGGATTGATTTCATCTTCTCTTCTGGCAATCCGCGCAAATCTTCCTCGCCGAGTCGATTTTCGTACAAGAGTCTCCCCAACACATCTATAAGTCGGGAACCGCGAAAGTCGTATTTGCGATCAATCTCTTTACGACGTTGGGTCAGATAATATTCCAAGTCCCACAGATTCGACGACTGCTGGATCTGGCTGGCCATCTTCTTTGCTTGCTGAATCACTTCGTGAAGCTCCTGGCCCAGAGCAGCGTCGAAGGCCTTGCGGGCGATGGCCTTTTCTGATCTCGACCAAATCGGTTCGTCTTGGTAGGGATAGCTGTCTTGGGTCGCAGACGGGCTGGTCATGGGTTCGATCCTCCGTGTCGGCATTCTATCCCCGGCCGGGATGCGATTTCTACTGGATCGGCGGTTTTCGCTGTGGCAGATTCAACATCGTTTTCCTGCGGCCGCCTGTCCTTTGCGAGGTCAAAAAGATCGTTGACCGGGTGTCCGAGATTCTGTTTGCAGCCGAGATAGCGTTCCGTCGTTTGAACGGATGCGTGGCCCAACAAGAACTGAATCTGCTCTAGTTCACCGCCGCGATCGTGGCAGAGCTTCGCGCAAGTCCGCCGCAGGTCGTGTGGTGCAATGTGCTCCAAGCCTGCTCTCTCGCAGCACCCCAGCAGCTCGTGTCCATTGATCGAGAGCGGCTTTCACCCAGTTCGGAATGGGCACGGTGCGGATGTGACCGCCCTTGCCGATCAGATCCACCACGGCCCAGTGCCCCTGACGCATCTGGATGTCATCCAACTCCAAGCCCACAAGTTCCGACCTGCGAAAACCACAACCAAACAGCATGGCCAGCATTGCGTAGTCACGCTTGGCTCGCATGCTATCGCCACAAGAATGTTGCAGCACTGCTGAACTTTGCTCTGCACTCAACCAATTCCCGGAGGGAAACCCAAGTTGCTTGACCCCTTTCACGCGGCCGATCCCTGCAGCCAACTCGGGACTGAGCAAGCCTGAGTCGGCGGCTTCGTGAGCCAGGCGGCGCACGGCGGCCAGTTGTTGGTTGATTGTGTTCGCGGCCAGACCGCGTGATTCCAGGTGCATGCGATACCGGACCACAACGATGCGGTTGAAAGCGAGGCGGGGCTCCGAGCAATACCAAGCGATGAACTGATCAACGGCGTACTCGTAAACACGGCGCGAAGTCGGCGAGCCGAGACTGTTCAGCACTGCCAATTTGCAATGATCCAGATCCGGAAAGCGAAGCACTCGGCAACGGTAATTCGGCTTGATTCTCTGTTTGCCCATAGCGACGGCCTCCCAATGTCGCAGCTTTGGGACGACGGAGACCGCCTGAGCGATGCAATCAACGGTGGGATCGACAGGTTTTGATCGATCTAGTGTCCGCCTTCGGATAACTTCCGCATAGCCCGTGATTCGGGACATATGGCTAAGTCCCGGATTCTGAGCCTCAGACGATTTCCCTTTACTGTTGGACTATAATTCGAGCGACCTATGGCTCTCAGTGCAGGGATCAAGCTCGGTCCTTACGAAATACAGTCACTCATTGGTGCAGGCGGCATGGGCGAAGTGTATCGCGCACATGACGCTCGCCTTGATCGCACAGTGGCAATCAAAGTTTTGCCGGTTTCCTATTCGGCGGACCGTGACCGACTCCAACGCTTCGCGCAAGAAGCGCGCGCCGCCGCAGCGCTTAATCATCCCAACATCCTTTCAATTTTCGATATCGGTGATAACCACGGCGCACCCTATGTCGTTTCTGAATTGCTGGAGGGAGAGACTCTCCGAGACTGCCTGAAACGTGGCCCGCTATCGCTCCGAAAAGCCATCGATTATTCATCCCAGGTCGCGCGTGGATTAGCAGCCGCGCACGAAAAGGGCATCGTCCATCGCGACCTGAAACCTGAAAACCTGTTCATCACCGATGACGGCCGCGTAAAAATCCTGGATTTCGGTTTGGCAAAGCTGACGGGCCCCGAGTTAGCGCGCGAAAGTGGCGATGCCCCCACCATCCAGGTCGCCACCGAACCCGTCGTGGTCATGGGAACGGTCGGCTACATGTCTCCAGAGCAAGTCCGAGGGAAAGACGCAGACGCCCGCTCTGACATTTTTTCCTTCGGCGCCATTCTGTACGAAATGATCTCCGGGAAACGTGCATTTCATGGTGAAACCGCAGCTGACACCATGAGCGCGATCCTCAAGGAGGAGCCGCCGGAACTCGCCGATCCTCACCTCAATGTTCCGCCAGCACTGGAACGCATTGTGCGTCACTGCCTGGAGAAGAATCCGGCGCAACGGTTCCATTCCATCAGCGATGTCGCCTTTGGTCTTGAAGTCCTCACCGGGATTTCGTCCACGACCACATCAGGCGCACAGCGACTAGCACCCGCACCTGTCCGACGAGGGTGGCTGCTGCCGGTAGGCGCTGCCACTGCCCTTTGCGTTCTATTGGCGGTCGTCTACCTTGCCGGTCAACATGCTGCTGCCACCTCGATCCCACACTTTCATCGTCTAACTTTCCGGCGTGGCACCATCCTCTCCGCCCGGTTTTCGCCAGATGGCCAGACCATCATCTATGGCGCAGCGCTTGAGGGCCGGCCGACGGAATTGTTCACTACCCGCTTCGACAGCACGGACTCCCGTCCTCTAGGCTTGGAGAAAACGCAACTGCTGAGCATGTCAGCCAACGGCGAACTCGCCGTGAGCATGGATCAGCACCAAATATCACCATTTGCGGCTGCGGGGACCATGGGACGAGTGCCCCTCGCGGGCGGCGCGCCGCGTGAGGTTGCGGAGGAAGTCACTTGGGCAGATTGGACACCCGACGGTTCGGATGTCGCGTTAGCTAGAGCTACCGGCCGCACGATCGTCCTTGAGTTCCCCGTTGGAAAAGTTATTTACAAGCCTCGGGGCTGGGTAAGCCATGTGCGTTTCTCTCCGCGTGGCGACTTGATTGCCATCGCAGACCATGTGCCAACGGGCGATGATGGTCGAGTTGTAATTCTCGACCGGAATGGCAACATCAAAGTCGCGTCAAGCTTTTTTATCACCGTTCAAGGCTTGGCCTGGTCTCCGGACGAGAAGGAGGTTTGGTTCACCGCTTCAAAAGAAGGAAGTTCGCGAGCTCTCTACGCGATGAATCTCTCCGGAAAAGAACGCCTGGTGCTGCGCGTTCCCGGGGTTCTCACGTTGCAGGATCTTACACGGAGCGGTCGGGTCCTCTTAACCATCGAAAGCGATAATTTCGGGATTCTTGGCTTCCGTGATGGCGATAAAAATGAACGAGACCTCTCCTGGTTTGACTGGAGCTTGATCGGAGACGTCTCGCCTGACGGCAAGAACCTCGTCTTTTTCGAAAGTGGAGAAGGTGTAGGCAGCAATTACTCCGTGTTCATGCGCGGAATGGATGGAAGTCCGGCCGTACGTTTGGGCAGCGGTGCGTTTCCTTCTCTTTCGCCGGACGGCAAGTGGGTGGCTGCCATTAATCTTGCTTCTCCTGCACAGATTGAGCTGCTGCCCACCGGTGCAGGCCAGTCGCGGGTAGTCACGAACGATTCTCTGGAGCACACACGGGCGCGCTGGCTTCCATCCGGACAAGGTCTTCTGTTCAGCGCTTACGAGGCGAATCACCCGCCCCGCACATACTGGCTCGATTTGGAGAGCGGCAAAACGCGACCCGTAACCTCCGAAGGCACTGTTGGATTCGTAGTATCACCCGATAGCAAGTTCGTTCTGGCCAGAGACCCGGAGAGAAAGCGCTGGTTGTACCCGCTCGACGGCGGCGATCGGCAGCCTTTTACCATCACGCTCGCGCCAGGTGACGAGGTAATCGACTGGGAGAAAGATGGGAAGACGATCCTCGTGCAGAGAGCGGGAGTTCCGGCGAAGGTTTTGCGCGCATATCTAGACTCGTCAAAACTCGAGGACGTGAAGACTTTCTCGCCGTCCGATCCAGCGGGCGTTGTGACCGTGGGAGGCGTTCGCTTCAGCTCCGATCGCAAATCCTACGCGTATGACTATTTTCGAATCCTCTCCGACCTGTACGTCGTGGATGGGCTGAAATAGAAAGAATGTTTACGCGCCTAAACGGGTCGGGATCTGACTATGTCGCCAACATCGTGAACGGCATCGGCTGGAGCACTTGTACCGACACCGTCGCCAGTCAGCAGGTTCCCTATTGGAAGGACACTGTCATCTTCATCGTCTGGGATGACTGGGGCGGCTGGTTTGATCACGTTCCGCCGTTCGAGCTCGGCGGCCAATCCAACGGCTGGGGCGCGAGCTATACCTACGGCTTCCGTGTGGCGTTTTTGGTGGTCTCGGCTTACACGCCGGCGGGCTATGTTTCGGGTGCGCTGCCGAGCCCTGGAATAGATGCCCAACACACCCATGACTTCGGCAGCATCCTGCGTTTTATCGAGAAAAACTTCGGCCTGCCGCTTGGAGGGGTCGGTCCGTCGAATTAGCCCTTCGCGGATGCTTTCGCGCCGGACGCCAATGCACCCGGAGGCTCACTCGCTGACTTCTTCCCGATCTCACCCAAAAACCCGCGTCTATTCCAAGCGATACCCGTGGATCCTCTGCACGGCCAAAGCTATTTCCAGAACTACTTCACCGTGACCAACCCGAACGAAACACCGGACTGCCCGGACGCGGATGACAGCGACTGAAAATGACTCACAGGGCTATATCCGGCGCGGTGCTCCGACTAGCAATTGTTGCGGTGGCTCTAACCATCCTGCCAGCCGCAATGGCCGGGCCTAAGTACAAAGTGTTGCATGCGTTTGGCTTCGGCAAGGACGCTGGCGGCCTCTTGAGCAACCTGACCTTTGACAAGAAGGGGAACCTGTATGGCACAACAAGCGGCGGCGGTGCCCACAATGAAGGCATAGTTTTCGAGCTGAGTCCTTCCGCCGGGGGCAGTTGGAAGGAGAACGTGCTGCATAGCTTCTACTATCGGAACGATGGGAACTTTCCTTATGGTGGCCTGATCTTCGACGAGCAAGGCAACCTTTATGGAACGCTAAGTACCGGCGGCCCTCACCAAGCTGGTACAGTCTTCAAGCTTACTCCCACGTCTAACGGCTGGACAGAAACCCTTCTTCATAGTTTTTGTTCCGCCCAGCGATGCACTGATGGAAGTGGACCCTTTTCGGGCCTGATCCTAGACCCGGCGGGCGACCTTTACGGCGCGACATTTGGAGGAGGTCGATACGGCGACGGTGCGCTTTTCAAGCTCTCGCCTGGATCCCGTGGCTGGACAGAGAACGTCCTTTACAATTTCTGTGCGCAGCTTCATTGCGCTGACGGAGATGGCCCGTACGCCGGACTGACTTGGGACGCTGTGGGCAACCTATACGGCACCACCGAATTCGGCGGCAAGGATTCCCCAGACTACGGCACTGCCTTCGAGCTGAAACACAATCCGGACGGCACCCGGCAATACATTCTTCTGCATAGCTTCCCCTCATTCCCGGGCGATGGCGAGGTGGTTTACGCCGGCCTCGTGTTCGACACTTCGGGCAATCTGTACGGCGCGACCAACAGCGGCGGCGGCCATCTCTGCGGCCAGACCCTCACCTGCGGCACCGTGTTCGAGCTGAGCCTGAACCCGAACGGTCGTTGGAAGGAAACCATCTTGTATAGGTTCCCCAATCCATCTGACGGTGTTTTCTCCCGGCGCCAGCCTGGTGTTTGACAAGACGGGCAACCTTTACGGCACAACGGCGTTAGGCGGGAACAACGCCTGCTCGAACGGCTGTGGCGTGGTCTTCAAACTGACGCCCAATTCCAACGGGACCTGGAAGTACAGCGTGCTGCACCGTTTCACGGCAGCGACGGAGCCAATCCCGCCGCCGCCCTCATCCTCGACCAAAAGGGCAACCTCTACGGCACCACCACGCTCGGCGGCGCAGGCGGCTACGGCGTCGTCTTTGAAATCACCCCGTAGGTCGTCGGCAAATTCAGGAACACCCCTACAGACCTCTGGCCCTGGACCCATCGGGCAACCTCTATGGCGACTCCCAAATTGGGCGGCTCTTATCCATGCCCCAGCGACCGCGCGGGGCTGCGGAACGGTGTTCATCGTGCTTCCGAGAGCGGGGCTGTCGATTGACGATAAATCGTCCACAGTCGCGCACACTGCAAGGCCCGTCGATTCAGTTCTGGATAAGTGAACTACTGGCGCGTGGGAATATGGATCAATGCGACCGCGTTCGGGCTCAGACGGGCGCGCTCTCCGAGAATATCGCCGGTGATCACGCGTTCTCCCCAGACTCTCTGGTAACCGATCGACTAGTGGCGAGCACATCCGAATCTGACGCGAGAATTTGCAGCAGGACCCGCGTCAACTCGCGAGGGCGCTCCAGTTGGGGCGCGTGACCGCAACGCTCAATGATTGTCAGCGTGCAATGTGGAAGCTGCGATTGCAGCTTCTCCGCATAGTCCAGCGAAACAAGACGATCGGAAGCGCCCCAGATAAGATCGACCGGCAACGGGAAGCTTGCCAATTGGTTTTCGAGCAGATATTTCGACATATCTTCCACACTGGCGGCCAGCAGCCGCGAGATCGGACCCATATTCGAGACGCGGACCAGATCATCAAGAACGAAGTTCGGCGGACGCGGAGTCGACGGATCGAGCACGGCGTCGAGCGCGCGCCGAGCCTCTTCGCGATCCTTCGGCATGATGCCGATCTCTGATGCATCCTTGATGGGGCCGCCATCGATGAGAACACGCCGCGTCATTCGCTGCGGGTGTTTCTGGGCATAGAACATTGACATCCAGCCCCGAGCGAATTACCAGCCAACGCCAGCGGTAAGTCTCGCCATGGAATTGCGTCGAGCACCCGCTCCAGTGCGGTGAGCAGTGTTCCCAGGCTCAGGAGAGACCCGCGACCGGATCGCTCTCGCCAAGTTGCACCAGAACTGAAGCATCACTTTCGCCTCGTGATCTCCGACCTTGCTGGCCAATAAAGGCGGAACGGCGCAGGTTCGGATGGAAGACGACCGAACGCGAAGAGGACCACGAACGTCACCGTCACACTCGACAGGAGAGCGTTCTAGTTGTTGGCGTCAAGAACCATTCTTGGACTGGCACCCTTTGGCTTAGGTTCCGTTCTAGTCTGCCGCAGCCCCATAGTCAACGTTGCGGCCACCGTAGCGTCGCACGCGGATGTTGGCCTGCTCAGCGTGAGCGAAGAAGCCCTCCAGGACGCACAGCCGCGAACAGTATTCGCCAATCATGGCGGAGGCCTCGTCAGTGAGCACTTTCTGGTAGGTGCAGGTCTTGATGAACTTGCCCACCCAGAGGCCACCCGTATAACGCGCCGCCTTGCCCGTTGGCAGAGTGTGGTTCGTGCCAATCACCTTGTCGCCGTATGCTACATTCGTGCGCGGACCCAGGAACAACGCGCCATAGTTTTTCATGTTCTTGAGGAAGTAGTCCGGATCACGGGTCATCACCTGGACGTGTTCCGAGGCAATGCGGTCGGCTTCCTGCACCATTTCCTCGTCAGAATCACAAACAATCACTTCGCCGTAGTCGCGCCAGGAGATCGACGCGAGCTCCGCAGTAGGCAGGATCGAGAGCAGGCGTTCCACCTCCGCCATGGTCGCACGCGCAAGTTTCTCGGACGTAGTGAGGAAAATAGCCGGCGTGTTGACTCCATGCTCGGCCTGGCCCAGGAGGTCGGTGGCACAGATTTCAGCGTCGACTGTGTCATCCGCGATGACGAGAGTTTCGGTCGGGCCGGCAATCAGATCAATACCTACGCGCCCGAAAAGTTGTCGCTTGGCCTCGGCCACGTAGGCGTTGCCCGGGCCCACGATCATGGAGACGGGAGCGATGCTCTTGGTGCCAATTGCCATCGCCGCGATTGCTTGAACGCCACCCATGCAGTAAATCTCATCCGCTCCGCCAAAGTGCATGGCGGCGACTACTGACGGATTGGGCTTGCCATGGTAAGGAGGCGACGCCGAGATCACACGCGGCACGCCTGCGACCTTTGCCGTTACCACGCTCATGTGAGCGGAGGCGACCAAGGGATATTTGCCGCCCGGCACGTAGCATCCGACTGAGTCAACCGGCATGTTCTTATGGCCGAGAATGACTCCTGGCAGTGTCTCGACTTCAACGTCATTTATCGAGGCCCGCTGTGCCTGTGCGAAGTTGCGCACTTGCGCTTGCGCGAACTTGATGTCGTCCATGTTCCTCTGGGACAACTGTGACAAACAGCCTTCTATCTCCTGCGGTGACAGTCGGAACTCAGGCGGGCTCCACTTGTCAAATTTCTCTGAGATTTCGCGAAGAGCGGTTTCGCATCGGCTCTCTATGTCTTCGATAATGCCGGTGACGACGTCACGGACCTTCTTCGCCTCGGCGGTCGTCTGCTCGGACGTCCGTCCGTTTTTCAGATGGCGTGCCATTGTGCCCTCCTCTCGATCCTTCGATCGATTGTGTGAGGCTAACCCGTGGCTGAGACCGGTTTGGTGAGTTCAATATCGCTGGTGGACCAGCGATGCTGTTCGGCCGCATAACCAGCCTTGTAATCCGCTTTGACTGCGTCCGAAGCGGTTGGGAGTATCGGGAAGTCCCACCAGCCGACAACTTCCGCTGCCGCGACGGAGACATCTCTGGTAATCGGTATCTCTACCAAGGCAGGTGCGTTCGAGTCCAGAGCTCGCTTGATGGTCGAGCCAATATCTCCTGCCGCTTGCACTTTGGTTGCAACCTCGAAGCCGAAAGATTTTGCCAGCGCCACGAAGTCGACTGAGTACGGCCGCCCTTCGCCCTTGTGATGATTGAACTCCGATCCGATTTGCCGCCCCATGAGATAGTTCTGGCCATCGCGGATCGAGATATATCCCGAGTTGTTGAGAATCAGGAACACGACCGCAATGTTGTGCATTGCGCAGACGGCGAGCTCCTGAACAGACATCATGAAGTCGCCATCGCCAATGATGCAAACGACCGGCGCATCCGGCTTGGCAAGTTTGGCCCCGATAGCAGCGGGAAGCGCAAAGCCCATCGAAGAGAACGAGCCGGAAGTAATATGCGTGCGCGGCTCGTAAACTGGGAAGGCTTGCTTGGTTGTGCTCTGCGGATGACCCGATCCCACAGTCACGATGCCATCGCGGGGCAGCACCTTACGCAGCTCGCGCAGCGTGCGCAGCATCGTCGTTGGCATACCGTTGTACGATCGGCGGCGCTCGAGTCGTTCCTCCCACTCCTTTTTCAATCCCTCCACACCGTTCAGGTAAGAAGTCCTGGCTTCGCGAGCTTTGCGAGCCTGCTCCTCCGAGATGCCAGCGAGAATATCAGCGAGCACGAGTCTGCAGTCAGCAGCAATGCCGACCTCGGCCGGATAGTTCTTGCCGATCTCGCGTGGATCGATATCGACCTGAATCAACTTTGCATCTGGGATCGAAAACGTGACACCCTTTCGGTAAGACGAAGCCGACCAATCGGTGAAGCGGCAACCGAGTGACATCAGAACATCGGCATTCGCCGCAGTCTTGTTGCCGGGTAGTGATCCGGGCCAGCCAGCGGTACCAGCGCACATGCGATTGTCCTCGGCAATTGCGCCTTTCCCATTCCAGGTGAAGACCACAGGAATGCCGAGCTTCTCGACCAGTATGGTCAGTTCCGGAGTCGCATTCGCACTGATCGCTCCGCCGCCGACCACGATGCAGGGACGTTTGGCCGCGAGGAGAAGATTGATCGCGGCCTCGATCGCTTGGGCATCCGCCCGCGGCCTCCCGATCGGCAGGCGTTTGGCGAGTTCGGCGACATCAACGTCTGTGGTCTCGACCTGCACGTCCAGCGGCAGCTCCATGTGCACAGGGCCAGGGCGACCGCTCAGCATCGCATTCCAGGCGCGATGCAAAACGAACGGCACCTCATCGGCACGAATTACATCGAAGCTGCGTTTGGTGACCGGCGCTACGATGTGCGGAAAATCCGGCGAGGCAAAGCGGTCGAGTTCCTGCATTACACCGTGGCCACGCATGTGAGTGGCGGCGCTGCCAGTAATAAGGAGCAGCGCGGTTGAATCACAGTAGGCAGTCGCCAACCCAATAATGGTGTTCGTTGCCCCAGGCCCGATCGAGGTACAAGCGGCGATCGGCTGCCCCGTGACGCGGTAGTGCGCGTCGGCAATATGGACGGCGCTCTGCTCATGCATCACCTGGATGAAGGGCAGCTTAGACACGGGATCGTTGAATGCATCGATCAGGCTCCAATTGCCGTGTCCCGGAAGCCCGGTAACATACGGAACGCCGTACGCCTTGAGTGCCTTTCCGATCAGCTGTCCGACCGTGAGCTTCATAAACAACCTCCTGACATCTCTCTTTGCCGCCCAATTCTACTCCCGGGCAGAGCAGGGAGCGAACGCACTTTGCCGAATGAGAGCTACACCGTGGTTGTATAATCCTGCTCACCTTTGGAGCCGGAGCCGAACATGGATCGCCGCGTGTTTCTGTCGCACCTGGGCCAGATGTTCGTGTTGGCCCGGTTCGCTCCGAGGATCTTCGCCGATACCAATATGCCCGAATACAATCAACAGCGTTCGCTGTCCTTTTCCAATGATTGGATCGAGAGCATCCTGGTGAATACTGCCCACGAAATGCCCGTAGAGGACGCGATCGTCGTGAACCTATCTGCGACTGCCTTGCGCTACCGGTCCGGCAGTGACCATGGAACAATCCTCCCTTGGAAATCAGCATTGCTCCGGCAGTGCACAGTGGAGAGCGGCGAAGTCGCTGCGTTACTTCATGTGCGCCAGCGTATCAATCTTGGCGGAGTGGCGCTCGGCTGGGACTGGTACGGCAAGAGCAATCCTCAGTTTTCTCGTACCACCCCTCTTTACATTTCAACTCAGGACGACATTGGAGATGTGCAGCTCGATCCGGTATTGGCCTTTACCCATGAGTCTTCAGTTTCGCCTTCTCCGCGACGCTATCGGCTCAAACTGAATCTCTGGTATACGCCGGAACAGACGGATTGCGGAATTCATACCGGGCACAAGTTTCTTGAAGTCCATACCCAAGTCCTGGGCACGGGTCACATGCAGAAGTTCCGGGAGAACAACGTCGAGACCCTGTACGAAGACGTTACGATGCCCCCGGGATATACACATGACCCATTCTTCGCCGTGGAAAACGACCGTAGCTTCAGCTATCCGTGGCACCGCTATTACGCAGACACTGATTGCATTTGGATGGCGGTTGAATTGCACCCGCAATGACTGCCCCTGGTACTCGCTTCGTTGATTGCTGCTTACCCCGCGTTCTCATCCTCACTCATCCCCCCGCGAGGCAAAAGATCGCTCCATCGCATGCAGGATTCTTCGAAGGGCTAGCGCATCTTCAAAGCTTGCATGGTACGGCTCTTGCTGAGGTATGGAGTTAAGAAAGCCTCAAAGGATGCTCGTATCCAAGGGCATGGCCCGGCTTCCAGAAGTTTTTCCCATATGGATGGTCTACCTCCGCGACGGTTACGCTGCGCTTGCCTTGCAACGCTCATCGTCGCTCTCCGCCGCGATAATCCTGCTCGATCTAAAGTGCGTTAGTCGACCATTGCAAGTTTCATTGCAAGTTAGGACCCACCTGAGAGCGCTTCTGCCCACCTGAGAGCCTCGAGCATGTTCCTAGACTGTTGAAAACTTAGCATCAATCGTGGTGCTACTGATTCACGTTCTGCAGTTGTTTTAGATTTTCCCGCGCCAGAGCATGATCTGGATTAATTTCGAGCGCTCTCTCGAACTGCGCCTTGGCCTCGGCGAAGTGGCCCAACTCCGCAAGTGCGCTTCCCAAATTCGCGTGCGCGTCGGCGTCGTCCGGTCTGAGGCGAACGGCCTCGGTAAACTGTTCTGCGGCTCCGCCGAGGTCTCCCTCCGACGCCAGAGCATTCCCCAGGTTGTAGTGCGCGTCGAAATAGCTCAGCGAACTTTGGGCGGCAGCCCGTAAATAGGGGATCGCGTGATCCGGTTCTCCTGCGGCCAACAAAGCAGCGCCAAGTGCATTGTTTACGGTCGCATCTTGCGGACGGATCTGCAGTGCCGCCTCATACTGTGCAATCGCCTCAGCTGTGCTTCCACGCGCCATGAGCATGGCTCCGAGATTGTAGTAAGCCTCGAAATCCCCCTTATTGTTTTGAATGTTGT
>Ga0210405_10003001_pt1 | contig 16903 bp, 15 predicted proteins | sample IncBWH11MmetaG_FD_155492 | JGI IMG/M metagenome (GOLD analysis project Ga0210405, IMG submission 155492) | Forest soil microbial communities from Barre Woods Harvard Forest LTER site, Petersham, Massachusetts, United States - Inc-BW-H-11-M | ecosystem: Environmental > Terrestrial > Soil >... | reverse complement strand
CGAAGAGGCCTTTACCGAGTACGGGGTTAGCGTGAACTCCGGACCCTACAGCGGGATGGATAGCGGGACGGCGATTGCGAAAATGGCGGCTTTTGCGGAGCAAAAAGGATTCGGGCGCGCCGAGACAATATTCAGATTGAAGGACTGGGGCATTTCGCGGCAGCGCTATTGGGGCACGCCGATTCCGGTGGTCTATTGCGCAAAGGACGGCATCGTGCCGGTTCCGGACAGCGATTTGCCGGTGATCCTTCCGCAGAACGTCAAGCTGACCGGAGAGGGCGCGTCTCCTCTGGCGGCGCCGGAGTTTGTGAATGCGACCTGCCCGAAGTGCGGCGGGCCCGCGCAGCGCGAAACGGACACCATGGACACCTTCGTGGACTCCTCGTGGTATTTCTACCGCTACTGCGATCCGCACAATGACAAAGCGCCGTACGATCCGACGAAGATTGCTTACTGGTTTCAGATCGACCAATACATCGGTGGGATCACCCACGCCATCCTGCACCTGCTTTATTCGCGGTTCTGGTGCAAAGTCATGCGCGACCTGGGTCTAATCACTCACAACGAGCCTATCGCGCGGCTTTTTACCCAAGGTATGGTGCAAAAGGGCGGCGTGGCCATGTCCAAGTCGCGAGGAAACGTGGTAGGCGCGGAAGAGATGGCGCAGAAATATGGCGCGGACACGGGGCGGCTGTACACCTTGTTCGCTGCACCGCCGGAGAAGGACCTGGAGTGGAGCGAGGAGAGCATCGAAGGCTCCTGGCGATTTCTGAATCGCGTCTACCGGCTTGTGGAACGGCACGCCCCGGCGCTGCAGGAAGTGAAAAGCGGAAACGCGTTTGCTGCGACAGCTTCTCCGAAGGAAAAAATTCTCCTGCGAAAAGCGCACCAGACGCTGCGCCGCGTAACACAGGACTTCGAGACGCGCTGGCACTTCAATTCCGCGATCGCGCTGATCATGGAGCTGACCAACGAAATTTATTTGCAGGAGCCGCTTGAAAAAGACGTGCGGCCGGAAGTTCGCAAGGACGTGCTGGAGTTGCTGACGCTGATGCTGGCGCCGATGACGCCGCATCTCGCCGAAGAGCTCTGGGAAATGCTGGGACATAGCAACGGATTATGGAAGGCGAGCTGGCCGGCATTCGATGAGGCATTAACGCGCGAGGACGAAGTCGAAATCCCTGTGCAGGTCAATGGGCGTCTGCGGGGCAAAGTGAAGGCCGCCGTTGGGGCAAATGCGGATGAAGTCGAAAAACTGGCGCGAGCGGACGCGGCGATCGCCCCTCATCTCGCAGGCAAGGCTATCGTGAAACGCATTTTCGTGCCGGACAAATTATTGAATCTCGTCGTGGCGTAAGGGGGATGGCATGATGGAGAGCGCGGCAAAACAGGCGGCGGAGCAGACGCGCGAGCAGGGAGGCAGGATGAAGGCGGAACTCGGCGGGATAGTGGTTCTCGACTTCGGCGGGCAGTATACGCAGCTGATTGCGCGCCGCATCCGCGAACAGCAGGTATTCTCCGCCGTTCTGCCATGCATGTCTTCGATCGAAGAAATCCGCAAGCTGGAACCCGCGGGAATCATCCTTTCCGGCGGACCGAGCTCAGTTTATGACGCTGAAGCGCCCAAGTGCGATCCAAAAGTCCTGGCGCTGGGAATTCCCGTGCTGGGAATTTGCTATGGGATGCAGTGGCTCACGCATACGCTCGGCGGCACGGTCGAGAAGGCGGAGCGGCGCGAATATGGCCGCGCGCAACTGAGCGTCGATGATTGGAAAGAACATGGCGGATCCCGCTTGTTCACGGGCGTGCCCGCCTCGCTGCGCGTGTGGAACAGCCACGGCGACCACGTTCGAACGCTCCCGCAAGGCTTTCGCACGATCGGGCGAACGGAAAACGCCATCGCCGCGGTGGAAAATCCGGAGAAAAAAATCTACGCGGTCGAGTTTCACCCGGAAGTAAATCACACCGACCACGGGACTAATCTGCTGCGCAATTTCCTGTTTCGTGTTTGCGAAGCGGAGCCGAAGTGGAGCGGCGCGGCGTTTATCGAGGAGACCACGCGGGCCATCCGCGAGAAAGTTGGCAATAAGTGGGCCATCTGCGGGCTGAGCGGCGGCGTGGATTCCACCGTGGCGGCGGTCCTGGTGCATCGCGCGATGGGGACCCGGCTGACCAACATTTTCGTGAACACCGGGATGCTGCGAAAAAACGAATTTGCGCAGACGCTCGAAATGCTACGCGACCGCCTGCAACTTCGCGTCATCGGCGTGGACGCTTCCGAACGCTTTCTCGCTCAATTGAAAGGAGTCACCGACCCCGAGGAAAAGCGCAAGCGCATCGGCAGGGAATTCATCGCCGTCTTCGCGGAGGAAGCACAGAAGCTCCAGGCCGGCGAAGCGCACGGCGAGATTGGATTCCTGGTCCAGGGCACTCTTTACCCGGATGTTATCGAATCGGTATCCGTAAGAGGGCCCTCGGCGACCATTAAAACGCACCATAACGTCGGTGGATTGCCGGAGAAAATGCCCTTCGCCTTGATCGAGCCCCTCCGCGATCTGTTTAAGGATGAGGTGCGCCGGATTGGCAAGGAACTGGGCCTCCCGGAGGAAATTTTGGTGAAACACCCGTTTCCGGGGCCGGGCCTGGCCGTGCGGCTACTCGGGGAAGTCAGCCGCCCACATCTGGTAACCCTCCAGGAGGCCGACGCCATCGTGGTCGAAGAAATTCGCCGGGCCGGGCTGTATAACAAGGTGTGGCAAGCCTTTGCAGTGCTGCTCCCGGTGCGAAGCGTGGGGGTCATGGGCGACGGGCGAACCTATGGGCTAACCGTGGCGGTGCGGGTGGTGGAATCCGATGACGCCATGACGGCAGACTGGGTGCGGCTGCCGGGCGAAGTACTAGAGCGCATATCGACGCGCATTGTCAACGAAGTGACCGGCGTCACACGCGTGGTATACGATATCAGCTCCAAACCTCCCAGCACCATCGAGTGGGAGTAGTGTTCCGCCAAAGACTGTATTCAGGAGCGAGGAGCGCAGAAGGGACACGCGGAACGCAACTTTGCTGAAAATCTGGAGACCGGCAAAAAAAGAGGCCGCGCAGCGGGGGCGCGCGGCCTGTTCAGTAAGGTGTGAATGATAAAAAGAAGCGACAACCAGCAGAGTCAAATCGTACGACTAGCGGTTGGCCATTTTCTGGGCCATGTAGAGGATGAGCTTGCGATCCCCGTCTTCGACTTTGCTCAGCAAGCGGCGAAGCTTGTTGAGAAAGCGTGCGTCTTTACCGACCCAAGCAATGTCATCGGACGACTTGCGCTTGGGAAGATTCGGCAACTGCGGCGGTTCCTCACCGTCATAAAAGAGTTGATAGAGTGGGCATTCGAGAGCGCGAGCCAGCTTTTCCAGCGTTTCAATGGCCGGGACGGTATGACCATTTTCCACGCGAGAGATGTAGCAGCGAAGCAGGCCGGTACGCTTTTCGATGTCGCCCTGGGAGAGTTTCTTTTCTTCGCGGAGTGCGCGAAGACGGTCACCAATAATCATGGAGGTATTATCACCTATACGTAAGATAGGAATCAAGTAGAAACCGAAGATGTGGAAATAAAACCTTTGATGCAGGCACGGGCACTCCGGAGAAAATCGCCGTAACCAAATGCCTATGGCGCGCGTCCCAAAAGTGGAGCCAATCGTCCCTCCCCCCTCGGCGGGAGCCGTGCCGGGGCATGCCTCCCGGCCGAGCGCCGCCAGCGCGGCGAACGATCGCGAACTGGTTCGGCGGGCGCAGGGCGAGGACCAGGAGGCGTATGAGGAGCTAGTGCGGCGCCATCAGCACCGGGTATTTGCGGTGGCGGGCGGGATCCTGCGCCGGCGGGAGGACGTCGAAGATATCGCGCAGCAAGTGTTTGTTAAAGCCTATTTCTCGCTGAAACGGTTCGATCAGCGGGCGGCCTTCAGCACCTGGCTGTACAAGATCACGGTGAACGAGTGCTGGGACTTGCTGAGAAAGAAGAAGGTTCGGCCCCTGGTGTACGAATCCGATTTGAGCGAAGAGCAGGCCCGGCAGGTCATCACATCCGGGGAAAAGGCGAACCCCGGGCCGGATATCAGCGAGAGGATCGCGGCGCGGGAGCACGTCGAGCGGCTGCTGGAAGGATTGGATGAACGGGACCGGTTGATGCTGATCCTGAAGGAAGTGGAAGGATTTTCGATCGAGGAGATCGCGGAAGTGCTGAATCTGAACGGCAATACGGTGAAAGTGAGGCTTTTTCGGGCCCGGCGGCGGGTGGTAAGCCAGGCGAGGAAGCGCGGAGATTGAGGACGAAAGCAAGAGCAGTAAGGAGGCGGGTATGTGGAACCTGCTGAAGAAGAATGATGAAGAGTGCGGGAAGCTGCGGGATTTGCTGGAAGAATCCGCGGCCGCGCTTCCTGAGGCTACGAGCGCCGAACAGTTGATTGCAGAGTGGCCGGAGGCGCAGCGCAACCACGTGGCGGCCTGCGGGAACTGCCGGGAAGCGGTGCAGTATCTGTTGGCGACCCGTGAAATCTTTAAGGGCATCGGTTCGGCCACAGAGATGGCCAGGCCGTGGTTTGCAACTCGGGTCATGGCGGCCATTGCCGCGCGTGAAAGGGAATTTGCGGAAGCGGCGAGCACGTGGCTGGCGGTGCCGAAGTTTGCTTCGCGGCTGGCACTGGCTTCGGGCACCCTATTGTTGGTGGCGAGCATTTGGTTGTATGAAAGGCCGCTCCCAGCGGCGAACCAGCAAACCCGCACACTGGCCGCGCAGGAATCGCTTTTTGAGACGCCATCTCCCGTGAATCAGGATGATGTGTTCGTTCCGGCGCAGGAGAACAATCCATGAGCGAAATGTCGGCAACTCGGAAAGCGGCCGTGTGGGTGGGCGTGGTGTTCCTTGTGGGTGCGGCGCTGGGTGGAACACTAGGCTACTCTTATGCGCGTCATGTCGTGTCTGCGGCAAGTACTCCATTGCCGGAGCCGGTGAAGCGTTCACACAGGGTGGAACAACTCACGCAGTTGTTGGGCTTAACGAGCGCTCAGAGTCAACAACTAGACGCGATCCTGCTGCAACGCCACACCGAGGCGAAAACGATTCACGATCAGACCGATGCGCAGATCGAGCAGGTCCGTCAAAAAGGACGCGACCAAGTCCGCGCGATCCTCACGCCCGAACAGAAGCCCAAGTTTGAAGAGTTTTTGAAGAACCTCGACGAACAAAAAAAACGCAGCGGCTCGAAGTAGGCCGCTAAATTCTAATCATCTTGAACCCGCCCCTATCGGCCCCGCTGACGAGGTTCCACGTTTAGACTTGAGGGAGGGTTTCGGTCAGGACCCTAATTTCCGGATTGCCGACAACCCGCCCAGAACCGCCGGATCGTCTACGCATTGATGAATACCGAAAACCTTTTCCTATTTCTACCGGCTGGGTACACGCTGCGGGATAGGTTCAGTGGCGACCGAACTCTTGGCGGTAGCCTTCCCATTCGCGCTTCAGTTCAGACATTAAAGTCAAGAATTCAGGTCGCTTGTGCAGCGAATGGAAGTGCGGGTCCTCGCGGAAGACCCGGTAGTTCGGCAGACCCGTACCGCTTGCCTTGCGCAGCAATGCAATCGCCCGCGCCGCGTTCCCCAGCAGAGCATCGACCGCAGCGGCCGTGTGGAACATGTGATGCGTGTGTAGGAGCGTCTTGCCGCCTCGCAGGGCGCTCCGGGCCAACTTTTCTGCCTTTCCGATTTCGCCGCGCTTGGCCCACAACAGAGCTTCACAACTTCGTAGCCAGGGATCATCTGGCAGCAACTGGCGCGCAACCCGAATTCTCTCGGCCGCTTCTTCCAAATGCCCTCGATAGAGTGCAATCGTGGGATGGAAAAGGTGGGCCCAGATGTTGGTTGGATCAACGTGCAACGCGCGGAGATGATATTCCTCCGCTTCATCGTAATCCCAACGGTACATTGCGATTTGGCCCAGAAACACAAGCGAAAGAGCATCCTCCGGGTCAGTGTTCAGCACCGAGAGCAATCCTTCCTTGGCTTCTTCCAGCATGCCGACATGGAGAAAGATCACACTTTGCCACGTCTTTGCGCGCTGGCATCCGGGACTGAGCCGCAGAGCGGTACTAAGCGCACGCAAGGCGGCGCGGCTCCGGAAATCTCCCGCTGGTGTCCAGAGGGCGCGTCCGCGCTCACAGTGGGCCTCCGCATTACGAGGATCGAGTTTCAGAGCGCGACGAATCGCCCGATCTCCCCGCCGAACCCAGCGAACTCCTGGCGCGAACGTCACAGCCATGATCATATAGGCTTCCGCCAGACGTGCCCACGCGGCGACAAAGCCTGGGTCAAGTTTGACTGCCTTTTCCAGCATTTCAATCGCGGTCTGGGTGTCCCAGAGATTCACCCGCGAAAGCCGCTCGACCGCCCGCAAGAATAACTCGAACGCCAGCGGATACTTTGGGGGTACAGCCGCAGGTGCCTCCGACGACGCCGTTGCCCGCGCACCCAGAGCCCGCGCGACCGCATCGGCGATCTTGTCTTGTACCTCGAACAGGTCTGCCATTTCGGAGTCGTGCTTCACTGTGAGCAGGGTGGAGCCGTCGGCCGCGTTCCATACCTGAGCGTGCAGCCGCAGCCGCTGACCGAACTTTTGGATACTGCCTTCCACAATCACTTGGACATTGAGCTCACGCGCGAGCGTCAAGGGATCAATGGCCTGCTTCGCGTAGCAGGCCACCGCGCCGGTGGGTCGCACGAGCAACTCGCCGTTGGTCCCCAATCTGTTGATCACGACATCGGCCAGCGCCACACTCAGATAGTCGTCTTCCGGGTTTGGAGTCAGAAGCTTGAAGGGCAGCACGGCTACGGCGCGCCTGCCCGTTACTCCGACTGGCAGGGCTGCTTCGGGTGCGGTTGCCCGATCTGGCCCTTCCACGTCAGCGAGCAAGCGATAGCCACGGCGCGGCAAGGTTTCGACAAAGCGAGGATTATCCGCGGAGTCGCCCAGCGCCTCGCGCAGCTTATTGACGGCCGTGTTCACGCCGTGATCAAAGTTCACGAACGTGTCCGTCGGCCAGAGTCGGAGCCGCAGCTCTTCGCGCGTGACCACCTGACCAGGCCGCTCGAGCAGCATGGCTAGAACCTCGAACGGCTGCCCATGCAACTTGATTCTCACTCCGCCCTTCCGCAGTTCGCCGGACCGCGGGTTCACTTCGAAAGTGCCGAAACGGAGAATCCGTTGTGAGGAACTCAGGCTTTCCGCCATGTGTGGGGCCTCAGGTTTCCAGCAGTTTACCATTGCCCGTGCGACATACAAGATCCGGCAGGTGAGGGAGGATCTTCGCGAACTCTTGCTGATTCAGCGACTTATACGTCGACAAACGTTCGAGCTTCCCTGCATAGACGTACCCACCAGAGTCCATCAAGCTACGCGCAGTCAACTAACCCGAGTTACCAGACCCGGGCTAAACACGAGTAGAGGACAACCAAATGAACGAACTGAAAGTGAAAGAAATGTGGCTCCGCGCTTCGCTATTCTTCGCCGCTGCGCTGCTCGCTGCTGTTGAGTCGCACGCGCAAAACGTCGTAACAAAGTGGAATTCCATCGCTTCGGCCACGATTGTCGCTCACGGTGGCAAGCCTCCCGCCAGCTCAGGGGTGTGGTTCGCCTACACCAGCATTGCAGAGTACGACGCGGTGAATGCAATTCACCACCAGTTCCAGCCCTTCTACTACCAGGGCAGCGCGCCGGACAGCGCCTCCGAAGAGGCCGCCGCAGTCGCGGCTGCGCATCGCGTGCTGGTCAACTACTTTCCGGCGCAACAACCGGCGCTCGATGCACAGTTTGTCGCTTCGCTCGCAAATATCACAGCCGCCCCAGATGACAAGGCCGCTGGAATCGCCACGGGCGAGGCGGCCGCCGCCGCGCTGATCGCAGCGCGAGCCGGCGACGGTCTCAACGCCAATGTCCCCTTTACGCCCGGAAGCGGACCCGGCGTCTGGCAGCCCACACCACCTAAGTTCCTGCCTGGGGTCACACCTTGGCTCGGCCAGATGCGCCCCTTCACGATGACCAGCGCCTCCCAGTTTCGGCCCGAGGGACCGACCCCGCTCACGAGCGAGGAGTGGGAGGACGACTACAACCAAACGCGCATCCTGGGTGACATCAACAGTACGGTTCGCACTCCCGAGCAAACTGAAATTGGGTTATTCTGGACCGAACACACGGGTCAACAGTACGCTCGCGCCTTCGGCTACTTCGCCGAAAACTACAAGCTCAACGTGATGGATACAGCCCGGCTGATGGCCATTCTCTGGACCGGCTTCTCCGACAGCCTCATCGCATGTTTCGACGCAAAGTATCATTACAGTTTCTGGCGGCCGGTAACTGCGATTCGCGACGGCGGCGGTAACTCCGATCTCATCGCTGACCCCAATTGGACGCCGCTGGGCGTGACCCCTAACCATCCTGAGTATCCCGCTGCGCATGCGTGCGTCACCGGCACGGTCTCCAGACTCACCAGGGACTACTTTGGAACACGCAAGGTGCGCATCGTCGTTGACAGTCTGGCCTTCGCCGATGGGGTCCATACGCATACCTTCGACGATACAACTGACTGGTTCGAGGAGGTCTTCTGGGCGCGAATCTACGCTGGTTTCCACTATCAACATTCCCTCGAAGACGGCGGCGACATGGGCAGACGGGTCAGCAAGCAGCTATTTCGGAAGAACTTTCGACCGCAGAACTAACAAGGCGGGATACCAACTAGTGAAGGCCCCTAAGGAAAGCATTCCATGAGGCCGAACGTGCAATACCAGAGGACGGGAACCGGCGACGGTCGAGCATTGCGGCACCTCCCGGTGGAATGATCGGGGTCGAACAGTGCGCTGGTGCAGCGTGATTGGCACACCCGAACTAGTCCGACGGCAAAGGGTGCATGATCGAGTTCCGGCTGTCACGGGTAAAGCAACGCAATCCAATTAAACTTTTACAATCAGCTTGCCGATGTTGCCGCCGGTGAAGAGCATGTTGATGGCGTCGGGTGCCTTTTCGAGTCCTTCCACGATGGTTTCGCGGTCCTTTAGCTTGCCAAACATTTTCCACTGACCGAGTTGCGTTGCGGCTTCCATGAAGCGCGAGGCGTAATCGATGATTAGGAAGCCCTGGATGCGGAGGCGCTTCACTATTACTGAGCCAAGGCTGACCATATTGGGGTCTTCCTTGGTATAGCCGGAGATGAAGCCGCAGACCACAACGCGGCCATGAAGATTCATGCGGTTCAAGACTTCCCGCATGATTTCGCCGCCGACATTTTCAAAATCGATGTCGATGCCGTTGGGAGTGGCGGCGGCCAGTTTTTCCTTCCAGTCCGCGTGTTTGTAGTTGATGGCAGCGTCAAAGCCAAGATCCTTGGTGATCCAAGCGCATTTGTCATCGGTGCCGGCGATACCCACGACGCGGCAGCCGTGAATCTTTGCAATTTGCCCGGCGATGCTGCCCGTCGCGCCAGCGGCGGCGGAGACGACGAGGGTTTCGCCCTTTTTCGGCGCCGCAATTTCCATACCGAAAAAAGCCGTTAGGCCGTTGAAACCGAGCACGCCGAGGAAGACGGTGTCCGAAACGAAGGGAATCTTCGGCAACTTTTGGAAGAAGCTCTTCGCGGACGCATCGATGACAACATACTCCTGAAGACCGGTGAGGCCCGTTACGCGATCGCCCTTCTTGTAATCGGGATGGCGCGACTCGATGATTTCGGCGAAACCGCCCGCGCGCATGACTTCGCCAATCGGCACAGCGGGAAGGTAGCTATCGACCGCCATCCAGACGCGCATGGTTGGATCGATCGAGAGGTATTTGACTTTGGCGAGGGCCTGGCCGTCTTTCAACTCGGGTACTGGGGATTCCGCGAGTTGCAGATCGCCGGGCGCAAGCAACCCTTTCGGGCGCGCATGCAGGCGAAGTTGATGATTGGTTGTTGGCATGATCCGCAGTCCTACTCTTTCGTCCTCACCACTGATCTGTCGTTCCTTGCGCAAATCCGTGTGATTGTCGAGTGTTGCTTCCTACTGAAGAGCACAGCCAAAACTGGCTGTGCCATCTAGAAGGGAATATCTTCGTCGGAGATTTCGGGTCCGCTGGGTGTGTGGCCTCCGCCGCTGCCGCTGCCGTAGGAATCGTCGGCGGGCGCGGCGTGGCTTTCCATGTCGTCGCCGCTGGAGCGCGATGCGCCGCCACCGCCGCCTGCCGCAGCGCCTTCGGCACGGCCGCCCAGCATGCGGAAGTTGTTGGCGACAATCTCCGTGGTTGTGCGCTTCTGGCCCTCTTTGTCCTGCCATTCCCGCGTTTGAATGCGGCCTTCGAGATAGAGAAGAGAACCCTTTTTCAAATACTGTTGCGCGATTTCGGCCAGTTTGCTCCACACCACGATCTTGTGCCACTCGGTCCGTTTTTGGCGCTCGCCGTTTTTGTCTTTGTAGGATTCATCGGTGGCCATCGAAAAATTCGCGACGGCCTGGCCGCCGCCGGTGTAGCGGGTTTCGGGGTCGCGGCCCAGACGACCGACGAGAATGACTTTGTTGACAGACATGAACGAATCCCCCTTGCGACGGCGAAGATAACACGCGAGCGAAGAAAAGGGAAATGCCGGTATGTAAGCGAATGAATGGTTAAGAAGGACAGACCGCGCTTGAACGGATCGTCCAAATTGACAATTTCCATGGTCCGGCCTAACGTTCCTTTTTCGTTTTGGACAATGGGGGATTTTTCACCGTGCACAGAAAGAAAATCGCTTCGTTAACTGCGCTGGCATTTGCCTTGGTGCTTGCGTTTGCGGCAAAGAACGGCGCTCGCGCGGAACAATCTGCCGCGCCAACGGCTGCGTCCGTCGGTTTGTTTGAAAACCACGGAGACGTCGGGACGGTCCTCCACGCGGGTTCGGTGGAATACGACGCTGCGAAACGGAGCTACACGATTGCGGGCAGCGGCGAGAATATGTGGCTCGGCAGCGACGCTTTCCAATTTGTGTGGAAGAAAATGTCGGGCGACGTCACGCTGACGGCGGAGATCTCCTTTCTCGGAAAAGGCGTGAACGAACATCGCAAAGCGGTGCTCATGATCAGGCAAAGCCTGGATGCGGATTCCCCGTACGCGGACGTAGCGCTGCACGGGAAGGGATTGACTTCGCTGCAATATCGCGAGGAGAAAGGCGCGGCGACACATGAAATTCAGGCCAACATTTCCGCGCCGAAGCGGGTGCGAATTGAAAAACGTGGCGCGTACCTTTCGCTGTGGCTGGCGGATGCGAGCGGCGAATTTCACCCCGCGGGCGGATCGACGCGAATCGCCTTGAAGGAGCCGTTTTATGTGGGGATCGGCGTGTGCAGCCACGACAAAGACGTGGTGGAAAAGGCGTTGTTCTCAAATGTCGATTTGAAAGCGGCGGCGCCCGCGCCCGCTGCCGACGCCGCTGGTACGACGCTTTACAGCACGCTGGAAGTTCTCACCGTCGCGTCCATGGACCGGCGCGTGGTTTACGTTGCTCCGGAGCGATTCGAGGCGCCGAACTGGATGCCGGATGGGAAAAATCTGCTGTTCAACAGAAACGGACGCATCGAGAAGATTCCAGTGACCGGCGGGACTCCACAGATCATCGGCACAGGTTTCGCGACGCGCTGCAACAACGACCACGGGATTTCGCCAGATGGCACGCAACTGGTGATCAGCGACAACTCGCAGGAAGAGCACGAGTCTCTTGTTTACATCGTGCCGATCAGCGGCGGCGCGCCGCGACGCATCACGCAAAAATCACCTTCGTACTGGCATGGGTGGTCGCCGGACGGAAAGACGCTGGCGTTTGTCGGCGAGCGGAACGGCGATTTCGATATCTACGCGATACCAGCAGCAGGCGGCGAGGAGAAGCAATTGACGACCGCCAAGGGACTCGACGATGGCCCGGAATACACGCCCGACGGCAAGTACATTTACTTCAACTCCGAACGCACCGGACGCATGCAGATCTGGCGGATGCGCGCCGATGGAAGCGAACAGGAGCAAGTGACGTTCGGGGAAGAGAACGATTGGTTTCCGCACTTCTCGCCCGACGGGCAGCAGATGGTCTTCCTGACCTACGAGGCGAGCGTGAAAGGCCATCCCGAGAACAAAGATGTGCTGCTGCGCATGATGACGCTGAAAGACAAGAAGATCACCGTGCTGGCGAAATTGTTCGGCGGACAGGGAACCATGAACGTGCCGTCCTGGTCGCCGGAAGGGAAGCAGTTCGCATTTGTCAGCAACCAATTGGTTCCGAAGGGGCAGTGACTTGTGACCGGTGACTCGTGAAAGGGAGGTCCCTCGACGGCCCACGCTCTCGGGGACAGATACCCTTTCTGGACGGGCTGCGACCTTCGATCATCGGGTGTCTGGTTAACCATAACCGGGACCCCTCCTCCTGTTTTTCATAAGTGTTGCATCTAAAGGAGTTAACCGTTCTGTTAAATGGTTTAGAATCAACACTTGTGAGGCATCTCGCAAGTGTTGATTCTAAAGATAGTTAGAGGTGCGATTTGGAGCATTTTTGCAATTGTTGATTCTAAACGGCTTAGTTTCCAAAGGAGCAAATCAGCAACTCGAACCACCACCCGAATAAATCATCGCCAGCTTACCCTGTCGAATGCCGTAGACCCGGAACCATTGTCCTTCGGGATCGATCACCGTAGTGATGAGGAAGTCGCGACCGTTCGTCAAGTGGACTGTCCCCAGCATAACCTGGTCCTCGTCGCCTGTGTTCTGTTTCCAATGGAGGAGGCGGAATTGGCCCTGCTCCACTGCGCCGATGGCAAAGACGAGCTTGAGTGATTTGCCGGCGCCTTCGGCGGAGCTTCTTTGCACTAAAGCCAAGTCTTGACCTTCAAGTCGCAGCGAAAAGACCTTAAGGTTCGATGAGGAATCCAGACCTCCCGGAACAGCGGCAGCAAATGCTTTGAGGACAGGCATGGCTGCTGCGTCGTGAAGAAGCTGTGGAGACGGAGCATCAGAGAAGAAATCGATGGAACTGGCCGCGATTGCGGGCATCCGTATTTTGGCACCGGAGTATGTTCCTGTTCCCGTGTAACCAAAGCATTCGTTCAATGTGGCCGGCGCGGCATTAATCGTAGCTCCCCGCCCCTCGGCGCTTACCACGGTGTAAGTATGGGGCTTGCTTAGGTATTCCCGCCCAAACTGTGAACAAGCGTTTTGTTGATCCGTGTAATGCTTCCCATCCCGGTCCGCAAAACAGGGAAGACTTCGCCACTCTCCGGACGGCGTGAGGTGGGCGAGAGGTTCCACGTAAGCCGTGCCTTTTTCAGTTTCCTCACCGACGCCCATGCCGCGCATGCGGGCGTCGCGTGACACTACGGCCAGCATGACGTCCGAGCGTTGGTCAGAAGTTGGCACCGAGTGCTGCGACGAAGACATAACGGAAACGGTGAGAAGCAACCATGCCCAAGAGCTGTTCATAATTTTGCGTCCTTTACGCCGTCCACGCGATGTTCCACAAGTGACGCTAGCATTTTCACCTTCTGGGGGGAACTGCTCCACGGTTCAGTTGCGTCTTGACCGTCAACTCCGGTAGCTCGCCCCGCTGGACCAGAGGCATTTGCAGGTGGCGCGCCCGAGGCTCCAATCTTACCCCCGTGGCAGATTGGGAACGCGAGTCAGACGCGGCGTTGTGCGGGCGCACGGCGGCGGACTACCCTGAGGAGTCTATAAATCTGTGGCGATTGGCTCGGTGTCCCGCTCCAAGGGAGTTGGTTCGGCGGCGCAGGCCGGTTCACGGAGAACAGGATTGGTCATGTCGGAACCCTTCCGTCCTTATGAAAAGCTGGTGGATATCACGATCTTTGGGAAAAAGTTTCAGGTGCCGGAGCGGAATTCGCTTTTGCGGTGTTTCCAGTTTATTAGCCCGGAAACGATTCCCTATGGGCGGTTTTGCTGGAACCAGGATTGCCAGTATTGCCGGGTGACTTGCCAACTGCCGGATGAGGACGAGCCGCATGAGATGCTGAGCTGCAAGTTCATCGTGATGCCTGGGATGGAGATCATGGAAATGAGCCAGGAATTGAAGTGGTGCCTGCGGGCGAAGCTGCCGGCGGATACGCCCGTTACGTCCTGAAAATAGAAAATGGAAAATAGAAATTGGAATATAGCGGTTGGATGAGTAGGCGTGCGAATTAAGGCAACGCAGTATGGGTTTGGTGCGAGTCACAGCGTGTACCTCACAGCTTGATTTGCAGTCTCCGGGACATTCCACTACATTTTGAAGACGTCATGACTACAACAGCGGCATTGGTGTGCGACGGCTGCGGGCAGGCTGCGGCGGGGGAACATATTGCGCGGCGATTGCGGCGGCTGGAATGGACTACGCGTTACCGGCCGGTGCACATCCACACGCTGTTGCTGGGGGCTTTCTCGCCGCGGGAGGAGAGCGATTTTTTGTATGCGCCGGGCGGAGAGTTCCGCGGGGAAGCGGCGCTGTTGCTGGAGGCGGCGGGAATTGTGACGGCGGGGAAGACGCGGGACGCGGTGCTGGCGGAGTTTCAACGGGCGGGATTTTTTCTGACGCATGTGCTGGAATGCCCGCTCGAGGGCAAGGGAAATCTGCCGCCGGACGCGCTCGCCGCGTTGAAGGAGCGGCTGGCGGCGGTGGCGACACGGATCCGGCGGTCGCTCAAACCGAAACGTGTGATGGTGATCACAGAAGAGCTTTCGCCGCTGATGGATGATATTTTTGCGCTGAATTTGGGGTGCCCGGTGCTGCTGGATGGCGGGAAACCGTTCCGGCTGGAGAGGGGAGCGGGAGAGAGTGGCGTTGAACGTTTGCGAGAAGCACTCGCAGGGCCGGCGGGGGACTGAACACATGGGCAAGCTGGCGCTGGCCATTGGGAGCAGCGGAAGTGGCACTCGAAGCAGGTAGACGAGTTTTTTTAGTGTGGTAGAATCAAGCGCATTGACGAGTTGAGGACGCTGCCGGAGTGCCGCTATGAAGAAACAAGCAAAATTTGGCGTGGGAATCGGAGTCATCGTAGCTTCCATGGGTTTTCTGGCGTGGCTTGGGTATGGCGAGAGCAAGACTTACTACCACACCATCGCCGAACTGCAGACTTTGAGCGGCTCCGCAAACAGTCAGCGCATGCGCGTCGGTGGCACGGTTGCTACGGGGAGCATTCGGCACCTCGCCGGCCGCGTTGATTTTGTGCTGGAGGGTGAAGGGAAGACGCTTCCGGTCAGCTACATTGGCACCGATCCCTTGCCGGATACGTTTGTAGACAAGTCGCAAGCCCTGGTGGAGGGCCGGCCGGGTCCAGAGGGGCGATTTGTGGCCGAAGTGGTGCAGGCAAAATGCGCTTCCAAGTATGAAGCAGCGCCTGGAGGCAAAGGTGGGGCCGCGCCCAAATCCACCGAACCTAGTGGGATGTAGGGGGCGGCATGTAGGGCGCCCGGGAACTCCGGGGGATAGGCGGGATTGCCTTGGATGTATTCGGTTCGTTTGCACTCGTCCTGGCGTTCATCTGCGCGGTGTACGCATTCTGCGGCGGGATTGCGGCGATCGTCACGCGGCATCCGCTGCTGATCAAGAGCACGCGCCAGGCCGGAATCGCCACTTGCGGCCTGATTTTTCTTGCCACGCTTAGCCTCGAATATCTGTTCTTCACGGATAATTTTTCCGTCGCCTACGTCGTTTCGCACAGCAATCGCGACCTGTCGACATTTTATAAGATTGCCGCGCTGTGGGCGGGGCAGGAAGGTTCGTTGCTGTTCTGGAGCTTCCTGCTGGCTGTTTACGTTATTTCGGTGCTGCTCACCTACCGGAACAAGAATGGCGAGCTGATGCCGTACGTCGGCGTAGTGATGGCCGGCGTGCAGATTTTTTTCCTGACGCTGAATAATTTCGTCGAAAATCCGTTCAAGGCGCTGGGGGTGGCGGGAGCAAACGGCGCGATGGACCTGGTCGCGCGGGCTGACGGCAATGGTTTGACGCCGCTACTGCAGTATCCGGAAATGGTGATTCACCCGCCAAACCTGTATTCGGGTTACACCGGGTTCACGATTCCGTTTGCGTTCGCGCTGGGGGCGCTGTTGGCGCGGTACCCAGGGGAGAAGTGGATCCATCTGACGCGCAAGTGGACGATGATTGCGTGGATGTTCCAGTCCATGGGAATTTTGCTCGGCGCGCACTGGGCCTACGCGGTGCTCGGCTGGGGCGGCTACTGGGGTTGGGACCCGGTCGAGAATGCTTCGCTGCTGCCGTGGCTGACGGGCACGGCGTTTCTCCACTCGGTGATGATGCAGGAAAAGCGCGGCATGATGAAGGTTTGGAACGTGTGGCTGGTTTTCATCACGTTCCTGCTGTGCATCCTTGGGACGTTTTTGACGCGCAGCGGAGTGGTCAGTTCGGTGCATGCGTTCGCGAATTCCGCCATTGGCAGTTGGTTCGTGGGATTCATCGTGATCATCCTGCTGGTGTGTTTCGGGGCGTATTTCAAGAACCGCGATTACTTAAAGAGTGAAAACCAGCTCGACTCAATTGTTTCCCGCGAATCGAGTTTCTTGTTCAACAACCTGATCTTGCTGGTTTCCTGCGTGGCGGTGCTTTCGGGAACGCTGTTTCCGGTGTTTTCGGAATGGTTCACGGGGAACCGCATCAGCGTGGGCGCGCCGTTTTTTAATAAGGTGAACATTCCCATCGGGCTGTTGCTGCTGTTTTTGACGGGAGTGGGGCCGCTGCTGGCGTGGCGGAAGACTTCGACGGAAAGCCTGAAGCGGAATTTTGGGTGGCCGCTGGGAATTGGAGTGGTGGCGGGCGTGATTGCCCTGGCCTTTGGCTTCCGTCAGTTCTATTCGTGGATTTGCCTGATCTTG
>Ga0210405_10002999_pt1 | contig 16911 bp, 16 predicted proteins | sample IncBWH11MmetaG_FD_155492 | JGI IMG/M metagenome (GOLD analysis project Ga0210405, IMG submission 155492) | Forest soil microbial communities from Barre Woods Harvard Forest LTER site, Petersham, Massachusetts, United States - Inc-BW-H-11-M | ecosystem: Environmental > Terrestrial > Soil >... | reverse complement strand
TCTTGAAAGTCAGCGGCAGGATCGATCGCACCGCGGCTGGATTAAAGCAGATTGGACCTCGCATCTTTGGATTCCAGAACTCCGGAAAGTCAAATGGGGACATCCATGATCGCTCCACAAGACAGACGAAACCATTCTTGCCTTTGACGGCAGTTTCATATCCACGCGGTCCGAGCACCATGACTTCGGCATCCGTTGAAATCGATGGAGGCGCTGCACTACGTGCCATCACAATTTCGGCATTTCGATCGGCCATAAGGTACTGACCGATGGGAGCCATTTTGAGGTAGGGCGCAGCGGCCTCTTGAGCGAGCGCCTGTAAAGAAGCGCTCAGGAGCACGGTCACAAAAATTGTTGCGATATAAATCCCCTTCAAAATGTTTCTGGCTATCCTCATAGTCATTTCTCCTTTGCAATCCTCCCATGCAATCCTTCTAGGGCGGGTGGCAGGGCCCAAGCCGAGACAGCTCTCGCAGGCTTGGTTCTCTTCGCCAACAAAACCAGCCTTTGTTCGTGATTCATGGGCTCCCACGGGACAAGTTTCTGGGCAAGTACGTCCATTCTGCGGAGGAGAGTCAGCTCGCTGAAAAGTTCCATAAAATCCAAGTCCCGAAAGACCACGGAGCCGGACTCTTTCATTTTGTCGCGAATGCGCTCCTGATGTGCGGGCAGCTCGGACCAGTGCAGGCTGGAACGGTCGTGATGACAGAGGTGGTAGCCTTCGTTCATGAAGTTCACTTCGTCGAAGATGGTTACGGTGCAGGCAAAATAATCGTCGGGATGTTCGGGGTCGCAGAAGGCGTGCTGAACCCATGAGGTGATGGCCATGATGAAGTTCATGGAGAGAAGAGGAACTAATACGAAGACGGTCCCGATTCTCCAGTCGTAAATAAAGACAGCGCCGAAGTAAATGAAGTACCGCGCAATTCCCCAAAACATCCGGCTGCGGTTCTTTTCGTCACCTCTCGCTTTAAAGTAGGCGTAGGGAGCAAATCCGAGGGCGGTCCAAATATTGTCAGAAAGGTACCAGAAGAAATGCAGTGGACGCGTTCGATCATAGCCGCTAGAGGCGGCAGTATCGTCGGGACCACCGTTCTCTTTATGGTGGAGGCGGACATGAACGGTGCGACCCAGTTCCGGAAGGTCGCCATAGAAATAGCCGAGAAAGAACTCGACATAGCGGCCGAAGAAGTTATCGTATTTCCCGGAGAAGTACCCTAGGGGCCGATGCGCCTCCATGTGTTTGGCGCTGAACATCCTCACAGACCGCCGAAACTTGAGACCGCACAGGGAAAGATAGAAAGCGATCGCGAGTATGATCCGAGGTTTCCCTAAAACGAGTTGGATCAAGAAAATGGGCACGGTGGTAAGAGTGAGGGAGACCATGATTCGCAACGCCGGAGTGTCTCGAGGGTCCCGCAGAACTTTCTCGCCCAGCCGGTTGAGGAGCTGGTCGTAAGTACGCGAGAGAAATTGATAGGTGTTGCGTATGGGTGCAAGCCAGCCGAGAAGCTTGGCCGCGCCATAGCCAGCGAAGGAAAGCGCGCCCATGATCGACACCGCAACAATGCTTGCCAACCCGATGATTGCTGCCAATGTGCGAACTAAAAGCTTGGGTACAGCGGCAAGCCGCATGGCACGCCAAGACGTTTTTGAGCGAATGTCATTTCGCACGCCGCTCAAATCCGCTTCGGTTATCTGGCCCAGGAATGGCATGTTTGTCAGCACGAATGGACACGCCCGGTCTGGTGTCGTGCGCGAAAAGATTCTACCCTCAAGGAGAGCGAGGTTCCAGCCTAGAACGAAGAGCGTGTCACCGAGCGGAGGGCGGCTCAACTCTTTCCCCTGACTGCGCGGTCCCGGCACTGGACAACGCCCACTGCCCAGGTAAAATAGGCCTCTGCCTGCGAAACCATCTCCAGGAGCCCCTGTGCAACCCTCGGTAGGCGCCGCTCGCGTCAACGAAAAGCACAAAATTATTGAACACTACGACTTCGTTAGCCCTTACTACCGCTTGCTGTGGGGCGAGCATATACACCATGGCTATTGGGTCCGAGGCGATGAATCGAAAGAAACCGCACAGATCCAGCTGATCGAGCATCTCGCGCAGCTCGCCAACATAAAAGCCGGATCGCGCGTTCTGGACATTGGTTGTGGCTTTGGCGGCAGCAGTGTCTATCTAGCGAAAAAGTACGGCGCGAGCGTCACGGGAATCACCATTTCACCGGTGCAGGTGCAAATGGCCAAGGAAGCGGCGGCCAAGACAAAAGTTGACGCCAGTTTTTTGCTGATGGACGCGGAGGAGATGCAGTTCGCGCAGCCGTTTGATGTGCTGTGGTCCGTCGAGTCCATTTCTCACTATCAGAATCCCCGGCAATTCTTTGTTTCAGCGGTGAAGTTCCTGAAGCCCGGCGGCTGCTTCGCGCTTACGGACTGGTTCCAGAAGGAAGATCTTTCGGCCGCGGAAAAAAAGAAATTCATCGAGCCAATCGAGAAAGGCATGATGGTCGAACTCCGCGGAATGAATGATTACAGCGGCTTCCTCGTTTCTAGTGGCCTTCAGGTCGTGCATCGCCAGGATCTCACGCGGAATTGCGCGAAAAGCTGGGACATCGGCATGGACATCATCAAGGGCAAGGCGTTCTGGAGCCTGGCCGCGAAACTTGGCCCTGGATTCGTGACCTATCTGAAAGCGTTCCGTGCCATGCGTGCCGGCTTTGCGTCCGGCAATTTCGTCTGTGGCCTCTTCGTCGCAAAAATGCCCGAAGACGGCGCCAATCACATCTCATCTCTATCGAACCGCTCGGTGTGGGCTTAATTTGTGCCGTACCGCCGGTGGTTCCAGCCAAAATCCACATGGCGGGTGGCAGGCCCTTAACGACCACGGTGGAAGGGCGTTCCTTTGCGTGGGGTATCCCATCTAACTTATCCTCTCGCATGGGTAGGTGGGAACGATCTGTAAAGAATTGACAGCAAGCCCCTTCCCCCTCGCTTGTCTTTTCTTCACATCTCGTGATTTGGAAACGCCCTACGACACTTGTATATGCCCGTCATAGATGTGTCAAGAGGTAAATAATATAAGCAGTTATACGTACGTAGTTTATGGTATTGTTACTACGAACGGGGTTGCTTAATCTGCCGCCACGAGTTTTGACAGGAGTGCTCCCCTTTCTTGCAAAGGCCCGAGGAGTACCCTATGTCTGAATCCGACCGTCGAAGGGCACCACGATTCAATTTCCACATTCCGCTGTCGTTTCATCGCAAGGGGCTGCCATCTGCGGTTGAACATCGAGCGAACTCGATAAATGTTTCGGCTGCAGGCGTCTCGTTCGTCACGACTCTCCCCTTGCCTATTGGAGAGGTGCTGGAAGTCCAGATGGAGATACCGAAGCGAGTTACTGGATTCGAGGCCAGCAGCCGTCGGTTCACGGGTCGAGTGATCCACGCAGAGTCGAAGCACACGCCGAAGGGGGAATCCGCGATAGGCGTGCAATTGCTTTACTACGACACCCACATCTATCCAACGCCCGATTAACCCTGCGGGCCGGGTGCCCCAGGTTGCGCTTTTCTACCTGGGGCTTTGGTTTTCTCCCAAGGTTGCACACCGCTAACAAGGAAGTCTTCTCGGGATCAACTCACGGTCCGGGTAGGAAGGGCGGCGAGAGGAGGAAGCAGCTTCCCGGCGGCCAATTCATACAAGGCGCGGAGGCGGCCAGTCAGTTCGGCAGTGCTCAAACGGCGCTCGCGGTAGAGCCTCCGCAGAAACTCTTCGGCGGGGCGGTCCGCCTTTTGCGAGTTGCATTCCAAACAGCAAGACACCAGATTTCGATAGGAATTCCGTCCCAACTCCGCACGCGGCACAACGTGGTCAAGGCACCGCCTGTGCTGGTCGATCCTCCGCGAACAATAGAAACAGCGGCCGCCCTCGCGCGCGTGGATTGCCCCGCGCAGGTTCTGTTTTTCCAGGAAATCCGCTTCCTCGATGTTGATAACGACGCCGGGCGCAGGCGCTGGGCCCCCTGGCCCCCCTGGCAGATGAGCCGCGATTTTCGCCGCGCATACCCCTTTAACCTCTAAGGGGAGCCGCACGCGCACGACGTGTTGCGACCGGCAGTTGCATTCGACTAAGTGCAAGACGCCTCGCGCAATCAGGCGCCGCACCGTATCGCGTGTGAACTTCATGGAGAGGCCCACGCCACGGGCTAGCCAGGAAATCGAGAACTGCAACTGCAGCTTGCCTTCAAGGCGGCTGTGGCGAAAGAGATGCGAGTAGATGACGCGGTCCGCCAGGGAAAAGTTGAGCTGCGGCGCCAGCAGGTCTTCCATTTGTTTCCACACGCGTCCCGCGTCCACTTCTTTGTTTCTCGTGACCATGGTTCGGATCTTGTAGGGGCGCAACTTGGAGTGCGGCGGCTCGACGCCGCTTTTTCTTGTGTTACCCGCTTCTGAGTCAATTGAGCCTTGTAAGGGCGCGTTCCCGCATCTTTTTTTTGTTTGTTTCCACACTTGTACCGCATCGAGTTTCTTGCTGTTCATAGGTTTAGTCCTGAAAGAAGAAAGGTGGATCCTTTCCTCTGTAGTGGCGGGTCTTTAGACCCGTTTTTGAGAATTCACGGCTAACAGCAGAAGAAAAGGCGGAGGCTTAACACAGAGATCACAGAGAGAAGATCACAGAGGCCACGGAGAAAACGCGAACCGAACGGCCACTGCAGCGGCCACGGCCGCCAAGCGAAGTACGTAAGACATTGAAACCAAAGAGGATGCGACGCACCGTTCACATCTCCGGACAATGTGTGAGGTTGGGCGCGGCGAACTGCGGCAAGCGCCGGTCACGGAAAAACCTTTCTTTTGCTGTCAGCTGTTAGCTGTCGGCCGTCAGCTTCTTTTTTTCTCTGTGCCCTCTGTGCTCAGGCCTCTGTGCCCTCTGTGTTAATTCTTTGTTTCTGGTTGATGCGCGGGATTGCTGCTTGGCGTGCCCCCAAAAAGAAAAAGCCCCGATCGAAGATCCCGATCTTGTCGGGACCGGGAGTCGGGGCGAGAGCCGGTCACGGAGAAACCTTTCTTTTGCTGTGAGCTGTTAGCTGTCGGCCGTCAGCTTCTTTTTTCTCTGTGCCCTCTGTGCTCAGGCTTCTGTGCCCTCTGTGTTAAGTCTTTGTTCTGGTTGATGCGCGGGATTGCGGCTTGGCGTGCCCCCAAAAAGAAAAAGCCCCGACCGGGAGTCGGGGCGCACTTTTCTACGCTTACAACTCTACCAGAATGAGGTCGGTCTTGTCAAGTAAAAAATGCATTATTTATACGTTATTGAAGCGACTCACTTTAGCCTATGGCGAAAGGCGACTGACAACAGAAAAAAGCCAAAAAAAGCTAAAAACAGCTAGGAAGAGCTAGGCGGCCTTGAACAGACGAGCCAAGGCCTGCGCCGCAAGCGCGATCAAGTAGAGGGACCCCTCCACGAGGAAGCAGGCGAGTCAACCTTGGAAGCGAGGTGCTTTCACGCCACCCATTATACGCCTATCAAAACACAGAGGACTCGCGGAGGACGGCGGGGTTCGCCCCCTTCTGGTGGGGAAATCAGCAGAAAGTGGGTAGTGGGCCAGTTTGACCATTGAGGTGTATTGCTTATCTCCACCAGCTTCGTGGAACGCCAGAATCTCACCATGCGCATGAACATGCGGCGCTTCATCCGATTAACAAATGCTTTCAGCAAGAAGGTTGAGAATCACGCGGCGGCTGTGGCGCTCCACTATATGTACTACAATTTCTGCCGGGTTCATCAAACGCTGCGCGTCCCACCGGTGATGGAAGCCCGAGTTACAGACCACGTTTGGAACCTTGAGGAAGTCGTGGGCTTGCTAGACACGGAAGCGAAAAGAGCGGCAGCATGAATGAATTTCTCGTGATCATCCTTGCAGGCATCGCGGCATTTACGGGTGGCTTTCTGATCTTGAGGCCACAAAGCTACAAAGATGAGATGGCGGGCATAGGTCATCTTTTCGGCCAGTTCTCGCCATGGACCATTCGCGTCCTCGGTATTTTCTTAGTTGTATTTGCGATAGGCTTTATTTACTTGGCGACAAAATGAAAGTCGCCCACTACCAGAAAGTGTTGGAATTTGACCAACTTGACGGGCGACGGTAGAATTTAGATTCCGCGCGGTAGCGTCTCGCGTTCGAGTCCGCAAAGGATCAGATAAACAACAGAGCAGCAGGCTTCAGGGTTGGAGGAGGAAGCATGGCTACGGCAGTTGCGCCACGGATGTTCAAGAATTTCATCAATGGTGAATGGGTGGAATCGCGGAGCGGAAAAGCTTACGAGAACCGCAACCCGGCGAACACCGAGGAATTGATCGGGATGTTTGTGTCCTCGACGAGCGAGGATGTGGACGCCGCAGTGAGCGCCGCGAAAGAGGCTTACAAAACTTGGCGGCTGGTACCCGCGCCCAAGCGCGCGGAGATTCTTTTTCGCGCGGCGGAACTGCTCCTTCAGCGCAAAGAGGACTTTTCCAAGGACATGACGCGGGAGATGGGAAAAGTCCTCGCGGAAACGCGCGGGGACGTTCAAGAAGCAATCGACATGACGTACTACATGGCCGGGGAGGGGCGGCGGCTGTTCGGGCAGACGACTCCTTCGGAGCTTCCCAATAAATTTGCCATGAGCGTGCGGCAGTCCATTGGCGTGTGCGGCATGATCACGCCGTGGAATTTTCCCATGGCCATTCCTTCATGGAAGATGATGCCCGCGCTGGTCAGCGGGAATACCGTGGTGCTCAAGCCGGCGGAGGATACGCCGCTATCGTCGTATCACCTTGTGCAGATTCTGACCGAGGCGGGAGTGCCGCGCGGCGTCGTGAATCTGGTGAGCGGCGACGGGCCGGGAGCGGGCGCGCCACTGTCGCAGCACAAAGAGGTGCCGGTGATCAGCTTCACGGGATCGACGGCGGTAGGAAGGCTCATCGCGCAGGCGTGCGCTCCAGACTTCAAACACTGCAGCCTCGAGATGGGCGGGAAGAACATCATCATCGTTATGGATGACGCAAACCTGGATTTGGCGGTGGATGGCGCGGTTTGGGGTGGGTTTGGCACCACCGGACAGCGCTGCACAGCGGCGAGCCGCGTGGCGGTCCACAAGAGTGTCTACAAGGATTTTGTGGAACGGTTTGTGGGGCGAGTGAAATCGCTGAAAGTGGGCGACGGGCTGGATTCTTCCACGGACATGGGACCGTGCATCAACGAGCAGCAATTGAAAACGGTGATGTCGTATGTGGAGATCGGGAAAAATGAAGGAGCCAAGCTGCTGACGGGAGGGAATCGGCTCGACGGCGGGACGCATTCGAAAGGTTGGTTCCACGAGCCGACCGTGTTCGGAGATTGCTCGCCGAAAATGCGCGTGGCGCAGGAAGAAATCTTCGGCCCGGTCGTGTCGGTGATCCCAATCGATAATCTGGAACACGCCATAGATGTTTCGAATGGCGTGCCATACGGATTGTCCGCTTCCATCTACACACGAAACGTGAACCGCGCCTTCCAGGCCACACGCGACCTCTACACCGGAATTGTCTACGTGAACGCGCCGACGATTGGCGCAGAAACGCACCTGCCCTTCGGCGGCACCAAGCAAACCGGCAACGGCCACCGCGAAGCCGCCATCGCGGCGATTGATTTTTTCACTGAATGGAAAACGGTGTACATCGACTATTCCGACAAACTCCAGCGCGCCCAAATCGACAACAATTAGTCGTGTTCGCAGTCAGGACATTGACGAGAGATTCGCAGTTGTCATGGAAATGTTGAGCTAGGCTTAGGAGCAGGACAAGTCCCGACCGTCCCCACTTTTTTGCGGCGATGTGTGCGGGGACTACATTGACCCTGCTTGACACACTTTCTACAATATAGGTAGCGCTCTTTGGCACGAGGAGTAGAGTGCTGCTATGAGGAAGTCAGCGCTTCAGGAACGGCGGAACCGCCAGATTCTGGCCGACATCGTCCGCGCTTACATCGAGACGGGGGAGCCGGTGTCGTCGCGCGTGATCTCGAAGGGATTTGAGGAGACGCTGAGCACGGCGACGATTCGAAACGTCATGGCGGACCTGGAGGAGGGCGGGTTTCTGTACCAACCGCATACCTCGGCTGGGCGCGTGCCAACCGCGGCGGCGTACCGATTCTTTGCGCAAGAGATTGCTTCGCGCGCCACTATCACCGCGGTGGATCGCGAATGGATTCAGCGAGAGATGGGTGGCGTCACGAGCGCGGCGGAAATCACCGAACGCGCCGGGCACGTGCTGGCGGAGGTTTCGAACGGACTGGGCATTATTGTTTCGCCGCCGCTAAGCAAGACGGTTTTGGAGCACGCCCGCATGTGGCTGCTTCCGGACGGGCGGGTTGTCGTGGTGCTTATTTCTCCTGGAGGGAATACGCGGGACAAAATCCTGCGGCCTAACAGGCTGTTCACGCAAACGGAATTGGACGCTACCGCGGACTTTCTGAACCGGCACTATTCCGGCTGGACGCTCGAAGCGATCCGCAGCGACCTTTTGCAGAAGCTGGCCACCGAGCGCGAACGCTACGAAGGCATGGCCCAGAGCGCGCTGACCTTGTGCGACCCGGCGGTATTGGGAGATGAATCCGCTTTACACGTACACGTGGAAGGCACGGCGCAGATGATTGGGGCCACCGAATTTGTGGATCAGGCGCAGATGCGTGATTTGCTGGCAGCCATCGAAGAGAAACACCGGCTTGTGACGGTGCTGAATGCTTGCATTGAAACGCCGGAACCGGTACACGTGCAAATCGGCGTAAAGGAGATTTCCGAGGCGGGGGAAAACCTAGCGTTGATCAGCGCCGCGTACACGCGGAACGATCTGGTGCAGGGTTCACTCGGCGTGCTGGGTCCGACGCGCATGCACTACGAGCGCGCCATGACCGCAGTGGCCTACGTGGCGCAACTTTTCAGCGATGCGCTGAGCAAGACTTGAGAGATTTCTGGCGCAAGAGAGGCGAGAAAGTGAGAGACAAGGAAGTGAAGATCAACATCAACGTCAATAAGGACGACGACGGCGCGAACGCCGAACCGTCCGCGGAGGCGCAAGCCGTCGCCGCGGACATCGCAAAAGCCGATGCGGAAGTCGCGAAGCTCGGGGCGGATCTGGAAGAATTGCGGCAAACCCTGCTGCGGCGGCAGGCTGACTTTGACAACTACCGGAAGCGCGTCGAGAAAGAACGTTTTGAGGATTCCAAACGCGCCACGGCCCGGGTGATCGAAGGACTGATTCCGGTGATCGACGGCTTCGAGCACGCGCTGGCCGCGCACCGCGAGGCGGAATACGACAACTACCGCAAGGGGTTCGAGCTCATCTACAAGCAGCTTTTGGATAATGTGGCCAAGCTCGGCGTCGAGCGCATCGATCCCGTTGGAAAATCATTTGATCCGCACCTGCACCAGGCCGTGGATCGGGTGGAAACCACGGATCACGCAGACGGCGCCATTCTGCAAGTCTTTCAGCCGGGATACATGTTTCATGGACGGGTGCTGCGCCCGGCAATGGTGCGTGTAGCGGTGCATCCCAATCCCGCATCGAAAGAAGCAGCGAACTAAAGGAGATCGAGAGTTTCCATGGCCAAGGGGAATCAAAGGGATTACTACGAAGTTCTGGGCGTGACGCGAACGGCCGCGGTCGAGGAGATCAAGTCCGCGTACCGCAAAGCGGCGCTGAAATGGCACCCGGACCGCAATCCGGAAAACAAGTCCGAGTCGGAGGTAAAATTCCGCGAATGCACGGAAGCTTACAGCGTGTTGAGCGATGCGCAGAAGCGGCAGATCTACGACACGTACGGCCATGCGGGGCTTTCCAGCTCCGGCGCCAGCAAGGGATTTGACCACACCGTCTTCCAGGATTTCCACGACATTTTCGGAGATTTTTTTGGCTTCGAGGACCTCTTCGGCGGAGGCGGGACGCGCCGTGGACGCAGCCGCGCGCAACGCGGCGCCGATTTGCGGTACGACATGTCACTGACGTTCGAAGAAGCGTCCGCGGGCGTGGCCACCAAGATCAAGCTGCCACGCCAGGAATATTGCGAGGCGTGCAACGGCACCGGCGCTAAAAAGGGCACGGGAGTTCAGGCTTGCCAGACGTGCGCCGGCCGCGGACAGTTGGCTTACCAGCAAGGATTCTTCACCATCACGCGCACTTGCCCGGCGTGCCAAGGCGCGGGCCAGATTGTGAAAGAGCGCTGCCAGGAGTGCCGCGGGCAGGGACGGCTGGAACGCGAAAAGACCATCGAGCTGCGGATTCCGCCGGGGGTGGACACCGGAACGCGGCTGCGCGTCGCCGGCGAAGGAGAGCCCGGGCCAAATGGCGGGCCGGCCGGCGATTTGTACGTGGTGCTGGAAGTCAAGGAACATGCGTTCTTCGAGCGGCGCGGCGCGGATTTGTATTGCACTATCCCCGTGAGCATTGCGCAGGCGACGCTTGGCACGGAATTGCAAGTGCCGGGATTGAACGGGGAAGAAAAACTGAAAATTCCGGAAGGCACGCAAAGCGGCGCGGTCTTTCGCATCAAGGGCAAGGGACTTGCCGACCCGCGCGGCGGCGGCAAAGGCGATTTGTACTACCACGTCCTGGTGATGACGCCCACGAAACTGACGCGCGAGCAGCGCAAACTGATGGAACAGCTCGGCTACACGATCAGAGTTGACAACAAGCCGGCCGACCGCAACTCCTCGATCTTTGACAAGGTCAAAGACATCTTCGGGTAGAGAACCGGAATTCGAAAAATTGGAGATTTTCAGAATGGGGGAAACTTCCCGTCTGTCCCTAGTTTCCGTCAGCACCCAGTAGCCTCAGCCGATGTTACTTGCGCTGTGCATGTTGGTTACTCTGAACCCGCACACGCAAAATCGGCGTATGCGGCACCCAAAGTCGTCTCAGGATTTATTGTCTGTGCCACCCGCCGGGCCTTAGGCGATTACTTCCGAGGAGTGGCCGATTATCCACGAAACGACCTGGTCTGGCAATGTTAGTGTTGTGGCGATGTTACGCCATTGACCGAATTCACTCTGGAACGACGGGGTACAATGAGAATGGCGCGCCCAGGGCACGTTGGCCCAATTGGGACTTTTGGCCAAAGGAGGGTTGCAAAAGTTGCGCACCACAATCGGGTTCATACGTACCAAGTTGAGAGTCCCCTTAAGCGCACATACCCTGTCCAAGATGTTACGTTGGTACGAGGTGGTTCTATGAATGGGGAACTGAGTCCGGAGCGAGTCAAGCGAATTGCCCACATCAAATCGCATCTGGATGGGGGATTCAAGCTCGATCAGCTCGTCCGCAATATCGAGAATGGCCTCGGTAACCCGAGAGCGTGCGTGATGTCATTGTCGCGTCATGCCGAAGCCAGTGGGTTCTATGGCTGGTTCGAGGAGCGAGATCTGACGTCGATGCGGCAATGGTTCCATACGGCCGCCAAACTGGATCGCAAGTGGTACCAGATGGAGGAGGACAAACAGGGATCCGGCTCGAAGATGCTGGAGCTCATCAAGCCGCTGGTGTCGAATGACCGCTCGCTGATCGAATGGTTCGCCCATTACGACCAGGTCTATTACCTGGATCGTGTTGAGGAACAGACCACACATGATTTTTGGGCGTACCAGGCGATTGTCGCATTGCGTGGCGAGTGGCCCCGTCTCATCGAGCGTTGCGAGAGGGTCATGCGCACTCCTCCGCGTGCGGCCTCGGAGCAAAAGTATCTGCCGGATCACGAATTCTATCTGGCGCTGGCCCGTCGCGATGTCGGAACGATGACCGAAGCGTTGCACAAACTCGTAACGCCCAAGATGGTCAAGGCGCGCAACAACGATGACATCGGCTACGCGAGGGATTTGATTTCCACCGCGGCGGTGATTTACGCCAAGATTGCCTGGTTCCACGGATACAAGGTTCGGGTCGATTCGCCATACATCCCATCCGAATGGTTGCCGATGGAGCCGCTGCAACGGTACGACGATCGGTACGGATTCATATGATCCGAGGCCACAGAGCGCGTTTAATCTGAGGATCGATGCGGAAGCGATGTTCGAAGCGGCACGTCGTCGAGGCCAGGGAATAGTCGTCGCGAATTCATTCCGGCTTCCTGGAGATGTTCCGGGGAAACATGGGGACAGACGGGACGTTCACCGGTTTGTGGGAGAGCCAGGCCCGAAGGCCGGGCCACCCGCCAAAGACAAGTAGGCTTCGTATGGAAAAACATTTCGACGATCTGCCAAACTGGGCGTTTCGAGTCGAAGAAGTCTCGAGCGGTGTCTACAATGTGAAGGGGAAGAACATGGTTTTTGGCGCCAACCTGGATCTCACCGGAGAGGATCCGCTAGATTTGCTTCAGGAAGCAAAACGTGTTGCCGTAGACATGGATCGGCAAATTCGTCGCAAAGTTGAGCCAAGCGAGTAGCTTGTTCTTGGCGGCAAGGATCAGCGCGTACGGTCTACATCGGACGCTTACGGGCCACCCGCCAGCAGTAGATCGAGAATGAGGGCAGCATCGCGTTCATCGGTCTTCTGCTTGCGCACTTCGCTGGCGCGAATCTTCGCGGAGTCCCCGATCCAAAGTTCGTGACCGAGTTCCGCGAGCAGGCGCTCGAACCAGTGAATGGGCCCCGTGGCTTCGATGCCCACAAGAACCGGTTCGTGCGAACTCTGCAAGTTCCGGTAGAACGCGTGAGCCTCGCCGCTCTCATGATCCAAGCGGCGCTCGACAAGCAACTCGCTGGTCTCTTCTCTGGCCATGGCAATCTGCTGATAGCGTGTATGAAAATCACAACCTATAATGATCATTGCTCGGCTCCTTTTCCCGAGCCTTGGTCGTTCAACAGCTGCCAAGTTTACTCGGTCGAAGGAGCCGACGCCGTCATCTAATCAGCCCAGCGCCTCCGCGATGTGGCAAATTGTCTATTGAAAGATTTTTTCCTCCGCGAGAACAGCGTGACACCAGTTCCGGACTTGACCGCTAAGGCTCGATAACCGTCAAACTTAATTTCTTATGTGGCGCTCGGCGTTATATGGCGCTGACTTTGATAGGCGAGCCAGCTACCGTACAGTTTTGCAGAAAGCACCACATAATCTAAGCCTTTATTTTGAATTTACATCTTCCCAGTATTGGAAATCGGTTCGGCGGGTAGCCTGACAGAGGTTTCATTTCGCGCTTCACTCAGAGCGCCTTCGACTTCAGGTACATGTGAATGAGATGGAGGGAATCGGCGCAGGTTTTCTATTTAAGAATCAAATGGATCGGCATAATGTCCTTGTTGCTTCGCTCGGCCTGCTTGTAAACAACGATATATCCGTAGAGGGTCCCCCTAAAGCTGCCAAGAGATTTATCGGGAGCTTGGACAAATAGCAGTTGATTCACCTGGTACGCAGACTTGAAGCCCTTCATCGGAGTCGCCTTCATTGAAGTCTCGTCTGTCAATGCCGAGTTTCCATCGCTCCACTTGCTTCCGGTGTAGACCAGCAAAGCATCGCTGTTCGGCGTTCTCGCACCGCTCATAGCTCCCGATAAACACGAAGCCTTATATCCAGTTGGATCGGTCCTCACTTCTTCAAAGGGAATTGGCGCGAGACAAATGTTCATCTGCTCGCCGTTGTATCCAATTTGAAAGCTGCTGGCGTGGAGTTGAATCTCAATGGTTCCGTCATTGACCGACGCCGGCGCGAACTTGCCGTCTTGGGCAAAATAGAAATCTGCACCGTCACTGTTGAAGGTCAGTGGCCCATAATTAGGGCTTTGCTGGTCCGAACTAGCTTGGTCTCCGTGCGTCGCTGTTGATTGAGAGCTCGTTGACGCCGCGGTTGACTGAGAAAGCTGCTTCTTGAGCGCGGCCAGGTTGCTTTTTGCCAAGCTGCTGCCATGGTTGGCTGCTTTTTCATACCAGGCGATTGCCTGCGCGTTGTCTTGCTTGACTCCATCGCCATTCTGGTACATCCAGCCAATGTTGCCTTCAGCGCCCGCGTCGCCCTGCGCTGCGGCCTTTTGGAACCATGTCAGGGCTTTGCCTGAGTCCTTCGGCACTCCGAGGCCCTTCTCGTAGATAAGACCCAGGTTGTTCTCAGCGGCGGCGAAGCCCTGGTCGGCAGCTTTTTGATACCACGCGAGTGCCTGCGCGTAATCTTTTGGTACGCCGAGGCCGCCTGCGTAAATTGAGCCGAGATCCACTTCGGCTCTCACGTTGCCTTGTGCTGCGGCTTTCTGGAACCAGGTAAGAGCCTGGCTGTAGTCTTTGGCTACGCCCCATCCGTATATGTAGAAACTCCCAACACTATATTCAGCGACCGCGTCACCTTGGTTGGCCGCCTTCTCGAACCAGCCAAAAGCCTTGGTCAAGTCCTTGGGCACTCCCCAGCCATTCATATAGAGGACGCCGAGGTTGTCCTCCGCCGTCGGATTACCCTGGATGGCCGCCTTCTGGAACCACCCGAGGGCCTTGGCGTAATCTTTTTCCACGCCAAAGCCATTCAGGTACACTCCGCCAAGATTAGTTTCGGCATTGGCGTTGCCCTGTGCCGCAGACTTTTCGTACCAGGCGATTGCCTGCGAGTAGTCTTTGGGGACGCCGAGGCCCTCTGCGTACATATCGCCGAGGTTGTCCTCGCCGAGAGCGTCACCTTGGTTTGCCGCTTTCTGGAACCAAGCGAGCGCCCGGCCATAATCTTTCGTCACTCCAAAACCGTGCAGATAGAAGAGGCCGACGGCGTCCTCATCTTGGATCAAGCCCTGGTTGGCTGCTTTTTGGAACCACCCGAATGCCTGCGCAAGGTTTTGTTCGACACCAATGCCGAACCAATAGAAAAGGCCGACACAGTCTTCTCCGGCTGCGTCGCCCTTGTCGGCGGCTTTCTGGAACCACCGCAAGGCCTGGGAATAGTCCTTTGGTATGCCAAGGCCGTACTGGTACGTCCAGCCAAGATTGTTTTCGGCGGGCGTGTAGCCCTGCATGGCAGCCTTCCGATACCAGGCGATTGCCTGGGCGTAGTCCTTTGGAACGCCAAGACCGCACTGATATAACCACCCAAGGGTGTTTTCGGCGCGAGCGTCGCCTCTCGCGGCATCGTTTTGGTATTTGGCGATTGCCTCGGCATCGTACTTTTGATGGCCAAGACCGGCTTTGCACATCTGCTCGAGTCGGGCTTGGGAACTCGCCATCATTGCCTGACCTTTCACTCCCGAAAGAGCCTTGGAACGTTGCTGTGCCTCTTGCTCAGAGGCGGCCTGCGCACTCACGCTTTCGGGCACAAGAAAGAGGGCTCCCACTGCGAGGGTGAAAACAATACTCGCGAGCAGACCCCGATGGCAACCACTTAGAATCTTCACCTGGAATCTCCTTTTTCATCTCTGATTCGTCTGAGTTTACCGCTAGTAGCTGGTTCTTCAAGAACAAACTCCCACCTGCAAAGGAAAGCCGGATGAAAAGCTGAGTGATTCGTCGCCTCCGTGGCGTCCGGTGCGTCATCGCAAGCATCTCCTATTAGGGATCAATATATGGCGAGTACGGGACAACTCCCAAGGATTAGAATGTTGAACAGAGTTACCACTGTTAGGTAAGGTTTAATTATGTGGCCATTTAGACCAAAGATTAAACAGGAGACAAAACGGGATTGGCACACCCGAGAAGCGCCAAAAGATGGAGGCAGTTTTTGGGCTGCCTACGAGAACTTCCAGTTTATATCTCCCGACGGAAAACACAATGTGAGTGCTCAATATTTTGACGAACCACCTCATGGTGATTCATACCACATTGCAAAGGTAGATGGTCGCCGTTTACCGGGCTATGTTTGGGGAGGCAGTTTTGCTTGGTCGTCTGATTCAAAATATTTTTGCTGTTCTTGGATGCCTGAAAAGTCAGATAACAGAGGCGTGAGGGTTTTAGCTAGGCATACGATTGTCCTCGATATGAATGAGCTAAAATACTTCTTAATGCCAGAATATTTTGCTAACTTCCAAATTCAATGGCCGCAAATTGTAGAAATCAAGTTAGTAGGGCCTGACCCCAGGAATTTTAAGAAACTAGTCTTAAGATCGTTTTGTTTTAGTGGAGCAGAAGAGTGGACTTCGTTTTAAACCACTCATTTGAGGTTCAAATTTCGAATCAGAAGGGATGGCGGGTGGCCGCACCTTATGGTTCTCGGGGTGCGGGTGTTGACTTTCTTTCAGCCTGGAGCGCCCGGCATTTAGAAAGCTCCAGATTTCCGATTGCGACGTGAATCGTAATCATCGTTTTGTCGCTACTTTCGAGGTCGCCTGCTTGATGGATGGCTGGGTTGCGGAGACAATGCCGATCTCCACTCGGCGATTGGCCGCTCGCGCTTTGGCATTGCTATCGCGAACAAGCAGCTTGGATTTGCCAAAACCCTTTGTACTGATAAGGCTCTGATCGACTCCCGCCTTAACCAGCGCAGCCCGAACAGCTCGGGCGCGACTGGCGGAGAGTTCCAGGTTGTGCTCCTTTGTCCCGCTGTCAAGCGCGGGGACAGACGGGACGTTTTCTCGTATCATTTGAAAAGACGAGTTTTGCTCACAATGATTTGGGAATTTTCAGAATGGGGGAAACTTCCCGTCTGTCCCTAGTTTCTGTCAGCACCCAGTAGCCTCAGTCGAGGTTACTTGCGCTGTGCAAGTTGGTTACTCTAAACCCGCATACGCAAAATCGGCGTATGCGGCACCCAAAATCGCCTCAGGATTTATTGTCTGTGCCGCCCATGGTGGATGCTTCACGGGGAGTCCATGAGGGAGGTAGATTTGTGATAGGGGAAATTGCAATGAGAATCTCCAGTTTGGCGTTCGCGGCAACAGCGTTGTTTGCTTTGAGCAACGCAGCATCCGCCGCAACCTGCGACCGCGCTTGCCTTCTTGAGCAGGCGAGGCAGTT
>Ga0210405_10002998_pt1 | contig 16916 bp, 24 predicted proteins | sample IncBWH11MmetaG_FD_155492 | JGI IMG/M metagenome (GOLD analysis project Ga0210405, IMG submission 155492) | Forest soil microbial communities from Barre Woods Harvard Forest LTER site, Petersham, Massachusetts, United States - Inc-BW-H-11-M | ecosystem: Environmental > Terrestrial > Soil >... | reverse complement strand
CTTCTCGGCCCCGGCGACCGTCCCGGCCTGCCACGTCTCGCCGCCGTCTGTGGTACGAACGAATGTCCCGCCCGTGCCGCTGACCCAAAGGACGTTACCGTTGACGATGCTCAATCCGAGCAGGCTAGCGTCGGTGTTCGATTTCTGCGGGTGCCACTGGGCGAAAGCGGGCTGGTGGATCTCCGTCACAGACACCGTCACTTGAGGCGCGGAGAGAAGAATAGGTTCCAGTTTGCTGCGAAGTAAATCAGCTACAGCCTGAACCGACAAGCCTGCGACCATGAGCGCATCGAGCGGCGGTAGACTAATATTCCCATCCGGGTTGACGACGACGGTTCTCGACAAATCTGGATGTTGATAGACCGAAATCTGAAGGACATCACCGCTACCGATGTGGAACTCCGCATCCGACGGGGCATTTGAGATTGGCTTCTCCTGTCCGCTCAGGGCTTCGCTCCATAGAATTGCACTGATCAAGGCCGCCGCTCGAACTGCAACTCGAAAGGTTTTCGCGTAAGGCATTTTTACCTTATTCCTTGATGCAGCGTGCCGATGATACACCCGAATTCCTCGTCAGGCCCGGGTAGGTCGGGTTACCGGACATCCAGTCCTAGGACTCCACTTTTCCGATTAGCGCGTTAATCAGGAGTTGACCGCAGATGCTTGGATTCAGTCAGGCTCGTCGTCTTTCGTCGTTCCCTGATTGAACCACCCCGCAGCCACTCGATAGAGAGCGCGTAATGTTCCGCTTGCAAGGAGATAAACTCCTAGGATTACAGCAACTACATATTTGTCGAAACGGTGGGAATCAACATTGTATTTGGCTGAGAAAACAACCGCTATTCCGATGCCCACAGCCATAAGCATCCCAACTCCCAGAAGTTTGAAAAAATCGCGTGTCGGATGCTCGCTCCTGGGTGTGATATCCCACAATACGAGAAAGTAATGGTCGCCTTTGCGAAGCGTGCGAATGGCTTGGTCCCAGTTACGTTTTCCCTCGGGGTGTTCCAGCTTCAACCTATCGTAAGCATGGTGGAGAAGCCGTGAAATCTTAGTTTCATATTCAGCTGTGTCATATTGCGCTTCAAATTCTTCATTCAGCTCCACTGGGTTATCACACGACGTGGCATCACTTTCTGTGAAGTACATCATTTTCTTCTCGGTCTCAGAGAGCGGGACACTCTCCCGAGCCGCTTGCTCAGCAGTTTGCTGTACGAGAAAATCTTTTGCTTGCTTGGTTTTCATTTTGAAAGAATTGCTCAGGGATATAGCGCCAAATCTATCATGATTTGGCCTCAGTGCCTGGTAAGTCGCCTTACCGTACATGTGGAATTGCTGATCGGCACTTGTCCGCTGCGCGCGTTAATCAGGCACTGTCAGGGCTATCGAGGGCTCTGAGAAAGCCAGGACACTAGCAACATACAATACCCGATGGCGTACATTCCCGCAGAGAAGTTGCCGACCAGTGACCTCGCCAAGTTTACGAAGACTTCGCGCGTCTCCACGTCCTTTTTCGCTATGAGGCTGTAAAGACTTAAGACTTCACTTTTTATTTTGATTGCGCGATAGACAAAGAGACCAGCCATAAGTAGGAGGCTCGGCGAGACCATCCAATAGAGAGTTTCGCGATTCGCGAAATACTTAAAGCTTCCTATTAGGATATCGATTACGGCAAAAATGACGGAAAACATGAGTTGCCCGAATAGGGCGCGATTCGAGTCTAGAGCGCTTGTGCCAGTGACAACTTCAGCCATAGCCAGGTGATTCTACACCACCTTTGCACGTGGTCCAGCAAGTCTCGGCCCGGTGCCAGCGAAGCGCCAACCCCGATGAGTCGGATAACCGGACATATAAAGTATTACTTCTCCGGTAAGCGCGTTTACCAGGCACTGGGTCACCTAGTCAGTGATAAATCCATTGTTTGCAGCCATCTTGCAGTAACCGATTTGTTCAATTGGTTCTCGATCGTTTCGGTATACACTTCTGCTTCCTACACTTAATCGTACTTTTGATTTTCATTGAGGAGAATCGATAAATGGAGTTTGCCAAGTACCGGCAACACGCATTCGCATTAGCTGCGGTCGCGGCCTTCGTCTTAGCGGTCGCGGCTTTCTCAAGATCCCGATCGCTCCCCATAAGCCCAACTTCCGGCCCGACTGGACAAACGCCTGCGCTGCCAGCAACTTCTTCTGGCCAAACTGTTCCTCGTGAGGTCGTTCCACGGGACCCGAAGGAACTCTTGCTGGCTGCAGCACAGGTCAATGGATTGGACGCTCCCGGCCTGAAGCCTTGGCACATTTTGGTCAGCTACGACAAGTTTGATGGGGATGGAGACAACGTGGACAGCGGCACGTATGAGGAGTTTTGGGTGGGAGCCAGTCAGTATCGACTCACCTACACCAGCCACGACTTTACACAGACTGACTTCGCTACGGAAAACGGTCTCTTCCGCACTGGCAATGACAAGTGGCCGGGAGAATTGCAGACACGGGTCCGGGACGAGTTCGTACGCCCTATGTTTCGGGAGATGGATTTTGACTACAGCAAGCCCGAAAGAGAGAAGCGTGATTTTGGCAAAGTAAAGCTTCCCTGCGTCATGCTCCGCAGGCCCGAGACGGGCTATATGACGGTTGCTGGCGTAGCTCGAGCTGGATTCTGTTTTGAGCCCGATTCTTTGATTCTTCGATACAGCAAAGGCGGAATGGGTAGGTCCACGATATGGGACCAGACCTTATACAGCAGAATCATGCAGTTCCAAGACCGATACGTGGCGGGCGATGTCGAAGTCACCCAAGGTGGAAAACCCTATTTGAAACTTCATCTGGAAAAGCTTGAGTCAATCCCTTCTCTGAATCCCACCGACTTTATCCCTCCGCCGACCGCGGTTGCCATCGATAGCAAACCGATAATCCCAGATAGCCGCGTATTGATGCTTGATTACCTCGTGCACCAGGAGTTGCCTCAATATCCGAAGTCAATTCGCCCTCCCGGTGGTGAAGCAGTTGTCGAATACAGAATCAACAAAGAAGGACGTGTCACCGCCGTGCAGTTCGTTGAAGGCAACTCTCAAATGCAAAAAGGATTAGAAGAGGCGTTGAAAAAATTCGTGTACCGGCCTTTCCTAGTAAGAGGTGAACCTGTTGAGGTTGAGGTGAAGCAGAAATTTGTCTACGAGATTCGTTGAGAATACAAATTCACCTCTCTCTGGGGCAATTCGGAATGCGCTATTTCGTTAGCTCCCGGTAAGTCGCCTTACCGGACATGTGGTTTTCGGTCTAATTCCAGTTGTCCGGTAAGCGCGTTTACCGGGACCTGACCGAATTGGACGCCTCTGAGATAACATTCCTTTGGATTCTTATGAGCAACGAACCAAGAGCCGCGTGGAATGTTTCGTCTCAAAAGTCCGTGTGTGTCGAGCGCGGGGTGAGCTATGTGCCATCTCCGCCGGAATCGAAATTAGGATTTGCTCTCTCTACCAAGGGCAAATTGCCCATCAACGGTATGCGACACCCCATAGTGGGTGAGACAAACGGTTGGTATATCTGGTGTGGGGAAGACTTCAGCGACGACACTGAATTCTTTGCGCCTCTGCACGCGAGCCACTTCTACGAGGATTATCCAGAAGTCGCAAAATTCCTTGGCTTGCCACCCGGCTTCCGATTCTTATTCACCCCTGATGGCGTGGACGTGTGGTTTGATGAATCACTGTTGAAGCTTTGACATAGCACCCACTTGTCCGGTTTGAGCGTTTACCAGGACCCTGGCGGGGTTCAGCGCCGCCATGCCGGGCCGTCACCGATTTTCTCGACTCGCGTGACGAATGTTATTTTCGAGTCCTCGCGGTCGGTGACTTCCCAGCAGCCTGGAGTCGAAAAGAGCAGGTAACTCGCGAGGAAGCCAGTGCTGTGAGCATCATTCGTTTGGTTCGTTTCAAACCGGAGCGGTGGCACATCGGCGTCGATTCGACGGCTGGTGACGTTAATTTTGCCTCGAATGCCCCGCGTCCATCCGAACTTCATTCCCAGCGCCCCTTCTTTCGTCTGAAATCCGGCTCCGTCCGGTTTGAACACTACCGTTCCGTTTGGCCACAGTCCGAACGGGCCAACGGACAACAGCGCGTTTCCGTAACTTCCTTCGTTTCGTTCCGATGAGCCCGCGACGATTCCGTTCGGCGTAGTGACGTAGCACGAGTCGGGTCGCGATGCCAGGTGGCATAACCCCTACAAGACTCCCGGCAGCGACACAAAGGAGGAAAAGACTGAGTTGCTTCATTGCGTTCTCCTCTGCCTAACGAGACGCTCTCAGAACAGAATTGTTAACAGCCAGGCCGCAACGAAATACGCGACCAAGTGTCAACTCCTGATTTGTCGCGGCGTGAGTTACAACAAAGAGAAGTTCCACTTGGCGTCATTCATGAGGGTGCTCCTTGTTGTAGACGTTGATGCGAACGATCAAAATCTACTTCAAGCGGGCGCCCTTTTATAATGCGTTAATCAGATGAGTTAGCCTCTTCATCTGGTGACCAGTTTCCGATAATCCAACTAATCGTCCACTGACAGCACGATGGGCTGGCAGAGTCTGCCCTTCTTGGTCGCCTCGGAGCTAGTAGAGCTACAGATATGAATTGACTAAATAGAATTTGACGCGGTAGTTACATCGATATAGAGTCTGGCCACATTGTCACGGCCTAGGGCCGGGGCCTCCGGTCCAGGGAGCGGAGGTGCAAGGTGGACAATCACGCAGCTTCAGTTGCCTTTTCTGTTCGCGCATTCGCCGTTTGCTTCCTGTTTGCGAGTATTCTGCCAACGTCGGCCAGCGCTCAGACAACCACGTATACTTATACGGGTAACGCGTTTCGTTTCTTCAACAGCACCGGCAACGTCTTGTTGACCTGCCCACCTATCTGCAGGTTAACCGGCTCGTACACTACGGCCCAACCCATCCCAGCCAACTTCAATGGTTTTGTGGCGTATCAGGATTTTACGGTTACGGATGGCCTTACCACAATCAATAGTCGGACCCCCCCGGGACTCTACCCTGTACGATCTCTTCTTTTCGTATTGACAAATGCGCAGGGACAAATAGTTTCTTGGCACTTCGTGGTCTATAACACCGATGGTTCTCTGATGTTTGAAAGTGATGGAGATCCCACGTTAGGATCTGTCGATTTCACCTTTTATCCCGGTCCCGGTAATCCCGATGCGAGTACTGGCCTTGAGTTTCCGTTGGGAATTTGGAATCGCTCTTGCCAGGTGACGGTTCCACACAGTTGGAAGCAAAGAGATTTTCGCTGGGCCCAGCTTCCATACAATCAGTCGTACACGACAAAAGTGCCCCCCCCGGGGAGCCCTTCCAACTTGACTGCAGCCATGCAACTGACTGACGGCGTTAACTCATGCCCGATCGCTGGTGTAAGAGATCTTGAGGGACTACGTAATTTTATCAACGCGGAGTGTCTGGGCGTTAATGCTACTGGTCCGCGAAAAGGTGAATCCTATATCTCCGTTTACGATATCCGCTGCCTATATGCCGACTGTTATCCTCGGACTAACAACATCCTCGAATTGAGAACGACCCCTGGGAATCCTCATACCAACATCCTGGTCCCCAAGACCATATCCGCAAAAGGATGCGCTTTGACTTCTCTTGCCATGGCTTTGGACTTTGCAAACACGCCTCCAATTCCGACCAACGCTTCCCCAGTGAATCTCGACCCCGATTCCCTCAATGATTTCATGTCCAATACCCTCTTTGGGTTACCCTTCATCGGTGGCTCGTTCTCGGAGCAGGGCGACGTTGGGTTCCCGGATACCACTGACTTCATGTTCTTGCACACTGGGAAGTTATTGGATTTCGACGCATTTCAGTCAAATTCGTTGTACACGCAAGATGCAGCGTACAATGCACTCGATAACGCTCTCTGTTCATCCGATCCCCACCCTGTGATCGTGGGAGTCAAGTTGGGCCTCGACACGTCCACAAAAAAGTTCAGCGTTCCGAATCACTACGTGCTGGTGACCGGAAAGCTGCCGACACCAGATCCATACCTTGACGGGCGAATGCAGTACAGTATAGAGGATCCTGCACAGATCTGCTCACCGCTACCATGCACTTTGGACGATTACTTAGTTTTGACACAGCCCGCGTTTGTGACTAGGGGCATTGTGTATGATCCGGCAGGGGACCGCAGCAAGCTAAGTATATCTGGTGGTGAAATTGTGCAGATATTGCTGCAAGATCAGAACGGACTGCGGACTGGATTTGAGCCACAAACGAGTGCAGACTTGAACGAGATTCCAAGCTCTGTTTACTTCAGGGATGCAGTGGAGGACGACATTACCGCTGAGCCTTCAACCACTACTACTCATTCTGTGCACACGTACCGACCTGCACCTGGAAGCTACAAGATAACGACGACAGGAATAGGTCTTGGGGCTTATAGGATTGTAGTAAGAGCATATTCCCAGGACGGAGGTGCTCAACCACTTGTGCTGTTGCAGGGGGTTGCGGGGCCAGGATCGACTTCCAGCTTTCAAATCAACTACGTTTCATCAACGGGCGCTGCTTCTGAAGCGTCTAGGATAGCCACATTCCAAAGCACCCTAGCCGACATCAGCAACAGCCTCCAGATAGGGCTGATAGACAACCATGGGATAGCCAATTCGCTCTCAATGAAGATCAAGGCGGCATCTAACGCCACAGGCCCCGCCAAAAGCAATATCCTCAACGCTTTCAAAAACGAGGTGAATGCGCAGTCCGGCAAGCACATCTCGGGCGTTGCGCCTGATCTCTTGCTGGAAGATGCAGATTCGCTGATCAGCCAATTACCGTAGGCAGCTCTTGAATACCCCAGGCAGGCCGCTCTGTACGGTGAGCCTCGGAAGGTGGACAACCACATCGCCGTCAGGTGGCCGAGCCTTTCTATACGTACGCGTCTGCGAGTGTTTCTTCGTCCGGCTGGGCCGACATTTGGGCCGGAACAGGCTGCGCTGCGATAGCTTGCCGCAGTGCTTCATGGCCAATTGTGAACGCGCAAGACACCACTATGGCCAAAGAGATTCCCCATCCAAGTTGTTTCTGTGAAGACTTCATTATTGTACTCCTCTGGTCGCTGCTCACGCGAAGTGTTGAGGGTCACTGCGTCCCGCGAGGGGCTCAGACTGCCGTTCAAAAAACCCCTCAGTCTTGGCAGTCGCAGGCACTTGATTCCATTGGCTGCACCTGCCGCGCATGAGCTGTTCGAGAAATATCCGTTTGTTGAATGACCGGCGAGAGAAAAGGGCCGTAAACTCTTCGGCGAATGGCCGGAACAAATGTCATTGACGCAAAGAAACGCGCACCCTCAGCATAAGATCGTCGGCCCGAAATTCAGATCCGATCCGCGCACAGTCGATACCCTGATCAGAATCAGCGAGCGCGTGGCGAAGTTGCACGGGCTGGACGCACCGCAACGAATTGAGGCGAGTGGGCCGAACGGAGGGCCGATTGAGACTCAGGAGCAACAACCTGACTACAGCAAGTTTTCGCTCGATGAGTTGATAATCTTTCGAGCATTGCACCTTAAAGCGGACGGCGATCCGGATTGGGATAAGACATTCTGAATTATGGAACCCCCGAGTTCGAGCGAATGCGCCCTGGCCAGCCGACGAGGTTGATCACTGCGTTTGTAAGGGCACTCCCGTTCGGAGATGAACCGTGGAAGTTGACACAGGGCGCGGCGACGGGAAGCTGAAAAACATGGCGACTCTCCCCATTCCATTCCCCGGTAAAACTGGACGCCCACGCAAGAATCTCGATGCGAAAAAGATTCTAGCTCTTCGCGCTCAAGGGCTTTCCTGGCGCAAGATCGCTAAGCGAATGCGGGTAGGGGCGGGAACTGCCTTTCGTGCCGCTCAGGGCCGTTCCAAAAGTGTTTCTTATCTATGCCTATTGCGTGGCGAGCCCTTGAGAGGTGCGACGCGGTACCGGCTCACAAGCGAAGCCGTTATAAAGGGCGTTCCTCACTCTGGAAATCGGAAGGGCACACCTTTCCACAGTTTGTCTTCTGGTGGGACGTAGCGCACTTGAGACCATGCAAAAGCCTTCATTAATCGGCGCGCCGTCCCATCCCCGGGCGAAGCATGTGGCCCGATAATCAAAACCGAGTTAGTCACTCGGTTTGTATCACCGAGGTTCACGACGCCTCCGTCATACATCAGAGCAGAATTTGAAAAGTCGTTTCCGATGAAGTAGTTTCCATCGAGCTCGCGCTGCATCCCAATCCAAGAGCAGCGGACAAAGATAGCTGAGACCCCTTTCGCAATTGCGATACCGGAATAACTGAAGTGCGAGTTCACGACCAAACTGAAATTGGCAAGTGGTTTGGGGGGATCGGGGAATTTTTGCTGTTCGATTTTGACGCTGCGTTGCCTTTGAAAAACGGCGATTTGATTTGGACCTCCGACCTGCGGATGGACCTTTGAGGTGAAGTAGGCCAATCTCTTCGCGAGTTCCACCATCTGGTCAACCGTCAGTGTGGAGCCGCCGTTCTCTGCGAACGACGCTGCATACTGGTTTATTGCCGTATCTTCAGGTTTAGATTCCGGATGAACTAAAATCTCCTGAGCCACATCAGGCATTCCATTCAGTTGCACAACGAGTTTCTTCTCTATGTTTAGAATTGCGGCTTCCTCAATCTCGGAAGTAAGGTTGCCCCTGTCGTTGCTCATCCGAAGAGTGATCTTCCCAATTTTCGGGTTGTCGTCCGTGTCATAGCCCGCGACGATCAGTTGAAAGCGGTAGCTATCGAGTGGGGTCGGATTGCCTAGCGCGTCGCGCACATTGGCGATAGTTGATAAGTGGCGACTCATGAGGAATGCCAATGTCCTCAGACGCTCAGTGATGCTTTGCGGGGGCTGCATAGCCGACTGGCGGACGTACTCGTGGATGATGGCACTCGTGCTCGTGTTTAGATCGGGCAAGGAAGCTTGTGGGGAAACAGCATGAGCTGAGATGGCAGGGGCTGAAGCGAAGCCTGCAATCGCACATACCGTGCGATCATCCAATTTGAACAATTTTTGACTGGGCATATCGGGCCTCGGTACGCCCCCCACACTAGCCATGCTGTCGGTCAATACGACTAAACCGTTTTCGTTTCCTAGAGCAACATTAATCGTCCCGCGCACAACGGAATCGTCCTTGGGATTCTGTCCCTGTAGTGTCGTCAAAAACACAAAGAGCAGGGCGCAGACTGCACTTGCTATACGAACTTTCATCCGAACCTCCTGCCATTAGAACGGATGTATCAGATTTTCTTGCGCGGGGGCGGAAAAATTATTTGCTTTCCGTTGTAGCATTCGCCGGTCACACCCGGCTGTCTCCCGACAGATCGGGAGCTTGGGGGTCTATCAGCGTGGGGTCGGCGCGCTCCCACCATGCGTCGTCACCTTCAACCTCGACCTCAACTTGATCGCCGTCGGCCAGGCCCCATGTGCTCCGCAGATGAATCGGGCTGACTAGCTCAAGGACGTTAGCGCCGATGCCTCCGGGTTGCTCGTGCGATTCTGGTCGCATGATAATCATTCGGTGCCCGCGGACCCGGCACCGCTGAAGCTTGAGCCGTTCACCTGTGAAGTACTCACCGGGTTCTATGGTTGCATCGGCATGGACAACGTAGTTGAACGGGATTCTGACGTTGAGAGTCCCAGGAGCCATGCTAGGAAGGCCGGTGCGGGAAAGCAGTTTCTCCTCAACCGTTTTCAGATTAGGCGTCGCGGCGTTAAATCGTGAACTGACAACCCCCCTAAGAGTCTGCATCTGTGTCTCACGCGATCTACGGGTGCGCTATGGCAAGAAACCGATAAGCACGCTCTCCTCGTGCTCGACAGCCCACTGTTCTCGTAGAAGGCGGCACTGGTGTTCATACGCGGATGCAAGGCCGGTGATTCCCGGAGTATCCGTCGCAGGCGGCACGTCTTTGAACGTGGGCCATGACACCCTGCAAATCTCAATGGGGGCATGGAGAGTTCCAGCAGGCTCGTCACCGTCGATGGACGCGACGCGATAGTATATCCAAGTGTTCGTAAGACTCTCGGTCTGCGGTGGTTTGAATACGTAGATAGACTGCATACGCCGGCCCTCCCTAAGGTTGAGTTTGGCATGGGCCAGCATTTCCGCGCAATGCGAGTTGCCCCAACCGTGCAGCCCGGCAAAACCATTTCCTTTTGCCTAGTCTAATTCCGCCAACACGCGGTTTGTATTCTCAGCGACTTGCAGAGATGCCCGTGCATACCATTTCGCCGGAGCGCGACGCGGAGCCCGTTGTTTTTTCCGCACCGGGGATGATGGGCGCTGGGGTGGCTGGCGGGCGGGAGCTTCGCGCGAGGATTGGCCGGAGCGGCGGCTAGCGGCGAGAAACTGGACCTGCGCAGGCTACCGCAGGTCGTTCTCTTTTTCGCGGAGGAAGGCTTTAAGCTCCGAGACTGAGGTGGCTTCTCCGATCATCACCTGGACGGTTCGGTAGAACTCGTCGAGAACTGCCGCTGTGGCCTCGTCACTGGAAAGTCCTCTTCTGGTGCCGTCCGGCATGGTTAAGGTCATTGCGCAGCAGATGCGCCCGGTCGCTGTCGCTCCAGTTGAAAGGTTGGAGATGAACGTCCCGACCCATTGCGGCAGCACTCGCATCTTCCACACGACTACTCCCACTACCTTGTCATCGCGTGAGGCGAGGAGTGGTCCGCCGGAGTTCCCTGGGTTGAAAGCTCCGTTGACAACGATGTGTTTCACGGTGCGGTTGCCGCTGCCGGCGTCATTGTAGCCGGCAACGTAGCCGATACTCAGGAGTGGAGCGGGACCGTTGTAGATCAAAGGAAAGCCCCAGGTTTTGACGGGCGTCTCGCCGGGCGGGGAGATGTCAGTTCCGAGTTCCAGGCCTCCGGTAAGCGTTTCGGAGGGTCGCAGTAAGGCCAAGTCTCGGTCGGGGTCCGTCACGAGTTTGGAGAACTTGACTTTCTTCCCCATGGGCGAGGTGGCCTCTAGCTCCTTGTCTTGACAGCCTTGGACAACGTGGTTGTCGGTTACTAGTATCCCGCTCTTGATCAGGAAGGCGGTTCCTTTGCTGTTCGTTTTGGGACAGACCAGTAGATACACGGACTTGATTGCCGTTTGGTGTGTGGCGCCTGCGGCATCGAGAAGCCACTGAGTAGAAGCTGGCACTTCGTTCTCGCGCTGGTTGCCTGGGGGATTCTGGGCGGTGCTTGGTACAAGTGCTGCGGTGACGAGAATTGTGCCCGCCACTAAGGTACGTGCGAATGTTTTCTGCATTTTGCGATCTCCTACTCAGTTTGAACGGATGGGCCGGGAAATCTTGCATGCCGGTTTTCGTGGGGAGCCGCGCCGGTTGCTAAGTTCGTAGCTCGTAGGGCCACATTTTCCAAACGAAGCAGTCGTGGCACGCGAATTCAACGCGGGAAGGTCCACTTTTCGGGTATCTCTCACCGCAGTTGCGCGTCTGCCATTCACTACTCTTGTTTTTGCGTTCTTCGGCGAGCGCGGCGAGTTCTCTGACAATGCCGCGGTCGCTTCCCGGCTGAGTGAATTTAGCGTATTTGGCTTGGTGATCGCACATCTCGTCTCTTTCCTCAACTTGATCAGATGCTGCGAGGTGTCCGCGCGATTGGGGGTTTACGTTAGGTCTCTGACGACGTGGTCGGGCATGGGACACCTCTAAAGCAGTTCTATCAGACAGGTGCCCGCGTGGCTAGCGAGTGAAGGTGCCCAAAAGGGCGGTCCTTCTCCACTGCTTCAATCTGATCCGCCGCCGTGCAGAGCGATTCCTTTGACGGTCCGGGCACTAACCCACTGTCCCGTAAGTGCATTACAGACAAATTAAGTTAGACTGATTTCAAAGATATGACTCTCAAAGACCTTGAAAATCGAATCGATCAGCTGGTTGCACAAGCTGAGATGGCGTTGAGGAATGTGCGGCGGCTCGAAAAGTACCAGGTGTCGTCATTGAGGACAGAGGATTGGGCGGCACTTCGGGCGGCGGGCCTGGCCTTCATAGAAGCCACGTTCGGTCCCTTTCCACGGACGACGTCTTGGAACCATTCAAGGAGTGACCATCGAGGATGAGGAAATCGGAAACAACCACGATTTCAACCTCAGTTCCGCCGAGGGCGGCGTTTGCCAAGAAGGCGGGTTGGTACAGGATTGGCACTTTGTTTGCGATGGCGTCCGCAGTTTTCTTCACCTGCTCGTGAAGAGAACCATCGCTCATATCGGCGAATGCCCCGAGACTCGCCAGATGGTTTTTCTCGTGCCTGAGCCCGAGCCGACGTAAGACCTCATCGTAGGGACCGGGAGCGGCTTCCTCTTCTCTGCGGTGCCGCAAGAACACCCGCAAATCGCACCATGTTGATCGGTAATACGAAACGAAATCTGAAGCGGTCAGGCACATAAGGTATTGGGGCGCTGAGTCCTTTGTTGTGTCCGACCCGCAGCGTGCACCGTTCCTACCGAGAGACCCAAGGTGCGAGCTATTGTGCGCCAAGATTGGCCATTGGATCGCATCTTCGCGACGGTCACAGCATCAAGTTCCTTCTTGGGCCGTCCGAGTCGCTTTCCTTTTGCCCTTGCATGACGCAATCCAGCGCGGACTCTTTCTACTATCAGGCTGCGCTCAAGTTCAGCAACTGCTCCCAGAACAGTGAATACCATCTTGCCGGCCGGAGTCGAAGTGTCCATCGACTCGCTCAGGCTAACGAAATGAATGCCGAGGGCATTGAACGTCTCCAGTGCACGAAGCAAGTGAGAAACAGAGCGGGCAAATCGATCAAACTTCCAAACAACAACAGCGTCAAAATGGCACCTGTGGGCATCGGCTAACAGCCGATTGAGCTCGGGTCGGCTATTCTTCGCGCCACTTATGCCCGCGTCAACGTACTCTCCGACGATCTCCCAACCGCGACGCTGACAATACTCGTGCAGCTCGGCTAACTGCATCTCTGGCGACTGCTGACCGTTGTTCGTGGACACCCGTGCGTAAAGGGCGACTCGCATGGTGAGATTTACCTCTTTCGCTTTTCCAACTGCTTCTTGACTCGATTGATGTCGCGTTCAGTCCACAACCTAACCGTGACACCGCCCGCTTTTTGCAGTGGGGGGACAATTATCTTGCCGGAAGTGACGTACCGCTGGAGCGTAATCCAGCTTACGCCAATCTTTGTGGCGGCTTGCTTTGTGGAATAAGTCTTCATACTGATATAGACCTATATCAAATGAAAAGTACAATTGCAAGAGAATTCGTGTCATACGTGTGTGCGCTGCTTTGTGACACGCCCCGGAACTGGCAGCAATATCGTGATACAAGAGGAAAGCCCCGCGAGTCTAGGGCCGGGCGCACCGCCTGACACGCAGTGTGTTTCCGTGGGAACTTAGGCAAGTGGGGCCGCGCCGTACGTTTCGGTACGTGGTTCAACCGCAGGCAGAATGTGTGGAGGTTCTCCTACGGTCTCACTGGGCCAGCCCATGCATCGCGACCCCTTGCGATGAAGTCTACTCCCCTTCGCAGTTCCCTGGCACGTTGTAGCTCAGCGTTGAGTAGGCCCGAACACAGACGCCTGAGCACCTGTCGCCACGAGAAGCACTTCGCTTTCACTAAGGGTGAATTCGACAAGACCGCAATCTAGGCAGATCAAGAGTTTCGGAAATACCAAGACGGCAGGCTGGTCTAGATTTTTCAGCCCGGGAAGATGGATGTTAACCTCAGCAGCGAACTCGGTCTGTTTCTCCGACCCGCATGTGCATTGCATTACCAGACCCCCGAACTTTAGGCTAGGCTGGGCATTGTTACAGGACAACATACGCTTACTTGTCATACAACTAGACATACAATCGTACACCGCTTTGTCATACAGCGGCTCACTTCCAGCCCTTCCGTGCCCGTAGCGTGCTAACCTTTAGCGCGTCGGTCCGAGTACTTTCTTGGAGGAACAAATGGCGGAGTCGTCGGATTTACGGTCGTTCTACCACCCCGTTATTTTTCTGCTCGTTTTTCTCTTTCTCCTTCTTGTCCCTGTCGTACAGCTCCTTCGTCGGACCGGTCATCGTCCAGTTTGGTGCCTATTCGCCATCTTTCCGGGCCTAAACATCCTTGCCTTTTGGTTTTTCGCGTACAAGCCCTGGCCCACGGACAAGAAGTCCACGACTATCGGAAACTGACCCACCCTTTGTCATACCGGCGGTCAGCCACGCGCTTTCCGCAGCGTGCCCTTAAACCGCTTCGCCCGCTGAATGTCGGCCTTACTCCAGAGCCGGACACGGAAGTTTGCGACCACGGAAAGCCTGGGCGTTTTGATAAATCGGCCCTTGATCCATGACTGAAGTGTTTGACGTGAGACGCCGATAAGTTTCGCTGCTTCTGGTGTTGTGTACTTGCTCTTTAACATGCCGCATCTTAGCTCCTATTTGACAGGCATGTCAAGTACAGTGTAGAATGCACCTGGTTGGAAACGGGGGATCGATGGTTGAGAAGAGCCTCAGGGAATTGGAGCGAAAGGCGGTCGTGCAACACTACGGCACGATTCTGTTCAAGCGTCTCAAAGGAGAATCGGTCGCAGGGATCGCCGAGTCGCTCAAGATGGAGAAAGCGTCTATTCTGCGCTGCCTTGCTTGGGCGGAAGCGAACTGGTCTCGCGTCATTTCCACCAACGGCGACGCGCACACGAAGCCAAAAGCTCCTAAAGTCGCTGGCGTGCGCCAGTGGATGATTGAAACTGCCTGTAGCGCGTGTGGCGCCCGCCTTGCAGCGGGCCAAGACAGACTCGTGACCGCGGCGCTTGAACTGACCGACGAGAACGATGATTTCAGCACGGACTACCGTAGAAACGGCCAAACGATAGAACGGGGCGGCGGTAGGCAGGAGTCCAAAGTAGGGCGCCGTGAATTCAAACACTACTGCGACGATTGCGCGGCGAAGGAGCCCGAATTTCTGATCAGCAACCCGGTGTTTGTGCAAACCGCGACGGCAACGGCGGTGAGTCATGCTCCGCCAGAAAAGTCCGAAGGTCTTGAAACCCTGAAGAGTGACCTTGCAGCCGGTGATGACCGCTCATTCAACGAGACTTTCCCCGACTGCGCGGACAGCAGAGACGCGATGGCTCGCTCAACTGGCCTTGTAGAAATTGGAAGGCGGAGTGGGTTTGGTAGTGACTCACTTCGAGCAGACGCGCAATCCGGTGAGGCAGCGCAGAAGGCGCGGGTGTTGACGTTTCTGAAAGACCCGAAGTCCAGGGGCATGCGCCCAGAGATGAGGGATGCCTCAAGAATGTGGGCAGAGGGGCCAATGAGTCGGGGTGAGGTTGCTCGAAAGCTCGGCAAGGAGCAATCAACCGTGTCACGCTGGATCAGCGTGGCACAAAAGATGGCATCTGCGCCGAGATGAGCCCATGCAACGATATTTTTTTTCTTCCCTGAATTCAATGACTTACAGAAAAACATCTCCGCAGAAATCGCGCCTTTTGTGCATATGCCAACTATAAGTAGAGGGACATTCTCCCCCTCTGAAGCCCTGAAAAGCCGTCCGTTCTCAACCGGGCGGCTTTTTCTTTTGCCAACTCGTTGACACGACATTTGAAGTTCTTGCGGTGTGCAAGCCGTCCAGCCCTTTGGCTGAGCGGCTTTTTTTTGCGGAGGCAAGGCGATGAATGATTCAACCGTAGGTGCCTATCTTCGCGGCTTACGCGAATTTGGCAGGGCGACACTCTTGGAGGGCGGTCGTGTGATTGACCTTTCCGCCGCGACTATGAGTGGCCGCGAGCGCGGTTTCGGCAAATTCTCCGACGAACAGATCGCAAAGCTCGAAAAGTTTTACAGCGCGCGAATCCAGGCGCGCCTGGAACAGATTACAAAATCGCTCTAATCCTAAAAAATTTGATATTCACCGGCGCCTGCACGCGCTGAGGAGGCTGCGTGAACAGTGGCTTCGTACAACTACGGCGCGGCTTACTAGACCATCTGCGCGACGGGCGGCTCACTCTTCTCGAATTTGCCGCATTAATTGCGATCCTCCTGCTGGCCGACAAGTCTAGCGGCATCTGGATCGGAAGCGCAAAGGGATTGGCCGCAAACTGCGGAGCAGGGGACATCACAGATCGGCAGGCTAGGCATCTATTGGAATCCCTTGAAAACAAGGGCTACATCCGCCGGTTTCCTAAGCGCCGTTCACACGCCAATTATCCGATCCTGGTCAATCGCTATTTGGTCACTTTCGGTGCCTACAGCGGAATGACGCTAAATGCTGCTGCCACTGACGATTGGAGGAAGCCGGTATATGAATCACGCCAAGAGCAGGGCGCAGAGCGGGGCGTAGAGGAGGGCGCACAGCAGGGCGCAGAGCGCGCCCCTTTACAAGAAGGAGAAGGAGAAGGAGAAGGAGAAGGAGAAGGAGAAGGAAAAGGAAAGGGAGACGTAAGAAAAAAGCCTGCGCCGAAACCCGCGGCGCCTGCCGATCCCCGTTTCCAGCCATTCCTGGATTTTGCCTTCGGAGCCTTCGAGCATAAGCACGGCCAGAAACCCACCTGGTCCGGGAAGGACTTCAGGGCGCTTTCAACGATGCTCGCCAGCAACAAGGGCTTGGGCGCCGACGAACTGCAACGGCGCTTCCGAAACTACATCAGCAGCACAGAGACATTCACGCAGAAGCAGGGCGACTCGCTCGCCTACTTCTGCGCTCACCCAGATTCGTTTTTGGGCGGCCCGATGTTGGCCGGCCAGGGAAAGGGGTCATCCAATGGCAACGCAAAGCCTAGCGCGAACGATGCAGCCGCCTCTTTCATCCAGCACTTCACGGAACCAAACCAAGAGCGACCTGATTCGGCAGTGGGTTCTTAAGTTCGCTCTCAATGCCGGTCAGACGCTCGACTCTACGGCGGTAGGTG
>Ga0210405_10002993_pt1 | contig 16929 bp, 10 predicted proteins | sample IncBWH11MmetaG_FD_155492 | JGI IMG/M metagenome (GOLD analysis project Ga0210405, IMG submission 155492) | Forest soil microbial communities from Barre Woods Harvard Forest LTER site, Petersham, Massachusetts, United States - Inc-BW-H-11-M | ecosystem: Environmental > Terrestrial > Soil >... | reverse complement strand
AGGCCGCTGTCGAAGGCTTGCTCCTGAGAGCCAACCACGGGCTCGACTCGAAGATTGGCGAAGGCGGGGTGAAGGTTTCGGGAGGAGAAAAGCAGCGGCTCTCGATCGCGCGTGCTCTTCTGCGCCGGCCGCAATTGCTGGTGTTCGACGAAGCGACGTCATCGCTTGATTCTTTGACGGAGGAAGAAATCAGCGAGACCATTCGGGATGTCGCCGTGAGCCGAGATGCGATCACGATATTGATCGCCCACCGGCTCTCTACCATCCTGCACGCGGATTGCATTTACGTATTGGAACGGGGGCGAATTGTAGAGAGCGGCCGTCACGAAGAGCTGCTCGCGAGCAAAGGTCTCTATAGCGCGATGTGGCGGCAACAGGTGGGGGAGGGCCGAGAGAAGTTGCTCAACCCTGCGTGACCGGCGGAACGGCCGAAGATGCCGGTTTGACGTTTCCCACAAACCTCTTAGGCGCAACACCGCAACCAACTCCGGCGTATCTCAGCCAATTTTTGGTGCACTCTCGGTGCACTTTAGCCTGCAAATGAGGTGATTCGGCGCAAATGAGAGCACCGCAAGTCGTTCAAAGCAAATGAAAGGGTGTGAGTACAAACAGGGCAGGATGAATTAGCAAACCGCCGCCAATCGATTATCGGAGAATAACGAACAAGACTCTCCTAATGCCAAGTCTTATGCCAGTGAGGATCGATCGCCGAGGGTTTAGGCGAATAGGACGCGCGTGGGTCCACAAACCTGTTAAGAATGCAGAGAGCTGTTCAGAATTGTGACGTTCCTCGTGTTTCTATCGACCGCCGATCAGCACGGCTAGGAACAAAACAAACATCAGGATACCGAGCAACACCTTGTACGGCTTCCTGACGAATGCCTGCGCCGGTAAAGGATTGCGATAACCCTCCTTTGCTTGTTCGATGCAGTGTCGAACTCCTCCCAGGAATTCAGCTCTTTGTTCGACGTAGAACTGATCCTCTGAGAAGGCCAGATCGCACAGACCTTTGAATACGCGAAGAGAATTGATGACTGAAGACAGCATGGTATTTCCTTTCTGGATTAGAGTCCAATAGGGTCCAACATGAGGTCCAACTCGGAGGCTGTTTCGGAGATATTTAGGTGGGTAAGCGGCGCTAGATCAGTAGTTTAGGGTTTTCAATCAGCTGAGCTACACGCCCACAGTGGGAACTACCTTCATTCTAAAGCATTTCGGCCGATTCCAAAATCTGTTCCTTCGCTTTTCAATCATTTGGAGTGAACCCCTATTTTGAGACAGTTTTTGGCGGCCGTACTTCATCCGATTAGTTCTGTGTGGCCAGCGACAATCCGGAAGCCATCCATAAACGGGGTTCGAGGACGTGTCACAGCAATCACAGCGTCGCAATTTGCCGTCGCCTCTCAAGTCACTCAACTGCAGAATGCTTTCTGCCCCGATCAACTCCTTGACGGCGGCGCCTTTTGGGCAAGTTATGGGCAAAACATGGTCATTCATCCTAAGTGGAAAGCAGCGAACAGGTTGGGCAAGTTAAGGGCAAAGAAATGTGGCCCTGTTTCAAACACTGATCCGAGAGTTCGGCAATCCTAGGATATACGGTCTGGAGTTTCAGTCGATGCTCTTCGTGCGATGCTGATAACATTCCTCGTGTGTATTACCTGCTGCGGATCAAAGAGCAGCAACAGGTCATCATCTAATTTCAGGGCGATGCGTGCTCGAAGACAAAGGTCCTAGGCCGAAATTGCTTTGGCTTTTTCATCGAAGTTCCTGCAGGCGTTTTCCACGGCATTGAGATTTTCCTCTGCCCAAATCCAAACTCCGCAGCCATCTGAATTGACAGGAATCAACCCGGCTCGCCTACCACCACGCAGGAGGTCGCGGGTTGAGTCCCGTCGCCACCGCCACTATCTAATTCGTAGAGACCGACGATGGTCAAAGATCGAGTTGGACGTCTCCAACTCCAGGCGCGAAGGGGGGCCCCCGCACTTACTTAACCCACATGCTAACTCAGGAGCTTTTAGTCGCCCATTTATCCTGTGTTTAGACTCGAAGTGATAGCTTCTTCGAAGACAGAGGCCAAGGCGGCGGAACAGAATCGGTACAAGAAAACATGGTTTTTGGAGTGCTCTTCACAAGGAGGTTCGCATGCGGTCTTACGGATTCGGACGAATTGCAGGCGGGACACTGCTCATCGTGTTGGGTAGCTTCACTCTCTCGATAGGGGCCACGAACGACTATCACCAGCTCAATAAATATAGCTTCGGCGCAGCGGGGGGCACCCGAGAATACTTCGACTACATCACGGTCGATTCTGCCGCAAGACGCGTATATGTTTCGCATGGCACTGAAATCAAAGTCCTGGATGCCGACAGCGGCGCTCTTATCGGCAGCATCACTGGTTTAAAGGAAGATCACGGGGTTGCCCTGGCCAGCGAGTTTGGCCGCGGCTTCATCAGCGACGGAGCGCAGGGCAAGGTGATTATTTTCGACTTGAAGACCCTCAAGGTGATCGGCGAAGCCAAAGCTGATGAGGACGCCGACTGTGTCATTTACGATCCCTTCTCGAAACGCGTTTTCGTGATGGATGGCGATCCTCACAAAGCTTCGGTAATTGACGCGAAGAGCGGCAGTGTGGTGGGAACCGTCGAGCTTGGCGGCGCGCCGGAGTTTGCCGTCGCCGATGGCAAGGGAACAGTTTACGTTAATCTGGCAGACAAGAACGAAGTTGTGGCGATTGATTCCCAATCCCTGAAGATCAAATCGCGTTGGCCGGTCGCTCCCGCGGGAGGGCCGACGGGCCTCGCCATGGACGTTGAGCACCACCGGCTCTTCAGCGCAGGCCGCGACCCTCAGAAGCTTGTGGTGCTTGATTCCGACAGCGGAAAACTGCTGCAGTCATTCCCGATTTCCGGCGGTGTGGACGCCGTAGTCTATGAGACCGCTACCGGGCTGATCTTCGCCTCGACGCGCGATGGTTTGGTGCACGTATTCCACGAAGACTCGCCCGACAAGTTCAGCGAATCCGAGACCATCAAGACCGAATACGGTGCCAAAACCATGGCCCTGGACACCACGACTCACAACATATTCGTGTCCACTGCGGACTTTGCACCCGCAGCTGCCCCCACTGTGGACAAGCCGCACCCGCGGAAAACAGCGATACCCGGAACGTTTCATGTGCTGGTTTACGGACGGTGACGGGTTTCTCCGTTCGAAGCAACCCCAGGCTCCGTGAGTTAGTTCCGGAGCAGTTTCAGCGTCATGCCAGTTGCCGGGAGCGAGAATCGCTCGATCAGGCCCGTTGAAGTAACGGCCGAAGCTCTCGGATGTCCTTCACGTCGTCAAGCCCAAGCAATTTCTCGATGAGCTGTGTGCAGGCTGTAGGGCCGAGAACGGGCGTCATCAGGTCTCGGGCTTTCGCGACGACCTCGTCGCGGGTCATGGGGTTTTCGGTGGTGCCGCGCACGGCTTCGACATGATCCCTTAAATGCGTGCCGTCTACGAGAGTCACCTCGACGATAGCCTCTCGCCGTGGCATGCGACGCTCGAGTTCCTCGTCAGGGACGAGCTGCACCTTCGCGCGCTGGAGGAGGATCACCGGATCCTGCATGCGAGCCTTGTCGTGGGCTGCACGGAATGAGACTGTCTTGTCTATCAGCATCACCGCGATCATGTGCTGAAGGCAAATATCCGGCATCTCGCGGCCGTTCACTGTAGCAGCGCCGCTCGTGTAGACGCGCACGACCACCTGTTGCACCTGATCGGCCTCGAACGGATGGCGCTTCAGAAGATTATCCAGCCCGTCGAGAGCTGCCTGGATTGGCCCTCCCACAGTCCATTTCTTGATATTCGTCCGCATCACTTCGTAGCGCTCGCCCAGCTTGTCAATCAGCCCAGCCGGATCAGCTTTGGGTGAGTAAGCTTGAAAGAAATTGTCGGGTCCCGACAGAATATCGTTGCACCCGGTCCAGCCCGACTTAACCAGCAAGGCGGCGGTGACTCCGTTGCGTGCTCCCGCGCTCGCGAAGACGAAGGCTTTCTCGACATGCTCGGTATCGCGTCGCCAGGCAAAGATGCCAGACCCCGACTGCTGTGCTGCGTAGTCGAGCAGCCAACGCATCTGCTGAGCGTTCAAACCCACCGCGCATCCACCCGCCGCCGCGGAGCCGAAGGTCGCAACCATGTTGTGGGTCTCTTTTATCAAAGCCTCGGGGCCCAAGGTGCTAACGACTCGTATTCCGACGTCGTATCCGAGTACGACGGCGCGCAAGAACTGCATCCCATGGATACCGAACTGCTCGCCAAGAGCCAGTGTGGCCGGCACGATCGAACATCCTGGATGCGCTCCCAGCCAGGCGTAGGCGTAGTAGTCGTCGGTTTCATCGGAATGAGCGAGTTCCGCGTTTGCGATCGCGGCCTCGATTGCTCCGCAGAGGACCGGTGAGGCAACGACGGTCGAGACCTTTTCGCCACCATACTCACGGGCGAACCGGACGGCCGCACGCCCCGGGGGCAGATCGGATCCCGAAACCATGGCCGCGAAGCTGTCAACGATGTGGTGCTTCGCCTTCTCCACAGCGTCGTCCGGCAGGGTTCGGTTGCGGGCCTCGCTCATATACATACTGAGCTTGTCCATGACCGGGCTAACGGGTTGCTCGACCATCCCCGTTCCGCGTGCGAACGGTGCAGCCGCGACAAGCCAGGCCGTGCGTTGCAAGATGCTGCGCCGGGAAAGGATTGCGCTACTTTTTTCCGGTCGAACCCCCATGTCTCGATGACCTCTCATACGCCCGGTGCGCCCGCGAATCTGCTTCGGCCACACCCCGCCTGGGACGCTCTGTCCGATTTGACTTATTCCGCCCGAAGGGGAGTCACATGATGGACAACTCTTACCCACTTCCCATCCTGCTTTACCCAAACGTTCGTTGTGGCTGAATGAGTGCTCAGGTCCGCGCCGCCCGCTGGATTTTTGCGCGTAGTGTCTCCAAGGTAAGTGACCACAGCTACAGTCCCCTTCTGATAGATGCGGACGCGAAAATCATACTGCTTGTTTGAGAGCAGGTTCCGCGACCCGGATCGCCATTCCTCCATAACTTGAGCTTTGGTGAGAGTACCCTTGGCTGAGGTATAGGCCATGTCCTCGTCATTGTGACTGGCCCACCAATCCGCGGCGGCGGAGCCGCCCGCCACCAAGATTGGAATCTTGTCATTTTCTATTTTGAGAACTTCTTTTCTGGCTTCCTCGGCCGCATCCCCGGCCTCCTCTTTCGCTCTAACCAAGCCGAACAACGAAACTACCAACAGGATAGCTAAGAAAATTCTTCGCATTGCGTTTCCTCCCCGTACGGATTTCACAGCAAGTTATGGTGATGTACCATAAATTCGAATCGAACTCTATCGTTTCGGAGCAGTACTTAAACCAGCCCGCGCCCGGCGTGTGAAGAGGCGCTCAGCCATCGATTGCACGCAAAGGGATGGCGCTGGATCGCAGACACTTATCCTGCGCGCGCAATGTCCTGAGCGAGGCCATATCCGCCATCACCAAATTATTTTTACGGCAAGCTGAAGTTCTCGCGCCGTTGTCGCTGTCGAAGTCAGAAGGCCCGCTGAGCTGATTGGAGCTCCGGTTGAATCGAAAATGTTATTGTTGGTGGAAACCGAGAAGTTCGGGCGGTTGAATACGTTAAAAAACTCCGCCCGAAATTGTACATTAAAGTTTTCGGAGATCCGCCGGACATAATTGTTCTTGAAAACGGAGAAATCCATATTCACCAGCCCGGGGCCGATCAGAATATTTCGGCCGGCATTGCCACGAAGATTGAAACACTGCGGGGCCGTGCCCTGGTTTGGATCGCAATTTGCCGCGTAGAAAGCTGGCGTCGGCGCGGTCGGGACCGCGAAGCATTGTGTCTTGATGTAGTTGTTGGGATTCCCGGGATTGACGAGCGATCCACATCCCGGGCCTGACAGACGATTGGGAAAATCATACGGATCGGTGCTGTTCAAGCCCAGCGGGTCGCCGTCCGTGCCGAAAGTCGCGGTAAACGGCAAGCCATCCTGAGCCTTGAAAATGGCACCCAACTGCCAGCCGTTCACCACCCACGACGCGGGTCCGGAGACCCCCTTGAATTCTGGAACTAGCCAGGTCCCGTCAATCACGAGGATCCGCCCCACGTTGAAATCCGAGAGGCCCCGGCTTAGCCGCAAATCGAACCACTGCAAGCTGGAGATGGAGTTGGAGAACGGGTCGCCCACCGTGGTTGAAGAGTTGTTGTCAATGCTCTTGCTCCAGGTGAAAGAGCCCTGGACCTGCAATCCATGGCTCATCGCTTTGTTCACCCCTACTTCCAAAGCATTGTAGGAGGAATTCCCCGCCCACATCAAACCACGCATGTCTCCCGCGTTCGGGTTCAGAACCGTCCCACTCCCAATGGGAGAGGGCCAGAGATACCCGGCCGAAGTCAGCTTGGGGAGTACGATATTGATGTCATCCGCGCGAAACGGCTGGTGAACCCCGTTCGACCCGACGTATCCGACCAGCGCGGTGAGTTTCGGAACAATCTCGTGTTGAATGATGAGATTCCGCTGCATTACGTAGTTGCGATGCGGCTTGTGGTCCAGATAGATCTGCCGCACGGCAGTAGGGTTGAGCAGTGCAGTGGCCCCGGTATAAAACGATCCCGGAGGCAATTGCGTAGCGCTCGCCGCGACCGTGAACGGGCCTCCATCGCCCATTAGGAGTAGAAACTCATAAGGCAGAGGCAGCACGTCAAAAATTCCGAAGCCCCCGCGTATTGCTGTCTTACCGTCCCTGAAGGGGTCCCACGCAAAGCCCACCCTGGGCTCGAAATTGTGAAGTGTAGGGTTCAAGAAATAAGGATTCCCCAGGAAGGGCTGGGCGTCGGTAAGGTTGACCAGATGCGACAGCATATTGTTAGTGTCCTTCGGTACCGTTGAAATCTCGTAGCGCAACCCCAAATTCAGCGTCAGGTTGGGGCGCGCGCGCCAGTCGTCCTGGACATACACACCGATCACCGTCGAGCGAATGTGTCGCCTGAAATCATAGCTAGCAAGTTCGGCACGAAACCTTTGCGGACGGTTGGTCAAGAAATCGGACAACGTGCCAAAGTCGAAGGTACCGTTGTCACTGGGATTGTTTAAGTTGCTGTGGATTCGCTCCACACTTACGCCGAATTTGAGCGAATGCAGCCCTCGCGTGAGGAAGGCGTCATCGTATCCCTGGAAGGAGGTATAGCGGAAAAACGCGCTCCCAGCCCCGTTGAGCGCTCCTGCGAAACCCGAAAGGGGCCCCACATTCACCGCGGCTGCGGCGCGACCTGGTAACGCACCGAGGGATAGGTCAGCGGCAAGCGGGTTAATGGCCGACACCGTCTGACCGTTATCGACATGGTCCTGATTTATGCCGAATCGAAAGGAATTGACCAAAGTGGGGGTGAAAATGTGATTCTCCTCCAAAACGAGAAGCTGACGCTTTGTCCTGGAGCCAATGACCACGCTGTTGAGATTGTCCGGACTGGTAAATGTGGCATCATCGTACAGATACGTTCCGAAAAGAGCATCCTTTTCTGAGAACTTGTGATCGATTCGCAGGGTTCCGAAATTCTCGATGGCTATCTGCTGAGCCGCGAAACTAAAGATTCCCGTGTCACCAGGCGCCAGGATGGGTCCATTGGGCAACGGAAAGAAGCCCAAATACTTCTGTGCCTCGGGATCGACGACCACCGTACCCGTCGAAAGGTTACCGAGACGCGCCGCGGGAGAGGGCACGGTATTCACTTGCGTGATCCCCTGCGACTGGCGAATCCCTTCATAGTCCCCGAAAATGAAAGTCTTGTCCTTCTGGATCGGCCCGCCCGCCAACGCTCCAAACTGATTACGCCGGAAAGGAGGCTTCGTGATATCAAAGAAATTTGCCGCATCCAGTGCGCTGTTCCGCAAGAACTCATAGACACCGCCATGAAACTGGTTGCTGCCCGAGCGTGTAATGGCGTTGACCACCCCGCCGGAGGTTCTCCCGTACTCCGCCGAATAATTGCTCGTCAAGACCGAAAATTCCTCGATAGCGTCCACTCCGAGATTTCCACCGAGCATGCTGCCAGATCCGTTCGCGTAATCGTTCAGGCTGACGCCATCCAGGCGATAATTGTTCTGGACCGGACGCGCCCCGGAGACGGTCAGCTCCGATGCGAATCCCCGATTCCCCCGCGAGTGTTGTGACGATGAGAGATCCGGTTGCGTCAGGATTGCGCTCACACCCGGTTGCAATGTTGCGAGGTCGGACCAGGAACGACCATTGAGAGGCAATTCGCGAACCGTGGTCGAGTTCACCACGGCGCCGATGCTAGACGTCGCCAGCTCCACGGCTGGAGCCTCTCCTGTTACTTGAACTTTCTCGGTCACCCGCCCCACGGGCAAGGTGTAATTCAGGACTTGCTGTGCCCCTACGGTCAGTGTGATTCCACTTTGCACCCGGGTCGCAAATCCCGCAGCCATGGTCGTGACCTCATAGTTCCCGGGCAACAAGTTTGGAGCGGAGTAAAATCCCGCGGAATCTGTCGAGACGGTCCGGGTAACCCCCGTCGCCAGGTTCTTGATCAAGACCTGTGCGGTTGGAATGCCCCCGCCCGATACGTCCGTCACCGTACCGGAGAGGGTCGCTCCGGCAACTTGGGCGTACAGTTGGTCGGTTATAATCATCGTAAGGGCCAAGAGCGCGAGTAGCCGCAACATGTAAGAAGGTCTTGCATTATTCAGATAACGCATAGCTGTACCTCGTCTCCGCAAGAACGGAACTCTTGGCGCTTCTCGGAGCCTTCACTTGATTCTCGACCGAATTCACCAGGTGTATCGACGCTGCTACTACCCCGTGCTTCTCCCAGACCCCGCCTACCCTACCTTCAGCAGATCCGCCTGCCAGACCAATGCAGGATTTCAGGAGGAGCAGAGTCGCGAGCCTACCCCGCTGGCGACTATTGAGGACACTCGTGTCTCTCGTCTAGGACGAAATTAAGGTAATTTGCACATACCTATGATTTCGGTGTGGGATTGTGCCGCTCACGGGAGGCGATGGTTGTGAACTTTGGGTTCAATTCTCGCTGTTGGGTGATGAACCCAACGTGACCTGTGCGAACCTTTCCCCCGGCTTCATCCAAAACGCGAGAATCGAACCCAGGAACAGGAGGCCCATGCTGCCGAGGAATGGAAGGGACCAATTCCCGGTCTTGTCGATCACGTAACCAAAAATCAAAGGGGAGACCACGGCGGCCAATGGTGATCCTATGTTCATCAGGCCGCTCGCTGAGCCCGAGTACTCCGGTGCAATATCCATGGGTATGGTCCACATGGGTCCGATCGTGAACTCGGAAAAGAAAAATGCCAGACTCAGACAGATCGCTGCTGGGATAGCGCTCCGCATGAAGAGAATTGGACCCATTGCAGCCAGGGAACAGAGGAAGCCTCCCACGACCAAATCACGACGAGCCTTATTCCGGTCGCCGGTTTTGAGCAAAATGCGGTCGCTGATTGTTCCGCCCAGCGTGTCGCCAACCACACCGGCGAGAAAGACTCCGGCTGTGAAAAGAGCGGAGGTCTTTAAATCAAGCCCGTAACTGTGAAGAAAGAAGGACGGAATCCATGCCAGATATAACCACAGCGTCCAGCCGTAGCAGAAATAGACCCCGGTAACGGGGAGCATGCGGAGGATCAAAGGGAGCCACGGCACCCGAGATCTCTTACCTTCGCTTCGCTTGGAATAAGTTGGCAGCGATTCCAGCTCCTGAGCAGTCACGTTACGATGAGTGCTGGGATCGTCTCTGAAGTAGTGTCCCCATACAAATGCCCAGCCGAGGCTGATGATTCCCAACACAATGAAAGCCCCGCGCCAACTCGTCACCGCTATCAACCCAGCAACCAAGGGTGGCGTGAAGGCAGCGCCCAACCGGGAACTCGAATGGGTAATTCCTTGCGCGAATCCGCGCCTCCCCGCCGGCATCCAGTCCGACATCGCGCGCGTGGCGATCGGAAAGGTTGCACCTTCGCCCAATCCAAGCATGACGCGAGCGAACAGAATTGCCGCCAACGTACTAACGAGGCCCGTAAGCAGGGTGGCGGTCCCCCAGATCACCGCGGATAGAGTTAACGCCTTCCGAGCCCCGAATCGATCGCTTAACCATCCGCCGAAGACTGTGAAAATCAAATAAGGGTAAGCGAAGGCCGAGAATACGAGACCGAATTGAGTATTGGTGAGGTGTAGATCCTTCTGGAGAAAGGAAGCGGCAGCGCTTACATTGACGCGATCAATATACGTAATGCCGTACATCAAACTGATCAAGATGAGAACAACAGCAGTTGCTTGGATTGTCTTTGGGCGTACCTTGGCGTCGAGCAACTGAGCTTCCACTAGTCGTCTCCAATCCCGCACTCGCCTAAGGTCCGCTGGAATTACGCGTCGCCTGACTTGCGATTCAGGCTTCGCCCTTTTGTCATCGAAGCGAGGCTATTGAGAGCTACTGTCACACCGCCGGGACGGTATGGCACGCCCGCGAGCCGAAGACCCATCTCGACTCCTCCGAGCGTTCCGGCCAACATGAGATCATTGAAGCTTCCCAGATGTCCGATGCGGAATACCTTTCCGGCGAGCTTGGACAGGCCGGAGCCGAGGGACATGTCAAAATTCTCCAGGATGACCTTTCTCAGTTGGTCCGCATTGTGACCTTCGGGTGTCAACACTGCCGTCACTGAACTGGAGTATTCGCGAGGGTCGGCGCAAACAATTTCCAAACGCCAAGCCCCAGCGGCCGCGCGAGTTGCTTCCGCATGACGCTCGTGCCTGCGGAACACGTTCGGCAGACCCTCTTCGTGCAGCATCAGCAACGCTTCCCGCAAACCATAGAGAAGGTTCGTGGCGGGTGTGAAAGGGAAAAAGCCCGCTCGGTTCGGATCCAACATCTCCCGCCAATCCCAGTAGGACCGGGGTAATTTGGCGGTTTTGTTGGCGGCAAGCGCCTTCTCGGAGATAGCGTTGAAGCCAAGGCCGGGAGGAAGCATCAGGCCTTTTTGCGAGCCCGCGACGCTGACATCCACCCCCCATTCTTCGTGGCGATAGTCGATGGAAGCCAACGATGAAATCGTATCCACAAGAAAGAGCGCCGGATGCTGCGCTCGATTGATCGCCTGCCGAATCTCGGAGACACGGCTCGTTACGCCTGTAGATGTCTCGTTGTGGACCACCATGACCGCCTTGAAGTTGTGGTGATCATCGGAACGCAGCCGCGCTTCAACCTCCGAAGGATCAGGGCCTCTCCGCCAATCTCCAGGCACGTATTCGACATTGACACCGAACCTCTCGGCAAGCTGACGCCAGAGTTCGGAAAAATGTCCGGTCTCAAACAGCAACACCCGATCACCCGGAGATAGCGTGTTGACAATGGCTGCTTCCCAGGCTCCCGTGCCGGAAGCCGGATAGATGACCACCGGACCTGTTGTCCGGAAGATCGCCTTCATGCCCTGTAGGACTTCCTTGGCGAGTTCCGCGAATTTCGGCCCCCTGTGGTCGATGACCGGCCGATCCATTGCTCGAAGAATTCGGTCAGGGACATTAGTTGGCCCGGGAATTTGAAGAAAATGGCGACCTGATTGCATCATCTGAATCTCCGCAGCACTGGACCGCTCTGATGTCCTGAACCCGGCGTCAGAAGTGCTATCTTTCACGAAAACGCCGAGGATTGGTGAACCGGGTCGCGAAGAGGTGTCTCCTATTCTCTATTTCACGGCTGAGTGATTTTCTTACTACAATTCTGCGGGCACTCTCGCTTCACATAAGCCAAGTTCTGATTCCAATACCCGCTCAACCCTGCTGCTGGCATGTCCGCTACAGGAATCTTGAGGAAGTCCGAAGCCGTCATCATATGAACGAGCCTCGTAATCCAGTGGGGCACAGCATGTTGGGCTTGATCCGCAAGTGGAAAATCTAGCCGTTGCTCAAAACTTCCGCGTAAGCCGTTGACATGCATTGGGGTGCTGGAGCAGTTAAACGGATACTCAATCTTCCGTCTAGTACAAAACAAATGTCCTTTGGACGTCTTTAAGCAAAACCGCCCTTCGCCGCCTTGGGCCATGGATTTTCCGAACCACAAGAATTATCGCCTTTGAGAACAGAGTTTGAAGCAAGTCGAGGGAGTGATGGGAAAAGGATTCAGGGGAGGCTTAGATTCTGAACGCCTTTGAATTAAAGCCCTTGAACTTCAGGACGAGGCATCTCGGGAGTCTTGTGCAAGACAAGATCATTTAGAAGTTGCTGAGAGCTGTGGCGATCTTGGCGGAATTTGTTTGGCGTGAAACCGGTGACGTGTTTGAAGACTCTCGAGAAATGACTCTGGTCAAAGAAACCTGTCGCAAGGGCAACCTCGGAAAGAGGCATGGTAGGTCGTTCGGATATCAGCGCCTCGGCCTTCCGTATGCGTACTAACCGTTGAAATTCGCCCGGAGTCGAGTGAAACGCTCTCTTGAAGGCAGTCACAAGGTAAACCGGATGGACATCCGCTGTTTCTGCCAGAGCACCAACGGAAAGCCCCTGAGCGCATGTCCCCTCGATCTGTTCCCGTACCCGCAGAAGCCAAGGCGGAATCCGAGCTCGCTCCACGGCCGGCACATACTCCCTGGAAACGAGCACCAGCATCTCCAGCAGCAGTCCTTCAACGGAAAGGCGAGAACTGCAATCTCCGAGCCGATACTCAGCCCAGAGTCGCTTAGCCAGCCAAGTCAGTTTTCCGATACGGAAATTTGACGATACATGCAGGCCTTGGCAATGTTCCGAGGCATGTTGCAGCAGGCTCAGAGTGAACTCGATGACCAGGATGTGTGTCTCGACGCTGTGAAAACGGACCCGGTGCATTTCACCGGCAGGGCGGAACACCGTTTCCGCTGGATGCCCTTCCTGATACTTCGAGCCGTACTTGCCGGCGTAGCCCCCCTTCAGAATCGCGCAAAAGTATGGCTTATTGTGAACGTGGTTACCTAGCGCGGTGTTTGGCTTGAACTGTACCTTGCTTGCGGTAACGAGTTCTATACTCGGCTTCATTAGTGTCTTTTGACAAAGCATTGCAAAGTTCTAAGGCTGTTGGATTCTGTCAACAAGCCACGCGCACAATCCCGGCCCGGGCCTTCTCCCAATTCCGCGTGAATTGTCAACCAATCGGCGCTATACTCCCGCTGCAAATGATTGATACCGGATGTTCGCGACGCTATCTGGCGGAGGCGTTCCGAGTCCTGTAAATTCGCCAAGAAAAATCTTAAGAAATTCTTTCGGTCGCTATGCTTACGGATACGAAGAACTTATACCAGTTCGGTCCTTTCGAGCTCGACCCCGCCGAGCGCTTGCTGTTCTTCAACGGGCGCGCCGTCCCCGTGACACCAAAGGCTTTCGACATGCTCGTATTTTTGGTGGAGAGGAGCGGACATCTTTGCCAAAAAGACGAACTAATGAAAGCTCTCTGGCCGGATTCGTTCGTGGAAGAGGGAAACCTCTCCGTGACCGTCTCCTCCCTGAGAAAGGTTCTCGGTGACGATCGCGGTCACCAACGATACATAGAAACGGTTTCAAAACGTGGCTACCGATTCGCCGCGGCCGTCAACCATGTAATACGGGAGGACCAAGCAGAAGTGCACATCGAAGCCCCCCCCAAGAAGCAGGGCATCGCGGCACGGATGGAACTCTTGACTCTCAAGAAGCAAGCAATGCTGAATTCGAAGTTCCCTGGGCCTCTGGTTTGGAGACTCGCCACTCTCGCCGGCATAGTCGTCATCGCAATCCTCTTCATGGCGCGCATTGTAAGGGTCAAGGGAGGAATCACCGCCCAGCCAGTAGGCAACCAAAAAGTTCAATCACTGGCGGTTTTGCCTTTCCAGACGGTTGGTGAGAAAACCGGCGATGAGTATGTCGGGATAGCGATGGCCGACGCCCTCATCACCAAGCTCGGAAACAGTGGCAAAATTGTCATCAGGCCCACCAGCGCGATTCAGAAGTATGCGGGCGCACCCCGTGACGTCAAAGCGTCCGGGGTCGAGCAGGGAGTCGACGCGGTCCTTGACGGCCGCATCCAACGAGAGGGCGATCGCGTCCGGGTGACCGTACAACTAACCCGAGTACGCGATGGCGTGCAACTCTGGGCAGACGCATTCGACGAACGGTTCACGGATGTCTTCCGTTTGGAGGACGAGTTTTCGGATCGAGTCGCCCGCTCCATTTGCCTGAAGCTCACGGGAGAACAATCCGGCCATCTCGCCAAGCTCTCCACAAAGAATAGTGACGCCTACCAGGCTTATATAAGAGGACGTTATTTCTGGAACAGAAGAACAGAGACAGCCTTAACGAAGGGCTTACGGTATTTCCAACAGGCGGTACGGCTGGATCCGAACTTCGCGGAGGCGCACGCCGGCGTTGCCGATTCCTACGCATTGCTCGGTCTTTACGGTTTTCTTCCTCCTAAGGAAGCATTTCTGCCTGCTGAGGACGCAGCGAAAAAAGCACTCGGCATGAACGATGATCTGGCCGAGGCCCACGCTACCCTCGGGTTAGTCTACTTTTACTATCATTGGAATAGTTTAGCGGCCGAAAGGGAATTTCGGCGCGCTTTGGATAGCAATCCCAATTACGCCATGGCCCATTCGTGGAATGGGCAAGACCTGGCCACCATGGATAGGATGCCCGAGGCGCTAGCGGAAACTGAACTTGCGCAGCAAGATGATCCCCTCTCTCTGATCGTCAGCAGCAACGCCGGACTGATCTTGGGCCTGGCGGGTCGATACGAGCAAGCCATTGAAACTCTAAATAAAGCTCTGGAGATCGATCCAACCTTCTCTCGCGCACACTTTCGACTTGGAAATGTCTACGAACAGAAAGGCATGCCTGAAAAAGCCATTTCCGAATTTGAGGCGGCGGTTCGATTCTCCGGGGGCGACTCTTCTTATCAAGGAGCCTTGGGACACGCCTATGCGGTCGCAGGAAACGTGGAACGAGCAAGAAAGTTGCTCGACTTTCTGAAGAATCGTTCGCGTCGACAGTACGTTCCAGCCTATGCGATCGCATTGGTTTATGCAGGCTTAAATAAGAAAGACCAGGCCTTTGAATGGCTTGAAAAAGCTTATGAAGATCGCTCTGCTTCTATGGCCTTGCTTAATGTCGACCCAGCACTGAGTAATCTGCATTCCGATGCAAGGTTCACCGAGCTGGTACGCCGCGTTAAATTCTAGTCCCAACGGTAGCGTGTTCCGACCATCGTCGGCCGTAATGGGGCGAGAAAGTGCGTCCTTAACCGGCGCATGCGCCCCCCCCCGTGCTGGCGCCGCCACCCATTCCTGATTGTTGATTTGTCGAACTAGCTTTTTCTGAAGCAGCCTCTTGCCCGCGCACCCCTGGACCCAACGTGAGCGCAACGCATATCCCGAGTACAAGGACGCTTTTCGGAACCTGATAATGGCCCGGAGTGTTGCTTATTTCTCGTTGTGTTGCGCCATGCCCCGGCGTTGCCAGCGGACGACTCACCTCGCGGAACATCAGTTTTCCATTCCAGTCTGCAGTGATTCTCACCGCCGATTCGTTCATGAAGAACCGTAACTGTTTATGAGTGGACAGAGGTTCCGGCTGAGAAATATCAGACAGCTGCCAATAAGTAAAGGACCTAGCATTGAAGTGGAGAAGGTACAAACAGAATTTTTCCTAACAGAATTGCGGTTATTGCTCAGGATTCTGCCCAGAAGTGATCCGTGCTTCCGTCGGATTAGTACTAACGCGCTAGCAGTAACCTTTGTACTGCTGGCGAGATGCCGACTTCTGGCCCGGAACAGTTTCCGGAATGCTCGTTAAACGCAAGTGTACTGCTCGGCGCGCTTCGCCCAGACCTGCGAACACGTTGACTAGCCTCGACCCCGTCCTTAAGATGAATGCTCTGGCGACAAGCGTCTCCCAATGATCGGCCAAACCATCTTGCACTATCGCATCATCGAGAAGCTGGGCGCCGGCGGGATGGGCGTGGTATTCAAAGCCGAGGACACCAAACTCGATCGCTTTGTTGCGTTGAAATTTTTGCCCGACGAAGTGGCCAAAGATGCTCAAGTCTTGGGCCGCTTTCGCCGTGAAGCAAAGGCCGCTTCTGCTCTGAACCATCCCAACATTTGCACAATTCATGAAATCAACGAGCAGGATGGGAAGACGTTCATCGTGATGGAGTTTCTGGATGGTGTCACACTCAGGCACCGCATCGCGGGACGACCATTAGAGACTAAGACGCTGCTGGAGGTAGCCATCGAGGTGGCGGATGCGCTGGACGCCGCACACACCGGAGGTATTGTTCATCGCGATATTAAGCCCGCTAATATCTTTATCACTAAACGGCGGCACGCCAAGATCCTGGACTTTGGGCTGGCCAAAGTTGCCCTCCTGCCGAAAGCGCAGTCGGTGGGGCCCACAGCGGCCACCATCGCCGACAGCCATGAGCTTCTGACAAGCCCTGGCGCGGCGGTTGGCACCGTCTCTTACATGTCCCCGGAGCAGGCCAAGGGCAAGGATCTCGATGCCCGCACCGATTTATTTTCCTTCGGGACAGTGCTGTATGAGATGGCCACAGGAGCCTTGCCTTTCCCGGGAGAAACTTCAGCAACCATCTTCGACGGTATCCTCAATCGAACTCCGCTGCCGCCGATACGGTTGAATCCGACAGTACCACCCAAGCTGGAAGACATCATCAGCAAGCTGCTGGAGAAGGATCGCGAACTGCGCTACCAAGCCGCGGCCGAACTTAGAAGCGATCTCAAGCGGCTCAAGCGCGACACCGAATCGGGAAGGCTCCAGGTTCAGGATTCCGCGGCCGTTCGCGTTTCGAGTGCAACCGTGCCCGTCGCAGGAGCCGAGCG
>Ga0210405_10002992_pt1 | contig 16932 bp, 16 predicted proteins | sample IncBWH11MmetaG_FD_155492 | JGI IMG/M metagenome (GOLD analysis project Ga0210405, IMG submission 155492) | Forest soil microbial communities from Barre Woods Harvard Forest LTER site, Petersham, Massachusetts, United States - Inc-BW-H-11-M | ecosystem: Environmental > Terrestrial > Soil >... | reverse complement strand
GGGCGAAGCATCTCGGCGCCACCGTGATCGGCACCGTCGGCAGCGACGAGAAGGCAAAACTCGCCAAGGCTCATGGCTGTGCCCACACCATCGTCTACACCCGCGAGGATTTCGTCAAGCGCGTCGAGGAGATCACCGAAGGCAAGAAAGTGCCGGTGGTATATGACTCCGTCGGCAAGGATACCTTCTTAAAGTCGCTCGACTGCCTGGCGCCGCTCGGGGTCGTGGCCCTGTTCGGCCAGTCTTCCGGTAACGTCGAGCCGCTCAACCTTGGTCTGCTCGCGCAGAAGGGATCGCTCTACGTCACCCGACCGACACTCAACACCTATGCCGCCAAGCACGAAAACCTCGTCGCCATGGCGAAGGAGCTGTTTGAGGTGGTGCAGTCAGGCGCGGTCAAGATCGAGGTTCACCAGACCTATCCGCTAAAGGACGCCGCCAAGGCGCATACCGATCTCGCCGCGCGCAAGACCACGGGATCGACGGTTTTGCTGGTGTGAGCTCGTTTCGCTACGCGCGTTGCCTGCTCAATCGGGCAACGCGCACAGCAGTCCTTACTTCGGCACGGCGGCCGGCGCGCGCTCCAGCGCATCGTCATGGCCGAGCGTCAGCACGGTGCCCATGGCGATGATGCCGAGCCCTGAGAGCAGCAACAGGCCGCCTGCGTAGCTGCCGGTGTGGTCCTTGATCCAGCCCATCGCAAACGGCCCGGCGAATCCTGCAAGGTTGCCGATCGAATTGATCACGGCGATGCCGGCCGCGGCCGCAGCCCCGGACAGGAAGGCCGTCGGCAAGGTCCAGAACACCGGCAGACAGGCGAAGATGCCGAAGCCGGCCACGCAGAGCGAGAGCATTTTCAGCGTCGGATCGTCGAGCGCCGTGGATACGGCGATGCCGGCAGCGGCGACGAACAGCGGAAACGCGGTATGAAAACGCCGCTCCGCCACGCGATCCGAGCGCCGTCCCCACCAGACCATGGCAACCAGCCCGACCGCATAGGGCGTGGCCGAGACCACGGTGGTCATGAAGGTGGTGAGGCCGAACGCCTTGACGATCTGCGGCAGGAAAAAGCCGAGCCCGTAATTTGTCGCCACCGCGCCGAAATAGACCAGGCTTAAGCCGATCACCCGCGGATTGATCAGCGCCTGCGCCACCGTGAATTCGTGTACCGCCTCGCGTTGCCTCTGCTCGAGCGTCAGTCGCTCGGCGAGCCATTGGCGCTCGTCGGCGGCGAGCCACGCCGCGTCGGCCGGCCGGTCGGTGAGATAGAAGAAAACGACGCCGGCAAGGATGATCGCGGGGACCGCCTCGATGACGAACAGCCATTGCCAGCCGGCTAGACCAAGGCCGCCGTGCAGATTGAGCAGCAGGCCGGAGATCGGCGCGCCGATCACGGTGGAAAGCGGGATCGCGGCCATGAAATAGCCGACGATGCGGGCGCGATACTCCGCCGGAAACCACAGCGTCAGGTAAAAGATGATGCCCGGGAAGAAGCCGGCTTCGGCCGCGCCCAGCAGGACGCGGATCAGATAGAAGCTGTTCTCGTTGCCGAGCCCGGTGACGCGGCCGATGTCGGGAATGAAGGCCATCAGGCCGGAGAGGATCCCCCAGCTCAGCATGATGCGGGCGATCCATTTGCGCGCGCCGAAGCGCTCGAGCAGCAAGTTGGATGGTACTTCGAAGATGAAATAGGCGATGAAGAAGATGCCGGCGCCGAAGCCGAAGGCCGTCTGCGACAGGCCGAGATCCTGGTTCATGGTGAGCGCGGCGAAGCCCACATTGACGCGGTCGAGATAGGCGACGAAGTAGCAAATGATCAGGAAAGGTACGAGGCGTTTTGTAACCTTGGCGAGGGTAGACGTTTCTAGAGTGTTCATTTTGATGAGCCCGTTGGAGTTTTGAAACACGCCCGTGGGGCGAAGCGTTCCCGGGCTTGCGAACACCCTGACAACATTGTGAGGAATGATGCAAGATCCGGCGACGCAGGTGCAGCGCAAAAAATTCGCGAACCGTTCTGCGTCGCGCAGTCGTGCTTCTTCATCGCGCCATGGAAATAAGCCGCCGGATTATTCCGCCGATATTGTCATGGTGTCGGCGATGATGCGTTAATGTCGTGTTGGATTGATGCGAGGGCGCCGAGCGGGCCGGCCCGATCACCCCGGGGCGGCGTGGAGGCCACGCCGCCCTCCTTAGGTTCACCATCGAGCCATCGACATGAAATGGCGGACTATTCCGGGGATGCCGGCATGGTGGTGGCGGCGAACGTGCGTTCGCGGGGTGGGCTCTTGGCCGGAAGCCGCCGGCTGATCGGAAGACCCGATACGCGCCGGCCCGATCGCCTCGAACTGCGCCTTCTGCTCGTCACTCAACTTGTCATAGAAGTCGTCAAGCGCGGCGCGCACCGTCTTGACCGCCTGCAGCATGGTGCCAAGCCGATTGGCGATTGCCTCAAGCCGCGCCGGCGGCGTGATCGGTTCCGCCGTCGGGCAGGAGGCTTTCAGCGTTTCCACCGCCTTTGCACTGGCCTGCTGCAGCTCCGTGAGGCTCGCGCGTTGCGCTTCGGTCGGGTGAACCCTGGCTTCAATTTCGGCCGCCGGCCACTCCGCCACACCGGCCTGCGCAGCTCCGCAACTCTGCACGAGCGAGCCGTTGCTGTTGCGCGCGGTCTCGGCTCTGCGCTGGCCTTGTGCGAGCGCGGTCAGACGGGCCCGCTGTTCATCGTTCAGCAGGTCAAAAAACTTTTGCAGCGCGGGCTGGACCGTGTCGACCGCCGATATTATTGCCTCGATCCGCAGTTGCATGGCTGCAAGCCGTCCGGGCGCGGTCAGCGATATCTGGGTTGGGCAGGCGGCCTTGATGTCTTGCGCGGCCTTCACCGAGGCGTTGGCGAGATCATCCAGGGCGGCGCGCTGGGCGTCATTCGGCTGAATGACCTGCTGGATCTGGTCGATCGGCAGACCCGCGATCGCGCGGCTGTCGTCACCGCACAGTTGCGCAAGCTGCTCGGATGAAGCGTTCGGGGCCGCCGCGGCATAACTCGCTCGTCCAACCGTGGCCTGAGCCTGAGACCCCGCACCGTAACCAGGGCCACCGCTGCCTGCCGGCAGATAGCCTACGAGATCATCATAGCCGTAGGGTGCGAACACGCCGGCATAGATGTCATTGTAGCCGTAGTCCCAGAACAAGGGATCATAGCCATAGCCCCACAGCGTGTAGTCATAGATGTCGTAATAGGCGAGCGGCCAGAACAGCGGCCCGACCCAGCCGAATCCACCATGGCGGTGCCGCCACCATCCATGGCCGCCGCGGCCGTCGTGCCATCCCGCCGTGGCCGCGCTCGCAAGGAGTTGCGCGCGGGCGTTCGGGTTGCGGAGCGCGGTCGGATTGTGCAAGGCGCCGGCGACCGGTCGCGAGTTCAACGTGTTCCGCACCGCGTTCGATTTTGCGATCGCGGCCCGATTCATGGTCGCGGTACCGTTCGGGCCGATGCTCGCGTTGGCATTTCGGGAGTTCCGGCTGAGAGCGGCGTTTGACCGGGTGATCGCGGCCGACCGGGTAATCGGGGCATTTGTCCTTAGCGCTGCAGCACGGCTGGCGGTCCGGCTCGGACCGCTGCGAGCCGCAAACGAGCGCTGACTGCGAAACGAGGGACGCGCCGCAAAGTGGGATATCGCCGGCCTGCCAGCGAAGCGAGGTGCGCCGCCGACGCGAACGCCGCCAAAACGCGGTCCACCGCCGGCGCGCATGGCGCCGATCGCCGGCCCACCGCCGACACGGGGAGCTCCGCCGAAGTGCATCCCGCCGCCGCCTCCGCCCACGCGCATTCCGCCGCCGCCGCCGAAATGCGGCGCGCCGCCCATGGGATGTGGAGCTCCGCCGCCACCGCCACCGATACGAACTCCGCCTCCACCGCCTCCGCCAGGTCTTCCCGGCCCTGCATAGGCAGCGCCCGCGAGAGCGGCGATCACAGCGGCAACGGCTAAAATCTTGGCGTTTGGGAGAGCTTTGACGTTTGACATGGCACCCTCGGGCGCCCCCACAAGTCCCCAATGCGAGCAACTCAATCGAGCTTCATATAACCCCCGCACGGTGACAAAGTTCCAGCAATGCGGCTCACGGCGTCGAAATCGGCGAGCCGGGTGCAATGCAATAGCTTTCGCTAGCTGCCGAACAAGCTTAAGGATCAGTCGCGCGCGTTCTTGAGGATGCGGCTATGCTGTAAGATGCGGCTATGCTGTCTCATGCTTTTGCAAATCCCGCGCGTGGTCGAAATCGCCGGCTTGCCGGCCGGCGTCGGTTTCATCGATGGCGGGGAGGGCGGCCTCGCTGAGAATGTCGGCGGTAATATCCTCCACCGAGGCATCCGCGATTTCGTGGATGAAGTTGATATTCTTGTATTCGCCGGACGCCACGCGCGAAATCACCTCGCGCCTTGTGATCTCGGGATCGACCACGGCCTCGCGGCCGTGCCGTCCATAATCGATCATCACGACGAAGTATTGCAAAGCCGGTCGCCTTCACGCTTTGGAGGTCGGCATTATTTCTGAAAATCAGAAATTAGTCAAGGAATAATTCCGAAAATCAGAAACACGGCGCCGTTCCGCAGCCGAAGCCGCGCAACCGGCCCGAATCGGCCGGGCCTGCCGGCGCCGCGCGACCATCATTTTTCAGAAGCCCTCGCCTTGCGCGCGCGGCCGGCGGCCTTGCCCCGCAAACGTTCAATCTGGCCACGAGGCAGCGTTACGCAGATTTCCCCGATCCATTCCAGCTTGACGCCAGTGATCGGCTTGGCATTGAAGCTCGTGAGGTTGACGAGGCTTGTGGATTTGCCGCGCTCGATCGTTTTGAGGTAGCGCTCGCCGGTTTTCAGGCGCACCGCCGCCTCTTCGCCATAGAAGCTCGCAAGGGGATGGCGTTGTTCGCGGTAGACTACGATGATGTCGCCATTCTCGTATTTCGGCAGCATGGAATCGCCTGATACCTCGAAGGCGATGGTCTCTTCCGCAATAGGAAAGGGCAGTTCAACCTCGCCAAGGCCTTCGGCGGGCACCTGCTCGTGCTCCGGCTCGATCGAGGCGCCGGCGCCGACGCGGCCCATGATCGGCACCGAATTCAACTCGAGATATTCGATAATCGGCGCAATTTCCGATGCCTTGATCAGGCGCAGCCCCGACAGGATCTCGGAAACCGCGCCCGGCCGTACGCCCATCGCCTGCGCCAGGCCGCCCTTGGTCCTGCCCGGCTTCCCCAGTCCCCGCTCGATCATCGCAATATCCAGCATGGCGGGCATCTCTTTCGAATTTCAGAAATCATAGCAATTCCGATTATCAGAAATCAAGCTTGACTTTTCATTTCGGAATATCAGAAATTAATTCGCCTGGGTGGAATCAGGGTCGATCCCACGTCCACCCGCACAAAGGCAAAAAATCATGCAAGCGACCGACTGGGCGCCGGAGCATTCCGCTGCGCTGCGCGAATTCTTGGCCAAGGGAATGTCTTATGCGAAGGCCGCGGACGCCATCAACGCGAAGTTCGGAACCGCCTATAGCCGCAACGCCGCGATCGGGCGCGGCAAGCGGATGGGGCTCGCCGGTCCGGAAACGCCCAAGGAGCCGCGCCGAGTGCCGCGCCGAACAAGCTCGCCGCGGCCGCGCAAATCGCGCAAGCGCCGTGCCGCCGGGCCGGTGCAGCCTAAGCCGGTGCAGCCCAAGCCGGCGTTGGTGTGCAGCGAACCCCTCAAGCTCCGTTGCGTGGGCATCAAACCGCGCCTGCTTGCGCTCATCGATCTCGAACGCGGCGACTGCCGCTATCCCTATGGCGGCGACAGGGACGGCGAAGCCATCACGTTCTGCGGCCATCCGAGGCGCGAGGGCTCGAGCTACTGCACCGCCCATTTTCGTTTGACGCGCGGCGAAGGCACCGCCTCGGAGCGATCAGCCGGTCCGGTGGTGCTGCGGCTGGTGCGGGCGGCCTGACCGCCGCGGCATTCGAACGATTTTTGCAAAAGGAGCATCAAGTGGCACGTGCGAAACGCAACAAATCCCACCGGCTCGCCAAGGCGCATGACCGGCGCTCCCGGGACCTGCCGCTCAATGCCGAGGTGGTAGCGATCGAGGTCGACGATCCGCTGGCGCTGGAGCCGGGCGAGAAGATCGTCGCCTTGCGCTCGATCCGCAACGACCCGCTTGGCCGGCTGCATTCGCACCGACAGATCGACGAGGCGCAATACCGGGGTGGGCGGGCGTTCCAGAACGATTGGGAGAAAGCCGAGCGCGGCCCACAGGTCGTCGATCCGACGCGCGAATATGTTGACGGCGTGCAGAAGCGGGAGCCGGTCACCGAGGGCCAGCGCAAGGCGGTGTTGCGGCTCGGCCGCGTCGAGCGCGAGCTTGGCGCCGACGGCGCGGCGCTTGTGCACGAGGTGCTGGTCAAGGGGCTCTCGATGGAGCAGGTCGGCCAGCGCCGCAACTTGCGGACCCAGCGCTGGCGCGACTATTTCGCGCGGCGGTTTTACGAATGTCTCGACCGGCTGGCGCTGATCTACGGCTTCGCGACGGAGCAAACCGGCGCCGCAAGGACAGTCAGGCGTCCGGTGCGTTCCGAAGCGCGTTGACGCGTGCCGACGCCGTGGTGAGATCGAGTCCTTCCCGCATCCGCAGCACCGCCACCGCATCCTTGATGCGGCCCTCCCTCGCCAGCATGCGGACCGGATCGACGGCGGCCGGCCGCGAAGCGTCCTTGAATACCGCGTCAAGCACGGCGTTGCGCATGGCGTTGTGACGCTCGTAGTTGGGCTCATAACCGGTTGTCAGCGGCACAACGGCCGACGCCGTCACCAGGCTAAGGCGGCAGGACAGCGCTGATGCGCTTTCAGGAAATGGAGCGATCTCGACCCTGGCGTCCAGGATCTCCTCGAAGGGCAGGCGTTTGCGCATCAAGCGCAACACGTCAAGCCGGCGTATGGCGCAGATCCGCCCAATCTTGTCGAACGTCACATCAGTTGCGCGCAGGAAGGCAAATGCAAACACAAGAAACAACGCGGCCGGGATAAGCACGCTGGGCTGATCGCGGACGACGGCGGCGCGAACAACGAAGATCATCGCCGCTGCAAAGCAAACGGCCGAAATCCAGAGCGTGCGGTCGCGCAGCCTGAGATGCGATGCCGTGTTTTCCGAAATACGCATGGCCGGCCTTACCCGCGAGGCATTGCTATGGATCGGCAAGATGGAGACTACTCCATGTACTGCGACGCGAGTTGCCATCAAAGGCGATTTTGAAAATTACCCCCGACGTAATCGACCTGGATCAGGCGTCCGGCAATGATCGCAAACAGCAGGGTCAACTCGGCTTTGCGCCATTACGGGGAATCGCAAAATGAATCGACGTCATGTGTTGAAGACGGCGGCATCAACGGCCGTCGGTGCCGGATTGCTGGTGTCAGGCGCCACGGAGGCTGCGAGCGAACAAGCCAGTTCGGCGCGCGCAAGGCCGCGCAGTGCAGATTTCGTCGAGGCCGCGGACGGAACGAAGCTCGGCTATACCGATTGGGGCAGCGGCCGGCCGATCGTCTTTGTCCATGCCTGGGCGTTGCCTTCCCCGATGTGGGACTATCAGCGCGGTCCCTTGAGCCAACAGGGATTGCGTTGCATCGCCTACGACCGGCGAGGACACGGACGCTCGAGCGTGCCGAACAGGGGATATGATTGCGACACGCTTGCCGATGATCTGTCGGCATTGTTGACGCAGCTCGATCTGAGCGATGTCACGCTGGTCGGTCATTCGTTCGGCGGCGGCGAGATCGTTCGCTATCTGACGCGGCACGGATCGAGCCGGGTCGCCAAAGTGGCGCTGGTTGCCCCGGCTGCGACGCCGTTCGTCATGAAGACGGCCGACAATCCGAATGGCATCCCGGCTGAAAAGCTGGAGTTCTTTCGAACCAAAATCCTTCAAGAGGACTTTCCGAAATGGCTGGAGGACGGCAAGAAGGCGTTCTTCGTCGCCGACACCTCGCCGAGCTTGCAGGATTGGGTGATGCGGCTCATGTTGACGACGCCCCTGCGGGTCGCGATCGAATGTAACCGGGTCATGACATCGACGGATTTCCGCGCCGAATTGCCGAAAATTTCCGTTCCGGTGTTGATTGTGCACGGTGATAAAGACGCCTCCGCACCCATCGACCTGACCGGCCGGCCAACGGCGGCGCTGATCCCGAACGCGCAGCTGAAGGTCTATGAGGGCGCCCCGCACGGGCTTTTCCTGACCCACAAGGATCGCCTTAATGCGGATTTGCTCGGCTTCATCAAGGGGTAGGGTTGACGGCTTTACCCCCTGGATCGGGTGACTTTTCCCGCCCTTGGTATAATCTCCCCATTTTTAGCGAGGAGATTTCAGATGCGTAAAATCCTGCTCGTTGCAGCCGCGACCTTCGCCGTCATTGGCCCGGCTGCCTACGCCCAAGATCCTGCTCAAGACCCGGCGAAAATCCAGCTCGCGCAGGCGTCCACCACGCCTGCTGCTCCCGCAGCGGACCCGGCGCCGGCCGCGCCCGCTCCGGCGGCGGCACCCGCACCCCAACCGGCTCCCGCCGCGCAGACGCCACCGGACGCCGCACCTCAAACGGCCGCCAAACCCTCCAAGCCCGCGAAGAAGAAGGTCGCCAAGCGTCGCTCGTGGGAAGCGGATGAAGCAAAGGCGCGCGGCATTGCCGCAAAATACGGCGTGACCTGGTAGGCCACAAGCTGCAACGATGATCGAGAAGATCCTGGGGCGGATAGCGCTCTGGACCATGTTTGATGTCTAGAACGGACTGGCGTTGAAGTTGAGCGGTTGCACCACGTCATAGGCCGCTTTCGTCAGCGGCACGGCGTAGTTGACGGTCAGCGCGCCGAACGGTGACGCCCAGGTCAGGCCAACGCCGACCGACGAGCGCACGACATTGGTGTTGGCAACCTGCAACGATTGCGCCGACCCGGGAAAGGCCGTCGGCCCGGTATAGCGAAACACGCTGCCGGCATCGACAAAGGCTGAAGCTCTCAAGCCATATTCCTGCGGTATGCCGGGGATAGCGCTCTGCAATTCCGCCGTCGTCGCCCAGTACATGCTGCCGCCGACATTATCCATGGTGGTGCCGGGCGTAAGATCACGCGGGCCGAAGCCGTTGGGCGCAAAGCCGCGCACCATGCTCGGGCCGCCGAAGAAGCTGTTGGCCAGCGGCACTTGCTGTCCGCCCCAACCGGTGATGTAGCCGCCCTGGCCGCGGACGAGACCGACGAGATCGCTGTTGAGCTCGTGATAGTAACGCACGTCCTCGGTGGTGCGCAGGAATTTTACGTCACCGCCAAGGCCCGCGAGATCCTGACGGAGCTGCGAGTTGACGCCGTTGGTAGGGCTCTTGGTGTTGTCGAGGGTAGAGTAGGTGACGGTATCGCCGACCGCTGAAACCCATTGCGGGCCTGCGGCCGCGGCCTGCTGGATCGGCAGCGATGCCGGTGCTGCCAGCGACGCCGGATCGAGCGTGACATTCTGGTTGTAGATCGAGTAGCGCCACTGCACGTTGGTTTGTTCGTTGATCGGCGTGCCGATCTGGAAGGTCGCGCCGTAAGTGTCGATGCCGTAGGATTGGTAGCTGCTCGCGACGGTTTGCTTGCCGAACAGATCGATGCCCGCGGAAACGCGATTGCCGAAGAAGGCAGGGTCCGTTGCCGCGAGGTCGACGCCGCGCGCGTATTGTCCGTAGCTGAAGGTGGACTGCACGCTGGCGCCGGTGCCATAGAAATTGCGGTCGCCGACCTTGACCTCGCCGAGCCATCCATCGGTCGTCGAATAACCGCCCGCAAAGCTGATGTCACCGGTCGCTTGATCGATGGCCTCGACATCGAGCACGACGTGATCGGACGACGAGCCCGGCCTGGTCGAAATCTTGACGGTCTTGAAGTAGTTCAAATTCTTCAGCCGCCGCTCGGCGCGATCAATCAGCGTCTTGTTGTAGGCGTCGCCTTCGCTGAAATCGAACTCACGTCGGATCACATAGTCGCGGGTGCGGCTATTGCCGTGGATCTCGATCCGCTCGACATAAGTCCGCTGTCCCTCATCGATCACGAATGCGACGTCAGTGCGCAGCGCGATGCCATCGCGGGTGATGCGGGGCTCGGCATGCGCGAAGGGATAACCGAGCTTCGCCATCTCGACGGCGAGCGCCTCGGTGGTCTTGTCGAGTGCACCGCCGTCGAAGAGCGCGCCGCTGCGCGCCAGCACCAGGCGCCGCAGCTTTTCGGTATCCATACCCGGCACGTTGCAGGCGATACTGATGTCGCCGAAATGATAGAGCTGCCCTTCGTCGATCACGAATGTCAGCGTGAATCCCGACGTCGCGGGATCGTATTCGGCGCGTGCCTCGCTCACGCTGGCATCGGCATAGCCGTGGTTGCGATAGTAGAGCCGTATTTGCTCGCGATCCTCGGCGACGCGGTCGGGGTCATAGACGTCGCCGCCGATCACGAAGCTCAGCACGTTGGTTGCGGAGGTCTTGATTACGGCGGCGAGCTGGCGCTTGCCGAAAACATGATTGCCGACGAAGTTGATCTGCCGGACCGTGGTCTTCTTGCCTTCGGTGATGGTGAAGACAAGATCGACACGATCGCTCCCGCGATCGATGATTTCGGGCACCACGCCGACGTCGTCGCGCCCGACATGCCGGTAGGCTTCCATGATGCGGTTGACGTCGGCCTGCACCGTGGCGCGTTGCAGCGAGCCGCGCGCCTTGGACTGCACGACGCCGGCAAGCTCGGTGTCCTTGATTTTCTTGTTGCCTTCGAACGCGACGCGGTCGAGCAGCTTTGCTTCGGTCAGGTGGACCACCACCCTGTCGCCGGACCGCTGGATCGTCACCTTGTCGAACAGTCCGGTCGCGATCAGCGCCTTCAGCGCGGCGTCCAGCGCTGCGGCGTCGAGCCCGTGCCCCGGCCAGGCATGGAAATATGAACGTACGGTATCGGCCTCGACCCGCCGATTGCCTTCGACGATGATGGTCTCGCGCGTTGTCGCGTCAGCCTCGGAGGCGAACGCCGGCACAGCTGACAGCGCAGACACCGCGACCAACAGCGCCACGGCTATTCGGCTCCGGCGGCATCGCCAATCGGATGCCCTGCAATTCGTCGTCACGTCCCGCCTGTCCCTTTAGGGCTGTGAGGCATGGATCGAATTGCCCGCGCAGGGCGAAAGAATGTCGGACCTGAGGTCAGTTGCGGGCCAATCCTTAGCTCCGCCACAATCGTTAACACGGCCACAATTTCGACGCGGTGCCGAACCGCCCGCTCCCAGAATCGTTCGCATAGCCGCTTTAAATGCTGGCTAGCCAAAGGGATAAGCAGGCATGCGCGGCTCGCGATCGCGCAGTCGTGGTTGCCGTGGGAGCATCACATGCGTCGCGTAGCCCTCATCGCCATTTTACTCGCGCTGGTCATTCCCGCGCGCGCTGCGGTCACGCCGGAAATCGATCCGCGCGCCTCGCTCAGCGTGGTCCAGCAGTGGATCTACAACTACCGCGCTAAGCCGGATTACGCCCATGTGCCTGCGGCCGTGCGGGTGCTGTTCCATTCGCAGACGTTCAAGGAGCCCGAGAATGCCGGCATCTATCTCGGCTTCATCGCCGGCGCGATCGGATCGAACCCAGTGAGAGCCGAGCAACTCGTCAACGGCTTCTTTCCGGTGCCGCCTGAAGACGAGTGGGTGATCGTCCGCGCCATTGCCTATTCGGGGCTGCCGGATTGGCGGAATTTGCTGCGCAGGATCGCACCGAAAATGCCGGGGCGCCGGGTGATGATCGACAGCTACCTTGCCGGTTCGCTGCCGATCCTGACCGGGGATGATGGACAAGTTGCGCGGGGCCTTCACCAAGAATCCCTTCGCCAAGGAGGAGAAGAAGCTCGACACAGCGCTCACCTACGCCGGCAATCAGGATCTACTCGATACGTTGTGGGGGTATTATTTCGCGACCGGCTCGCATCTGCCGATCCTGCGCATCATGCAGATGCTGCCCTGGTCCAAAAGCCGCGACACCGTCGACAAGCTGACGGTCGGCAGCATGGCTCGTTATACGCTCGCAAGCTACGCCGTGCGCGACGCCGGATTGCGCGAATTCTTGCGCAGCGAACTGCCGAACCAGCCGGCACCGGTCAAGGTGCCGCTCACGGAGGTGATCCAGGCTGCCGATACAGTGCAGCTCGGCGCGGTCCGCAAGGACGCGCTTGCCGCGGTCGAGGAACTCAAGGCCAAGGGCTCGGATGCACGGCGCAATCTCGATTTCTGGGGTCAGGTCGGGGTCGGCGCCGTCGCGCTCGGCTGTGTCTCGGCGGCGGCGCTGGGGCAGATCGCGGTCGGCATCCCCTGCGTGATCGGCGGATCGGCGTCGCAAGGCCTGCTGTCGTTCTGGGAAAAGCAGCAATGATCTGAACGCAAGCGGGCCGGCGGGTTGATGTGATAGGCTTGCTCGATGAGTTCGCTGCACAGGAAAGGGTACGCTGGCCTGGGGATCCTTGTTCTGGTCATGGGGGCGTTGCTGTTTGGCGCGGCGAGGACGTTTGACTACTGGCAGGCCTGGACATTCCTTGCGTTTTATTTCACGGCCTCGCTTGCGATCTCGTTTTACCTCATGAAGAAAGATCCAGCGCTGTTGGCGCGACGGATGAGCGGTGGACCGTTTGCCGAGAAGGAGCCGGCCCAGAGGATTATAATGTCCTTTGCCTCGATCGGATTTATCGGCCTCCTTGTGCTGCCCGGCCTTGATCATCGCTTCGCCTGGTCGCAGATGCCGGCTTATGTCGCGATCGCCGGCGACGTTCTGATGGTGCTTGGCTGGGTCGGCATATTCTTTGTCTTCAGGGAAAACAGCTATTCCTCCGCGATCATCGAATTGGCCGCGGACCAGAGGGTGATATCGACCGGCCCCTATGCGCTGGTACGGCACCCGATGTATGTGGCGGCCTTGGTGATGCTATTGGGTATGCCGATTGCACTGGGTTCGTGGTGGGGCGTGCTGACCATGGCCGCGGTCGTTCCCGCCGTGGTGTGGCGACTGCTGGATGAGGAAAGATTCCTTGCCAGGAATCTGCCGGGCTATACCGAATATCAACGCAAGGTGCGTTATCGCCTGCTGCCGCTGGTCTGGTGAGCACCGACCAGCAAAACGTCCAGCACGCCTTTCACCAGATCGCTGATCTGGGCCCGAACGGCCGGATCGTGCTTTGAGCGAACGAGCTCAGCCGATGTCTCGTGCAACAGTGCCAGCAGAGTCCGCGCCATCAGGTCGACCGGGTAGGGCTTGATGATCCCCGCGTCGCGCAGCGATGCAAGGACGGTGCGCAAGGTTCCGAACGCGTATTGAAGTTCGATCTTGCGCCAGGCCTCCGGTCCGACGACCTGCGGCGCTTCCACGAATATGATGCGTTGCACCGCTGGCGACGCGCAGAGATCGATCAGTTTTTCAAAGCCCAGCGTCAGGCGCTGCCACGGATCGCCGTCGGTGACTGAAGCGGCGGTTCGCAATATCTCGGCCTCGAGGTCCTCCGCGACCGCAACGAACAATCCCTTCTTGCCCGCGAAGTGGTGATAGATCGCGCCCGTGGTGACGCGGGCGTCGGCGGCGATGCGTCCGATCTCGGCGTCGGAATAGCCGTCGCGGGCGAAATGCTTGCGCGCCACCACCATCAGCGCCGCCCGGGTCGCCTCAAGATTCTGTTCTTTGCGCGACTTCGCCATCTAGTCCACTTGACATAATCTAATTACGTGACATAAGTAGATTATGTATCGTTGTCCTCGCAGTCTCATGGCTGCCGGCGCATCCTATTGCACAAGCAGGGCCTCTGGAAAGGTTTTGGCCATGTCATCGATATTCGGCACCGCCGTACTCGCAATCAACGTTCTGTTTTGCCTGTTCACGGCATGGGGCAGCGCGACCGCGCCGGAGACCTTTGCCGCGAAACTGGGGCTCGGGATCATCAACGCCGGCGGCATCAACGAAATCAGGGCGCAATATGCCGGCTTCTTTTTCGCCGTTGCCGTCGTCTGCACGGCATCTCTCCTGGGTCTGCTTTCCCGGCAGGCTTCGTTCGTCGTGATGGGCGCGGTCTATGGCGGGTTGCTTGCGGGCCGCATCATGAGCCTTGCCCTCAATGCGGGCGTCGCCGGTTACGGTCCCACCATCCTTGCGCTCTACGTCATCGACGCCATCGGCCTCGCTTTGGCGGTCGCATCCTTCGTTTTCGATCACCCCGGCAAGGCCTGATCCCGTCTTGCCAAGCGATCGCGCACCGCTTTCCGTATCCGACAACCCCAGACGAGGAGAGATCGTCATGTTGACGAAACAGCAATTCTCGACCGAGCCTTATCAATATGCCGCGACCGACTTCGGAAACATCGCTTACCGGGAGACCGGGTCAGGACCGACGGCAGTCTTTGTGCATGGTGTTTTCGTCAACGGGCATCTTTGGGATCCGCTGATTGAACGCCTTGCCGGCATCCGGCGCTGCATCGCGGTCGATATTCTCGCGCATGGCGCGACCGGCGCCCGCAGCGATCAGGACCTCTCATTCGATGCCCAGGCCGCGATGCTTGCCGCCTTCTGCGATGCCATGGAGCTGGATCGCGTCGATGTCATTGCCAATGACAGCGGCGGCGGCATCGCGCAGATATTCGCAGCGCGGCATCCGGAGCGAATCCGAAGTCTTGTGCTCACCGACTGCGATACCCATGACAACTGGCCGCCCAAGCAGGCCGAGCCGTTGCATAAACTCGCGAAGGAGGGCGGAGTCGGCCCTGTCGGCCGCCGCATGCTCGAAGACGTTGCTTTCGCAAGGGCGAGCTTTGCCGTCGGTTTCGAACATCCGGACCGGCTGTCGGCGGAGGATTTTCGAACCTGGCTCGATCCGTTGTTCAAGACGCCGGCATCGACGCGCAACCTTGAGCGCTTCATTGCGTCGTTCGATAACCGGCAGTCCGTCGTCATCGAACCCTTGCTGCGCAAATTGGAAGCCCCGACGCTGATCGTATGGGGTACCTCGGACGTGTTCTTTTCCGTGAAATGGGCCTATTGGCTGCGCGGCACAATTCCAGGCGCCCGCGACGTCATCGAATTGGAGGGGGCCAAGCTATTTTTTCCATGGGAAAGGCCAGACGAGTTCGCGACTGCGTTGCGCAATTTCTGGCGCGAACAATAGCCGCGCGCGGCCCCAGCGTTGAATTGCAAGACCGCGCGCGGAGCAGGAACTGCACGCCGGGAATCGACCGAAAGCGCGCTCTTGGTGTTCGGCCGGCGACGACGTCCTTTATTGCGCCACCTGCGGCTTTGCGCGATGTGCCCGGTTCGAATGAAGGGCCTTCGGCGCGTAAGCAAGTGCGCTGCGGGTATCGGTGAGGAACGGATCCCGATAGCAATCGCCGCCGCGACCGGCCGACATATCCTGGCATTGGGCCAGGGTGTCAAAGCTACAGGACACCACCGCGGAGGTCACGTCCTTACGACAATACTCGCCCGCCGAAGCCGGCGTTGCCATCGTGACAAAGGCCAGTGCGCACAGCGCGGTGATGGGCGCGATGCCGGTTTTCAAAAGCTGTTTCATGTTGGTCTCTCTGTTTTGGGTTTTTGGCTCAGCCCCATAAGACGCAGATGTGATGCTGCGGAACTCCGCGCTATCGTTGATGAAAAATAGCAACGGAATTCTATGAGTGGATCAGCTAAAGATTGAAATGTGCTGTGCGGTGCCCCGTTGCAGCAAGATCATGATTCAGATGAATCGATTGCGGTCGCGGTTGATAAATTTTCATGGATGCATGGCTGATGTGCGCGACGATGATTTCGAATCCCTCGTCTTGCCGGCCGCTTTTGTGCGCATAGCTTCTGCTGTTTGACGCCGATCGATGTGTAAGGGGGCGCACGTACTTCCTTCGTAGTCGGCATATTTCGAACACGGCGTTGATAGCGGCCTACCAACCGCTATGGCGATGGAGGGTTCGATGAGAGCTACGTCCGCTCAATTCCCCGCTCTATCGCGACGCCGCCCACGACGGCGGAACCAAAGCGATCCCGCGACGAATCGAAATACATCTGAGACAAATCAATGATACCCTCCGCTTCGCGTTCATGGCGGCGAAGATCGCGAGCGAATGGCGGAGGAGGATTTCATGGATTTCATCAGTATTGTTCTCATATTGCTCGTCATCTATCTCATCGCCTCGCTCCGGGTGTTGAAGCAATATGAGCGCGGCGTGGTGTTCTTGCTCGGCAAATTCGCAGGCGTGCGCGGTCCCGGGCTTACACTGATCTTCATGCCGCTCCAGCAGATGACGCGGGTATCGCTGCGCACCGTCACGATGCAGATCCCCTCGCAGAAGATCATCACCAAGGACAACGTGTCGATCGATATCGCTGCGGTCGCCTACTATCACATCACCGATCCGGAAAAGGCTGTGATCGTGATCGAGAACGTCTACAACGCGATCAACCAGATCAGCCAGACCACGGTTCGCAACGTGGTCGGCCGCTTCAGCCTCGATCAGTTGCTTTCGGATACCGCCAGCATCAACGACCAGATCAAGAACGTCATCGATCAGCACACCGAGCCCTGGGGCACCCAGGTGACGGCGGTCGAAATCAAGGACATCACGCTGCCCGACAATATGCAGAGGGCGATGGCCAAGGAAGCCGAAGCCGAGCGCGAGCGTCGCGCCAAGATCGTCGCCGCCGAGGGCGAATACCAGGCGGCGGTCAAGCTCGGCGAGGCCGCCGACATCATCACCCAACATCCGGTCGCGTTGCAGCTCCGCACCCTGCAAACCATGGCGGAGATATCGGTGGAGAAGAACTCCACCATCATCTTCCCCGCGCAGTTCATGTCGACGGTGCAGGAGGCGCTCGCGCAGATATCGAAGGATGCGACG
>Ga0210405_10002990_pt1 | contig 16935 bp, 12 predicted proteins | sample IncBWH11MmetaG_FD_155492 | JGI IMG/M metagenome (GOLD analysis project Ga0210405, IMG submission 155492) | Forest soil microbial communities from Barre Woods Harvard Forest LTER site, Petersham, Massachusetts, United States - Inc-BW-H-11-M | ecosystem: Environmental > Terrestrial > Soil >... | reverse complement strand
CCCAGCGCGTTTGACCGCCTCGACAATGTAGTCGAACTGGCGCACAGCCGACGTGTCGGCGAAAACGTTCGGGTAACGAGCCAACTGGTAAGCGACTTGCTGATGCGCACGGAAATCGTCGGTGTTGCTGCCTAAGTGCGCAATGATGAAATTGACGTCGGGGTATTGTGGCGCGATCATGTCGACGATCTCGGCGCGGCTGGTGACATCGACGAGAAGTGGAATCCGAAAAGTTCTGGCAGCCTGGCAAACCTCGCGAGTGGGCATGGCCTCATGACCGTGTATCTTGATTCCGCGAAAGGACCATTTCCTGACGGCGTCGCCCACAATCTGCAGAATGCGTCCCGCATCTCGGGCGCAGTGAACAAATGCAAATCCGATCAAGCGGCCAGGATGGCGGGCAACGATGCGCGCGAGTTGGGCGTTCGCCACGGCGTAGTCACTGTGAAACGGAGCCATCACGATGGTCCGTTCGATTCCGGCCGCGCGCGCACGGCGAAGATAGGATTTCAGCGGAGCGTGAGTATTCCACGGAGAAGTCATCTTGTCGCCGAGGCCGGCGTGACAATGGCAGTCGATGATCATGTGCGCCGATCATGCGCGTCGGCCCGGGAGGGACGTACTGTTGTTTCGAGAGCGACAGAAATCAACATACCACTTCCAGTCAGAGGAAGGTTCAGCCAGCGCTCAATGGGGATTAACAGCGAGCGATCTTTCATTGTGGAGCCCAGCTTCAAGCGCGAGTGCGGAACGCCCAGCACGGCAACATGCATTCCTGGCTTCACCTGAGGCGATGCGAGGGGAAGAGAGCTCTCGAAATCGAAGATCGCAATCAAATCAGGGAATGTGGCCAGAATTTTCCGCTCTTTTCTCAGGACAAGATACTCATTGCATACTCCAACCGAACACTCGCCGCCGTGCCGGTCCTGCAATCGGATATGTCCCAGAGTAAAGCCATGCGATTCCACCAGAGAAACCGAGTTGACGTGCCCGGCGAATAAAATCCGGCCTCTCATGAAACGAACAAGTTGTTGAAGCAGGCGTTCTAATCCATGTTTCATTTCGCGCAACACTATCGCACCCACTTGCGCCGCGTATTTTAGCCCACCAACAGCAGCATGATTTCTTACATAAGAAGCAGGAAGAAGATTGCGCGCTACAGCGAGTGGAATGCCGGAACTAGCCGCGGTGTCGCGAATCATTTTCCCGGCCTTGGTCGCTGAACTTCGAAGACTGAGATGCACATAGTTGGAACTGCCGACATTCCCGCCAATTGCGACCACCCCGGTGATGTGTGAAGGATTGCGGTTGAGTCCGAGCGACCCCATCACGCCCAACGGATGAGCGCGGCCATTGCACGGCGCGTCAACGATGGGAACTCCGGCAATCGCCGATTCGCGCCAGCCGTAAGTCACAGCCTGCGGCCCAACTTCACTCGCGATGATGGCACCAACGTGTTTCTTTTCCAACTTCGCGAGTTGGCGTAACGCCAGCCCGTGTTGGGGACGAGGCTGAGCACCGGACATGCCGCCCATACTTCCTACAATCGACAGAGTCGCGATCAAGGTTGTCGGGGACAACTCATCGATCCCTCCCAGTCGAGGCGAACCTAGAGCGAGCGCTTCCCTGCCCGCTGCCAGACCAGCCTCAATCGAGCCACCGCCCCCCGCCCCCAAAACGGCGCCGCCATAAACCAGTTCCCGCAGACGCCGTTCATCGAGGAGTTCCATCGTGAGTCCCAGATGCCCGGACCATTACCACTCGAACTCCGCCTCCATTTCGCGTGCCGGCATGCGGGCCGGAGCGCGTTTCGGGACACAGATCCCCGGCGGCTTGCCGTTCTTCGAGTGTGCTGGAGTCGGCTGGCTCTGCTCCCACGGCAACACCCGCGCCGATGCAGGACGCCCCGCCAAATTCATGGCTTGCGCGCTGGTCAACCACTCTTCCGATTGCTCCGCGATCTCCAGTAGCAGAGTTTCAAACTCGGCGCGCGTTGTCTGCAGGATGTGCGGTTGCGACAGCCAGCGCAATACTTCGCGCCCCGTCACACCCATGCGCTGACGCGGTGAAGTGACCAGCCGCTCGTTGTAATAGCGGATCAAGACTTCTTCCACTACGTCCCACGCGTTGTCAGCGCCGAACAAGCGTTTTACGTCAGCCGAATCCAGTATCTTGAAAGCCTCTTCCAGAAGTTGCATCACTTCTACGCGCAACACGTTGACATGGCCAAATGACAACCACTTGAGGTTGTTGCGCAGATCCAGGCCGGCCCGGCGCACAATCGCGATCGAGCCGAAGCTCGGGTCGTAGGCACGTTCGCGAATCACATCGGAGATACGCTTGTCGCGCCAGAACAAAGTGACCTGGTGAATGAAGTGCGCGAACAACTTATGGAAGTCGGTGTTGGCCCGCGAACCGGTTGGAACCGAAGCGCCGCCATAGTTAAACAAACGCTTGTAGGCGGCCATGCGATCGCGATCGGTATAGCGCAGCACTTCGCGGCGATCGAACTGGTACAAGGCAAAAGCCCCGGTACCGCCGGAAAGGCGCACGGTGCCGGCCTTGAACAGCTCCTGCAATTTTTGCACGACCCGGAAAACTCCGATTTTCTCGTGCTGCCACAGGTAATACATATCGCCCACGGCCACAATGCGTTCGGAGGTGATTGTCTCGTCGTAAGCTTCCACGCCCTGCGGAATCCGGGTAACGCCAAAGTCTTTCGCGGCATCGGGGCCCACGCCGGCCAGCGCCGCCAGGCCTTTATCTGGCGGTGGCGGAACGTTGCTATCCGCAGTCTCAGCACTCGCCAACAGGTCGTCAATCTGCTTGGTAATCGCGTCGGCGAGTTGTGGATTGCTGATAAGGTCCGCCGAAAGATTGTTGGCCACCCGTTCCCGCAATGCGCCTATGCGATCAAGCAGGCTCTGATAATCTTTTTCCGTCGCCATCGAAACCCCTCCTGGTGATATTCACATGGCCCTGTAGCTCTCAAAACCAGAGCTCGCTAGATATTTATGGCCAGTCGCACAAGCTCGTTTAAATCGTCACTAAGTTGAACCAGCGCCTGCTGCACGCGCCCGGTGTAGAAGCCCGGCGGCAGGCCGCCGCCCGGGGGATTGGACTGCAAACATCCCTGGGCCAAATTAGAAAGCTGCTGGGCAACGGGGAGAAAAGTAAAGCGCACGGCAAAGATCCCTCCGTCCTGGATCAGCGGCGGCGCCTCGTCGGCAACAAAGCTCTGCACCCACTTGGCGAAGTCTTCGAAGAACAGGACTACGGGGTTGCCGTTTGCATCATTGCCAAAATTGACCTGAAGGGTTTGCCTCTCGGAAGCGGCAATGTAAACCGAGTCCATGTTGAAGCGGACTTCATCGACGTCTTCCGATATCACCGACAGCTGCCGCGATATCAGAACCAGCTGAGTGCCGAAGAACGGTCTCGCAGTGTTAAGTCCGAAGAACGGCAGATTATTGATCCAGCTCAGAGCGAGAGAGGTGACGTAGTCCGCTAGAACCCTGAAATTGGTGGTGTTCTGTTCATCTTCAACGCTGTTGATGAATGGATTAGGCGTGGGGCGTCCGCCGGGTCGATAACGGAGAGTGTATATCCCATACAGCTGGCGCAACTGGCCCAAACTTCCCAGAATCTGGTCGGAGTCGGTCTGCAGATTGCCGGCAGCTTGCGGGGGGAAGGGTGGGCCGAGCAAAAGCGTGAAATAAGTATTCACTCGCGGAACCCTCGGGCCGCCCATGAAGCCAAACTCATCGACGAGTTGAGTCAGATGAGTGCGAACTACATCGCGGTAGGCCGCGACATCTTCGGGGTCGGCTATAGGATCAAGTGGGTAAAGGCCGTCTAACAGTGGCAAGGATTGATCCAGGGCTTCTTTGGCGCGGGTGTAAATGCTGGCCTGGGCGCCGGTGATGCCGCCGGAAAGATCGGTCTGCACAGCATAGCTGCGCGGCACCCATTTGGATACAACGTGGCCTTCAACTTCCGTCAGGGTGAAGGATTGAGTCAGAGCGCCGACGAATGCTTTTGGATCGTTGTCATTCAGCTTCCATCCCAACACCGAAGCGATGGCCTGATTGGCCATCTGGCCAAGAGCAGAACCACCTGTCGAACCCCCGCCGCCGGGGAAAGTCGGAGACGACGATGAGTAATTGACCTGCTCAGTGAGCAGGGGAAAAACGGGCGCGTTGACGGCCCCCGCAACCGCGCCCGCCATGTTGTTGATCGCTCCGGTGACCGAGTTCGGTCCGGGTCCGGCAATAGCTCCGGCCACCGCGTTGCCCGCGTTGGCTACCGCAGCTCCCACACCGCCAATGGGGCCTGCCGGATTGGCCGCGCCCAAGGCAGCCATCATCTGGTGCAACATTGTGGCGATGGATTCAGGTTCGCCCTCGGTCACGACGCCGGAAAAATCGGCGGTCTCATCATTCTCGTCCTCGACATTAAGCGTGAACGTCTGTCCCGGTCTGCGGTTTGCGTCGTTCGGCAAGTGGGTAATGATGCTGCAAGGGATGGCCGCATAATACGTAATGCTCACATTTGTAAAATCTTCGGGCGCCGGGGGATTCCCGGTCAAAAGCACGAAGCTACCCGGGGCGGCCCCGGACGGATTGAAGGTTGGGGTACCCGGGCCTGGGCTGTTCGTAGCCGCGTACATCACCGCAATGTACTTCCGGGTCACAATGCAATTGCCGATAGTCCAACCCATAATTGATCTCCTCTCACCCTGCCGCACACGATCTTTGCTGCGTGAGGCAAACAAACCAGTTTGAATTTTCGCGTCATACGCGACCGTCAATCCGCAGCGGGCCGCCTTTCAGGTCACGCCCTGTCTTTCGAATCCGTGCAAATCGATCGGGTCGGAAACAATTTGCTGGCCAATGTTATTGGCTTGAACCGTAACGTTGGTCGTCCCGAGGTGTTCCGCAATCTCCTGCCAACAGGCCGCCAGGGCCTTGGTGACGGAGTCGATTGGCGCGCGACATTGCTCCAACCCGTGCTTTACGCTGCCCGCCCACGAAGCCCACTCTCGTCCCCGGCTTTGACTTACGCTGGCCAGATCGCGCAACTTTTCATACGAGATCAACTCCTCGGAAAATCGCTGCGCAGCCGAATGAAAATGATTCTGGCACGTCGTCAAGGCGCGGCGGGCACGGTCCAGATCCAACGGAACTCCAACCGCTTTCTGCGTCGCGTGCGCGCTATTCAGGCATTCGTCGAGCAATCCCATCGTGTCAACGATACTGTCTTCGAACTGATCCACCAGCGCTGCTTCGCCTTTCAGCGGCTTGTCCTCTGCCACGGTCAAGCGAAGGGCGAGCAGATTATCCTGTAGCTTCTTGAGCTGGCTGTGCAGTTCGCGAAATGTCGCTTCCAACGCCACGGAGTTATCTCCTGACCAACTCGTTGTAGAAATGTTTGGTAATGACGCCGGGACGAGCCAGTCGCCGGTTCAGCGCAACTCGCGCCGCGCCGATCAGATAACGCTCCGGAATAATTCCGGGATCGACTCCGGCTGCCATGCGGCGCGATGCTTCTTCGATCATCTGCTGATCTTTTTTCTCGAAGCGGATCACCTGCGCCAGACTCTTATTCCCTAAAGAAGGATAAGGGCGATAGCACATCGTATCCACGGCCAACGCGCAGGCTTCTGGAAAAGTGTCCAGGATTGCGGCTGGAATACTCCCCTCGTGTGGGTTGGGATACATTCGCTTCCACACTCGCGCATAGCGTTCAGCCTCTTCGGTGAATCCCATCCGCCGCAGCAGCTCAGCACTGATCAGCAGCCGCAAATAGGGCGTCGGATGCGGACCGCGCGGGTTGAAGGCCACCACGGCGGCCGGCGCGCGCCCAATTACATCCATGAGCGAGCCGACGACTTCGGGTCCGCCAAGAAACAGCGCACTCATGTCGGCGAACATCTCGCGATTCCACTTCGTCCAGGTCGCGGCCACGGATTTCCCAAGGTTCGCCTGCAAAAGCCGGTGCGCAATACTGCGCGGCACATCCTTACTAAGCCCGAGGTCGCTCTGCAAATTGTGGCTGACTTCGTGCATCACCGCACCCAGTGTCCACGGGTTGATCATGCGGTGATACGGCAACTGCACCAGGGGAAACGGATTCAGTTGCTTCCCCAATTTCGTCATCGGGATGCCCCGTCGAATGGTCGCGGGGGCAAAACCCGTCCTCATATAACAAAAAGGTGGGGGAGCCGGGATGGAACGGGCCGTCCCAATGCCAGTGTAAGCAACTTGATAACAATCCATCGCGATGCGGTCGCACCCTAACAGCCAGTTACCGTACTTCGATTGCCGCTGGCCAAACAGCTCAAGATAAAAATCCCAGATCTTTTCGATTCCCTGCACCCACTTGTGTGCTTTATCTTTCCCAATGACCACGCGCTGCAAGTTCGCAGAGCTTGGTTCCTCGCTGGCTTGGTCGATCGAAGTGGTCACTTTTTCCGACATCTTCAAAAGTCCCCGCCGCAGCGTTGAAATCAACTGGTTCACGACCTGAATGTGTCCTTCTGACGGAGCGGCAGCATCGGTGCCGAACTCCTCACGCCGGAACGGCCGGAGTGCGGCGGCGTGCCGCGTTACGTTGATGGATTGAGCACGCAGCCAAGGCAACAGTACGGCGGACTTCGTTTCGCCCGGCCTGTTTTTGCCGGACCTCATTTTTCCGGATCTGATCCCGCCTTCACCGCGCTGGCGGCGGGAACCCGACTCCGACCGTACCGTTGTCTCGGACAGCGTCTCTGCAAGGCTTGCCATGGTCCTTACCTCAGCACCTGGCCGCAGCAGCGGCAGTAGGCTGGAGTCGCACAATTGCATCGCCCACCGGATACTCGCCCGTACCTTACGCCGGATCCGCCCACCGGAACGGCTCCGGGATGTGGCACACCACGCACACCACCGACCCCAACGTGAGTTGGCCCGCCGTAAGTAGGCCCGGCGTAGCCTCTTCCCCACCGGTAGTGCGGACGCACCATGCCTCTTCCCCAGCGGCCATGGAAGCGGCGTTCGAGCGCGTTGTGCCGGCGCAAGGCGTGAACGCGATGGCTCGGTGTTCCGAGCACGCGCCTGGTCTGGTGCGCCAAGGTTCTTACGGCGGCATGCGGAGTTACGGTATGTCCCCGCGCTGCTTGCTTGGCAATGCTGCCCACGGTGCGGCGAGCAACGCTTGGCATAGCCCGCAGCAAGTGCCGGGTCTGCGGAGTGCGATGCAAAGTGCGGGCAATTTTCCCCACGCCTTTGGTTAGGCTCGGAGTGACGCGCGAAACAGTTTTCGCGAGCCGGGGAAGCGCTCTCTTCGCCATGGGCAGCACGGCTTTTGCCACCACCGGAAGCAACTTGCTGGCAGCCATTCCGATGAGAGGCAGGAAGTGTTCCGCGGCTTCCTGTTCTGTCTCCGATTCCGCGGCCAGTTCTCCGAGGTGCTCCATCATCGCGTCGGGATAGATTTTGCGAATGGGGTTTTCGAACTCAGTCTCAAACTCCCCTTCGAATTCTCCCTCACCTTCAAACTCGCCCTCGCCTTCGCCGAGAAGGCTGCCTACCGCGTTGCCGATGGCGCCCAGCCAGCCTTCGCCTTCCACTTCCCCTTCGAACTCCCCCTCGAATTCTCCCTCACCTTCGAATTCGCCTTCGAGCTCGGTTTCGAATTCATACTCGGACTCGTATGCCATGATCCTTCCTCCTTAATATTGTGGCGGCCTGTGAGTGAACGCGGTTAGCGCACAGCGCGACGGCGTCGGCTGGTTTGCGGACGTTTGTAAGCGCGGCTGACCTTGATGTTGCGCGCCAGCGCCGCGCGGCACGCCTTGTGGCTGCCGAGAACTTTACGAACCTGTTTCGCCGCCTCGCGGCCGGCGCTCTTCCGCGTGATGGGCATTCCCTTGGCGGCTTTTTGCTTCAAAGCCTTCACGGTGCGCCGCATGACGGTCGGGACAACGCGAACCAAAGGCCTGGTGCCGCGCCGGCGTCTGAGAATCTTGGCGAGGACCGCGCCACCGCGCACCAGGTGCTTCATGATGCGACGAAGAGCGCGCCGGTCGGACGGTGAGAGCACGGTAATCACCGCAGCTCCCGCCATGGCTTCTGCTTCTCCTTCGTGCTGTTCATGAGAAGCAGCTTCGGCCATCATCTCGGCCATTGCTTCGTTGTGGGAGAGTTCATGAGAAGCGATCTCGTGCGCCATTTCCTGTTCTCCCTCGAACTCGCCTTCACCTTCAAACTCGCCTTCGAATTCGCCCTCACCAAGGGCGGAACTCGCCGCCTGGCCGAGGATGGTCCCGAATGGGCCACCAATCGCCGTGCCCACGATGGGCGCCGCGACCTTCGCAATCTTTTTTAGAAAGGGCGCGGCACGCTTCAGAAACTTGCCAATGCCGCCAAAGAACTGCTCACTTTCGAATTCCCCTTCGAACTCCCCTTCGAATTCGAATTCACCTTCCCCCTCGAATTCGCCTTCGCCTTCAAACTCTCCTTCGAATTCACCCTCGCCTTCGAACTCGAATTCACCTTCCCCCTCGAATTCGCCTTCGCCTTCGCCAAGAAGGCTGCCGACGACATTGCCGATGGCGCCGAGCCAACCCTCGCCTTCTACTTCGCCTTCAAACTCGCCTTCGTGGAATTCCTGCTCGAGTTCCTGCTCCAGTTCGCTCTCCTGCATGTCCGCCATGTTCAGCCTCCTTGTAAATAATGACGACGCTCGTCAACTTAGCCCGCAACCAAAAATTCGTCTAGTCACATCTTGTGGGGAACTTAATTCAGGGTCACTCGAATGGGCGACACAGCGAGGCTAGAAACGAGAGAGTAGTGAAGAAGGAAACAGCATAGGAGAGCGGACATTTCACGCACCACGACATGGCTCTGCAGGTGCACTCACCGAGCAGGTTCTGCTACCATAATCGTTCGGTGAGGTGGTCATGCCCCAATTTGTGATCGAGCGGGAGATTCCGGGCGCAGGTAGTATGTCGGATGCGGAAATGCAAGCAGTCGCCAAGAAATCGGTGGGCGTGCTGAAGGACATGGGACCGGGAATCAAGTGGCTCCACAGCTACGTCACGGGCGACAAAATCTATTGCGTGTACCAGGCACCGGACGAAGAAACGGTCCGCGAACACGCACGCCGCGGAGGCTTTCCGGCGAATCGTATTGCAGCAGTCCAACGGATGATCGATCCCGACACCGCAAAGTGAGTTAGTGCACCGACTGCCCTGCTCTGCTCGGTGGACCTTGGGCGGGCATTTGCTTACGGCGTCTCCTCTTCCACTTCGAGAGCATCCACGCTTGCGTAGTTGACGTTTGGGACGAAAGAGACGATTAGCTTTCCTTGAGCATTGGGCCGGAGGCCATGATAAATCTTCACCAACGCGCGTCCAGAACCTGCCGCTTCCACAATATCCAGATTGCGCGTCAGTGTGATGCCATTGCAAAAGATGTCGAAGACCCGGTTGCCGATTCCGCCCCTCTTTGAGCCTTCCACTCCCCAGTATTTCTCGGAAAAATATAGAGTCAGTCTGTAACTTCCCTTATCGACCGGAAGCGCGTAGTTGAAGTTACCGTACCGCTCACCGGCGTATAGGCCCGGCTCCGAAGTACCGCCGATCGAAACCTTATCGGACGCAAGCTGGCCGCTGCTGTAGTAGGTATCGGGCATCCACAGATTGCCTGCCGCATCCGCGAAAAAACTGTTCTGTGCCACCATGCGAATCGGGCGTAACCTGTGCGGCAGCCCAGGTAGGATCTCAATCGCATTGATGATCGGTAGGCCCAGCGAACCCGCAAAGTCGAGGTGAAGATAACCGTCCTGGTTGGGAGATATATCGCGAAATACGCGAACATCGGCAGTATTTGCTCCCGCATCAGAAACGATGTCGAACTGCTTCAGCAGCGGGCTTCCATTGAGTTGAATATCGAACACCCGGCTGTTCTCCCCGCCGCCGAGCGAACTGGCAGGACTATAGGTAGTCTCGGCAAAGTGAAGCCGCAACTCATAAGTGCCGGGAGCCAGCGGTATCTTGTACGAGAAGACTCCCGTCCTGGCGGTCAGATACAACTCGGGGTTTCGGGTTCGGGCAATATGCTGGTTGGGAAGCTCTGTGACAGCGCCGCCCGCGAAGTACCGATCTCCGGACCATACATTCCCTTCCTCGTCCTTGAAGATAGGACGCGAGTAACCGCATCGAATGCGAATCTCCGGCCCTGTGGCTACAGCAGGGATCGGAGATGACGGCGCGTGCGGTGCGTCGTTAGAGCTCGCATGACGGTGGCGATTGATCCACCACATCGTAGAAGCGCCAGCCCCGATCGCCAAAATCGCGACACTGACTAGAAACCCCCGTCGGCCTAATAGGCGCTTGCGCGCCAGCCCTGGTGGGCTTTCTTCCAGGTGGATGCGCTCTTTTCGGTTGCCGATTTCTCTTTCCCGACTCCAGGATGGATCATTACTTGAAGGATCTTTGGTTTCAAGTCCCCGTTCCGAATTCGTCGAAGCCATCTGTCCTGAATTACGCGGCGGACTCTGCAACGGCGTCGGAATTCGATCGACAAACTCGGGACGATAATGCCCGGTGGCCACCACAATTTCTATGGGTTGATCTGCACCTTCGCCTTCATAGAACTCTCGCAGCTTCTTCCGCAGCCGAAAAAACTCCACCCGAACAATGGAGTCCGTAGCTTGGTCGAAGGACTGAGACCGGCCAAAGACATCGGTCGCAATGGAATATTCCTTGATGGCGTCGCTGTCGCCATCAAAATGTCTTTCGCAAATGTATTTCAGCAGGTTGGCTAACCGCGGCTTGTTTTCGAAGGCGCCAGAGGTCAATACCGCGTATAACGCTGCGCGCTCCTTGGCCCTGCGGCCGGGATCGACGTGGTCCCGACGAGGAATCGTTCCCCGAGTCGTCATACCGCAAACATCTCCGCTGCTTACTGTCGACGACTCAGTCTCGCCTGAATCGTCGATTCAAGTCCGATTCCAAAAGCCGGGCGTCCTGGCCCGCGGTGCACATCCGAAATATATATCGCTGATAACGCTCCATGTAACGTCAGCATTTAACCGTTACGAAAACCGGAAGGTAACTAAGGCTAACGTTTCGCGGTGTCGCCAAATCGCCTAGAGTCGGGAGCGGCTCACCAGATTTCGTATTGATAGCTGAAATCCCGACCAAGATGGAGCGTTCCAACGAATTGAGGATGATAATGAGAAAAGCTTACTGGATATCCCCCGCAATGTACGCAGCTCTATTGTTCTTCATCGCGAATGTTGCTCTAGCGGCCGAAGGACCTTACGGCGGCACTCCGGCTCCTGTCCCTGGTACGGTTCAAGCCGAAAATTATGATACCGGCGGCCAGGGAGTTGCATACAACGTCACCTCAATCAACGGCACGGGCAACAGCTACCGCTCCGATGGCGTCGACCTGGAAGTTACCACCGACACCGGCGGAGGCTACGATCTTGGTTGGACCACGGGCGGACAGTGGTTTCGTTACACCGTTAACGTGGCAACGGCTGGCAGTTATACAGTCACCTTCCGCGTGGCAGCAATCAACGCCGTGACCGATGGCTTCCACATCTCCAACTCGTCGGGGACCAACCTCACGGGTTCCGTGAATGTTCCCGCAACCGGCGCCTGGCAAACCTGGACAAATGTCACCGCTACCGTAACCCTCCCGGCGGGTCAGCAGACTTTGACTTTTAACCAAGACAATGCTGGTTGGAACCTGAACTATTCGACCTTTACCTCTACTTCCGGTGGCGAAGGTCCGTACGGAGGAACTCCCGCCGCGATTCCCGGTACGGTGCAAGCTGAGAATTACGACACTGGCGGCCAAGGCGTTGGCTACGACGTCAGTTCAGTCAATGGCACGGCGAACAATTACCGCCCTGACGGCGTCGATCTCGAAGTGACGACCGATACCGGTGGCGGCCATAACCTCGGCTGGACCGCCAGCGGGCAGTGGTTCCGTTACACCGTCAACGTTGCCACAGCGGGGCAATACACGGTCACCTTCCGCGTGGCCGCAATCAACGCGGTTACCGATGCCTTCCATATTTCCAACTCTTCGGGGAGCAACCTCACGGGCTCGGTCAATGTTCCCGCCACCGGCGCTTGGCAAACCTGGACCAACGTCACAGCCACGGTCACACTCCCTGCCGGTGTGCAGACGTTGACCTTCGACCAGGATGGCCCCGGCTGGAATCTCAACTACTTTGCGCTCGCGTCTGGGAGCGGCGGCGGAACCGGTTCTTGCAGCGGAGTCTCCAACATCACCGTCGGCTCAACCACATACGTGCCGCAGTGGTGCCAGGAGTTCAACGGTGCCGCAGGTTCTCCAGATACTGGCGTGTGGAACTTTGATCTTGGAAATAACGGCGGCTGGGGCAATGGCGAAGTCGAAGTCTACTGCGGGCCTCCGGGATATTCCGGCAATCCATCCCAGTGCCCAACTACCTTTAGCACTTCCACCGCTCCTGTCTACATCGACGGTAACGGACACCTCATAATCCAGCCCAGAAATGTAAGTGGAACTTGGATATCGGGCCGCATGCAAACGGAAGGAAAACAAAACTTCACGTATGGCATTCTCGAGGCCAGTATCCAGCTCCCCAACACGACGAACCAAGGCCTCTGGCCCGCCTTCTGGACCTTGGGCAGCAACATCACCACGGTTCCGTGGCCCACTTGCGGAGAAGCCGACATCATGGAGAACTGGTCGCCGCAGGTTGATGGCGGCGCAGGTCCCTCAGGGAACAATTCCACGATTCACACGGCTAAGACCGGAGGGAGCGGAATCGGAGCACGCTATACCTTCCCCAGCGGAGAATCTGCGGACACCGCCTTCCATACCTACGGAGTCGTCTGGACGCAGAACGAGATGCAGTTCTTTGTGGACAACGCATCGTCGCCGTTCTTCACAGTTACGCCCAGCAGCCTACCCTCGGGAGACACTTGGCCATTCAACCAAAGTCTTTTCACAATCTTGAATGTGGCCATCGGTGGCACCCTGGGTGGATCAACCAGCGGCCTGTCCAATCCGCAGCCCATGCAGGTGGACTATGTTCGTTGGTATACGCCGCAATAGAAACGCCCTCGCGGTCATTTTGCGAAGGCAAACGTCAGCTGTCACCACTAACGGACATGAGACAAAGGCATTCGTCGAACAACTACGACGAATGCCTTTGTCTTTACCTGGGTTGTTATTCCATTCCTATTCCGCAGGCAATGTCGTAATACTACCGCTGTCCGTGGATGCGGCTTGACAGCCTTCAACGACGGGAATATATGTATCCATCACGCGACAGGGGCTGCCTGCCTCCACTCAAGCGATAGGGCTATTCGTAAGCACGCATCTTTTCCACTTTTCTGGCCAAGGAGGCCCGCGATGGCGGCAGTTCCAGTCTCGACGTCAGAGGTGAAGCTCGAAATTGTCAAAGCGCCGGAAGGGATTCGCGTCCGCTGCTCCGGCAAAATCACATCCGCCAGTTCCGGCACGCTCCGTGCTGAAGTTCGGAGCGTAATTCCACAAGCGAAGCGAATCGTATTGGACCTGGCTGACGTAACCAACATGGATAGTTCGGGTCTCGGTGCACTGGTTAGTCTTTATGTTTCTGCCAAAGGGCAAAATTGCGAATTCAAGGTCATTCACCTCAACCAGCGATTGCAAGAGTTGTTTCGACTCACAAAGCTGGCTTCAGTATTCCAAGGGCGCGACGATTTGCCTTGGGAATGAGTAAGATCAGCGCTGTCAGATGACCTCGAAGATTAAAGACAATGACAGTTAGGATAGGCGCAGCCGACCATATTTCAGACAACCCTAACGAGAAGCGAGTGGTGCGGATATAGCTGAATCTCTCGCATCTGCAGCAGGGCGAATCGCATGTAACCTCTGAGCGCCACTCTCCTTGCTGAGCACATGCGTAACCGACTCCCTCTGCGTAACCTCCTCGTGGGGATACCATCCAGTCTTGGTCCATCGCCTCGCCGCCGCAACATTGCGCGCATACAACTTGTGAAGGTCTGCGCCGCGCTCCCAACTCCGCATCAGCAGGCGTGCCCCTTGCAAACCGGGTTTCTGATTGCCGCAGAACACGGCGAACTTGGCCAGAGTCCGCAAAGCCCTTCGCGATGAAGACAGTTTTCGATTCGCCCAATGTTGAAGCTCGCGCATATCCTCCGCACTGATATGTGGATGGTTCCATACAAGATTCCTGGCGTTGTACTTGCTTAGATTAGTATTCGAGATTCCATACTTCGCCTCGATCGATGCACGTTGTTCAGTGTTCGGAAACGGAGTCAGCACCTGAACCTGGACGACATCAATATCGAAAGCCGCCAGGCGATCAATGTCATCTCGAATCGATTGGACCGTATCCTGTTCGAATCCGAGAATATAAAATGCCTGCACAAACATGTGCTCTCGCTTCATCCTCTCGAGGAGCCTGGAGCTGTCGAGTTGATCGATTTTCTTCGTAGCGCCGGACAAAGAATCCTGGTTTAGGCTTTCAATTCCCAAATGTGCGCCGAAGAGCCCGCGTGATTGCCAATAATCGAAGTTTTTCAAGAGCGTATCCACTCGAGTCAACGCGATCCAGCGCATTTTGTAGTGGTGTAAAAGATCTACGACCGCCCGCGAGTGGCTGGTAAAAGTGCCGAAATTCTCGTCCAAAATGTTGATGCCCGTTACGCCGCGGCGGTGATAAGTCCAAATTGCCTTCTCGATGGCTTCCAGCGGGATCTTGGCCGCCTTGCCATAAAAATCGGGCGTTTGGCAGAAGCTGCATGTCCAGGGACAGCCTCGGGAGGTAAATAAAAGCCCCGAGAAGAGCATTCTGGGAAAAAGATTTGTGCCAATTACGCCATACATTTCTGGATGAATCAGATTGTCCGCTGTGATTGGTGGCAAATTCAAAAGCGAAGCCACCTTCGCTTCTCCCCAGCCGCTAATGGTTCGATCAAAAACTCCCTCAACAGAGGAGTAACCACCGTAGTTTCCGGCCCAGACCTCCTTAACCCCGGCGCGCCGAGCCATATCAACCATCTTCAACACCAATTCCGTCTCATTGATGTAAAAAGAAAAGCCCACGACATCAGGGCGAGTGCTCAGCGCCGCGCGATATTGCTCAAGGTCCGGATATTCAAGAATTGTGCAAGGCAGGTTTGCCCTTAAGAACGAAAGCCCCGGGTGGTTCAAGAATGACATAGCCACGCGCACTCGATGAGGAGACTTGTCCCATCCATATACATTCGGAGAACAACCGCTTATCGGCTGAACTGGCGACGTGAACAATACTTTTGGATTTCTTCCCTGCGACGTTGTCATTGACACTTTCAACCTTCCGACTTCGGCAAAAGGAAGGTATCTGACCAATCTGTTACTCACCTTCTTAATAGTGTCTGTCGCTCGGCAACCGTTACGTGAGACGGGTAAACCGGCGGAAATCAGCCGAAAAAGCGAGCCACGAACCCTATAAGCGTGGTTGAATCGCCTATTCCGCTCACCGAGTCAAGGAAGCCGGCTTCTTGTTCGCTAACTGGAAGCGACCCTGGCCGAAATTGAAGCGAAGTCTGGAAAGAAGAAAGAAGAAGAAGGAGTGTTTGTATCTCTTTCAATCCGTGGAGAAAGATGCGCGCAGCAGCGCGAGCGAACGCACATTCCGGTAGCGACCGCTGTCACGAGCAGGAGCAGGCGACGTGAGGGCACCCACTACTTTACTGGGGGTAAGTCGGTATCAGTATCTGGAACCAACTCGTCCAGTTTGCGAGTCATTTGTCTTATCAGCAAAATATTAAGCGGCCGCACTTTCTCTTGTAAGTCGTTAAGCACATCGGAAAGTTCGCGCTGAAGTGGAGCAAGCAAGTCCACCTGCCCCTTTGCCTCGACAATGCGGGCAATGATTGCTCGGATCTTTTGGTCGCGGGGTCTGAACTCCTGCGACATTTTCAACAGGTCGTCCCAGCTCACGAAGGGGCGCCATTTTGTCGGATCGTCGAGACCGGCATCCCTGGAGTCCTTTTTCAACATATTAAGTTCCTTGAGCAGGCGGCCGGCAAACTCGGGAATACGTTCAGGCGGAGTTACCAAAATATTCCCACCCGAGAACTGACTGGTACCCTCCAAAAACATGAACCGGAACCTACAAACAAGTTCAAGACCTTTGAGCAGCAGGGTGGTCGATGCATCGCCGTAGTCGGATCGCTGCAGCGCCTCTACAAAGTAGATGTTGAACTCGCGACTATCATTGAAGTATTTCGTGGCTGTGGTGAGGATCACACGATAGGCCTTGGATTCGTCGCTCGACAGAATAACCTGGCTATTGTCCACGATGATGTGGTCGGAAGAGGAAGACATGATCACGCTGGTAATCGCCTCGCGCCAGGAATCACGATAGCGGCTTTCCGAAGTCGATTTCAGGAATTTATCCCACGTCGTGTTGACGTCGGCCAGACCAAAAATTCCCATCGAGCCTCCAAGGCCGATAGGAATAATTTCTGCTTCCCCGGGCAATTCGCCATTACTTCGTTGTAACGCTGCCCCAGTCGCTCTGATTGTAATCTGTTTCTGCGGTTTCACTGTAACGTCAACCGTCGTCTTCAAATACTCGAAGACGCCGATCTTCATTGCCTTCACACAGCTGACGGGATCTTGCTCTGGCGTTAAGGTAACGTCTCCATAGCCCACGGCTTTCTTGACGTCGTCGACCCGTTCCTGCCAGTTTGCCAGCAGTTTGCACATCGGGTCATCCGCCGTCACCGAGATCTGTGCCTTAAACTCCTCGGCACCCAAGAGCAGTTTGTCTCGGTCAATATCAAGACCGATGCCCTGATCCTCGCTGGTGACCGCGGGCGGCTTGTGCACATACAATGCAACCTTCATTCGTCCGGACGATGTCTCCATGATGCGATCGAAATACCCG
>Ga0210405_10002989_pt1 | contig 16936 bp, 21 predicted proteins | sample IncBWH11MmetaG_FD_155492 | JGI IMG/M metagenome (GOLD analysis project Ga0210405, IMG submission 155492) | Forest soil microbial communities from Barre Woods Harvard Forest LTER site, Petersham, Massachusetts, United States - Inc-BW-H-11-M | ecosystem: Environmental > Terrestrial > Soil >... | reverse complement strand
CGACGCGATCCACGACGTACTCCACCGCGTACTCTTCAGGAACGATGCCGCCTTCACCGTTTCCACGATGGTTGCGATTGAATCCGGAGGCGATCTTCTGCTCGAGAGTGGCGCCCGGCAGCATGTCGCCGGCGATCTGCTCGATCGTGAACCGGTCGTACGGCATGTTCCGGTTGAATGCATCGATCACCCAATCCCGCCAGCGCCACATGCTACGCTCGCCGTCAGTTTGATAGCCGTTGGTGTCGGCGTATCGAGCGGCATCGAGCCAAGGGGCTGCCATCCGCTCGCCATAGCGCGGCGAGGCGAGAAGGCGGTCGACTACCTTCTCGTAATCGCCGTCTCGCACAAAAGCATCTACTTCGGCGGGCGTCGGCGGAATGCCTGTCAGATCGAGGGACACGCGCCGAATCAAGATCGCACGCTCGGCTTCCGGCGACGGCGCAAGCCCTTCCCGATCGAGCCGCTCCAGAACGAATGCATCAATCGGATTGCGAACCCAATTGGGCTTACTAACCGCTGGCGGCTCGCGGCGTTTCGGAGGGATGAACGACCAGTGCTTCTCCCACTTGGCGCCTTGCGACACCCAGTCCCGAATCAGTCCAATCTCCCGGTCGGTCAAGGTGGCGCCGGAGTAGACCGGCGGCATTCGCATCGACTTGTTTTCCGCCGTAATGCGTCGAACCAGCTCACTCTTTTCAGGATCGCCGGGCACGATTGCGAAATGACCGCCCAGATCGGCCATCGCCCCGGCTTCGGTGTCGAACCGCAACTTGGTTTTCCGGTTGCCTTTATCGGGACCGTGGCAGGTGTAGCACTTGTCGGAAAAAATCGGACGGATGTCGCGATTGAACTCGACAGTGCCGGCCAATCCCGGCCAAACCAGCGCAAGCGCTATCCAACTGTTTCTGATCACGTCTCCTTAAAGTATAGTAAAATTGCACTCCATGAGAGGAAATCCGATTGAGCTGCATGTGGATCTGGACGTCGAACCCACGAAAGAAAAAGACCTGGTGAGCACGTTTCACACGGTGTTTGAACCCGCCATCAGCAAGCAGCCCGGATTCGTTTTGGTGACTTTACTGAAGCTGCGAGCGGCCGCCGTCACCTACCGCCTGGTGATCAGCTTTGAAACCGAAGAGCAAAGAGTCGCCTGGGTCGCCACCGCCGACCACCAGAGAGTCTGGCCGCAAATGGAAAAGAACCTCAAGGGCGTGAAATTCACTGCGGCCCTGTGGGATAGGCTTTAGCTTGTCCGCTATTCGAGATGCCGGCCGCCCTGCACGTCGAGCGTGTCGCCTTCTTTTGTAGCTTGCAAGGCAACGTGGAAGCCGACGTGCGGCTTCACCTTATCCTGATTCTTGATCTCGTAAATCTTCTTGTCTTCACCGATCAGGACAATCGCCTCGCCACCTTCGACGCACTTCTTGGCGCAACCGGAGTGCTGGTCACTGCCCGCCTTACCGGCTTTGGCGCACTTGGCGTCGGCGAGCCAGCCCGTGAATTCCTCGGCTCGCGAAAGGCCCGCCGTCCACACCAACACTCCCAGTAAAACAGCAATTCTCATATTTCACCTCGACCAAGTATACAACTGGTTCAATCGGTAAACACGGCTTTGATTCTCGATAGAGCCCAGGCTAAATCCGCCTCGGAGATCACCAGCGGCGGCGCCAGGCGGATCAGATAGTCGTGGGTATCCTTCGTAAGCAAGCCAACCTCTTTCAGACGCTCGCAATACGGCCTTGCTGAAACGCTCAGCTCGATTCCGATTAGAAGTCCACGGCCTCGAATTTCGCGAATATGCGGATGACGGGTTGCCTGCAGCTCGCCTAGCAACCAGGCGCCCAGGCTCGCGGATCGATCGGAGAGCTTCTCATCCAAGGTCACCTGCAGCGCCGCGCGAGCTACCGCGCACGCCAGCGGATTTCCGCCGTAGGTGCTGCCATGGCTGCCGGGCTGGAAGACTCCGAGGATCTCCGCGCTGGATACAACCGCGGATACCGGCATCACACCGCCCGACAGCGCCTTGCCGAGGATGAACACGTCGGGTTGAACGCGCTCGTGTTGGCATGCAAGAAGATATCCAGTCCTTCCCAGACCCGTCTGGACTTCGTCGGCCATGGCCAGAATGCCGTGCTGCCGGCATACATCGGATGCTTGTCGCAGAAAGCCGTCGGGCGGAATCCGGATCCCGGCTTCGCATTGAATTGGCTCAAAGAGAAATGCGCACGTATCGGCCGTGATCGCGCGCTTCAGAGCTTTGGCGTCTCCGAACGGAACGGTGACAAATCCGGGCGTGAACGGACCGAAGCCATCCCGATAGAGTGGATCGGAAGAGAATCCAGTGATGGTGGTCGTCCTACCGTGGAAGTTGTTGCTGCAAACTATAATCTCGGCGCGCTCGGGCAGAATGCCTTTGCGCGAATAGCCCCAGCGCCGGGCGGCCTTGATGGCTGTTTCAACCGCCTCGGCGCCAGTGTTCATGGGCAACACCATTTCCATGCCACAGAGTTCCGCCAATTCTTTGCAGAAAAGCGGTAGCTGATCGTTCCGAAAGGCCCGCGAGGTTAACGTCACCCGGTCCGCCTGCGCGCGAAGAGCTTGAATGATACGAGGGTGACAGTGTCCCTGATTAAGCGCCGAATAGCTACTGAGGCAATCCAGGTAGCGCTTGCCGTCGACATCGTAGACCCAAGCCCCGGAAGCGCGCTCGATCACTACGTCCATCGGATGATAATTGTGCGCGCCCCACTGATCTTCGAGTGCGATCAGGGCGTCAGCGGCTGAGGCTGGGGTTGTCACTATAACTGTCTTGGCCGCAGCTTGTGATACTCGGTGCCGTCTTCCAGCGCCGCGCCCACACGCAGGATGGTAGCTTCGTCAAAGGGCTTGCCGATGATCTGCGCGCTGAGCGGCATGCCGTTCCGGTCGAGTCCGCACGGAAGGGAAAGCGCCGGAAGACCGAGCAGGTTGATCGCCCGCACAAGGCGCGTGGAGGCTAGCCGGACATCCTCAGTCTCATCGCCGATCCGCACGGTGGTCTCGCCAATCTTTGGCGCGCCGATGGGAGCGGTCGGGGCGATCAGACAATCCACGGTCTCCCACAGGGCTCGAAATTCTCGCTGCATAAGCCGGCGCAGGCGCTGGGCATTGATGTAATCGGTGGCTGGAATAAATCGGCCCTGATCGAAAAGAGCCAGCACGTCGGAGCCAAAAAGGGCGCGCCGGTCGAGGAAAGGCTCCATCAACGAAGATGCTTCAGACATCAAGACGACCCGCGCCACCGCGTTGATCGCGGCGATATCGGGCACGCGCACTGGTGTAATTTTCGCGCCGGCTTTCCTGGCGGCGGCAGCCATGTTTTCGATTCCGGCCAGGACCGCGGGATCCACTCGATCGAAGTAAAAATTCTCCGGCCAGCCGATACGCAGGTTCGGAATTCCGCAGGCCGCTTCCGGCGCGTAAATCCCCACCGGGCGTCGCGAGGAAGTCTCGTCGCGAGGATCGAATCCGGCCAACACCTGGAGCGTCAGCGCCGCGTCCCGGACCGAGCGCGTGAGCGGACCCATGTGGTCCAGGCTGAAATCGAGCGGCATCACGCCGTAGCGGCTCACTCGCCCAAAGGTAGGTTTCAGGCCAACGGTCCCGCAGAACGCCGCCGGAATACGGATGGACCCGCCGGTGTCGCTGCCCATTGCCATGAAGACCATCCCGGAGGCGACGGCCGACCCGGATCCGCCGCTCGATCCGCCGGGAATACAATCCGGATTCCACGGATTGCGCACCGTGCCGAAATGTGGATTGTTTGAGGTGATGCCGTATGCCAGCTCGTGCATTCCGGTCTTGCCGATCAGCACCGCCCCAGCCGCGTCCAGCTTCTCGACCACCGCGGCATCGCGGTCCGGCACGAAATTCTCGAAGAGCTTCGATCCACAGGTGGTGCGAACGCCCTTGGTCTCGAACACGTCTTTCACTGCGATGGGAATGCCGTGCAGCGGTCCCAAGTCGATCGATTTGGCCAGTTCCCAATCAGCCTGCCGGGCGCTTTCCAGCGCGCTCTCTTCGGTCAGAGTCTGGACGGCGTTGAGCTTGGGGTTCAAGGCGCGAATGCGCTCCAGCGCACCCCTGGTGAGCTCGACCGACGAGACCTTGCGCGCACGGAGAGCGGCTGCCGCTTCCTGAATGGTCACGATTGTTCCTCCGGCACATCCTCGGCGGCGGCCCTGAATATGAGAGCTGGCTCCACATCGTGCGGAATGGCTTTGACCAGTGGGCGAAAGGCGGCCTCGAGGGCATCGAGCGGCGAGATGATGCGCTCGGTGTCCGGGATGTCCAGGCCGCCGGCCTCGGCCATTTGTTTCCAGTTTTTCATAGAGAATCCAATATTCGTTTCCTGCGGGCCGTCCATTCCGCGCCTGCCAAGATTACCATCGCGGCCATGAAACTCCACAGCACTATCGTCACCGAAATATAAAACGGACCGTACTCTTTCTGCAACTTCACTTTCAGGAATTGCCAGGTGAGGAGATTGACATACTTCAGCGCCTCAAGCGCCAGCCCTACCAGAATGGCCACCGGTACAATCCTGGCCGGCGCGATCTTGCGATTCGGCAGCAGCCAATACATGAAGCCCAACGCGAGAATCGAAAACGGCAAGGCTGCGATCTTGAACAGCAGCAATCCGAGGACGGGGGGCACGGGGATCCAAGTGGCTATGATGCGCCGGTTGGCAGCCGTCAGCACAAATGAAATCAACGTGAGGCTGCCGCATAGAAAAATCAAGCCGAGGCTGACGATCTGATTCCGTACATAACTGCGATTTTCGGGCACGTCCCAAACGTGGTTGAGCGCGACTTCCAGGGGCTCGAACACGGCGTTGGCGGTGAACAGCAGCAGGAAAATCGAAGTAAATTGAAAAGGACCGCGGCTCTGCACAACCGCGGTTAAGTTCCGGCGGATGAACTCGCCCATATCGCCAGGAAAGAAATCGGCGAGCGCCAGATCGAGGACGGTCACTCCGGCCGGCCAATGCAGACCATATTTGCACAACGACATCATTACGATCAGAAACGGGAAGACCGACAAGAGCACGGCTGCCGCCATCGAGAGTGCGAAGACATGGACTTCGGTCTGGAGCCAATAACGGACCGTGGGCCGGCAGATTTCGACCACACGAGCGCTTCGCGTTTGATAGAGTCTGAGCGGCGGGGGAGTGGAACTCACGTTTCGCCATCATAGCTGAAACGCAGCGCCTGAATCGGACTTCACGTTCGCGACGATAGAATTGTCTGAACCGCCCAGCATGAGTTCCACAATGCTTCCGAATGCCGACCGGGCAGTGGTCGAGATTGCAAAGCTACACGACTACTGCCTGAATCCCCACCATGAGGACGGCCAACACAAGGCACGGGTCTTTGCATCGGCATTGGGCCTCCGACAGGGAGACGCTGACTGGTTGAGGGGTCGTCTACTCGAAGCCGCGTTAAACGAACAAGCAATCATGACCTTGAAGAACCGCTTTGGAACACTGTACGTGGTAGACTTTTTGTTGACGACGTCATCGAGATCAGCTTTCGTTCGAAGCTGTTGGATTGTGAGGATCCGCGAAGATTTTCCCAGGCTGACGACGTGTTACGTCAGAATCTGAAGACGCCTTATGGAACGGATTCCCTTGCTTTCGTTAGTGGCATTGACAGATGACCTGCCTAGTCAAAAGCTTACGAGAGGACAGATCGGGACGGTGGTCGAACATCTCGACGAGGGAGGGGAGCAAGCTTTGCTGGTCGAGTTTTCCGACGATCAGGGAAGAACCTACGCAATGGTCGATCTTAAGCCCGATCAACTGATCTTGCTGCATCGAAACATCGAGGCTGCATAGGCTTCGAAAGTTTAGGGCATCATAGCTGAAACCCAGCGGTCCTGGGCAGCGTCGAATGGCCCGATTGTTGAAACACTGCGCAATCGCGTTTTTACTGTCGCCAGCGACCGGCATCTGCTGGAACACGGCGGCGCCCTGCGCACGCTACTGGGAAGCCGATGCCGTTTTCACAGCGCTGGCTATAGATGATGGCCTGGATCACGAAGGCGCGACCTGGGGCAATCGTCCCGCACGTTTGGTGGTGGAGCAAGTGTTCCTCGGTTTGCAGGAAGAGAAGGAAGTAGAAATCGATCCGGGGATCACGACAAAGTGCTACTTTCGGTTCCGGAAAGGGCTACGTTATTTTATCTACGCCAAGCGCGATGCCAGCGGCGGATTGCGAACCAGCGCCTGCCTTGGGTCGATCCGAGTCGACATTGCGCAGGAAGATCTGCAATTCGCGCGGCGTGTGGCGAGGGGCGGCGCGGCATCGTTTCTGTTTGGCTCGGCCAATGCGAAGCTTGCTGGGGTTGAGATCCTCGCATCCGGGCAAGGGAAGCAGTATCGAGCCGTGACAGATTCTGAGGGTAATTTTAAGATCTCGCCCGTTGCGGCCGGGAAGTACGAAGTTCGTGCGGCACATGCTGGATACGTGAGCGAAGAGGCGTTTTACACCGGAGAAGTCCACGATAAGGGCTGTGCGGAAGTGAACGTGAACTTGCGAACCGACGGCCGGATCAGCGGGACATTGCGCGATTCGACCGGCGCTCCCGCACCGAACATCGAGGCGCAACTTGCTGAGTTGGATGAGGACGGCAAACTTGGCTTACAGGGAACAGTCGTGAGTGACGAAGCCGGGCGCTTCGAATTCACCAAGCTGGCGCCTGGGAATTACATCCTCGGAGTCAATCTCGACGATGGACCTTCGGTCAGAGCTCCCTTCCCTACAGCGCGTTATCCCGTGCCGATCTCGTTGTCCGAAGGGCAGAAGCTTTCCAACATCGATCTGCGGCTTCCGCCCAGGCTCGCCGAGCGGACGATTCACGTGCAAGCTATGTGGCCGGACGGACGGGCGGCCGACGAGGTCCAGCTTGAGGGCGACTGCCAGTGGGGCCGGCTGGAAACCGACGCTGATGGCCGAGCCTCGTTCCAGATATTGCTCGAACAGAAATGCTCCGTCTGGGCCAAGGCTAGAATCAGCCCTGGTGAATACGCTCGTTCTAACACAGTCGTCATTCCCCCTGGCGAGCATGTTGCCGCAGTGGCCCTGGTCCTCCATTAATTCCCTATAGTAGTCAGATGCGACGTCTTTTCCTCTCACTCGCCTTAACCGGCGCAGCGCTGGCGGCGGATATCGATACCCGCGTGGAACACGGATACGCCGATTCGAATGGCGTGAAGATTCATTACGCCAGTCTCGGCAAAGGGCCGCTGATCGTCATGATCCACGGATTTCCCGACTTCTGGTACACGTGGCGAAACCAGATGGCCGAGCTTTCGAGCCAATTCCAGACCGTCGCTATCGACATGCGCGGCTACAATCTCTCCGACAAGCCCAAGGGTGTCGACAACTATGACATGCGCCTGCTGGTGGGAGACGTTGTCGCCGTGATCGAACATCTGGGTCGGGACAAGGCCATCATCGTCGGCCATGATTGGGGCGGCGCGGTAGCATGGAGGTTCGCGATCAATGTGCCACAGATGACCGACCGGTTGATTATCCTGAATCTGCCGCATCCGCGCGGGCTGCGCCGAGAACTGGCCAACAATCCGCAGCAGCGGAACAACAGCCAGTACGCTCGCAATTTCCAGCAGGAAGGCGCGCATTTGAAGCTGACGGCGGAGGGGCTCAGCGGCTGGGTGAAGGACCGGTAGGCAAAGCAAAAGTATGTCGAGGCATTTCAGCGGTCGGATTTCGAGGCGATGCTGAACTACTACAAGAAGAACTATCCACGCGACTCGGCGGGTGAGGATACTTCACCGTTGGTAAAGGTGAAAGCGCCCGTGCTGATGATTCACGGGCTGAACGACACTGCGCTACTTCCCGGAGCTCTGAATAATACCTGGGATTGGCTGGAGAAAGATCTAACGCTGGTGACGATTCCAGGCGCGGGACATTTTGTCCAACAGGACGCTTCGGACCTGGTGACACGAAGCATGAAAATGTGGCTCAACCGGTAATCAGATGCGCCAATAGTCCGGCCGCCAGGTGACGATTCCCTTCTTGATTTCAGCGCCCGATAGTTTGCCCGATAGAGTTTTCTCGACCAAGCCGGGCACTTCGGCGTCGGAGGCAAAGCGCAGCGCGATCAGTTGGCTTTCGGTTAGCTCACCGATTCTCGAGCGCAACGATTCCGGCAATAGTGAGGCAAGCCGCAGACGCTCTTCGAGCCGGATCACCCGGTCCTGCGCCTTTAGCGCGTACATACGGACTTTAAAAACCAATACCATCGCGGCGGCCGCCACCACCACCAGCCAAGCGGAGTAAAAGCCGGGGGTTTGAATCAAGTAGCAGATGGCCACCAACAATGAGATCCCCGCCACGGGCAGAGTGAACATGTGAAACGGCGGATCTAGCCGCGTGTAGTTGGCGATGGTCTGGGGGGTTTTTTCAGGCATACATTTTTCCTCCTCGATTGAATTCTATTTTACATTCAACGGGCGCGCGGGAAACGGTAATGTATCCGGCACGATTCGCACGCCGGTAGTGAACTTGAACGGATACTTGCCGCCGCTCGGGTAGGTCAGTTCCAGGAAAAAAGCCGTCCAGCCTGTTGCGGGTTTCGCGACCGTCCCCACGAAGGCGCCGCCACCGCGATCGGTCAGCGGTGTCCCCTTATATGCGGGTCCGATCGATAGCAAGCGGAAATCCCGCGCCTTAGGATTGGTGGCCGCCCACATTGTTACTTGGGCAGGCTGGTCGATTGTCTTCACCCGGATTGAGCCTTTCTTCTCGAACTTCCAGGAAAACCGCGGTCTCGGCGCGCCCCTCAGAAAGGCGTCGTAATAAGCGATCAAGCTCTGCCGCGCATCCGAGCCGCTGAGCGAGTGATTGGTATTGGGCACGTAGCGCAGATATTTCTCACCCTGCAAATCGTCGAAGTAAAAGCGCGACGAGTCGGGAACGAAATACTGATCGCCCGCGGAGTTGATTAGGAATTTGGGCAGCTTCAACCGATCGCGATACTCATACGGCTCCTCGATCTTCATCAGCGCGCGGAATTGGGGCTTGCCTGCCCACTTGAAGATCTCCATATCGTCATAGTCTTTAAGCGAAGGCGGCGAGAACCCGTAAGCCCGATACTCGTGCTCGGATGACTTCTCGAGATTCAGCATATCGATCACCATAGGGACGATCGCGACTACGCGGTGGTCGACGGCGGCTGTAGTCCATGTCGTCCAGCCGCGTTTCGAGCCACCGGCCACCACGAACCGTTCGACCCTCAGTTTTCCTGCTGCCTCGCCAGCGCAGAAAGCGGTGACAGTATCCATGGCGCGAACAGCCGCCTTGGTCATGGGCAGACGCAGCGGCCAGGTCTCGTCGCCGGTCCGCATGTATTTGTCCCAGGTATAGGCGATGATGGCGTCTTCGCTGCGCCGCTTCTTGTCGTCGCTGAATGTCAGCGGTTCGTTTGGGACGCCGTTCAGCACGGCCACCACGGTATGGGTGGTCACCGCAGTATCGACGTTGGCCGGATCGGCCTTTTCCGGCGCCGTATCGTTGACCGATCCGCCGGCAATAAAGAGGAATGCAGTATCGCCTTTCACGGTGTCGGGCTTGATGATCGTAAGCCAGTGCTTCCACACCGGCCGATCCACTTCGGCAGGCGTGCGCCAGGACTGTGAAGTCATATCGAGCACGAACGCCGCGTAGCCGCTGCCCGGAATGGTCTTCACGACCTCGAATCGGTAATTGGAATCCGGCGCGGCGACATAGCGATCCAGGGCGGTTTTGACAGCGCCATGACTGGCGGCATACGCGCACGCCGCCAGCAGCGCTGCGGTGGCAGATACCTTCGTTCGTGGTCTCCTCATTTCATGGTGTCTGATCTTTAAATCAGTTTCGGCACTTTTTCTTTCGCCAGCCGAAGTACCGCCATGACAACCTCCCAAGCTCATCGGCCTCTCTGAGTTTTTTCTCCCTTTGGAAATCGGAAAACGCGTCCACGACGCGCCTGACCGCCTCTCCGGTGCAGATCGACAGATCGTTGATCGAATACTTCGAGGCCAACAAAAGACGCTCGATGCGTTTGATCCGTGGCTCCGATGGATGCTCCCTCTCCAAGGTGCTTCGGGGCTCAAATCCGCGGGCTATGATGGCGAAGACGATAGCATGTAGCCGTTCTTCAAAATCAGGATCGATCCCCAGCGTCCTGGAGTTCCTCCTGCTCCATCGCCGTCAAGAAACGCTCGAAATCATTCAAACGCCGCTCCATCTCGGCGCGAGCCGCTTGATAACCCGCCTCATCTCTGCCTACGATATGATTTTCGAGCAACGGAACGAGTTGGTCCACGATCTTGTCCCATACTGGTTGGTCCCCAACTTCGATCGCTAGCCGGTCACTCAGGAAGCTTGGCCGCTGAGCGCCGTGGAGTAATAGTGGAACCATGGGCCGTTCGACTCCGTCGGACGAAGCACCGATCGCAGCTTGCCATTCGTATTCTTGATACCGGTCAGGAACCGATCTAGAACCATCAATAAGAAATACCGCGGCCTGGGCCTTGCGCATGGCTTGGTTGACGGCATTCTTCCAGTTTTCTTGCGCTTTCAGGTCATTTCGGTCAACCCGTGGGGAATACGGAGAATAACCCCGCCGCCGGAGCGCATCGGCCAATCCCTGGACATACGCAGTGTCGGCGTCTGCATGTGAATAAGATATGAAAATGCTCTTTCGGCCGGCCATCTTTCCCTCTGATCCATTCTAACGAATTCCACCACGCAGAAGCTTTTGAGCCACGCCAGATGCTACATTACATCACATGAGCACCTTCACGCGAAGGCGATGGCTCGCTGGCCTGGCCGGGGCAGGTTTGGCGAGGGCGCAAAAAACGCCGGTCTCCATCACCGACTACGAACCGAAGAGCATGCTGCATGTTCCCGAGCACACCGTGGCTCGGTCAAAGTTTCCCGTCATCGATATCCACACGCACCTGACGATGGTGGATACTCTGACCCTACATCCCAGAGTGGATCTTCAGAACACCAGCCCCGAAGAGATTCTGCCCGTCATGGACCGCAAGAACATCCGAATGATGGTAAATCTAACCGGCGGCTGCGGTCCCGCGCTGGAGGAAGTGATCCAATATTGGCAGGCGCCCAACCCAAAGCGGTTCCTGGTCTTCACACAGCCCTGGTTCGGCCGTATCAAGGAGCCCGGTTATCCTAAGATGCAAGCCGACGAAATTGCGCGCGCCCGCAAACTCGGAGCGCGCGGGGTCAAGGTGCTCAAAGTTCTGGGCCTGGGTCTTCGCGAGAACCTCACCCCCACCGGCAAGCTGGTGAAGGTCGACGATCCCCGGTTCGATCTCATGTGGGAGGCGGCCGGCGCGAACAAGATGCCCATCGCCATCCACACCTCCGATCCCGAAGCGTTTTTCCTGCCCGTCAACCGCTTCAACGAGCGGTATGAGGAGCTCAACGCGCATCCCGACTGGTCCTTCTATGGGAAAGATTTTCCCTCCGATCATGATCTGCAGGAAGCTCGGTTCCGCGTCATCCAGCGCCATCCGCGCACACAGTTCATCGTGCTGCACATGGGTAACGCCGAAAACCTGGACTATATCTCGAAAGCCATGGATCGCTATCCCAACATGAGCGTCGAGTTCGGCGCCAGAATCAACGAGCTCGGCCGCCAGCCTCACACGGCGCGCAAGTTCTTCGACAAGTATCAGGACCGTATCCTTTTCGGCACCGACGCCATCCCCAAGCGCGTGGAATACCCGCAGCAGATTTTCGGCGATTACCTGTACGAAATCTATTTCCGCTTCCTCGAGACCGAAGACGAATATTTCCCCTACGCGCCGGCCAAGAAGCCTCCGCAAGGCCGTTGGAACATTTACGGCCTGGGGCTGCCCGATCCGATTCTGCGCAAAATCTATCAGGATAACGCCGTCCGCCTGCTGGGGCTATAGAATGGTTGCCATGAGATCCTGCGCCTTGATCGTTGTGGCCGCCGCGGGCGCCCTCGCCGCCTCGCCGGCCAAGATCGTGCTGATCGCCGGGAAGCCCAGCCATGGCCCTGGCCAGCACGAATTCAACGCGGGCACGCTGCTGCTGGAAAAATGTCTCCGCCAGAATAAGGGAGTCGAGACCGTTGTCGTGAAAGGCGGCTGGCCGGAGGACGAGAACGTCTTCGACGGCGCTCGCGCCATTGTGCTCTACATGGATGGCGGCGACCGCCACCCGCTGATTCAAGGTAATCGCCTGGAGGTCATGCGCAAGCTGATGGGCAAAGGTGTCGGCCTGGCCTGCCTGCACTACGCGGTCGAGGTTCCGAAAGATAAGGGCGGCCCCGAGTTGCTCGACTGGATCGGCGGCTACTACGAACGGCCCTATTCACAGAATCCGATCAATGATGTGCCGGTCACACAGGCGAGTCCCAAGCATCCGATTTCCCGCGGTTGGAAGAGCTTTACTGGCAAGGACGAGTGGTATTACCTGATCCGCTTCCGGCCGGATGACAAGCGCGTGGTTCCGATCCTGACGACCATGTTGCCCGTGGATGCGCCGCACAACGAAACGGTCGCCTGGGCAGTTGAGCGCACCGATGGTGGCCGCGCTTTCGGCTTCTGCGGCGGTCATTTTCACAGCAATTGGGGCATCCTCGACTTCCGCCGCATGGTGGTGAACGCGATCCTCTGGACGGCCAAGGTCAACGTCCCGAGCGGTGGCGCCAAGTGCGACGTCTCGAGCGAAGACTTAGTGGCGAACCAGGATGTGAAGGCTCAGAAGTAACGGTACTCTCAATTCCGAACGTGAACCTGAAAACAAAATTCGCATCGATAATTTACAAATCGAAATTGGCGCTCAGCCGTATACTGAGGAAAGTTACTTCGCGCCCTTCTCTTTGCCGCATGGCATCGCTCAGTTCTGTGGAGGAAAACTATGAACGTTTGCGTGACCAACCGATTGCTCGCAATCCTGACCTTGGCGGCTGGAGTCGCTACCGGAGGACCGATCGGATATTTCCAGACCAACTTGGCGTCCGATATTGGAATCGCACCTAACGTCGATCCCAACTTGAAGAATCCGTGGGGAATGTCTTTTGGCCTCACTACCCCTTTCTGGATCTCCGATCAGGCGACCGACCTCGCGACGCTATATAACGGCGCGGGAATGCCACAAGCGCTGGTTGTTTCGACGCCACCCTCGCCTGGTCCAGGAGCGACAGGACAGGTGTTCGCCGGGGGGTTGGGGTTCACGATGAACACGGGTGGTCAAGCGTTATTCGTATTTGCCACACTGGCTGGCACCATCGACGCATGGAACTCTGGCGCCGCAGCCGCAACGCAATTCACCGCGACGGATGGCGCCGTCTACACCGGCCTCGCACAGGTCGGTAGTCTGCTTTACGCAGCCGATACGAAAAACGGCAAAATCGACGTATTTAACAGCTCGTTTCAGAAGACGACAGTTTCAGGCTCTTTCGCTAACGCGTCTGTCCCCGCCGGCTTGACTCCGTATGATATCCAGAACGTCGGTGGCAAGTTATACGTTGAATACGCCAAGCAAGGCGCACCTGGAGGATTCGTCGGTGTCTTCGATGCGAACGGCAATGTTACCCAAAATATCGCCGACGCGCACCTGAACGCGCCTTGGGGTGTCACAATGGCGCCTGCGGCCTTCGGGCAATTCGGAGGTGACTTGCTGGTCGGCAATTTTGGGGACGGCAAGATTAACGCCTTTGATCCGGTTTCGGGAGCGTTCCTCGGCACACTATCGAATCCCAATGGTACGCCTATCGTCAACAACGATCTCTGGGCCCTCCAGTTTCGCAGCAGTTCCCAAACCACTTTTGATTCCAACACTTTGTTCTTCACTGCGGGAATAAACAATCAGGCCGATGGGCTATTTGGCGAAATTCAAACGGCAGCGCCTGAACCGGGGACATTGAGCATGCTCGGGCTTGGCGTTGTAGCGTTGGCGTTCCGAAAGCGCGCCACAGGCTGAATTAGAACAGAAGGGTCCCACAGCCTGGAAGGCGGCTCTTGCTGCGCCCCTACGCGATCCCGGCCTCTCGCAAAAACTTTGCCGACTCTTCCGGCGGCGTCGGATTGATATGGAATCCGGTGGCCCATTCGAATCCCGCCACTCGTGTCAGCTTGGGCATGATCTCGATGTGCCAGTGGTAGTGCGGCATACTCCCTTCCTGCAGTGGAGCGGTGTGGATGATGAAGTTGTACGCCGGATGCTCCAGCGCCTGGTCGATCTTGCGCAGCGTTCCCCGCAGCACCCAGGCCAGGTTTTGCAGGGTAGGCGCGTCACTGTCTTCGAAATGAGCTTCGTGGCGCTTTGGCAATATCCAAGTCTCAAATGGAAATCGAGCCGCATACGGGCAGAGCACGGCGAAGAAATCGGTCTCGGTCACCAGGCGCGCGCCGGTACGCAGCTCGTGCTGGACGATGTCGCAGAAGATGCAGCGCTCTTTGAAATCGAAGTACGATTTCGCGCCCTCAATCTCCTCGCGCACTCGCTTGGGAATCACCGGCAGGGCGATCAGTTGGGAATGCGTGTGCTCGAGCGATGCGCCCGCCGCCTCGCCATGGTTCTTGAACAGAACCGTGTAGCGCAGCCGGCGGTCCTGCCGCAGATCGATTACCCGGTTCTTGAAGGCCCACAGCAAGTCCTCCACCTGCTTCTCCGGCAGATCTGCCAATGAGGCTTTGTGCTCGGGTGTTTCGATGATGACCTCGTGAGCGCCCACGCCGTTCATGCGGTCGAACATGCCCTCGCCCTGGCGATTCAGCTCGCCTTCGATCTCCAGCACAGGGAACTTATTGGGCACCACCCGCAACGACCAGCCGGGTTGGTTGGGACCGCCGTTGGAGCGGAACGCCAGTACCTCCGGCGGCGTTTTCTCTTCGGCGCCATAACAGAAAGGACAAAAGCCATTGCCGAATGGCTTAATAGGCTCGCGGCTGAAATCCGTCGGCTGTCTGGCCCGGCCAGTCGCAACAATTACCCAACGACCCGTAATCGGGTCCTTACGAAGTTCCGGCAATCCGATAAACCTCCCGAACAAATAACAGTGGAACTGTATTATAGCGTCCGGCGAGGCTCGAAGGCATCCGCGAACCACTCGATCCGGGGAGGATGGCTAAACACCACGCTCACGATATCGAACCGGACCTGGCTCCAATCGGCGCCCGCGCGCCTGACATAATCCCGAGCCGAGCGTTCGAGGAGCCGCTCCTTATCGGCGTCCACAGCGCGCTCCGGCGGCTCCACGTCCCCGCTGGACCTGGACTTGACCTCGATAATGGCCAGCCTGCCGCCGTCCCATCCCACCAGGTCCAGATCCGCCCCACCAAACGGAGGGTGATAATTCCGCGCCACAATGACCATTCCCCTGCGCCTCAGGAACCGGTGCGCCAGGTCCTCGGCCCGACGCCCGGAGACCAGGCCACCAGGCCAGAACCTCCTCCTTCCCAGGTCTCTCGCGAGGTCGGCCAGCTTATACACCCAGGCAATCACTTCATCACCTCGAACTCAAACTCCATCACCTTCCCCCGCACAATAAAGCAAAGATAGTGCTCCCAGAATCGCCTGTATCGCGGAAAGTGGTTCACCAGAAACTCGAAGCCCAGCCACCTCCAGAATGCTAGTAGCTTGACGCGCAGAGAAATCTCCCGAAATTTGCAGCGCGAATAGTATCCGAAGCCCGCGTGATCCTGGCCAAAGTAGCGGAATGAGAAACTGTTCAGGTGCCAGCGATGTGTCGGGTCGCAGAACGAGCTGAAATCGGTATAGTGCGGCGTCTCTATCCGGACTCGGCCTCCCGGGCGAACCAGCCTGTGAAACTCCTCCATGGACCGGATCACATCCGAGAGGTGCTCGATGACGTGAATCGCACGCAACTCCGTGAACGAGTTGTCGGCAAACGGATAGGGTGTGTGATCCAGATCGCAAAGCACATCGGCGTGGCAGTCGGGATTGCGGTCGATGCCGATTGCCCCAGGCGACTTGTTTATCCCACACCCGACGTCGAGGGTTCTCGGTTGACTCATCTAAACATTCTTCCAGAACTTTACTTGCGATGGCAGGGCAATTGCAAATATTCAGCAACAATGCTCAGGAGTACAGACGAAACCAGTGGAGGGTCAGCCAGGTCACCGACCACCTGATTTTGTTTTCGATAACCGGCAGCCCCCGCGCTGACGCTTGGGCTGTAATTCTTACGCATAATACACCACAGCCCAAGCGTCAGCGCGGGGGCTCTTCGGAATTGAACCGAATCAGCCGGTCGCTTGGTCACCTCGACGAGAGCAAGCTCTCCGAGATCGAAGAGATTAAAGAATGCGGGACGCTTTGAAGTCTTCTCCTCAAAAAAAACTTTCAGGCGGGTAGGCGACTGCGGCTCACGGTCCAGCGGTATCCACTTGCAGCCGCAGCGCCCCCTGGCTCATTTGGTCCCCCAGCGCAATCCGCAGCTCGGGAGTCGCTCCGATCTGGTCGGGTAGCCGCAGGTTGATTTGGTAGAGTCCTGCAAAACCTGGAGTGATTCCGGCATACAAGATATTTTCGACAGGAACCGCTTGCCCGTCCAGAAGGACTTGCAGTTGGTCCAACAGAATGATCGGGGCAGCCGAGCGCGCAACCGAGCCGTCAACCTGAGTGGGATCGGTCCTCCCCAGTCCGGTGCCATAGACAACGATCACCTCGCCCGGATGCGCCGGTGCTGTCGGCGAGATCAGAGTGCCGTCCGCATGCTGGGCCGCAATAATGGAATTGTCCACGAACAGAGCTGGAGCGGCATCGAGCAGCGTAATCTGCGAAGTTGGAGTAATGATGAAATCGCGAAGAAGGTAGATATTGGTCTGGCCGGGCAGCAAGCTGGCCGGCACGATGAAGTTGACTTG
>Ga0210405_10002988_pt1 | contig 16936 bp, 14 predicted proteins | sample IncBWH11MmetaG_FD_155492 | JGI IMG/M metagenome (GOLD analysis project Ga0210405, IMG submission 155492) | Forest soil microbial communities from Barre Woods Harvard Forest LTER site, Petersham, Massachusetts, United States - Inc-BW-H-11-M | ecosystem: Environmental > Terrestrial > Soil >... | reverse complement strand
CTTCGTTTCCCGGGCTGCTTGGACTGCCTTCTCTCCATCTGGAGCTTCCGAGACAACTTCCATGTCGGGCGCTGGCGTAAAGTCCAGCTCCAGTCGCCATGAACTCATCCGTCCATTGCGGATCCAACTCGAGAAACGGGTCCCATGCGATGTTCCATTGGCCGATAGCCTTCACCTTGTCACAAGCTGGTGTCGCAACCCCGTTTTTCGGAGCAGGTCGCGCCCCGGCTGCCTTGGTTTCCTCCAGCAATATGGGTGCACCCAGGCTGCACGAGTGAAGTGCCAGCACCGTCGCAGCCTTGAGAACGAACAAATCTCTTCCCGGGTGGCACCCGCCTCCAGCGCCGCGCGGATGTGGCGGCGTGTGCCCTCCGGGTTGAGGTTTGTACATGCGGCTCCCCGTATTATGTAACGCCGCTTTGTCGGTGTTTTGCTTTACCGCCGAAGATGTCAATCAGTTCGCCGCAGAGAAGACAACTGCATTTCTGGATGCATTTTCTTTGATACCCGGAAAGGCGAATAGCAATTTGCAACTACCCGGTCAATACAATGAGCTGCAATCACACCCCTTCATCCGACTGCCTGACGGTCATTATTTTCTCCCCATTGGATTCAATCTTTCCGAAGCAATTTATGAAGGCCCGTTTTATTGGATGAACAAAGATAAGCCTTACTCCGCAGAAGCGTTGCGGCATCGGCGACTTCGCGCAAAGCGTAACCGCGGAACTACTGCGGGGTGTTTTTGGTGAGAGCAAGGTGTACACAGGGGTGCAAATTGAGAAGAACAAAGGACACACGCTAACGGACATCGACGTTCTTGCGATTGCTTGGAATAAGGCCGTCATCGCACAGGTCAAGTCGAAACGGCTAACCGAACTGGCAAAGCTCGGAGACGAAAGCAAACTCGTTGCCGACTTCGAAGCAGCAGTTCAGGATGCATACAATCAAGCGTTGTTATCCAGGCAGGCCATTCTCGATAGGACGAACAAACTCCTTGCGAATGGGAGAGAGCTCCTTCTGCCTGAAGCCATAGATGAGGCCTATATCCTCTGCATCACTTTGGATCACTACCCTGCTGTAACGCACCAGGCTGATGTTTATCTGAAGAAGGGATCCGGCGACCCTTTTCCCCTAGCGCTTAGCGTCTTTGAGCTTGACGTTTTTGCTTTCTATTTCAAGGACCCGTTTGAGTTCCTCTATTACTTACGCCAGCGAGTTGCACTCAATGATCACTTCAAAGCAAACTCTGAAATGAGCGTTCTCGGATTCCATCTGAAGCACAAGCTTTTCAAAGAAGAGAATGTTTCCATGGTGGCTCTTGACGACAGTTTCGCACAGCTCATTGATGCGAATTTTCCAGCCTTGCGCGGGTCTGTACCGAAAACAACGGCGGCGGACAAACTATATCCGAAATGGAAAAACGAAGAATTCCAACAGCTGGTGGATCAAATAAAATCAACCGGGATATCCGGATTTACCGATGCGATCTTCTTTCTGTACGATCTCGCCGGTAAAGGCGCCGACCAGCTCGTTACATTTCTAAAAAGCATAAAACTGAAGGCAGCTTTGGATGGTCGGAGTCATGATGCCAGACTGCTCTACTCAGAATTGAATGCGGGCATCACGATCGTCTCGGAACCGCGTTCTCCAGAAGCACTACAAACCAAACTGCTGCCCTTAGCAGAGATGAGCAAGTACAGATCGAAGGCGGATGTCTGGCTTGCTTTGGGGTGTATGGCTACAAGCCCTCGCCTTGTGGACGCCATGGGTTTTACTAAAGAACCCTGGAAGGAGGATCTCTCTCTGCGGGATCTAATAGCAAAGCTTCCTTTTGGAGGTACAGCAATCAATCATTCCGGCACAAAAATCGGCAGGAATGATCAATGTCCATGCGGTAGTGGACAGAAATTTAAACGCTGTCACGGGAAATGAAATGTGTACGTTGGGGGCTGGCCCCCATAAGCGCTAACTTAAGGGGACTCCTTCCGAATTCCCGGTGACACGTCAGCTACGAACTCCTGCTGTGCGAGCTGAGGCGGTCTTGTTCGCCAAAAGGAGAGAGAAGCGAGTTGGATGCGGTCTTGCTTCGAGATGTTCCAGCATTCTCGAAAGGTGAGCCCTTCGAGTTCGGCATGCCGTGCCGGCCAGTGCGACCTACCGGAACCCCTCCACCAGGAAGATGTTCCCCTCGGAGTGCTCGATTCCAGAGAAGAGAAAAGTATGCCCGTCGGGCGAGATGGTGGGCCACCAGATGGCGAACAGGCTCGGCAGGTCCGCAATCATGTTGACATGCTGAGTGACAAGGTCGAAGTGATTGAGAGAATAGTGCCGCGGGGAGCCATTGATGAAGTAAATGCCGTCCCGCGCTGGAACCCAGCTTACGTCGGCGGGTATTCCCGGAACGGGGTGTTCATCGCCGCCATTCACGGACGCAGACCAGGCCTGTCCCTGGCCGCTCTCATCCTTGTAAAAAAAAACGCGTGTTCCATCCACCGACTCCTGCGGCAAGTGGCTCTCCCCCTCACCGGTCAAACGAACCGCCGCTCCACCTTCCACTGGCGCCTTCCAAATAGAATCAGGCCGTTCCGTGTTGAAATAGATCCAGTGGCCATCCGCCGACCAGAACGGATTAGAAGCGTTCGCCGTTCCCGCGGGAAATCGCTTCGGAGGCCCTCCATCCACGTCCACGATGTAGAGCTCGGTATTGCCGGAAGATCGTAAGTCGAAGACGATCCGGCGGCTGTCCGGTGACCAGCTTGGTGCCCCAATCTGCGGCCCTCCAAAGAAAGTCAATTGGACGGGATTCGAAGCATCGCGGTCGCACATCCACACCTCCGGGCTCCCAGAGCGCCAGGATTGGAAAGCAATGTACCTGCCGTCCGGCGAAATACGCGAACCTCCGTCGCCGCGGCTGGAAGAGATGAGCTTGGTGACTGGACCGGCAGGTTTTGCTTCTCTGGACAATTCGAGTCGCCAGATGTTGTTGACGTGGCGCACCTGGGCGTAGGCGAGTCTATTCCCGGTGCGTGCGACCGCCACCGATTCCACATCCTGGGCGAAGAGAAGCTTCTCCGGTTTTGCGCCGGCGAGCGATACGCGCCAGAGATGATGATCAGGGCTGTAGAGGAGAGACTGGCTGTCCGCTGCCCAGGCGAGTCCCGAAAAACCTTCGGAGGACCACGCGTCGGCCATTTCGCGGGCTTGTTTCCCCTCGGGCGTTTGCACATAGATCTTAGCGACACCCTCGGTAAGCTCACACACCGAGGCTAGGTACTTGCCGTCCGGTGAGAAAGCGGGTTGCCACATATTCACGCAATCACGAGAGGGATCAGGCAGGACACGTTCTTCGGTGGTTTCGACATTCACCAGGTGAATGCTGAAGTGCTCAGGGGACGAGTTCGCTTTCTTTGCGGAAGAACTTTTGGGGAATGCCAGCCACTTGCCGTCCGCTGACCAGCTCACAGCAATCGGTTGCCAACTTCCAAACCTAGTGATATCGGTCAGCTTGCGCTCCGCGCCTCCCAGCGGGGAAATCAGGTAGATTCCGCTTGCGCCAGGGTCGCCATCGACGTAGCGCATGAAGGCGATGAATCGGCCGTCGGGAGACCACGCAGAGCCGAGAAATGTGGCGGGATGGTGGGTAAGCTGCACTACACGCTCTTGCCCAACCTGCTTGATGTAAAGATCGAATTGGTACTCCTTTTCATAACCAAACCAGGCGAAAACGATCTGGTCGCCGTCCGGCGAAAAGCTCGGCCCGATTTCAAACCCCGGAAAAGTCGTGAAGGGGGCAACGGTCAGCTTATCGGGCTGCGTTCGTGATCGAGGTCTCAGCAGGTAGCCGCTAATCGCCGCCAATATTACTAGTCCGACGATAAGGAGCGCGAAGAGCCAGCGCCAGGGTGCGGCCCGATGAACCTTCTCGCTGGCTGCAGGTGGAGGAACTGGCGTTGGTCCGGGCGGCGCAATTGCCACAACGCGTGGCAAAGGCCTGTTATCACTCACGTCGGCCACCCATTCCACCCGGGCGATGAAGCGATAGCCGATCTTGGGCAGAGTTTCTACAAACTTGGGACGCTCGGCGGAGTCTTCTAGCGCCTGCCGAAGCTTTTTCACCGCGGTGTTCACCCCGTGCTCGAAGTCAACAAACGTGTCTTCCGGCCAGAGAGCAGCGCGCAGTTGCTCGCGGGTGACGACCTTTCCTTCCGTCCCCAAAAGCAGCCGCAACACCTGGAGTGGTTGTTCTTGAATCGGCACACGCACGCCCGCACGGAACAATTCATTGCTGCTCAGATCGACTTGAAACGAGTCAAAACGTGCGCACACGCGACGGAGAGAACCGTAGGTAGCCAACTGAAACCTCAACTAAGTCATGGAAGTGTACCTCAATATGGCCTGAAGAGGTCGAGGTCGGCAGTTTCGTATTCCGCTAACTGCCGCGTTACCGTACAGTTGCACAGTTCACCATCAGTTCACCCCTCGATTCACCCGCCGTCCATTGCGCGCCCTTGCGAGCCATGCGATGGTGCAGCCAGACATGGGAATTCAAACTCTGTCCGGCATCAAAATTTGAACTGGGACACAAAAAATTGGAGGCATCGTGAAATTCCGCATTTCGCTGTTCGTGCTAACTCTAGCTCTGGCTGCGTCGTCAACCTTGACGGCCCACGCCGCAGTTTGCAGTAATTTCACCATCCGAGGCACCTACGCTTCTACCCTCCACGGACTGATCTTTCCCTCCGACGGATCTGCCCCACTAACTCTCACTGGAGTGGTTCTGAGTACGAATGACGGCAAGGGGAATTTCACACAAGTCGACGCGGTCGGCGTAAACGGCAACGTCACTCCGGGCTGGCGTCCAGGCTCAGGCACCTACTCGGTGAACCCGGACTGCACCGGAACGTCGACAATTGTGATTCCGGGCATGCCCGACGTTCATACGCAGTTCATCGTCTCCCAATCGGGGAACACGACACACTTTGTGGTGACCGACCCGGGATTGGCAACGGCGGGCGAGTCAGAACGCGTTAATACTTCAAAAAAGTAACGATGGGCTCAGGAAAGAAGGGCCGCTCTCGAATAGAGCGGGGAACATTTTCCCCGCTCGTTTCTTCTCGAGCTTCCTTGTGCAGACCCAGGCACACGTTCAAGCACTGAAATTCGCGAGAACCATCCGACTGCGTGACAAGCCCCCACCCCGGCCTACAGTTGGATTCACAGTTCAAGGAGGCACGGGCAATTAGGGTTGGATGGTCGGCACACGAAAGGTGTTCTGTCTTAAGTTAGCGCTTATGGGGCTGGCCCCCCACCCTTACCCGCAAGCCTCTTGAAGATCTTCATCAACGGCGGCCGCCCAGCGGATGGCTGACAATTAGCTCAGTCATATCTTGCGCCCAGCCCGCCTGCTCCCTATTTACTCAGTCGTTACTATGGAGGGCAGTTTCGAAACCTCCTACCTCCTATCCCCCTGACCATTTGACGGGTATATGTGTATGTGATGCAGAGATGTACACACTTGCGAGGTGGGTGATTTCAGGGCAGAACAGCTCTTGATCAGCCTCAGAGCAGCTCAAAATCAGCTCAGATCAAATTCATTTTCGAATCGTGAATGATGGAGATGTGATTGTATGAATTACACTCACATCGATGCCCTCTGAACTCGACGCATCGACTTTTCAAAGGAAACTCGAAACATTGGCGGAAGTACTCGCGCAAAAGCTTAGGCGCGAAGCCCCTAAATACCGAACGGAGCAGGCGACCAATCTCCGATGGTTCGCGGATCAGGGTTATCTCGTGCTGAGCCCCGATTACGAGCTCTCAACTCCGCAACGCAGTACTTGGATGACCGCCGGCCAGGACGTGGCGTGTGCCTTCTTGTGGGCACAAGAACATGTTGCGGATTACGGCGGCGATCCGTCGCTCCTTTTTGGAGACGGCGGATCGGCTGGAGGGCAACTCGTGCTTTCACAGACCTATGCAGCCAATAGCGGAAATCCCTTGGCGGTCTGTGACGGGAAGACGGCGGTTTCCGTGAAGGCAGTTGCTGCCGACGTTCCGGCGCTCGACCCGTTGTCCTTTTATAACAATCCTGATCCTCTGTTAGGGAGCTGGTCCCGCGAGATGGTCGCGCAATATCTTGGAGGGCCGCCAGACCAGTATCCGAATCGCGTTTCATATGTCTCATCGAAGACTTACATCACCCGACAAGCGCCTCCCACGATCATCTTCCTACGCAATGACGATCACTTGGTGCCGATTGAGGGCTCATTGGCGTTCATCGATCAAAACCACAGGGCCGGAACGAATCCGCGCGTTGTACGCCTGCCTCTCGCTGATCACGTCTCGGTATTCAATTTTCACAGTGTTGCAGACCAAGCGTTTCTCCAGCTGACCTATCAGTTCTATTGCGAGCATGGGGGTCTCTGTGCAGCCGAGAAGTAACCTTTCATCGGCGGCCCACCCTTTGCGCTAAAGTTGGCCCCTCGGGAATTTGTCGCTAGTCGATGATGATTAGGTTGGTTTACGAAACCAGGCCATAACACTCGTCGAGGTTTTTTCGATTTCCCGGCCTAACGGTGGTCTTTATCCTTTGGGTTTTGTCCGGTCTTCGGCCCTACGCCGAATACGTCATCAATGAACGGCTGAACTTTCTTGCCGATTGCATGGCCAGCCGTTATGTGCGACCAGATATAGAGGCCAAGCATCACCGCAAAGAAGGCCCCAATTGCCCATTCCATGGCGGCAATCCTATCACCAGACGCACTGCTAGCGAATGGCTGCTGTAAGCAGGCGATGTCACAAGTTTGCGCTTTTGCTTCGCCTTTTTCGGCCTCGATGAGCGCTATCGAGATGTTTCAACGTTTCAACAGCTATCGGGCGACGCGGTTCTACTCTCGAAAGCGGAAGCTGTGGAGGATCAGCGACATTGCCTGATCCAATCTCTTCCCCTGCGCTTCGGTAAGCGTCTTCATCGGTGGATCGGAGACGTTCGGATCTGTCCCAGTCTGACTAACGCTCAGCTCAAAACATCTTTGCTTGCGAAACGCACGGTATAAGTCAATGCTAAGAGAATGGCTCGTGGCAGCTCCGCCGCTGACTCCGTGCACAAATTGGACACCACCGATCAGCTCAACGGGGCGCTCGGCCGAGATCAGGAAGCCCGGCCAGTCAGAGGCCCTGTCGCCGTTCTTCTGCGGGTAGGGTGTCACGCATACATCGGCGGTCATCATCTCGTGCTCTGTAAGAATCTCTCTCACCTGAAACGACGCCGCCCCGAAATTCGTGTTCTTGAACTGTTCCGCGGGATAAACCACGCAAACGAAACTGTCGGGCTCGCAAACGGGAATGAAGGATTGATTGCAGGGATCGATTTTCGCTCGCGTACAAAGTTGAAAGTCAGCGGGATAAATGAAGCGAAATGCACCGTCAGAGTTCGTGAAGGTGCTCGTTTTCTCTGCCGTTTGCCCAAATACAGGAATGGGCAGAAAGGCTGCCAACAATGTAAGCGCAGCTATCGCTCTCATGTGTTCACTCTATGCTGACTGGCAGCGGATTCCAATAGTTGACGAAAACAAGGCGATAGCACTCAGAACCCCCGGTTGGAGGGTCAGTGAGTGATAATGCGATTTCTCGCCAATTGACCGATTCTGAAGGAACAAACTGGCTGGATATCCAAATGCCAAGGCCCCGGTCGCGACGCTGCACATCTAGCGCATCAAACAACGCCGCAACATCGAAATCGCTTTGCTCATTCTTTGGCCCAGTCATGCGCGCTCATTGAATCCACGACCGCTCAGGATCATTGGCAGGCACTTTTCTGCCCGCGCTGCCCGCGTCATCGCCTGCTTCGCAGTTGAAACGTGGAAAATGTATGACTTCCTTCGGCCCGGTGTTAGGGCCTCGAACGCCGCCTTCAGCTTCGGAACGGCATCCAGTTGAGCCTGTAATTCCTCGGGAATCCCGTACTCGGAAATCTTCTTTAAGGCGACCTTTTTCCCCGACTTTTCGATCTGAACCGCTTCCTTGATGTAACTCTTCAGGGTCGTCGACAGTGCCGAAATTTCTTTCGGGGACGTGAACTTAATCCAGCGGCCCGCCTGTGCCTGTCCGATCGTTTGGAGAATCCGCTTGGGGTCCTTGAGCAGTGCGCCCTTGAAGAAAGAGAACGCGCACGACTCTTTGAGCGGGATCACGATCGCCACGTTCTTCTTCAGAAAGGTGAAGCACGGCTTGCCCCACTTGAGTTCTTCGGTCAGGTCGCAGTCGAGCGCGATCTGGCGTAGTTTGTCGGTTTCCTTTTGCCACTTCTTCGCATAGGGAACTTTCATGGCTCAGGCCCTTTCCAGGATTTCTGAATTCATTCAATTCTGCCAGAAATGCCGCATGCCTTGCCTATCATGCCGTCAGCCAGTGACCTCAGTGTGGACTGGAGCGCGTTTAAGGAGGACCAGCACGTGGATATTCTTACGGGTCCGTTGGATTATTTACTGCCGTAGCGGGTGCTCCATTTTGAACAGGCATCATAACTGTTGTTACCAGGCCATTGCAGTCAAAACCCCAACAAGCGACGATAGCGAGTGACAACTCCATCATGGTTAAGCAACAAGCGGCCATCCTCTTCGATGGAATACTTGGTCTGTTCTTCTCGCGGCGAGGAAGGTTGCTGGGTTGTGATCGTGTTGCCATCAGCAGCGTAGGTGAGCCGAACGACTTGGTCCAGATTGTCAGAGCAGATCGTGTACGTCAAATCGCCGGATTCAAAGAAGTGCATCCGTGTCCGCCCGTAATGCCCCATTGTCGGCGGGTCGTCAGGGTCAGATTCCCAGATGCCGAGCAGACGGGAGTCCATGACGTGCGCGATTGTAACGCAATCGCTAAACCCTGATTGACGTAACCAGGCCTTAGCGCTCAAATTTCGACTTCTTTCGATTACGTCCACATGTGAGCGTTTGCTGGCTACCCCCGTGCCCACGCGCCCCGCGCCGCAGCCAACAAGGGAGACGCACTGACCTGAACATCGAGAAATGAGTTAAGCTGATTTTGATCCGCTCTGAGGCTGATCAAGAGCTGTTCTGCCCTGAAATCACCCACCTCGCAAGTGTGTACATCTCTGCATCACATACACATATACCCCCTGACCATTTGACGGGGTTAGCTACTGGCGCGGAAAAAGTGTCCCACCTGGGAACAGCTGTTCACGATGCTCAACGCGAGGCGGGCAGCGCCAATTCAACTCATCTCAACTCAACTCAGAGCCCGAACCGATCCATGCGGAAAGGCGTAAAGGCGGCGGAGTCGAGGGGCAAGGCGGATGAATTCCGACAGACTGAATATTTCAGGAAACGCCTCCTCTTCATAAACGGTCCTCATTGAGGAGAGTGTTGCCGTCTTTGGTTGCGGCATAGAGTGGGCGGTCTTCGTTCCTTCGGAGTAAGTTTAAGGGTCGCAAATTGGAGGGTCAAAGAATTGGGGGGGTGAGAACATGACGGGAGGGAATATGCACCCCCGAATGGCATACGGCGGGTTCATCAACAGGTCAGCTGGTCAGCTAGTGCTCAAGAATTCGTCTTAAGATAAACCGCACAACGTTCGAGCTGAAACCGTGCGGTCATACTTTGCCCGTTCCTTGACTGCAATGACTCTGTTTTTGGGAGTCGCCGGGCTATTTAGAAATGTCCCCTTAAACTGAGACCTCCAGCCAGAGGAGGTCTGTTGAAGAGGATGGCCATGAGCAGTCATGAGCTGAATCGTGTGGAAGTCATGGGGCGAGTGAAAAGTGGGAGTTGAAACTGAGCAATGCCGCTGTGCTGCTGGATTGAGCTATCGGCAGACGAAAAGATTGTGGCGACGGTATCAGCAGGTGGGGAGCAAGGGGCTCAAGCATGGCAATGCTGGTCGGCCCTCGAATCGCAGCACACCAGCCAAGCTACGGCGACGGGTGCTGCATTTAATTCGGCAAAAATACTCTGGATCGGAGTCGGAGAGATTTGGCCCGACGTTAGTGACAGAGCACTTAGCCGAAGAAGACGGAATCGTGGTGGATCAACTTATCTATTGACTTCCAACCCCATCTAAGCTAAAGTCCCTTCCCATTCACGAAGGGATACGTCAGTTAGAGCGACGGATTCTCTGTTCCGTAAACTCCTTTCTGGCCGCTTCCCCCGAAGTACAAGACGTGTTGCGTGATCGCAGAATTGCGACACGGTGCGGACAACACAAGCCGTGCATGAGTGGCATAAGCCGCTCTAAGCCCATGTCTGTCCGAGGAGGAAGTCGCAATGTCCACGCAAACGGGGTACAGCCCATCTGTCGGTAGATTCTTTGGAGGATCACCTAACATCGCACGCCCTGTAGTCTTGCTTGTCACACTTTGCATCGCGTCCCTCTCGATCGCTCAAGACCCCGCAGAAGGCATTCAACTTTTTTCAACGGCCAGGTTCGGAATCGACCTAGCGACGAGCAATATCTACTTTAAGCTACCTATTCGGACGAAACTGGGATTCTCGTATTCAATGGCAATGAGTTCCCACCCTTACGCAACGTATCAAAATGGAAATGGCAACCCGGCTTTTTGGCAGGCAGTAGATCACCCTCTTCGAGGACGGCTCGATAGCGCAGCAAGTTACACCCTGCCGGCATATCATTCGGGAACATGCGCCAACAAAGCGGACAAATACTGGGAGGTTAACTTCTTTGTGGTCGATGGTACGGGTGCGCTGCATTCCGCCAATGGCGGCATCGTCGACGAGCTTGGATGTAATCCCCAAATGACAACCACGGCCAGCGATGGTTCAGGTTACACATTGATCCTGTCCTCCGCCATCCCGATGCCAGAACAGGCCACGATCTACGACCGGCACGGCAACAAAATTATCGCTAAAGGCCCTTTCGGCCTAGACCCCGGTTGGGGCCCCAGCTCTAGTAGCATCACAGACTCTGACGGCAATTTAATAACTGCCGTCAATGGAACCTATACCGACTCGTTCGGCGTTAATGCCCTGACTGTGTCGAATGTCTTAAACTACTCCGCCGGTAATGACTCCTACTCGTACCCAGGATTCACCCCTGGCAGCACGCAACAATACCAAGTCCTCCAGAAATCCTACACTGAGGGAACGGCGTTCGGTTGCACTGCCGTCCATGGGCATCAGATCAGCGACTGGATCGAAACAACCGGGCCGACCTACTACCTTCCGTACCAGATTAATCTACCAGACGGATCGAGCTACCAGATTCAGTATGAGCAAATACCGGGGTACTCTGGAAATGGGCCATTTGGTCCCTATACAACTGGCAGAGTCTCGAAGATAATCTATTCAGGTGGAGGATCGATCACATATTCCTATGGCGGCTCGAACAATGGAATTTACTGTGACACTCTTGTCGTGCCGACATTGACCGTTACGGTCAGCGACAACAACGGTAACGCTGGTACCTGGACCTATGTTAATTCGCACACCGGCTTATCATCGCCAAACTTTACGGTAACAGAAACTACACCCACAGGTGACACAATCACCCACTACTTCGATGGGGAGTACGAGACGGAAAGACTTGTGAAGGACGTCAATCTTGGCGTCCTAAGCACAACTGTGACGTGCTATAACAAAAACTATAGCAGCCAGTCATCGTGCGTTTCTCCCGCGTGGTATAACCCCACGCAGATTACCCAGACCGATGTGTACACGTCATTCGGGACATCAGCCCCGTCATTGGTGGAAACCCAATTTGATTCCTACGGGAACACAACCGCCGTAAAGAAGTTTAGTTTTGGTGCGACCTATCCTCCCTCTGGAACACCGGCCTCTGAAACGGACACAACGTACGCAGGTGTGAGCGGTATCACATGCTGATCGGTGCCGACGTATGCATATGATCGCCCATGCACAATAACAACGTATTCGTCAGGTACTATGGTTGGCCAAATCAAATATACATACACTAACGGTCATCCAACGCAAACGTCATCATGGGTGAGCGGAGCGACGTATCTTACGACGTCGGCGACTTATAACCCCAACGGTACCATCGCCACTTTTACCGACGCAAATAACCAAATCACCAAATACTACTACAACGGAACGGGAGGCTGTAACAATTTGTTGCTAACCTCTACAGCCCTCCCCGTCGACAACCTGACGACCTCGCAAACATGGAACTGCGATGGCGGCGTTCTGACATCAACCACCGATGTAAACGGCCAAGTGACGAACTATGGATACCTTAACCAGAGCGGAGTCGAGGACCCGTTTTGGCGGCGGTTGTCAGTGAGAGACCCGCTCGGTAGTGAGACCTGGACGACGTACTCAACGGGTGGGACCTTGCCAGCCACTGCAGAGACATCTCTAGTGTTCAATGCTGGCGCATCGACGGTCGACACCCTTACGACTTTCGACGGTTTGGGCCGCCCCGTCCTGCAGCAGACGAAGCAGTCGCCGACCTCTTCGAATTACGATACTTTATCCACCAGTTACGACCTCACCGGCAGAGTCGCAACCAACGGAACGCCATGCGTGTCTACAGCTCCATCGGTAGGTTGTACCTCGGCTGTGACCACTACTACATACGACGCCCTTGCACGACCGCTGCAGGTTATAGATGGAGGTGGCGGATACACGTTGTACACATACACGCCCGGTAGCACCGCCTTGGATGTTCTCGTTACCTCGGGTCCCGCGCCCAGCGGAGAAAATACCAAGCGCCGCCAGTTTGAATACGACGGACTCGGACGTCTCACCTTGGTTTGCGAGGTCCTGACCAGCGGTGGAACCTCCTGTGGACAGAACTCCGCGGCCTCTGGATACAAGACCTCATACGCATATAGCACGCCAACAGGCGGTGGCAGCAAAATGGTGGCAACGCAGGGAGCGCAAACCAGAACGTACGTGTACGACGCGTTGGGGCGTCTGACCTCCGAGAACAACCCCGAATCGGGAACAACTACGTACTACTACGACAATATTCCGAGCCAGTGTTATCAGTCAGGCATAAATGAGACCGGGGTTCTGGCAGGGGTGGTGAACAATGACGGAAGTACCGTATGCCCCGAGACGGACAGTTTGGGGCGAGTAATCCTGCTGCTTGGTTCGAACGGCTCCAATTTGTGCAGACGATTTTTATTTGATACTTCCACAACCGGATTGCTGGCTCAACCCACAGGATACAGCGGTAGCAACCTAAAGGGGAAGGTAGTAGAAGCGGAGACGGACAACTCTTGCGCGTGGCCGATCCCCGCAGGCTCCGTTCTTTCCGATGAATGGTTCAGTTATGACAACGCTGGTCGGGTAACCGATGTCTGGGAAATGACCCCCCACTCTGCCGGGTACTATCACACAACAGCAGCCTACTGGGCCAACAACGCCGTTCAGTCCCTTACGGGGATCCCGGGCTATGCAACGATTACATATGGAGTAGACGGAGAAGGCAGGCCCACTAGCGCCCAGCAGGGAACGACCAAGATCGTCTGCGATTCTACATGTTCCGCCTCTAGTACGATTTTCTACCCAAACGGTAATCCTCACGTCGTGAATATCGGAGGCACCTCCGATAACGACACATACGCATACGACCCCACCGGCCGCATGACCTCTTTCGCGTTCACGGTGGGCGCGACACCAAATTCGATGAGTGGCGGACTGACATGGAATCAGAATGGAACGCTCCGACAGCTCGCAATCACGGATGGTTTTAATGCGGGTGGAACGCAAACATGTAACTACGGAACATCGACTGTGATGGGCTACGATGATCTCGGCAGGCTCCTAAGTGCCAATTGCGGATCGGTTTGGTCTCAGTCGTTCAGCTATGACCCGTACGGCAACATAACCAAGTCCGGCAGCCTCAGTTGGGCTTGCGCGACGTGCTATAACAGCAATAATCAATACAATACGACCCTTTCTTCGCTGATAAGCTACGACTCTGCCGGTCGGTTGCTCAATGACACCTTCCACAAGTACACATGGGATGTGTATGGACATCTGTCAACCATTGGCGGAGCCACGGGGACCATCACTTGTGGCGCCAGCGGCACATGCCTTACCTACGATGCCTTCGGACGCATGGTCGAAAAGAATGTTTCTGGAAACTACACTGAGATTCTGTACAGTCCGGTGGGCAAAACTGCAATCATGCAGGGACAAACAACAACATCAGCATACTTCCCACTTCCTGCCGGCGAGACCGTCTATGAAACCGGGGCAACGGGAGGAGCGAGGTATTTCTGGCACAAGGACTGGTTAGGTACCGTGCGGTTGGCTTCGACCCTGATCAATCGCACGGTTGCATACGATCGTGCATTTGGTCCTTTTGGGGAACGCTACGACAATTTCGGTGGAACCCAGAGTTCGGATTTCACCGGAGACACCTCAGACACAATCTCGGATCTTTTCGACACGGAAAATCGGGAATATCACGCCAACCAGGGGCGCTGGATTTCTCCCGACCCGGCAGGCTTGCAAGCGGTGGATCCCTCCAATCCGCAGTCCTGGAACCGCTATGTCTACGCGCTCAATAATCCTCTACGCTATACCGATCCGATTGGCCTTTACTGTCAATGGGCCGACGGAACTCGGGATGACGAACCTTCGGATGGGGGTGCAACCTACGAAGAATGTGTTGGCGATCCAAACAACGAGGGCAAGTGGATTGACACCGTGACGATCAACGTTACAGCAGATCCCTCTGAGGTTGGTACGACAACTGAAAACGGAGAGCAAGTTTTCCCGTTGGTTTGCCCTGGTAGTTCAAATACCGTGCAAACCGCTCCCCGGTATTGGACCTCGTGGGGCGATCCCAACAACCCATTCTGGCCAAGACTTAATATGCTTGGAACAGGGTTGCTTAATATAGGAATCGGTTCTGGCAAGGTCACCACCGCAGCGGGGCTGACGGCCGGCTCGGGAGGACTGCTCATCGGGCTAGGGGTCTACGGTGCCTGGTCTGCAAGCGGAAACTTTGCCGCCGGGGGTGCTCAAGTTTTGGGAGCTTTCGCGCCTAATCCTGAACCGTTCAATAACGCCGCGCAGATTGCGTCAGTCTTTACAAGCGTTACAGGAATGAGCACGGTAATGGCTGGAGGAACTATCGACTCGGCAGCCAACAAAGCCAAATGGGAAGGTATCTTCATGTCGGGATTTAAAGCTGGCGCAACGGGGAATGTCACCCTGCCGCAAGTGTATTCGGGAGTAGTAACCGCGTCCAAGCTAGTTAGCGTAAGTAGCTCAGGCTGCAAATAAGATGCGAAGCCCACTTATTCTCGTCACGTTGGTCTCTGGTCTAGCAATTAGCTTTGTGGCGATGGCGGTTGTGTTCAAACTCGCCCCCATTTGGGTCGTTGCTCTGATGAGTTTACTCGGCGCGGCGGTGATCGCGACGACGGTTATCCGTGGCAAACGCCACAACCGTTCAGAGGCGAATCAGAGAAGGGACACGGCATCCCTTATCTGGCCGCTGTCGCTGGTGCTGGGCGCAGCTCTTGGAATAGTGGATGTTGTTCACGATGGATTGAAAGCTGCCGACATCGTCGGAGCAACCGTGTGGTTGGTCGTACTGGTTGCGTATCTCTTGGCGTACAGAAAACGGCGGAAGAACGGATCAACCGTTTGATTGTTCTGGAAAACCAGGAGACAGGCTGCCGGGTGCCCCACCCTTTCAGCCTCCACGCAGTTGGGGGCCCATCCTTTGCGGCTGACCACCTCCAATAAATCCAGAATTGTCGAATTGTCGGATGATCTCTTCCGGTGTTGCCTGGACCTCTTTGAGCGCATTTGAGGTACCGCTTTCCGTTCTTTTTGCATGGGGGAACCAAGGATTATGGAGTAGCCGATGAGTTGCGGACCGACCGGTATTCGCTGATTAACTTGTCGTGCATGATCACATGATCACGCACCCGAGATCCCAACAAGGGCAGCTAAACTCGCCCAGTGCCTCGGATGCGGGCGATAGCCTTTGCGAATCTTGCTCGCATACCATTTTGAGACTCCGATGGATGATCGAATGACAGACATGGAAACGTTCGCGAGCCGGGGCTGAATGTTTTGCTCGAACAGCTCTTGAGTGAGCCATGCCGGTTGGTCTGACGCTTTCCACAAATGCTGCGCCAAAGCATTCGTACGCGCCTTGATCGTTCGTTTGGCTTGAGCTTCTGGACCGTTTGCAGTCAGGCGACCAATTCGCGCTGCATCGAGCATTTTCTTGGTCGCAGTACCAACAGAACAACGAACACACTCGCTGCTCCGATTCTGGATTGTTTTTCCGCAGCCGGGGCAGAGATGTTCGGACTTGGGAAGCCTAATCCGAGGCTCCCATACCCCGCCTTTCGCTTCAGTTCTGCGCTGCTGAGTGAGGCGTGTTGGCCGAATCAGATCGCTTTGATGCCTGCGTTTGGAGGCTGTCCAGAGGGCTTGCGCTGTGTATTCAGCCCACGGTGCAACGAGCTTCCTCCACACTGAGCATGTATCGCTCAGCTTTTTGCACAGCCCAGACATGAGCCGACAATTGCCAGTCGCAGTTTCGAAAAAATCAGATCGGCGCAGTGGCTCGCTCGATATCCAATTGAGTAGCCAGTTCTCAATTTCTGGGCGGATCGGTTCGAGTACATCGAGGGCAAGCGAATCGCGGTTCGCCGTGTCGGTGTGTAGACCAATGCCCAAGCCTGGATCTAATCCCAGCGCCGACAAACACAACCTAGTTTCAGCCTGAAGCAGAGCAAAGCAATAACTTAAAACGGCGTGGACAGGCGTCACAGCCAATCGTGGCCCACCTGTGAGGGGTGACTGCCTGCTTCCTGCAAATCGCCAGTGATCGGGGATTTTCTTCAAATCAGCTTTTGGCCACATTACTGGAAGGAAACGCCACTCACGAAAGTAAACAGCAGCTGCGTTTGCCTCGACAATGCGGATAGCGTCAAAGCTGTCTGCGGAAGCGAGCTTTTGTCGGA